>TARA_B110000908_G_scaffold4774_1_pt1 | contig 43536 bp, 42 predicted proteins | sample TARA_B110000908 | Tara Oceans TARA_B110000908 (sample SAMEA4398067) | marine metagenome | biome: Polar Biome; feature: [DCM] deep chlorophyll maximum layer (ENVO:01000326); material: water (ENVO:00002006), including particulate matter (ENVO:01000060) such as... | depth 36 m
CAAATCGCCATCAGAATTAGAAACCAAATTAGCAGCGTGAACAGCTACCCTACTTCTGCTAGAAATCATTCTTTAGAACTTTGAATTTGCGTATAGGGAAAGAAGTGTAATATTATTTTAAATAATAAAATCAATATGTCCGGGCTTTACAGCTAACAGATAATGGGGTTGTTGAGCCATATATACACATGATTGGCGGGGAGTGGACTTGACGGTATGTATATAGATAGGTTCAATAGATGTGTGCATGAGAGCCCAGATGGTATTGAAGAACATATTGAACCGTCGTCGTCCATACCAATACGTATACCCATACTAGAAGCTGATCTTTCCGGCCCTGCAATGCCGACCCGTGGGCACTATTATCGTGTCTATCCTTGGATGATTGCGTTGGCAGCGCTACTGACTGTCTTGTGGTTGATTTCCAGGGTCAGCGATTTCAGCCAGAATGTTGAGGATGATGAATACGATGAATATGGCGTGCTGAATTCTTATGGCGTTTCCTTGATGATTGCTGAACAAGCTGAACCGCTTTCGTGGATCGAAAAATGGATCGCCGCCGCGGATGATAAGGAAGAATTGCAAAAAGATGCCATCAAGACACTGGCGCATGCACAGGCTAAATCCCAACTTGGGGAGACTGGACTGGCCACTTTGGCATGTTTATACTGGGCTAGTGGTGACCTGGAGAGTTGCCAAGCAGTTGTAGATGACCTTCCATCCCAAGAATACATAAGCACCGAGGTGTTGATCAATCTATTAAAGGGGGAAGAGCTGGATGCTGAGCAATGGGAGAATTTTGAAAGCGAAATCCAAGGGTGGCCGCGTGATTGGATGATTTGTTTCCTTGCTGAAAAGGCCATGGAAACACAATCGGAGAATTACGATGGAGCAGGGGAATTGGCGGTTCTTGTGGACGAAAGAAAACAGGCGTTTCTCATTGCCAATGCTCAACTTAGCATTGTGTCTTGGTTGATCATCATTGCTGGAATTGTGTGTCTTTTTGTATTGGTTAGAAATAGAAAGACGCTGTCTTTGTCGAATACCAAGGGGCGGTTCGGCCGAATATCTCGACTCCCGACGACTTGGCCTTTGTCCTTGGGCATCATCGTGTTTGTAGGAAGTGACTTTGTCTCTGGTTGGCTATCGAGTGCTCTGTGGATGTTGGCGCCAGGTGTTTTGTTAGAAAATGCCCTGTGGTCGATGTCGGTTGTGTTTGATGCCTATTGGCGGCTGTTTGGTGTGTTGGCTATGATCTTGGTTTTCTTTCTGAAGCCAAGTTTTGTCAAAAGAACCCTCCTAAAGCCCGTGCCCAAGCTCATGCATTGGGTTTTGGCCGCGTGTGCTGTAACGTGGATATTTGATATCGCGCTCTATCAACTGCCCGATACTTGGTTCCCACTTGACCCGACCGAAGGGCACCATTGGGACGAAATGGGGTGGGGTGCATTATTTTCCGGCTTGATATCAGCTGTGATCTTGGCTCCGATCTGCGAAGAGTTTATCTTTCGCGGCTTGCTCTATAATACGATTAAAAACCGCCTCGGAGTGCATGCTGGAGTATGGATCTCAGCGATTATTTTCACCGCTGTCCACTTTTACGGAGTGCAGGGATTACTAGGGGTCGGGTTCTTCGGGGTGGTGATGGGGTATCTCTACCGGTATACAAATTCGCTACTACCATGCATTTTGTGCCATGCCTTGTTTAACCTCCTCATCACCATCTGGAACTGGGTGATGGAACAAAGCCCTGAAGAGCTTTGGCTCATCAGGTGATCTAACTTGGCGGCTCTATTGGCTGGCTACGTTCAGAAGCAACACAATCTCGCCTTTGGCTGGGCGCTCTTTGAAGTATTCCCACAGTGCAGAAGCTGTATCTCGATGATAGGTCTCGAACTTCTTACTCAGCTCACGAGCTACGCAAACTGAGATCTCAGGGTTGATGTCTGTTAGTATCTCTAGCGTCGATGTGATACGGTGTGGCGACTCGAAAAAGAGGGCAGTTTTACCCGATGTCCCACCCGAAGCAAGAGCCGCTTCGAGGGCCTTGCGGCGTTTACCTTTTTTGACGGGTAGAAAACCATCAAAACTAAAAGCATGACAGGGGAAACCCGAACCAGCTAAGGCGGTAAGCACAGCTGATGGCCCAGGAAGAACGGTATACTCAACCTCCTCAGCGATACAGGCCTGAATCAATCGATAGCCAGGATCTGAAATAAGGGGCATGCCCGCGTCAGAAATAACCGCGATACGGATGCCTTCCTTGGCCTTGGCGATAAGTTCAATGAGTCTGTGTGCCTCGTTGTGGTCGTGAAGTGATACTAATGGCTTATCGATCTCGTGGTGTTTCAGAAGAGGCCTGGAATGGCGGGTGTCTTCGCAAGCTATCAGATCAGCCTCGCGCAATACCTCAAGAGCACGGAGCGTAATATCTGCTCTGTTTCCTATGGGAGTGGGGACGAAGGAAATCACTTGGGCCAGGAGTCGGGATACAGGAGACAGGGAGGGACTAGAATCCGTCTGCGATGCGGGCCGTCATCGACTCACAGGCACGACGAAGGGCGTCAGGAAGGGCATTGGCACGGGCGGTGTGAAGGTTACCTCCGGCAAAATAACGTGTGCTGCCACGTGACTTTCCTTTTTCTAAAACGCGAGATGGATCACTCGCGTCTATTAATACCCATTCGATGGTAATAACCAGCCCAAGCTCCTCAGAGCGAAGGCTATCTGTTCGAGATGAACTAACCTGGCTGTATTTGACGTCAGTTATACGGCCCTTAAACACGGCATCAGCCGTTCCGTCAGATGCCATTCTGTAAGTGCCGTCACGCGTCAGAGCATCAACAGCGCTGTTAGTAGCATAGGCGTCAGCTCTGACAAGTTGGGTGTCATTTTCAAACAAGGGCACATTGATGCTTTTAACATGGGCTAGATGCCCCGGCTTTGAGCCCCCGAGCTGATAACCTGCGCAAGAAACGAGCAGCAGGGGGAGAATGAGAATGAGTCTGAACACGATGAGTTAGATGGCTGGGCTGAATTTAGAGAGCAGTTTTGCTTAGTGAGAAGCTGGTGTGAGGGCGGGATGGTCAGTGTAGTTTCCCATCTCCCTTACTAACTATCGCTAACCACCGAGCTCGGTGATACGTTGTTTGGCCTGATTGTGAAGTGGGCCGCTCTTGGTTTTACGTAGGACTTCACGGTAATAGAATAGGGCCGACTTGGGTTGTCCTTTTTTTCGGTAGAACTCAGCCGTGTCATAACTCCGCTGGAGGTCCTGGCCTCCAAGCATGGAAAGGCGCTTGCGGGCATCTGCGGCTCGGCTGTGACTAGGATAACGCTGAACGAGATCCTGAAAGATGCTTTTTGCCCGGTTGACGTTGGCTTTGTTTTGATTGCCTCTTTCAGCCTTGAGGATGAGAATCTCACCCGTCAGATAGAGAGCTTCGGGAGATTCTTTGCTGTTAGGGTAATCTGCTCCGATTCGCTGAAAAGCAGGGATCGCCTTTTCAGCAATTCCTTCTTTCTGCCAGACTTGACCGATCGCAAACTGCGCCTTGGAGGCACTGAGTGCACGAGGGGCGTTGTCCCTTACGTGGCCAAGCATTTTGCTGGTTTTTTCAGGACTGATACTGGTTTTCATACCGAGAAAATTGTTTTTGATGATTCCGTTGGCCGCTGCGTGGGCGACGGATTCTTGACGTTTAAGAGCTTGTGCATAATGCTTACTGCTTGGGTAGCGGGTAATCAGTTCCTGATAGGCTTCAAAGGACTTGAAGAGATCACCCTGTTTATCCAACAGGCGTCCTTCAGAATAGCGCGCTTCAGCAGCGCTATTTGCGTTGGGGTATTTCTTAGCAATATTACCGTAAGTCGAGATAGCTTTGCTTGTTTTACCGGCACTCTCGTAGGCTTTAGCTTTATTTAACATAGCATCAGCAGCAGCCCCTCCGACGGCAGTTCCCGATGAAAGGGGCAGGTCATCTGACTGGGTAGTACAAGATGACAGGGCGCCAAGGACGGCCAAGGAAACGCTACTCATGGCAAGAGGAAGGAATACTATCTTTCGCATAAAGCAAGGCTAGGGGTCGATACTCGATTTGCCAAGAACAAGTGATTGAAATTATTAAATACCATTGAGTAAATCAGAAAAGACCATTGACTGGAGAGGTTTTCACCAAGGAGTAGTGCGGGAGGAGTGGTAAAGCGACAATGCATAGCTAGTAAAAAGATTCCAGCTCTCGCTCCAATGCGAAGCCAAATTTCAATGGTTTATTCTGCTTTTGGGAATGGTGTAAACTCGAATATGTTTGTATCACCGTTAGTATGTATGCTTTTTGATAGGTGTTTTTTAAACATTGTGGCAATAGATCTGCCCAGGTCTCGGAATTGTTAAAATATCAAAATAATCCAAGCGTCTTTAATAAAAAAGATATATGACAATAAAATCAAACATATCCTTACGTGCGGAGGTGTGGCGCTCAGATGTCCCAAGCCCTAGGCTCGAACCACTTTGATTCCGGGAATAGAGCCCAATATGCGGATCTCAAATACTCTATTGCGAATTTAAGTGAGATGACCTTCGTTACCAAATCAGGGATCAGCGATCCCGCAGCCGCAGCACTAGCCTATTGGAAAAGCAGTGCTGATTTTAAAAACCATATGCTCCAGTAATGGGACTATACAGGAATCGGCGTGCGGAAAGCTTCCAATGGCCAGACATACGTGTCCATGAGTATGGGTTTCCAGCCAACGGGCGTTCCCCGTGGAAGTACACCTGTCGGTTGGTAGTAGCCTCACGATTAATCCTTTAGACCAGTCATAGACTATATACTGGTCAATATCTCCCAGATTGGGCACGTTTCGGCGTGCCCAATCTGTTTTACGAACTTGAGAAACAAAAGGATGGTTTCCTGCGGATTGCAGGGATTGATGAGGCTGGACGCGGACCTCTAGCTGGTCCGGTCTCAGCAGCAGCGGTTATTTTGCCCAAGGGGTTCTCTCATGAGCTGCTCGACGATTCCAAGAAACTCTCCGAGAAACGTCGGGAAATACTCTACGAGGAAATTACCAACCGTGACGATATCATATGGGCGATGTCCTATGGCGATGTCGAGGAAATCGAAACGATCAACATTCTCAAATCCACCCATGCCTCCATGGCGCGGGCGGCGCAGGCATTGAGTGTTGTTCCCGATTACTGTTTGATCGACGGCTTACCGGTGCCCGGTTTCCCAATCGATTCAGAGGGGATTGTGAAAGGCGACGGGAAAAGCCTGTCGATTGCCGCCGCTAGTATCATTGCTAAAGTGTCGCGTGACCGCTTGATGTTAGAATATGCTGAGAAATATCCCGAGTATGGATTCGAAAGACATAAAGGGTATGGAACAAAAATCCACATGGAAGCCCTACGTAAACACGGGCCGTGCCCAATCCACCGGAAGACCTTTGCTCCAGTGGCTAAGTTGATTCAGCCTTAGATTTATTCTTTCATTCTACTCGTAAACGGCTTATCAATGCCGTCGACGATTGACTATGAAACTACTCATTACTTACGACGATCAAGACGAAGCTGAAGCAGCGGTTAAACTCATCACCGGTGAGAAACGGTTAGCTAGTGACCGAGATGATAATGAGATCGTCTACAGATTGTTTGGAGAGCCTACATGGTCGAACTTTTTCAAACTCGGAATGTATGAGTTACCTTTGCTGAAGGAGATTGTCGATTTGAAGAAGGCAGGGGGTGAATATGATGCTGGGCGTCATGAGTGGATCCTGACCTCGCTTAAATTCGTTGAATCGAGCTACGGCTTGGAAATCCCAGAGCATTGGCGCTAGGGTTGATTAATTATAACGAGGAAGAGTTCCACATTGCAGTCAATCATTTGGTTGGGGTTCCGGAGTAAAGTGGCTATTCGGAACCGGCCAGAATGGCATGGTTAAGATGCAGGGAGCTGGATTGGCTTAAACCTAAATCTTTCCAATAAGGGGGTCATCAGGCATTGATAGAGTTTTCTTATCAGCATCTAGGACAAATGATTTACCTGTAATCAACTCTAGCGGTAATTCAGCTCCTGCTAGTTTAGCTAAAGCGGCATTGTGGTATCTAAATCTAGCCGCAGCTCTTGCCGATGATGTAGCGTATAGAGGCCAGCTCTTATAGAGTTTTTCAACGAGTTGTCTTGCTGCATATGAAGATTCAACATTTTCATCAGCCAATGCTGCTGCTATTTTTTTTAGTTTCTAAATAACTCTTATAATTCCCAGCCGATAAGCTGATAAGTTCAAGATGATTTCCCGCAATGGTATCATAGACATTATTTGTCCCTGTAAGTTGAAATAACCAAGTCTTTTCACAGATAGGCAGCATCAGGACAGGCGTAACAAGATTAAACTTCCCGATACTCATTTGTTCTAGAGTGATGTTGACATGTCCAGCATTAATTGCATTTCGCCATTCTTTGTATTCCTTCTTATTTAATCCCAGATTTGGTAGAAGATCATTGAATGTAGTCTCTAAAATTGATAATTCACACATAATCGAAAGAGTGATTCCTATCAGCGCCTGCGTTTCTATTTGGGAAAAGTGTGAACCTATGCGCACGGCTGTTCGGACGCGTAATAGAGCCTTTTTCTTATCACCTAAACCCGCAGCCAGCTTAGCATCATAAAGTAAGATGGTAGTAAAATTTTGTATCGCGGCTGATTGCTGAAAAATCAAACGACGAGGCACAATTCCAGCGCATGATCTTTCTTCTAATTCAGCAATACGTTCTAACTCGGTAATTAACTCTGAAACCTTTATCCCCCTGCAAATTTCTCTTCTGATACGAAGTCACTAAGCTCTCGTCTCAGCTCTTCTGACAACGTCATTTTATACTCCGCCTCCGCACCATTAGCCCCAAGGACATATTCACTGAGGTTCAATAACTGCACAAATCCATTCTCCTCATTAGGCACGTTTTTCCACTGGGGTTTAAGATCCGGGTAACGCTCTAAAACCGCAGCAAATTTTACATCATACTCTGGCTGTTTATCACTTGGTGGAATATGAAGATGTGGCCATTCAGCATTTTTGCCGCTCGCAAAGCCTTCATCAAAAATCGTCTTATTCATCTGCCAGAAAAGCATTCCAACTACAGCAATCACTAAGAAAACGGAAAAACCAATAATACAGATGAAACGGGCAATTTTTGATGAAGGCTTTGCGAGCGGCATAATCTTTAGAATCGTGAACTTCCTTTCTGCAGCATAGATTACCCCCACCTCTCCATTAAAAAAGATCCTGATTTTCTACTACTCCAATATAAGGTTCAGAATAGCAGTTTCTTAACACCTTCACTACGGGACCGCCCTGCAATCTTCATTTTGGTCGCCGCGAAACTTGGTTAATACGGTTCATCCCGCCACAACCGTTTTCTGGCGAAGGCTTTTCCAGATGCCGTTTTTAAATACTTTGCAAATGCCATGGTCTTCGGTTTTTCAATGAAAGCGATGTATCCAATCAAACTCCATGGCTTCAACGGCGCGGTGGAGACATTTCTTCCCGCGTTGTGCGCAACCAAACGTTTGCGCAAACCCGAAGTGTATCCTGTGTAGTTCGACTTCGCTCAGTTTCGCTACGAATCATGTAAACGTAATACATTCTAGGAGAATATGGCTGTGCCGTACGTAGCTCAAGCGAATAACCATTGTACGTAAAAAGCCCTTCGTCGCCTACGAGGCTATGAAGGGCATTCTTCACTCTACGCTTTGCTTGAGCGAAGAATGGCGGACCGACAGGGATTCGAACCCTGGATGGTATCACTACCATACTCCCTTAGCAGGGGAGCGCTTTCGACCACTCAGCCATCGATCCTAATTGATGTGTCGGCGGGCGACGGGCGACGTTTGAACATATCCGGCGGGATTCGTCAAGCGATGATGATGTTGTTTTTGAATTTTTTTGGGTTCTGACTCAAGAGCTGGATTGTTCCATCGCTGACAGATTTGAAAATTGTCATCTCTCGACGGCTCGCTAGTCTGCGACCATGCGCCGCAACAAGAACAGAAAGACCCGAATCATTTGCACGTTGGGACCTGCAACGGATTCGGACGAAATGCTTGAGGCTCTGATCAAAAGAGGAGCCAACGTGTTCCGTTTAAATATGAGCCATGCCGCGCATGACTGGGTGCGTGACATTTGCCCCAGAATCCGTGCCATCTCAGAGCGCTTGGGCACCCATACGGGAATTCTTTGCGACCTACAGGGGCCGTCGATCCGAACAGGTGATGTCGACGAAGCTCTGGTGCTTAATGTCGGCGACACCGTCGAGTTCAGAAAAAAGGATGCCGAGCCAACCGTCGAGCTGTCGACGACGGTCAACTATGACGGGTTGATGGGGGATGTCACTGTGGGCGATCGGCTCATCGTGGACAATGGGAACCTGCTAATGCAGATAAAGGAAACAGGAGCTGGACGGATTTTATGTGAGGCGCTCACCGAGGGGACGATGGGGAGTCGACGTCATATTAACTTACCTGGTGTGAGGTTAAACCTTCCTGCGTTGACTCGAAAAGACCGGCATGATTTAGGCATGGCTTGCGATTGTGGGGTTGATTTTATTGCTGGCTCGTTTGTTCGCGATGCTGATCACGTTCGTCAGTTAAGAAGTGCGATGGTGGAGCGAGGTGGCAATGCTCAAATTGTCGCTAAAATTGAAGATCAGGAAGCTGTCAGAAATATTGATGAAATCATTGTTGAAGCCAATATCATCATGGTGGCCCGTGGAGATCTAGGCATCGAAGTAAACATCGAAGAATTGCCCATCATTCAGCGGAAAATTGTGAAACGTTGCATGGTGTTAGGAACCCGAGTGATCGTGGCCACGCATATGCTGGAGTCGATGTTGACCAATCCACTGCCTACACGGGCGGAGGTAACTGATGTTGCCAATGCTGTGTTTGAGGAAGCTGATTCTGTGATGCTGAGTGGAGAAACCAGTGTCGGTAAGTATCCATTAGAGTGTGTGGAAATTTTAGATCGCATTGCGCGAAGAATCGAACGTAGTGGTGGCATGGGTTACGGAAAAGAGGCTCATTTGCGCACGGAGCGTCAAAAGACCGTAAGGTCAGCTATCCAGCTATCCGACACAATTGCCGAAGCTCGCATTGTCGTATTTACCCGTCGGGGCAACATGCCGGTGCAAACGGCATTGCTTAGGCCCCATTCAAGCATTCATGCTTTTGCTCCTGATGGAGAGACGTGCAGGAAAATTAATTTAGCAAGGGGCGTTGTAGCCAGGGAAATTGATTTTGAAGGCAGTCAGGACATTTTACTCCAAAGAGCTATTAAAGTTTTAAAAGAGGAGGATGCCGTCGACGAAGGCACCCCACTCGTGGTAATATCTGATATGGTTCGAAAAGGTCAGGTGGTTGACTCAATCCATTTAATTCACGCATAATTGTAGATATGAGTGATACTGGAAAGAGTAGGTTAGCCGCACAATTGTTCCTCTGCATGATCGGAGTGATGCTCCTGCTTGCCGGCGGGGTGTTTGAGTGGTTAATGATCCGTAGTTATAATCACGCAAAAGCGAGTCGCGAGTGGCCACAAGTGGAAGCCGTTGTATTACGCTCTGTGGTGGACGAACGTCAGTTCAAAGGATCGCCATCGGAGTTTCGTTTTAATATTCTTTATGGGTATTCCTACGGGGGGCAGGACTTTACCTCAGACAAGCTAACGCCTCGTGGATCCAAGTGGTCAAAGCATGCCGCTACCGTTGAAACACTGGCGGGTGAATATCCACCGGGATCTGGGCACTCTGCTTGGGTGAATCCAGATGATGCTAGCATTGCCATTTTAAAGCATGACACCAAGGCAGCTGGTTATACGCTTTGGTTTCCGGCGCTGATCATAGTCGGTGGGGCTGGTATGATCTGGGGAGCTTTTAGGAAGCAGTAGTCAGGTGTTTAAACCATCACTCCTTGATAACTCGGGCTTTGGGTGGCTTGCGGAATATGGGATCCTTCTTTCCACGCGTGGGGGTTGTGAACATCGAGGTCCTCCACTTGGGGTCCATAACAGGGCCTGTTCCCTTGAATTGAAAAAGTCCCATAAACGGTCTCACAGGTAGAGCTAGGAAACCAAACAGTCCACGGGCATTCATCCTCATCAGCATATCAATTTCCTTCTCCTTGAGATCAACCTTGCCTTCTCCGGTGAACTTGAGGGAGCGGGTTGTGGCTAGAAAATCGTTAGAATAGACAATGCCGTTTTGGATCACATAGCTAAGTGATGCATCTTTGGCTGTTTCCTCCGTTGGGTTTCGCTTTCCTAACACAATGCCGACCAGTGGTGAGATTGGGCCAAGCATGGGGACGGAGAAGAGATTCCCTTTTTCCAATGCAAGAGACCCCTTACCATTGAATTCCCGCATGTTATCGCCTTCGCCATTAAAATCGATTCTGCCTGTGAGTAGCCCGCGGTTAGCATTGTCGAATTCGTATAGTTTGCCGATGTCCTTTAAATGCAGTCTGCGGAACTGCATATCTCCTGCGTAACGTGAGCTCGCGGGGTTGGATGTATAGACTCGCACATTACCGCTACATGCACCCTGGAGGGTGTAAAATGAAAGTTGGTTCACGTCCACCCGATCATCACGAATCTTCACTCTCGCCTTGAGCCTTCTTAAGGTTAGAGGCTCGCCAAGAAATTCATAGTTCATCGATCCTGGGCTACTGAGGTTGATCGTGAAATCACTCTGAGAACCATTGTCCCTCAGGTCGAAGGTTCCGCTTGCGAGCAGGCTGGGGGGGCGGTGGAACCGATAACATTCTACATGATCGGCCAGATCAGGGTCGAATAGTCTAACCACGGGTGCTGGCCATGCTGTCCCCGAGATGTTTTTAATACTGATGAGGTTTTTTGCGACGTCAACGGTGATGGAAGAGGCTCTTAGCTTAGCTGAGCTTGGACCGCCATGTTTTCGTCTAAGTATGTAGTCTTTGTAATCAAAGTTTGCTCTTACATCGGTAAAGTGGGAGCGTAGTCGGTTGAGCGAGTAATCACCTTCGAGACTATGAAGCGGGGAATCTTTAAAGGTGAAATTCTGTAGGTTTGCGTGTCCCTCAGCTTCCCATTGGGTGAGGTCGTTACGACTCATAGTCCCTTGGGCAGTGATGTGGATTTTTGATGAGTCCGTGAATTCAGCTCGGCTCAGGGCTTTTTCTATTCCGGAGTTAGTGAGGAAGGGCGCATAGGCTGAGGCAGGAAGTGTTGATTCTGCTTGGTAACGGATGATCTCATTTTTAAGTAAGATTCGACCCTTAAGTTTACCCTGATCGTGGGTGACGTGAAGGCCAGTTAGGAAAGCGTCACTTCCCTGTGTTGAGAAGTCTGTTTTGAGGTGTTTGAAACGAGACCCAAGGCACGAAAAATAATCTATATTGGCGTGTCCAGTGACGAGCACATCAGGAGTGAAATCCTCATCAAAGCTGATTTCTCCTGTGCAAGAAATTGAGGGAGGGGTGGAAAACGTCAGTTGGTTCATGATGGCCACGCCGAAGAGTTGACGGGCCAACATTTGAATGTGCAGTGTCGAGTCTGCCTTAAATCGACCTCTGAGTTGTTTTGGCCGGAAATCAGCCTGCGCTTCAAGCTTACCTGATCCGTCGCTTAATGACATGCGTTCGAGGGTAACTACCCTATTTTTATAATCACCTCTGATTTCGATATCTTTGAGCACGACGCCACTACGTTCTAGCTCAGATGCTTTGAGTATGAAGTCGAGCCTTGCTGAGTCCGGATTGTCAACATTTCCTTCGAGATAGAGTTCAAGCTCCGGGGGCTTACCCTCTGGCCAATGCCATTCGTGAATCTCCTGAATGATTCTGGCGATGAGTTTGACCCTAGCCAATCGAACGTCCTTTACTGGTTTAGGTTGTTTGGGCGCGCCAAGGTGTTCACTCCAGATGCGTGCGTTCATGGAGAGATGGATACCGGCGACCATTCCTGTAATTCCACTGGCCTCGATCGTTCGTTTGTCGGGGAGAAACATATCACCGCTGAGATCGTTCATGGTGACACGCGGTCCATTTGGATCATCGGGGTCGATGGGTAGAGAGATGTCGGCTTTTTTCAGCGACACATTGTTCACTCTGACAATACCACGTATCAGTTTGGTTTTGTCCACATCGATAACGAGGTGCTCAAGACGAGCGACTATTGTCTCACGGCTATCATCGGCATAGACTCGGACTCCCGTAGCTACGAGACCTTTAGTAGGCTGAAAGCGCAGGCTTTCGAAATCGGCAACGACGCCGAGGTTTTCCAACTCCTGGGCGATTCGGTCGCGCCATTGGTCGTTGAGACCTGATTGATTGAGGTAATAAACACCACCCACCACCGTGCCGAGGATCAGCCCAATGCAAAGCACCGCGATGAACCTAATGTGATGGAGAATACGTCTGCGAAGCATGACACAGCCAATCTACCTTAGAATTCGCGGCTACGCAAGACAGCGGGTAATTAATACCACAATGATTACTTAGTGGTTCTCTGGCTCAGGTTCCGAACCGTCATCAAGAATCTCACCAGCTTCGATAGCGGCCATACGTTGGCGCTCTTCCTCATGGGAGTGGATTTGTAGGCTTGCCTGAATGCCATGGCGGGCGGCGGCGGCCTTCATCACATTACGGATGGCACTGGCGGTAAACCCATTGCGTCCAATGAGCATGGCGACATCAGATTGTGCGACGATTAACCTGAAGCTTACACGATCCTCAGAAACTTCAGCAACACGAAGCTGGGCTTGATCCGGATGCTCAATGAACTGTAGCGCTATGAATTGGAGGAAATCCTTAATTTGATCCGTGGCTTCTTGCATGGTGATAGGTTGGAATCGGAATGCTCAGATGTCGAGCAAACTCCAGCCTGCTAAGTAAATTTGACATCAAGAGTGAGTTTGGATTGACCAGAACTCACAGCTCGCATAGGAAATCCTCATGAGTTCATCAAATCTGGCCCACCTAGCCAACCTAGCTATAGCAAAGACAGACGATCTTCCCATTCGTCACGAAGGTAACGTTCACAGCGGTAAAGTACGATCAGTTTACTGGCTGACGGCTGAAGATGGTGCCAGAATCATCGAGGAACGAGGCTACGAAGTGAGCCCTGGCACCGAGCTGGCTGTGATGGTTATCAGTGATCGGATTTCGGCGTATGAGATTATCTGGCAAGGAGAAGACGGCTTACAGGGGGTTCCCGGCAAAGGTGCCTCGCTTAATGCCACTGCGCTGCATTGGTTTAAAGAATTTGAAAAAGCGGGTTTGGCGGGGAATCATATTCTGGAGTCGCCTCACCCCTTGGTGTGGATCGTTCAGAAGGCCAAGCCTGTGATGGTAGAGGGTATTGCTCGTCAGTATATAACTGGCAGCATGTGGCGCGGTTACGGTCGTGGCGAACGCAGTATTTGCGGTATTCCACTGCCTGATGGACTTGAAAACGGGCAGAAGCTCGATGAGCTTTTAATCACCCCTTCAACCAAAGGTATTCTCTCGAATATCCCTGGTGTTCCCGAAAAAGATGATGTGGATGTGACCCGTAAGCAAATTTTGGATAACCATGAAGCATTTGCCTTTCATTCGCCTGATGATGTTTCTCGCTATGAAACATTGCTTTCCGAAGGATTTAAAATGATCGCAGATCAAGCCGCCGAGGCTGGTCAGTTGTTAGTGGATACAAAATTTGAATTTGGCTATATCCCGAATGCATCGGGCGATGGTTACTCGATGATCTACATCGATGAGGTTGGCACCTTGGATTCATCCCGTTACTGGGATAAGCTGGCTTACGCTGATGGGCGCATTGTGGAGAACTCCAAGGAGATGTTCCGAAAGTTCCTGTGTGATTCTGTGCCTGAGGCTGACGTGCTGCTGAATAAGGAGCGAATGGATGAACGCGATGAGCTAGGGAAGACATTCAAGGTCCCAGTCGAAGCCCTGATGGCAACCAGTGATCTCTATAAAAACACAGCTGAGAAGCTTACAGGTAAGCCTGTCCCTGAAATCACCAATGCCCGTCAAGAAATTCTAGATGCACTTACTGCATACGGGATCGTGGAAGCTTAAGGCTTAAAACCGTTTAATTCTCAAACCGCATCCTTACCCATCTTATCGGGGGATGCTGCGGTTTTACTCTTTCTACTTGTTGGCATGATAGCCTGATTGGTGATTTTTTACTGATCGCTATTCCGTTCATACAGTAGCCAGCTTATCGCATGGCCACAGCCTCGCCAATGAAATTGAGAATATCCTTACGTCCGTCACCCGTCTTGGAGGAGGTGGTGTAGATTCTAGGTGCCCCCTTACAAAACTCGCTCATGGCTATTTTAAAGAGGTCGATGTTGTTAGTAACAGTCGCTGGTTTCACCTTGTCTGTTTTGGTGTAAACGAGGACAAAGGGGATACCTGATTCGACCAACCAACTGGTGAACTCAAGATCGATTTTTTGTGGGGTGTGGCGTGAATCTATCAACACAAAGACACAACTCAGGTTGGGTCGATTGTTGAGATAGTCAGAAACGAACTCATTGAACTTGCCTCGATGCTGCCCTGATGCCTTGGCGTAGCCGTAACCTGGCAGGTCAACGAGAGACCACTTTTCATTGATCAGGAAAAAGTTGATCAGCCTAGTTCGTCCCGGTGTGTTGGAAACTATAGCGAGATCCTTTTTATTGGTTAGCGCATTGATCAGCGATGATTTACCGACATTGGACCGACCAATAAAGGCAAACTCCGCCAAGTCAGACTCGGGGCAGGTCTCTAGGTCAGGGGAGCTGGATTCGAAGGTGGCCGACTGAATTTGCATACGCACTCATTGTCTGCAAATGGTGCGACTGGCAAACAAAAAACGAAACCGCATAATAGTTGCTATTTTGTCTATAATGTGCCATTTTGCAGTGGATGGACAAAATAGAAGCCCTTAAGTTGCGTAACCCCGATGCACTAATCCACTCGATTGGTCGTCGTCTGCGCCGACAGCGTCTCGCCAAAGGCTGGACGCAACAAGAGCTTGCTGAACGAGCCGGTGTCAGTGTCTCCACGCTCAAGCTGATGGAACACGAAGGGAAGGGCTCACTCCAGAGGCTTGCTAAAATCGCGGTGGTGCTCGGTATTGACGGGGATCTTCGCTCTCTTTTCAGTGGTCAACGCAGCTTTGATTCTTTGGATGCGGTAGAGCGCACCAAGCGTCAACGCGCCCCACATCGAAAGCAGTCTGCGAACAAGAACCTTCCGAGCAAGAATTCGGCGAAGTAAAAACTCCCTTACAACGAACAATCATGAAAGCAGAAGTACTCTATCTAGGTGGAAACGAGCATTGTGTCATCGGTCACTTGGCTGAAGCAGCGGACGGGCGTTTATTTTTTGAATACGATCCCACATGGACGGCTAGGGGCATTGAATTATCTCCAGTGTATCTTCCCAACGATACCCATGGGTCTGTAACAACGCCAACACCTCAGTTTGGGCCGTTGTTTGGATTGTTTGCAGACAGCCTCCCCGACTGGTGGGGTGAGCAAATGATGAAGCGATACTTCGGAGACAAGGGCATTCCTTGGAACAAGGTGACCGGATTGCAAAAACTTGCCTGCGCTGGAGCTCATGCCATGGGCGCAATCGGCTATGAGCCACCATTGTCAGGTGGAACATTTCGTGAAGAGCTCACTGTTGAGATTGCTGCGTTAGTTCATAATGCCCATTCATTTTTACATGGTAGCACTGAAAAGATGCTCCCCGGTTTGATGCGCTCGGGTCTTTCGCCCGGTGGAGCACAACCGAAGGTATTGTTAGGATTTAATCAGGACTTTTCGCGCGCAATGGCAGGCGGTGGGCATTTACCAAATGGGTTCGAACGCTGGTTATTAAAGTTCGATTTTGATCCCGAATATGAGCATGGCAAGGAGGAGTATGCCTACTCAGTGATGGCACGTGCAGCAGGTATCAATATGGCCGAAACTCATTTACTTGTAGGTGAGGACGGAACGAGCCACTTTTTGTCGAAACGATTTGACCGGCCTGGTCAATCGCGTAGGCATATCCACACCTACTCAGGACTCACGCATACCCTAGTTCGTGACGGACTTGAATATGGTGAATTGATGGATCTCACCCGCGTGTTGACAGGGAGTGAAGTGGAAGTGGAGGAGGTGTTCCGCCGTGCCTGCTTCAATGTGTTTGCGGGGAACGACGATGATCATGGTAAAAACCATGCATTTCTCATGGAGCCTGATGGTCAATGGAAAGTTTCCCCAGCTTATGATCTAACCAGCACCTCAAACCCACTCGTCAGTGGTATGCGTGCAGCCTCTGTGAATGGAAAAAGTGTTGATGTAGGACGCCTTGATCTTAAACGCCTAGGGGAGTCCCAAAGTGTGCGTCGCATTGATGACATCATTGAGGAAGTACTGGCAGCAATTAAAGACTGGCCGCAATGGGCTGGTAAGGCAGGGCTGTGTAAGTTCCGCACCGAACAGGTGGCCGATGAAATGTCGGGCATGGATGCTTGACACTAGGTCGGCTCATAAGCTGTAATACATTCATGTATTATAGATGCCTTTACAGACACTTCCTTGCAGCATTTATAGTTGTTAGCGCAGTTTTCTCGTCATCTTTCAGTTGTGCGCAGGAAGCCGCTGATGCGCGAAAAAGCCTGAAACAAACTCAGATCAAAGGTTTGCTGGTGATTAAGTTAAGCAATGGCACCTTCGCGGGTGCGGCTTCACAGATGAATGCTACAGTTGTTACTCAGCAAAAAGGCTTTGAAATTGGTTTCAATCAAAATGTGGGAAACATGATGAACAAAGCAACTGTTGAAGTTGAGAAATTCATTAGAGTCCGCTACTCTGAAAAGCTTCCAGCGGGTATGCGCATTGAGCTTTCCTTTGCTGATAAATACTCTCCCAAGGATGGCCCTTCCGCAGCAGTGGTTTGTGCGTTGATGTGCGATTCAATTATTTCAGGCAAAGAGATCGATTCAGGTTTTGCCGCAACCGGAGATATGACGGCCACTGGTGAGGTTCAGCCAGTTGGTGGTGTAGCATCGAAGATCAAGGGTGCGATTCGGAAGAAATGCTCTCATGTGGGCATACCGATAGCGAATAAATCCAGCATCACGGACGCCTACATCCTCAAAGGAATCAAGCCACTCTATCAGATACAGATATTTTCCATAAAGACATTCACTGAAGCATCAGCTCTTGCCATGAAGGAGAAGCCTGCTGATGTGCAGAAGGCTCTGGATGAGTTCGCCCTAATTCAGGAAGCTCTACTGAGAAATGAAAAGTATGTGTACAATTCGAAGGTAAAAGAGAAGCTCCGTGCAATCGTCAAACTTGTTCCTAACCATTTATCAGCTCGCTTGCTTTACCTTCACAGTGTCAAAAAAGGCCCCAAAAAGCTCTCGATAATTGGCTCACTTACAGGTATCGATAATGCTGGCAGTAAACTTGGGGGGATGTTAACTGACGGTAGCTTTGCTAAAGCACAGGGGCTCGACGCTGATGTGCTCACGGACCTTATGTATGAAATTTCCCGCCTACGCCCCATGCTGGATAAGCGCACCACGAAGTATGCGGATTCCTATCTTAATGTGGCCCGATTTTTTAAACGGCATCGTGATCGAAAACAGTTCTCCGGCCAGCTCCATACAGAACTCACATCATTAGTTAACGCAATCAGTATCGAAAGAAAGCGTCTTCTTAATAACGAAGAAGTAAGGGAAGAACTCATGGCTGAATAAGCTGTGATTGTAAATTCCTCTCGCCAAACGATAGGAGGATTCGATAGAGTTGGGATTATGACATGTAGATTCAAATCATCAGCACTCATCGGCATCGTTGCTTTTCTTTATACTCTGAGCTCGCAGACTGTGCTGTCGGGCGACTTTGAAAAAACCTTTCGCGCGGAGGTTAGCCAGTTTATCAACAGCCTAGACGAGGCTCAGAGTAAGGCCTGCCTTCAGCCTCTTGAGGGCAACCAACGATGGCACATGCAATATACTGGAGGCGATCGACCAGGCATCAAGATTGAACAACTCAATGCCAAACAGCGGGCTAGCCTTGAAAAGGCTCTGCTCGTTGTGCTATCACCTCATGGTTGGAAAATGGCGAATGCGGTTGCCAAAGAAGATGCGAAAAACGGGGAGAAGGATCCAATAGGGAAATACTGGATCACATGTTTTGGTGATCCACTTAAGGGCGACTTTGCATTTCGATTGGCCGAGCATCACCTTACCATTGTCCACTTGCAGATCGCAGAGGGTGAGCTCAAGGAGTTTGGCCCAATTCTGCAAGGTTCGAACCCACCAAAACTTTGGAAAACTGATGAGCAGATCTTGTTAGGGGCGTGGGAAAACATCGATAATAAAAAAGCGTTTATTAAGGATAAAAAAGCTGTCGCAAGTAAGCCTATGGCCGAAGGGGATGGTATACTGTTTAGCGAACTCAATTTCAAGGCGAAGGGTTATATCAAGGGGGCATGGCAGCTACGCCTCAATCTCTTTACGACACCTGTGATAGCCCAACTCAACAGGTTGCACGAAGCACGTGGTGGCTGGGAAAAATCACGTGTATGTTTTTACAACCAAGCTCCTGAGAAAAGATGTATCGACGGTGGTCGCTGGGACTTTAAATGTGGTTTGCCCGGCATGGTATGGGACTACCAATCCAGCACCGGACACATTCACATGAGTTTATGGGCTAAGGATGTAAGTAAGCAAAAGTGATTTAAGAATGATCGTCTTGATCAAGCACAGATCCAAAAATCAACTCCCTCAATTCTGCCAGTAGCACGCAGGTCAGCTCGAATGATGTCTCGTGCTCCACGAGTGCCAACGTAGCTGACAATCACGGTTTGACCGATAGGTGGTAAGTTATCCGAGGAAATGATTGGTCGACCTTGTAGATTACGACCGATTTTCCGTGGATCGATGTCGATGAATCCGGAGGCTGGTTTCCATGCGGACTCTAACGGTCGGGCACATTTTCTCGCAGGTCGTCCAGCTCCCCAGATCCACAATTCTCGGTCGGAACAGTCAGCTTTTACTATCGCCTGAGCAAGATACGGGGCCTTACACGCATGGAAAGCCGCCATGTTATAGCGGCTATCATTTCTTGAGAGTCGGGTAGGGGGATCATGCCAATCGTAAAGAACCTCATTCACTTTACCTATTGAGACGCCGGCCGAGACCCATCTTAGAAACAGCTCGTAGTCTTCGGGGAATTCTCCCTCGCGGTAACCACCCCATTTTTCTACCAATTGCCTACGGTACATTAGAGTAGGATGGGGAACGGGGAGATCGATAAATCGATTGAGCGCAATTTCTTGGGGAGATACCTGTCGATTTGTCCACTCGACATGATGGGCATAACCACCAGCGGCTTCATGATCACCCGCAAAACGAGCCAGACATGAAACAGCACCCAGTTCAGGCTGAGTTTCTAACGCTTGAGATTGTTTTTTTAATCGGTCTGGCAGTGAAACATCATCCGCATCCATTCGGGCGATAAGTGGTGAAGTTGCGAGTTCGAATCCAGCGTTAGATGCTGCCACGACTCCTCGATGGCTTTGCCTGACGAGTTGAATTCGATGATCATCTACACGGAGTTTTTCTACAAGATTAGCCGACTTATCCGTAGATCCGTCATCCACCACGATCAACTCCCATTCTTCAAGGGATTGTGATTGAATACTCCTAACTGCACGCTCCACCGATGCCTCCGCGTTATAGCAAGGCATGACAATTGAAATTTTGAATGATGAATTTTGAATGGTGAATTGAGACCACATGGATATGGATGCGGAGTAAACTGGAAAATGAGAAAACTAATGATGCTGTTTTTTCAGTATTACAAAACCAAGGGTTTATGTCACATTCCGCTAGTTAACTATCAATAGAAGGATATGAGCAAAAAACCATTTAACCCACTCGGTATTATTCCGAAGCCTTGTAAAGAAGACTGGTATCAAATGACGGGTGACGAAAAACGGCGTCATTGCGGAAAGTGTGATACCCATGTGGTTGACCTTACAGGGATGTCGGAGGAGGAGATACTCGCGCTCCGCGAGAAAAATGGTGGCAAGCTCTGTGGTGCATTCCGTCTAAGTCCAACGATGGCCAAATCATTCGCCCTTGGCTCAGGTATTGCGTCTCTAGCCTTGGCCGCTTGTGTAACTAAAGGAGAGATTGCAGTCCCCGGCATCGGCTGTCCTCCACCTGCAGAAAAAGAGCCCGCAAAAAAGAAATCTGTAGCACCGCCTACCAAAAAACCTGATAAAAATCCAACCGAAGAAAAAGTCACGGTGGAACCCATTATGCCTAAGCCGTTAAAAATCGTAAAACCTCCAGTGCCCATGCTCATGGGTGATATCTGCTTGCCTAACCCTGCTCAGCCCAAGCCTCAGCCTGGATCAGGGCCTGTTTAAATCACACTTCTAAGATCACACTTTTCTTTTGCGTCGAAATAGCGTATTTCGCGTGCGCCGTGAATATCTCTACCGACACACTAAACTCCAGCATCTCCCTCGTCCGCGAAGTTGGTGATTTCCAACTACAGCACTTTCGGAAAATGCCCGAGGGCGCAGACGATATGAAAGCCGTGCGTGAAACGGTATCATTTGTTGATGTGGAGTCTGAAAAGAAGCTCCAAGAAGGGCTTCTTCCACTCGTAGAAGGCGCTGGCTTTTTTGGTGAGGAAAGTGGCAAGTCTGGATCGCAGGAACTCGTCTGGATTGTCGACCCGTTAGACGGCACCACGAATTTCCTCGCTGGACTCGATCTGTTCTCGATTTCTGTGGCTCTCGTCAAGAATGGTGAGCCCGTTTTAGCCATCATCTACAAACCCATCAGTGGTGAACTGTATACTTCCATAAAGGGGCAGGGAGCATGTTATAACGGTATCCCGAGCACGCCAGCACATCCCAATCTCACGGAGGCCGACGCAATTTTCGCCACCGGCTTTCCGTATCGATCTCCTGATGTAGCAGAGCAGTTTTTCAAAGCCGCCGCTGACATCCTGACCCTAGGTCGTGGCATTCGCCGATCCGGCTCCGCCGCTCTCGATGTCGCCAATCTCAGCATGGGCTGGCTTCAAGGCTTCTGGGAAACTGATCTCCAACCATACGACGTAGCAGCGGGAATTCTCTTAATGAAAGAAAACGGAATTATCGTTACCAATCATCGAGGTGAGGCATACGATATGTTGTCCGATCGACTTATGGTTGCCGCGTTACCCAATGTTCACGCAGCCTTGCTTGCTGCTGTCGCAAAGTCCTACGAACTTTGATTTAACTCATCAACCTGATCGTTAAGTGTGATCAGATCGTAGATATATCCGACTCCAAATAGCCCTCCTGTAAGAAGGAAAATGATACCCGTTCCGATTTTACCGAGGTAGAATCGATGGATTCCGAATAGCCCCAGAAAGAAGTGGAGCAGAGCTGCTACTGAGTAGTCGTAGCGTCCTGACGCGAATCGGCCATTCGCCTCATCATGCATCGTAGGGATAAGGAAGATATCAATTAGCCAACCGATACCGAGTAGTCCGGCTGTCAGAGCCCAGATACAGCCAGAGATCGGTTTACCATAATAAAATCGATGCAGTCCCATGAATCCAAAAATCCATGCGAGATAACCGATCAGAAGACTGTGCGTTTTGTTCATGGTTTAAATCTTCCTCCGAATATCACCATTTCGCCATTACAATGCTGTAGAATCTTTATATTCCCCTAAGTAATTCAACATTCACTATTCTAAATTCACCATTCGCTGCTACAAGCAGCGCATGAGCAACGATCCACTGCACGGCATCACCCTTGAGCGTATGCTCAAGGAATTAGTCAAGGAATACGGCTGGGACGACCTCTCATTCCGAATCAAGATCAATTGTTTCAGTAACGATCCATCGATTAAATCCAGTCTCAAGTTTCTCAGGAAAACCGATTGGGCAAGAAACAAGGTGGAGATCCTCTACAAACAGTTTTTAGGACTGAAGGATCCAGAGCGAAGGATTTAATCGTGCCAATCTCACTTCATGTGTTTCTTGATCGTCCTCCATTTTGCGTATGTCTGATATTGGACGGTATGCATCTTGAACGCTTTAGGGAAGAGTCGAGCACTCAGAAATGCCAGCCCCAGCACAATCAAAATAGCCACCTCGTGTTTCAGAAAATGGAAATACTCGAGTGGTAGGAGGAGGACGGAAAATATATAACCAAATAGTGAGACCATCACAACGGACCAGTAAAAAAATGCGATGCCGTTTCGCAATTTGGTAGTCTTGCCAGGAAACACCCCTAGCCAGACGATAGACTTCCGGTATTTCCTTATTGGGCAACTCTTCAGGAGGTTTTACCGTGTATGGCGATTCGCATTTGATGGGTTGAGTCTGGATTTCTAAGAGAAGAAGTCGAGTCGGGAATCGGTGGGGGCTACATCAGGGGTCGTCTGCTCGATGAGTTTCTTGAGTGGCAAATCCGCCAAAGGGCTCGATTCAGATGGACGCAATTGAATTTTCCGTTGAATGAATTCAGGTAAGGATAAACCTTGTTTATAGGCTTGGTTACGCAGGGTGTGGTAGAGTGAACAAGGTAGTGTGATCGTGATCTTCTCGGTGGCTTTGTCTTTCATGATGTCGGGAATATGAACCAAGATTGTGAAATTTATATGAAACCACTGTGAACTTTGTGCAATAAAGTAACTTTAGGCAGAAGATAATCATATCGAGGAGATTATGAACTTCACCATTTACACTTCACCATTCACTATTCCGTCCATGGGAGTTGAGATAGAACGGAAATTTTTAGTGGTTGGGGATCACCCGATGGATGAGGCGGTGGAAATGATGCAGGGATACCTCTGTAAAGATCCCGGTCGCACCGTTCGAGTGAGGCTAGAAGATGAGAAGGCGGTCATTACGATCAAAGGGGAAACGCTGGGCATCACCCGACTCGAATACGAATATGAGATTCCTTTTGAAGATGCTCGCGAACTCTTGGATTTAACAATCGATAGCATCGTAGAAAAAACACGCTACCACCACCGCACCGATTCCCATGTCTGGGAAATCGACGTTTTTAAACGCAGAAACAAAGGCCTTGTAGTCGCCGAAATTGAACTCAAAGATGAGGATGAAGTGTTCGAAAAACCGAGCTGGGTAGGCGAGGAGGTTACCCACGATCCACGTTATGCAAATTCGTCACTGAGTAAGACTCCGTATAAAGAGTGGTAGTATGGAGCGTGGGTTGGCAACCCGCATCAACCTAAGCACGATGCTTCAAAGGTAGTCGGGGGTTGCAAACCCCCACTCCATAGGTAGCCGATCCCGCGGGATCGGAATTTCACGCGAAGTAGCCGACGCCTGCTTTGAATAGCGGCTGGTGTTTGTTGCCAGGGAGGTTCTTGGCGATGGATTCGCCGCGACGCTCGGTGTGGCCCATTTTTCCTAACACACGACCGCATGGGGAAGTAATTCCTTCGATGGCGTAGAGAGATCCGTTCGGGTTCCATGCAACATCCATGGAGGGGTTGCCATCGAGATCAGTGTATTGGGTGGCAATCTGGCCGTTGGCCGCGAGTTGCTTAATCTCTTCCTCGGTGGCGTAGAACTTCCCTTCTCCGTGAGAGAACGGGATGTTGTGGAGGTCGCCGACGGATGTGTTAGCCAGCCATGGTGACTTGGTGGATGAGATGCGCGTGGTGGCGTAGCAGGCGACGTGACGGCCGATGTCATTGAATGTGAGGGTAGGAGCCCCTTCGATGGGTGGTCGAATTTCGCCGTATGGAACGAGGCCTGTTTTGATGAGGGCCTGGAAACCGTTGCAGATTCCGAGAATGAGTCCATCGCGGTTTTTCAGAAGATCCATGACGGCATCGGCAATCATTGGGTTGCGAAGCACTGTTGCAATGAATTTACCTGATCCATCAGGTTCGTCACCCGCGGAAAATCCGCCAGGGAGCATGAGGATTTGGGACTGCTTGATCTGTTCTGCTAGTTCACGAAGGGAGTCCTCAACGTGGGCTGAGGTGAGGTTCTTGAAGATCAGGGCAGATGCATCAGCACCAGCTTGATTGAATGCTTTGACCGTATCGTATTCGCAGTTCGTTCCGGGAAAGGTTGGGACGATGACTTTAGGAACTGCTGGTGATGATTTGGCTTGGCGACCAGAGGTCACCGCCACGTGGGAGAATGTCTCAAGCTCCTGGTGAGGGGCTGTGACTTGAGTTGGGTAGGTTGATTCTAGAGGTGTTGTCCATGCTTCCAGAAGATCCGCCAAGGGGAGGGTTTCTCCGGCGACTTTAATGCTTGGTTCTTCGGTGGTGTGACCGATGGATAGAGCATTGAGGGAATCGACAAGTCGGGTAGGGGCCTCAATGAGGAAGCTGATGTAGCGTTCATTGAACAGCTTATCCGTTTCGAGATCGAGATCTGCGCCGATATTGTTTCCGAAGGCCATCTTTGCAATTCCTGCCGCGATACCGCCCTCGGAGAGAGAGTGCATGGAGAGGATATTACCAGCTGCGTTTTCTGCGTAGAGGAGATCGGCGACTTCCAGGAGACGCTGGAAATCAGGAACGTTTTCGTCGTCGCGTGGAATCTGGATGAGGAAGATGTTAGAGTTCGCCTGTTTGAACTCAGGTGAGACCGCGAGGGTGGTTTTTCCGGGTGCAACTGCGAATGATACCAGGGTAGGGGGCACATCGATATCATTAAATGATCCGGACATGGAATCCTTGCCTCCGATGGCTCCGAGACGAAGTTCGTTCTGGGCGAGGAAGGCTCCTAACAAGGCTGCAAATGGTTTGCCCCAGCGCGTAGGGTCGGTGCCGAGTTTCTCGAAGTATTCCTGCAAGGTGAGTCGGATATCTGAAAGGTGTGCGCCGGAGGCAACAACACGGCAGACAGATTCAGTGACCGCGTAGAGGGCTCCATGGAAAGGCGACCAGCTAGCAATATGAGGATTGAATCCCCAAGCCATGTGTGTGCAGGTGGTGGTATTACCCTTCATGAGAGGGATCTTGGCCACCATGGCATCTGTTGGAGTGAGTTGATTTTTTCCGCCAAATGGGTTTAACACGCTACCGGCTCCAATCGAGCCATCGAACATTTCGCCGAGGCCTTTTTGAGATGAAGTATTGAGGTCTGCCAGTGTGGCGACAAAACGATCCTTCAGTGAGCCTGAACCTGATCCTTTTTCCCGACAGCCAAGTGTTGGGTTGCTCTCAACTGCGGTGACATTGATTTTAGTGGAGAGGGTGACTCCATTGGTATCGAGGAAGGCGCGTGAGAAATTGACGATGTCCTTGCCGCGCCACTTGATGACGAGTCGACCGGTATCTGTGACATTGGCTACGTGGGTGCATTCGAGATTTTCCTTGTCGCACTCAGCCTTAAAGTAATCGATGGTTGAGGGATCCACACAGATGGCCATACGCTCCTGAGACTCTGATATGGCGAGTTCAGTGCCATCGAGTCCGTCGTATTTCTTGGGCACAGCATCGAGATTGATATCGAGGCTATGGGCGATTTCTCCGATGGCAACGGATACTCCGCCTGCTCCGAAGTCGTTGCAGATCTTGATTTTTGCGGCGAGCTCCGGGTTACGGAAGAGTCGTTGAACTTTGCGCTCGGTAGGTGGGTTGCCTTTTTGGACCTCTGCGGAGTTATCGAGAGCGGTATCGGTGTGCTCCTTGGATGATCCAGTGGCTCCACCAACACCGTCGCGGCCAGTGCGGCCGCCGATGAGGAGAATCACATCACCCGTGGCAGGGCTGCCGCGGAAGACATTCTTTTTAGGCGCTGCAGCCACTACGGCTCCAATCTCCATGCGCTTGGCGACATAGTTCGGGTGGTAGACTTCTGCAACTTGTCCCGTGGCGAGGCCAATCTGGTTTCCATACGAGGAATACCCGTGTGCGGCTTCTTTACAGATTTTGCGCTGTGGAAGTTTCCCCGGCAGAGTTTCAGAAAATGGGGTGCGCGGGTCGGCAGCTCCAGTGACACGCATCGCCTGATAGACGTAGGATCGACCGGAGAGAGGGTCACGAATACAACCACCGAGGCAGGTGGCGGCTCCACCGAAGGGTTCGATCTCAGTCGGGTGGTTGTGAGTCTCGTTTTTGAACATAACGAGCCAATCTTCATCGACTCCATCCACGTCCACAGGGACAACAATAGAGGCAGCGTTGATTTCCTCAGAAACCTCCACGTTATCGAGTTCACCTGTTTTGCGCAGCTCCTTCATCGCGATCAGGGCGATGTCCATGAGCGTTTCTGGACGTTCGGTATCGGCACCGTAGACTTCGTCGCGAGTTTCCTGATACTTGGCGTAGGTCTCGGCGATGACTCCATCTTGCTCGAATTCAACCGAGTCGATCTTGGTGGCAAAGGTGCTGTGGCGACAGTGATCCGACCAATAAGTATCGAGCATTTTGATCTCGGTGATGGTCGGGTTTCTGCCTTCCTCGTCGCGAAAATAGGTTTGAGTGAAAATCAGATCCTCTGGTGACATAGCGAGGCCGAGTTCTTTGCACTTAGCGTGAAGATCGTCTGCGGAAGCGGAGGTGAATCCTTCGAGGGTTTCGACGTCGTCGGGTCGATCGGCAGGGATTTCCAAGGTTGTTGGAATCTCCATGCTGGCTTCACGGGAATCAACGGCGTTGATGGTGTAGCCTTTTACCTGGCTGAGTTCACCCTCTGAAATTTCCCCTTTAAGAATGATGATCCGAGCAGAGGCGATCAGTGGTTTTTTATCCTGAGTCAGGATTTGCACACACTGGGCAGCTGAATCGGCGCGCTGGTCATACTGGCCAGGTAGGTATTCGACCGCGAAGGCCGTTTCATTATCAGCCAATGATAAGGCATCGGATGCTGATTCCACCTGTGGTTCCGACAGAATCAGGCGTGTCGCATCAGCGAACTGCTCGTCGGATAATCCATCGACATCATAGCGCTGGACAACGCGGACGGCTTCAAGGTGGTGGATATTGAGGTTATCCCTTAGGTCGTGGAGTAATTCACGGGCCTGGGCATTGAATTCGGACTGTTTCTCGACAAAAACGCGGTTCATAGCTTGGAGGGCGGCATACTAGGAGCTTAGGGCTTTTGAGCAAGATCAATCTAAGCCAACCCATGCGGTGTAAATTGGAGGGTATCTGCGAAATATGAGATTATTCAGGAATAAAATTTGAGCTCAATGGCTCTCAGGTATTGAAGGCTTTGTGTGCGCTGGGCGGCTATCTCTTTATACCTCGTGTAGCATTTCAAGAAGTCGCGCAAGGATACGCGGTCCATCGACGCCGATCCCATTATGCTCCCACTCATTGGTCACCCAGAGATTAAAATGGGGAATGTGACGTGCTGTTTCAGCGGACCACTCGATGGGCACATACATGTCATCGTAGTAGGAAATTGCAGAGATGGGGACTTCGTTTTTTGCCAATTGATCCAGATCGTATAGTGATTCCCAGTCTGATTTATTGGCGAGGATTTCTGCACATTCTTTTAATGGTGTAAGTGCAGCATAGTCGTCGAGCATACTTGGAGCTATCATCTCGCCTGTGAAAACGAAGCGATCGTTTTTCTGAATATCAACTTCAGGGAACTCATCGCGTAACCGCTCGGCTGCCCACCGAGTAGCGTAACCTTCGGCATAGATGGACTCATGGAGGATGCAGAAAATAGGATTGGTTTCGAAGCCCGTGCGCCTTTCCATTTCCGTGAGGAAATTATAGCTCAGCTCGGAGCCTTTTAATCCGTCGATAAATGCATCTTCGAGCAGGTAATGAATGGCCTCAAATCCGCCGCTTGCACCAAAGGCCATGCCGAGTTGCTGGAATCTCCGAGATGTCAGTCTTGCTCCACTTGGGAGTGTCACCTCTTTGACATCAAGGTGATTAGCGACTTCTTTAGCGAGTTCTATATCCTCAGGATAGCGGCGGTAGTAAGCGTCGTTTTTCTCAAGAACACGCTGGTAAGTCAGACGATAGTTCTCCTCGATACTTCGTTTTATACAAGCGACTCCTCCCGTAATAATGACACCAGAGAGTCCTTCTGGATGCATTGAAAGATAAGAAAGAAGGCAGAAACCTCCATACGACTGCCCCATGCCTTTCCACTTCGTGTTCTCGCCTAACAAGGTATTACGAATCGTCTCAGCATCACGCACGATGTTATCGGCTCGAAAGTGAACAAGGTAATCAGCTTGTTCTTGGGGGGTTGAGAATTTGGCCAATGTCTGAGGCAACACCCTTGTGCTAAGCCCCGCGCCTCGTTGATCGAGAAGGAGTAGACGGTGCGATTTCAACACTTCACCAATCCATCCTGAACTCATTGAGGGGCGAGGGGATGCACATCCGGGACCACCTTGAAAAAAAACCATCCATGGAAGATCCTTGTTGTTGTCCAAATCTCTCAAGCAAACCTCACGAGCAAACACTTTGATTTTTTCACCTTTAAGATCGGAGTAATCAAGGGGCAACTCAAACCGATGATCCCGCAGGGCCATTCCATTTAGCTTACGGGGGGAACTGGTAATGACGGGTGCAGTGGATGAGATCATGGGGCTGAAATGATTATCCCCGTTCTGATCGACAGGTCAAGCTGAGTGGCGCTTCTATTTTGTGATAAAAGCCAAGCATGCAATCACGAATCAGCATGATTTCCCTGGGAGTGCGCGATATAGCGACCTCAGTGAAGTTCTATCAAGAAGGTCTTGGTTTCCCAAAAATCGAATCGTCGCCAGATGTGGCGTTCTTTAACCTCAGTGACACATAATCCTTTCGAATGGATTGGACCGCCTGACGAGAATGCTATACCAAAACCGCAATGAAGATACCCACGATTACCGGCATGATACGTTGTCGCGTCCTCTTGAACAATCGTGTCGACCCGGATGTGGTCAACGCGATCTTGCCCGGAAATTTTCGCCCACAGATCGTTCATGGCTATGCCATTGCTGGAATTTGCCTAATTAGACCCGAAGAGGTCAGGCCCAAGGGCATGCCTGCTATCGTAGGAGCATCGAGCGAAAATTCGGCGCACCGTATCGGTGTCGAGTGGGATGAAGATGGCGAGACAAAATATGGCGTCTACGTGCCGAGAAGGGACACGAATTGTAAATTCAATGCTCTTGTGGGAGGTCGATTGTTTCCCGGGGCACATGAACTCTCGGATTTCAAGATTTCGGACGCCGATGGTAATATCTCGATGCGTGTAACGGCCAAGGATTATTCAAATGCCCTAGTGGGTTTTTGAATCGACGGAATCTGACAAACTGCCAGAGAATTCTGTGTTCGAGTCGCTTGCTGAGACATCTGCCTTTTTTGAAGCGGGCTGTATTGGTTACTCACCCAAACCTAACTCATGTCAGCTCGAAGGTCTTCAGCTCAAAACTCAAAAATGGAAGGTCTCGCCATTGGCCATGCATTCGGTCCAATCAGCCTATTTCGATGATGTCTCAATTTTCCCGTCGGGCAGTATTGCCTTTGATCATGCTCTTTTGATGCGTGATATTCCGCACGAGTGGCATGCTGATCCGAACATCACGGTTGCTCGTTGAACTAAAGCTAAGACAAGATGCCTTGAACCACATTCGCGGCTTTTACGCCTGTGATTTTTTGATCAAGACCTTGGAATGGAACCGAGAGTTTATGGTGATCGTAACCCAGTAAATGCAGGATTGTAGCGTGAAGGTCGCGCACCTGGACTGGGTCTTTGGCAACGGTGTAACCTAGTATATCCGTTTCACCATATGAGGTGCCTTTTTTAATGCCAGCACCTGCCATCCACATGGTAAATGCATTGGGATTGTGATCTCTGCCAGCGAAGTTGCCTGCGCCGCCGCCTCGGTTTTCCTGCATTGGTGTGCGACCGAATTCGCCACCCCAAATGACGAGAGTGTCGTCGAGTAATCCGCGTTGCTTCAGATCCGCGAGAAGGGCTGCGGTGGGTTGATCGGTCTGTTCACACTTGTTTTTAAAGCCGTGGTTGAGTGCTTCACCTTTGGATGATCCGTGGGAATCCCATCCCCAGTCGTAGAGCTGTACAAACCGAACATCGTTTTCGATAAGCTTGCGCGCTAACAGGCAGTTGTTGGCAAAGGATTCCTTTCCGGGTTGAGTGCCATACATCTCATGAACATGTTTCGGTTCCTTGCTGATATCCATCACCTCGGGTACGGATACTTGCATGCGGTAGGCCATTTCATACTGGGCGATTCGAGTTAATGTCTCGGGGTCGCCAATTTCGTTGTATGTTTGTTGGTTGATTGTTTTGAGTCCGTCCAATGCACGACGGCGAATCTCCCGACTAACACCTGTCGGATTTTGTGCATTGAGAATAGGGTCGCCCGTAGATCGGCATTGCACCCCTTGATAAACCGAGGGTAGATAGCCTGACCCCCAGAGAGATTTCCCAACCCGAGGCATACGGCCGCCAGAGAGCAGCACCATAAAACCTGGGAGGTTATTATTACCGGAACCAAGCCCCCAGGAAACCCACGATCCAAGAGATGGATGGCCGATATTTTGGTTGCCAGTTTGAATCATCAATTGAGCCGGACCATGATTAAATTGCTCGGTCTGCATGCTGTGGATAAAACAGAGGTCGTCAACGTGTTTAGCAAGATGAGGCATGCGATCCGAGACATAGGCTCCTGAATTCCCGTGTTGTTTGAAGGGGTAAACCGGACCTAACAACTTTGGAACGCCTTGAATAAAGGCGAACCTTTGCCCTTCGAGGTATTCCTGAGGACACTCCTTGCCGTTGTATTTGATGAGTTCAGGTTTGTGGGCAAATAGCTCAAACTGGCTCGGCGCCCCGATCATGTGTATATAGATGATGCGCTTGGCCTTGGGAGCAAAAGATGGGGATATCGGAGTTAGCGGCGCATTGGGATTGTGAGATAGGTTAAGCGGTCCACTGGACGCCATAGCTTGATGCCCCTGTATGCCCAGCCACATGGAGCCAAGGCCCGTAGCGCAATCACGCATGAAGTGTCGACGAGTCGTATGCTGAAGTTGTTCAGCCTGAAGTTGTTGGAAAATATTCATGCTTACTTGCTGAGAGTTGCGTCAAGGTTGAGAATTAGAGATGCGATCACTGTGTAGGCAGCTCCGTCAGCCGTGCCTGCCATTCCCGCCATCTGTTTTGGGTTCTTCTTGTAGGATTGCTCAATATCCTGAAATGTTAGAACAAGCTCCTTTAATGTTTCGGGTCGAGGGTTTTTGGAAGTTGCTACACGATAGCCAAAGGCGATTTTCTGCTGCAATGATCCTTCGCAATCATACTTCATCCTCCTTGCTAGCCCTTGAGCGAACTCGGCAAAGGCTGCGTCGTTGAGGGTCGTGAGGGCTGCGACAGGGGTATTGCTCATAAGTCGACGTTTAGAGCATACCTCACGAGTTGGTGTATCAAAAGACATCAATGCTGGATAGGGAATACTCCGTTTCCAGTAGGTGTAGAGAGATCGACGGTAGCGCTCAGGGTTTCCAATAGCGGGTGTGTTCCATTTGTCACCTGAGCTGAATGGTTTCCAAACTCCTGGCGGAATCGGTGGGTAGGCAGGTTTGCCGTAAAGCGTGTTACTGATGAGCCCCGAAACAACGAGCCCCATATCACGAACTGCCTCTGCCTGAAGTCGACGTCGAGGTGAGTAAGAAAGCCAAATGTTTTCAGGATCCTTCGCCCGCTTTTCTACAGATGCCGTAGCCGTCTGTTGATAAGTGGCGGAGCTGACGATCTCACGGAGGATTGCTTTGTTACTCCATTTGTAATCAGTTTGGAATCGGACTGCGAGGTCATCCAGTAACGCCTGGTTGGTGGGTTTCATCCCTGCAGACCCGAAGTCCTCTAGTGTCTCCACAATGCCTCGTCCAAACAATTGATGCCAATAACGGTTCACAGCGATGCGAGCTGTCAGTGGGTTTTCCGGTGACGCAAGCCATCGGGCCATATCAAGTCGGGTAGGGGACTTACCTTGGGTTTTCAGCTTCGGAAATGCAGCGGGCGTGTTGGCCTGTTCGACAAGTTCTCCCTTTTCCAACCAATTACCACGTTTGAAAACATGGGTCTTGCGCGGCAGGGTTGTATCTCTCTGTTGGATGACCGGGATCGATGGACCAGAGGTTTTTCGGTAGGCTTTGGAAGTGGCCGAAAATTGAGAGAAAAGTTCAGTGGCAGAAGATCTCCAGTTGTCCCATTTCGGATCTCCAGAATATGAGATGCTCGAGCGGTGGGGAACCATCACAAAGCCGGCTAAGTAAAAAGAATTATACTGCAGGTGTAGAGTGACTTTTGATCCTGCCGATAATTTCACTGGAGATTTTGGAACCAAAACCGCCCAGCGTGGGTGATAGATTTTTGAAAATGGCCCCCATCCCGATGAACTTTTGGAGCTTAACGATAAGCGAGGGTTCAGACTAGATTCTGTGCTGTCTGGAATGATATGCTGAAATGGAATCTTCTCAACTTTTCCATCGGCACGAGTGACACGCAGTTCAGCATAGCTGAGAACAGAACCATTTTCAGGCAGGCTCTTTGCGGCCGCTATATCTTTAGGAATGATATTGATCCGGACGGCATCGATTCTTGTAGTCTCAGGCTCCCAGGTGACGTCGAAATGTGTTCGTGATGCTACAGTCCCCTCTGTATGAATTTCTTCGATGTCGTTTACTGCAGTGACTTTGCTCTTGGATCGTTTCGACTTTACAGTCGATCCCTTGGTGTTGTTCCACTGCGTAGATTTGACAATGTTGTGGCCACTTAAGTGGTAATTCTTTTCAGCTGATTTAAACTGTCGGTAATGATTATTGGCAGCTTGATAGTCGGCGTGCTTACTCGGGACTCGTAGTGTCGGGTAATGTGATGAGGTGTCGTTGTCCTGATTGTTGTTAAAGAAAGCCAGAAAATTATAGTATTCCTTATGCTCAAAGGTGTCATAGGGGTGACTATGACATTGCACACAGCCAAATGTTTGCCCCTGCCAAACTTCCCAGGTGGTGCTGGCGCGATCCATCACCGCGACCGTTCGGAACTCTTCATCATCGGTGCCGCCTTCTTCATTAGCTTGAGTGAGACGATGAAATACGGTGGCAATCCTGTCGTCGTAACTTGGATTTTCAAGTAAATCTCCTGCAAGCTGCTTAATGGTAAACTGGTCGAAGGGGATGTCGTTATTGAATGAACGGATTAACCAGTCGCGATAGGGCCAGACATCACGTTTGCGATCTGCACCCAGGCCTTCGCTGTCGGCATAACGAGCGAGATCCATCCAAACCGAAGCCCAGCGTTCTCCGTAGGCAGGTGATGCGAGTAGGCGATCGATCTCGTGATCGATGGCTTGTTTCCGCTTCTTCGCACAGGCGGCGATAAAACGATCCAAATCCTCAATGCTCGGCGGCAAACCGGTTAGATCATAGGACATTCTGCGTAGTAACTCAGCGGGTGACGCGGGTGGTGATGGGGTTAGCTTCCGTTGTTCCATCTCAGCGAGTGTCAATGAATCGATGCGGTTGTTTCCCCACGATAATTTGGTAACAGGAGATTTCTGTGGTTTGGGTGCATCGAATGCCCAGTGAACTTCCCAATTGGCTCCTTGTTCGATCCAAGTTCGGATCAATCCGATATCTTTATCGCTTAAACTCGGCCCATGCTCTGGTGGGGGCATCAGATCATCCGGATCTGAGCTAGTCAGACGACGCATGATTTCTGAATTCTGAGGCTCACCAGGGACAATGACTCTTTTTCCAGATTCACCCTTTCCTAGGGCCAGATGCCGGTAGATGAAGGATACCTCTCCTGCCATTTTCACACCGCCATGACAACCTACGCAGTTTTGGTTGAAGATAGGTCGTATATCGTCGTTAAAGCTGACGATGCGTGAGCTGTGCTCTTTCGCTGAAGATGGCGACTTGTCGGGGGCGGCACCTATCGCCCAGCTGATCAGGCAAACCATGAGTGAGCCAAGGCTGAGGGGAACGATAAATCGTTGTTTTGATGATAATGAATTCAAAGTTTAGCAATTGAAGTTGTTCTTCAATATACACACACCAGTGCAGGTTTCTTAAGTCTTATTTTACGCCAAGTAGATTGTGGAAACGCGCAACCCTTTTAATATCCAAAATGATATCCTCTATCGCTGAGGTGACAATGGCTGAAGTGGTCGCAATGGTTGGCCTGGCTGACCTGGATTGGCTGGAACTCGCACTGCAGGGGTAGTTGCTGTGGGTTTGTTTTTGGCTTTCACGAAATCAGATCGCTTTTTCTGAAGCGGGGAAATGGTGCTTTGGCTGATTTGGTAGATCCGACCCTTAAAGGCTTGGGCTGTAGCGAGCTTTTCTTTGAGCGCTTTTTGTTTTAAAGCAAACTCCGCATCACGGGATTTGATGACCTCGGGTTTTTCTTTTGACTCGTCAGTTACAGGGACACGCTTTTCGGCGATGTCTGCTGTAACAATGATGGTGAGAAGATAGCCTGGCTGAACACCGGGGAGTCGAGGGTCTGCATTGGGATCCTTGGGCTTCTCTTTCTGGGCCCAGAACGTGAGAGTATAGGTGAATCCATCGTATGTTGTGATAACAGCCTGACGTTTAAGTTTAGTGTCAGCACCTGAGGTCTTGGCTGCCTCTGATTCGCTGAGGATATCCTGGAAAGCCGAGTAACTGAAAAGGTTACGAAGTGGATTCGTGGAGGTGAGCTGCATGACTTCCTGATCAGTCATGCCTTCGAGTGTGAATTGCCCGCTAGGATTCTCGTTGCCATCGGTCTTAGGGTGACGGATGAGTTTCCATGATTTGAAAATAGGATTCGCAGGAGCTGATAAAGCGATGCTTTTGATTTGATCAATTTTCAGAAACTCCTTGTTAACCCAGTCCTTTGGGGCGGCGGTGACGCCGGGGAAGGTTTCGCCGACTGCGTAGACTCCGCTATCGTCACTCGATAGACGCACGAATCTGCCACCAGCCCGGCTTGTGCCAGAATATTTACCCAAGAAAACCTCAGCAACTTGGACTCCGTCTTTGCCTTTCATCGTGACACGTATGGCTTCTTCTTTTTCGATTTCAGTTTCATCAGCTAGGCCGAAACGTTCAAAATGTTTACTTTCAGATGGGTAACCTTGAGTGACTTCAAGTTGGCCGAGAGCACCTAGCAGATTACGGAGAAGCTCATAGTCGACGGCATAGTCGCCTCGCTCGGTGACCCCCCATGTATCTTCACCCGTGCGGACGAGTTTGGTGGCATCGTTCCCCTTTGTTAGGATCACTTCAGTGATCTCACGGATAGGGAGGTTTTCGATGAGTTTGTCGCCGGGGGAAAGCGTGGTGCGTGTGGCGTTATCATCGTTACTTCCAAATTTTACAATGGATGCTGCGATGCCGAGCACAATGGCGATGGCCCAGAGGATGATGACGGTACGGGACTTCATGGGTGATAGTTATCGGTTATTAGTTATTGGGAAATGGGGAAGAGTGTTACGCTGGAGCGCAAAGGAAGAACTTTAGGCGACGCGTGTGGTTCTGCGGCGAACGAACCAGATGAAAAGTCCGCTGAGGGCGATGAAGGCAGGGGTGATGCCGACTGTCATCCATCTGATTTTGGAGTAGAGTTTGTCTTTTTTGGCTTGGAGTCCTTTTTGTTTGTCGCGAAGTTCACGACGTAGTTTGACCTGCTGGGCTTGCAGTTCGTGGATTTTCTGTTCTTGCTCGGGAGAGAGGACCAGTGCCTTGCCTTGAGTTTTTTGCGACTGCAGTTGTTGCAGTTGGGTAACGATGCCCTCCATCGTTTTTTGAGCCTTTTCAATATCTGAACGCATCTCTTGCGCGTAGTCGGTTTCCATCTCCTTGATGACGGTGAAAGGTCGGGTGGTGGCGGCCCGACTGCGTGAGCCGATCAAGTGCTTGGAGCCCGTGCATTGGTCGAGAATGTTCTGGAGCAGGGCGGCATTGTTATTGACTGCCATATAACCCTGAGCGGATTGACGGAAACAGGCTCGGTCAAAAAGGAAATCGACGTCAGAAATGAGGTAAACGATACCTTCTGCTTCAGCTTTGGTGAGTGCTGGAGCCGTTGATTCCTTTGGTTTTTGGTCCTTGGTTTTTGGATCTTCCGCCTTGGGTGTTGAAGGATCGCCCTCAGGAAAGGCTGATTTAAATTTCCCCTTAAGGCGCATTACGATACCGTAGTTTTTACCGGTTGGGGCGCTTCGAGCGAAGAGGCCGGGATCAGCTCGGGTTGCTGATTGACCTGGAATGAGTACAACCTCATTGGATGATTTAACCAAGGTCTCAATGGAGACTCCTCCTCCACTGTTAATTGTGAAACCACCTGCCAGTGGAAAGTAAAGGTTTTCAAATCCTTTGGTGATAATTTCATCTTCTGACGAGATCGCTTCAGTGCTTAGCGATAGGTGAGAATACATACGCTGGTTGTCACCAAAATCGGTGGCGTATTTTCCATCAGCGATGACGGATGTGCTATCCATGCCAATTCCCCACGTTCCGAGTAACGATTTCAGGGTAGATGATTTCGGGATGCCTCCCATACCACGCATCCTTGGATCACCTTGAGGTGCAGTAAGGGCAAATGAATCAAGGCATGCGATCACGATTCCTCCTTTCAGTAGATACTGGTCAATTTGGAATTCCGTCTGGCTGCTGATTCCTGCTGGGTGGAGGAGGAGTAACACAGGGATCTCCTTAGGATCGAGCCCTAGAGGATTCATGCCCAAATTCTGCACATCGTATCGTTGCTGAAGAAGTTGGTAAATGATCCATGGCTTCTGAGATTGTTGGCCTTGCATTTGTGCAGGTGCCCCTTGCAGCGGTAGGGTAGTCATTAGCCCCACCTTGGTCTTTTGAAAGTTACTGACATTTGCGATGGAGCTCGAAAGATGGTATTCTAACATTGTCTCATCATTTGGGTCCATAAACGGAATAGTTGCCTGTTGATCGAGACAAGAAATAGCGAGACCAAAGTAGAGGTTCTCATCGTTGAGACGTTGGCCGCTAATACCATCGAGGTTAGCTGAATCTTCAGCATCGGTATCCGGCTGTGGATCTATATGTTCGATGCGAACTTTACCATTTGACAGGTTGCTGTATCGATTGAGAAGATCATCCACTTTGCGCATGTAGGTTTTGATGCGGCGTGGCATGGCTTCGCTTTTCCGTGTGGCGTAGTAGCGGATGATGACTGGGCTTTCCAACTCTTTCAAAATGGATTTGGTACCCTCGGTAAGCGTGTGTCGTTTATCCTCAGTTAGATCGATGTTACGATTACCGATGGACGTGGAACTCACCAGCCAGTTGGAGAAGATGACGATCAGAATGATGGCAACGATACCGAGGATAGCTCGGGACGTTGGATGGGTGATTTTTGCTTTAGCCATATTGTTTAATGGATAGTGGACAGAGGATAATTGATAATAAAATACCTAGGCTCGTTTGGCGTTCAGGATAGCGCTGGTGCTTAGCAAACAGGCGCCGATGATTGAGAAAAAGTAAACTAGATCCTGGATGCGCACAGCTCCACGGAGGAGGGGACGATAATGATCAAGAACCGCGGTGGACACGATGGCGTCCGTAGTAGACTCGGAAAACGACTGAGCGAGAGCCCTAACGACATTATCAAAACCAATGACAACAAGCAGCACGCAGATAGCACATGAGATAATCAGGCAGGTCACCTGATCACTGGTGAACGCTGAGATTAAACAAGTGATGGCGAGGAAGGTGCAGCAGACGAGGAAGCTGCCGATGTAGCCAGAGAAGATAGTCAGATTGTCAGGATCCCCCAGAGTGTTCACGGCAATAACCATTGGGTAGGTGAGTAGCAGGGCGATGGCCCAGACAACGGCGGCGGCCAGATACTTAGCCACAATGGCCGACCAGATGGTGGTAGGGAAGGTTCCGAGCAGCTCAATTGTGCCGCTACGTTGTTCGTCTGCCCAAAGGCGCATACCGAGAGCGGGTGCTAGCAGCATGAAAATCCACGGGTGCCAAAAGAAGAACGACCACTCAAGATTGGCGTCTCCCGTTTTGATAAAACTTCCCATATAGAAAGTGAGGAAAAGAGACATGAAGAGGAAAATGCAGATCACCGCATAGGCAGTGGGCTGGGTGAAGTAGCTCTTCAGTTCGCGTTTAAAAATGGTGAACATAAGTCAGGTGTCGGGTATCGGGTGTCAGGAATCAGGGGGAGGCTACTCGGTTTCCTTGGTGGTTAGGGTGCGGAAGAGGTCTTGTAGGGAGTCGGTGCCGGATTGTTTACGAAGCTCGGCAGGTGTGCCATCGGCTACGATGTTGCCTTGGTCGATGATCAGTGCACGGGTGCAGGCGGCATCCACCTCCTCGAGAATGTGGGTAGAAAATAGGATGGCCTTGTCTTCACCGAGGCGTTTGATCAGTTGGCGGACTTCGTGTTTCTGGTTCGGGTCCAGTCCATCGGTAGGTTCATCAAGTATGAGCACTTCGGGATCGTGTAACAGTGCTTGTGCCAGACAGGTGCGGTGACGGTATCCTTTGGAGAGGGTATGAATCGACTGAGGGGCGACGCTTTCGAGAAAACATGTTTCGATGGCGTATTCGATGGCCTTTTTCCCAGCTTTCCCATTGAGCCCACGCATGGATGCGCAGAATTTCAGGAAATCACGGACCGTCATGTCATTGTAGAGCGGAGCGGATTCAGGAAGGTAGCCGATGCTTGTTTTTGCCCGTTTAGGGTGGTCGATTACCGAGGTGCCACAGATTTTGGCATCACCGCTGCTGGGTGAGATAAACCCTGTTACCATACGCATCGTGGTGGACTTTCCTGCGCCGTTGGGCCCTAGGAAACCAAGGACTTCTCCTTTATTGACCGTAAATGAGAGATTGTTGACGACGGTTTTGGCACCGAAGTGTTTGCTGAGGTTGCTTACTTCAATCATGGTAGTAGATGGGTGTGCACAGGTGTAGAGCGGTGCAGCGCTGGTGAATTTTCAATAAGCTGATTATATTACAAGGCGAAAATGCGCAAAGCCTATAAATACAGTCGGATCTGTAAGAGGCATTTGACCTTTCGATGGGTCATGCCTATCAATAGTGCATGAACGAGGTCGAAGCAGCGGGTAAAATTCTCGATAGCATGTTAGGAAAACTGGGGTTTCAGGTGAAGCTGGAGACAACAGTGACTGATGATGGTCCATGCTTGAATATCCTGACCAATGAGGGGGTTCACCTTATCGGTAAACATGGGGATCGATTAGAAGATCTCCAGTATTTGACCAACCGCATTCTCAATAAACACTATCCGAATGCTGCGCGGGTAAAGGTCGATTGTGACCAATGTCGGGCGAATCAGGAAAAGACACTCATCGAAACGGCGAAGGAAATGGCACGCCAGGTGGTTGATGATGGTAAAGCTCGACACCTAAAGCCGCTCAATGCCTACTACCGCCGACTCGCCCATAATGCTCTTTCTGAAATAGAGGGGGTTAGCACCAGTTCTCCACGAGGGGACTCACGCTACAAGCGCATCGAGATTGCCAAAGTATAACCCATCTACTCACATATCTATGAAAACTCACCGACTTGTTATGCCTGGGGATCTGAACCAATACGGATTCTTGTTTGGAGGGAAAATGCTGAGTTGGGTAGATGAGGCCTGTTGGATTGCCGCGAGTCTGGACTTCCCCAACTGTCGCTTTGTCACCGTGGGCATGGCCAAGGTGGACTTCCATCATGGTGTGGGTGAGGGGGTGATTCTGGAAATCAACTGCTTAAAGCAAAAACAGGGAGAAACCTCTGTCAGTTATGACGTGCAGGTTAGTAGAGGCAGACATGACAAGGCGGATACTCTATTTTCCACCTGTGTATCGTTTGTGAATGTGGATGAAAACGGTGACAAATGTCCTATTTCCTGACAGGAGTCTGCCCACATCAATATGAACCGGATTGAAACGACCAATATCATCCTTCCACTTGATCAATCGGAGGATCAAGAAGCGTGGAGGAAAAAAATTTCACGTAGGATTCGTGTGCACCCAAAGCAGATTCAGGAAATGCGTCTTCGGAAGCACTCCATTGATGCCCGACAGAACGAGCTCAAAGTGCAACTTAGGATCGAAGTGGGCATCGGAATGGACCTGCCCCCTGAACCGGAATACGCCTCGAACTACCCAGAAGTTCAAGTATCAGCCAAACGAATCATCATCATCGGCTGTGGTCCTGCGGGGATGTTTGCTGCTTTGCGCGCCATCGAACTTGGTTGTAAACCCATCGTGTTAGAGCGAGGCAAGGACGCCTCTGCACGTCGATTTGACCTCGCGCCCATCTTACGGGGTGGTAGGGTGATCGAAGATTCTAACTACTGTTTCGGAGAGGGTGGAGCGGGAACATTCTCAGACGGTAAACTCTACACCCGCGCTACTAAACGTGGGACTATCCGTGATGTTTATGAGACATTTGTAGCCCACGGTGCGCCTCAGAGAATACTGACCGATGCTCACCCGCATATTGGGTCTAACTTACTGCCTAATGTGGTTAAAGCGATTCGTGGTAGCATTCTACAAGCTGGAGGTGAAGTCCATTTTGGTGCCAAAGTTGCCCAGTTTCTTCGTTCTGAGCATGGCAAGAAAATGTGTGGCGTGACCACCGCAGACGGTCGCGAATTCACAGGGGACGCTGTTATTCTGGCAACTGGGCACAGTGCGCGTGACATTTACAGTTTGCTCGCGGAAGAAAGCATTTTGATGGAGAAGAAGTCCTTCGCTGTTGGAGTCCGAATTGAACACCCCCAGCCACTAATCGATAGTATCCAGTATCACTTCAAACGCGGCACCGAACGCCCCCGCATTCTCCCTGCTGCAAGCTATCGTCTTGCCTGTAAGATCGGAGGACGGGGTGTTCATTCATTCTGTATGTGCCCTGGTGGATTTATCGTGCCGGCAGCCACCGAAAACGATGAAGTGGTCGTCAATGGAATGTCGCTTTCCCGCCGTGACTCACCATTTGCGAATAGCGGTATGGTCGTCAGCGTTGAGCCTGAAGATACGGCTGAGTTTGACAAGGAGCACGGTATACTCACCGGTATCGCATTTCAAAAATCAATGGAAGTCCTAGCATCCAAAACGGGTGGGGGCATGCAAAAGGCTCCAGGGCAGCGGGTGACAGATTTTCTGAATCAAAAAGTTTCATCGAGTCTTCCAGCAACGAGTTATCATCCCGGCACGACATCGGCGCCTCTCCACGAAGTGATGCCTGAGTTTATCGTTAGTCGGATGCAAACGGGCTTGAAGAAATTTGGCCAGGGCATGCGCGGTTACATTACCGAAGAAGCTGGATTGCTTGGTTTTGAAACAAGAACTAGCAGTCCGCTTAGGGTGCCTCGCAATGAAACCGACCTTCAACATCCTGAAATTCGTGGACTTTACCCATGCGGCGAGGGTGCAGGCTACGCAGGAGGTATAGTTTCGGCAGCCATCGATGGAATCAAGTGTGCTGAGGCTGCGGCAGGAGTGGCTGTTTAGCCCCGTTTCCTAAAAAAGTAGCCCTACCAGGAATCGAACCTGGAAATGCGGAATCAAAATCCGGTGTGTTACCAATTACACTATAGGGCTGTGATTGTTGAAAGGGGACTCGTTGAGCCGTTTCCCTCTCGGACGGCGGAGGATCTACGTGGAGTTGTGATACTTTGCAATAGCGAAATGTAGAAAATTACACCAAAATCGATCAAAAATACCGTAATTCACTCTACTGAAGGAAGTTCAACACCCGAATAGTTGGGTTACTCGCGAAAAAGCACTTAATTTCTGCAAAATTACTCGCTTCACACGTGGTTTGATTTAGTGTTTAATGAATAAACACCTCGGGTGCGACTCAACTGGTAAAGAAATGCGTGACAAATTCCCGCTATTATTTATCCAACCAATTACCCCAACTGGAGAGCGGCCTTGTTACAACTCTCTACCCGCCCTCATCATCACCCTTACCTAATTTTCCACCATGTTCAACAGACATCCCTTTTTTCTCATTACTATATCGGCACTGACAATGCTTGTAGCTTGTTCCGCCAAGGACAAGAAGACGACATCCAATTCCGGATACCTTACGCCTACGCTGCACGGTCCGGCTCTCCGCAACCCTGATGTTAACTTGCCCCACGGCAATGGAGTTGCCGCTGGTGTAAGCCATTCTCGAGGACGTACAACCTTGCCATACATCGCAATGACTTTCGATGATGGTCCTCACCCACAGAATACACCTCGCTTGCTCGATATGCTACGTGAGCGCAATATCAAAGCAACGTTCTACGTGATTGGGCGGAGTGTGAACCTGTATCCTCATATTGTTCGTCGTATCGTGGCTGAAGGCCATGAAGTCGGCAATCACACATGGACTCACCGTAAGCTTACTGCTCTTAGTGATGCATCTGTAAGAGTGGAAATGAACAGAACTCGCGACGCCATCGTGGCTGCCTGCGGTGTTCAGCCTCGCACAATGCGTCCTCCCTACGGAGCTCTTCGCCAGAACCAGCGTGCATGGATTTACAAGGAGTATGGTTACCCGACTATTCTGTGGAATGTTGACCCAGAGGACTGGAAACGCCCCGGACTCTCCGTGGTTACCTCTAGAATAGTTAACGGCACACGCAATGGCTCCATTGTCCTGGCCCACGATCTACACAAACCCACCGTTGACGCGATGCCTGCCACTCTTGATGGTTTGCTTCGGCGTGGATTCAAGTTTGTCACTGTTTCTCAGCTGCTTGCGCTAAATCCTCCTTCAGCTGCCTCGACTTCAACTCCTACCACACCCAATCCTCCAGTGGCTCAAGTTAAGGTATTACCTGTGACGACAACACCTGTTGTCACATCCGTGACTCGGTAGTTCGCTGGGTAATGACACTTAAGTTCGAGCTAAGTAGGATTGCATTTTTTCGTTAGCCACGCTTAATAGCACGCGCCATGTTTGGGGGAAAGTATTTCAAAACACGCAAACGCCTAACGGACGTCGTTTTGCGCGTGCTCAAATTGGCTGAGAAGACGGGTGCCGAAAAGCAACCTCTTCTCGACAACGATATCACTAGGGGACTGAGTAATCCATTTCTCTTTGTTGTTTGCGGTGAGGTAAATGCAGGTAAATCGACCATGCTCAATGGGCTCTTTGGTGAGGATGTTTGTAAAACAAATGTGTTACCCGAGACCGACCGTGTGCAGTGGTATCGCTTTGGTGATGAAACGCACGATAAGGAAATCACGCCGATCCTCGAAGAGCGATTCCGCCCGATTGATTTTCTGATGGATTTCAATCTGGTAGACACCCCCGGCACTAACTCAGTGGTTCAGGGGCACCAGGCGATCACCGATCGATTTTTACCCGTCTCTGATCTGATCTTCTGGGTCTTCCCCGCAAGTAACCCATGGGGAGCCTCAACCTGGGATTTCATTTCCAAGCAGGAGGATGAAATGATTGAAAAATCCATTTTCATCCTACAGCAAGTAGACTTACGTGATGAAAAGGATTTGGAA
>TARA_B110000908_G_scaffold128047_1_pt1 | contig 43471 bp, 28 predicted proteins | sample TARA_B110000908 | Tara Oceans TARA_B110000908 (sample SAMEA4398067) | marine metagenome | biome: Polar Biome; feature: [DCM] deep chlorophyll maximum layer (ENVO:01000326); material: water (ENVO:00002006), including particulate matter (ENVO:01000060) such as... | depth 36 m
TCGGGGATGGTTTCTATCAGATAGAGCCCCAATGCTTGATTCATGGTGAAGTCGTCTTGAAGATCTACATGAAGTTTGACCTTGGGGGTATGCTCTCCAGACTCCCGCTCTTCTGGGGGCGTTATCGTCAGCACTCCGCCACGTACTAGGGCGATAAACATCGACCTAGCACGTTTCCGGATTTTCTTTTTCGAGGCTTCTGTTTCGTGACTAATTTCAATCAACCTTTTAAGCTCAGCGCAGCCATCCTCATGGGGGCGACCCAGTACATTGAGCATCAGACTGTGGCGGAGTTTAAAACTAGAAACAAGAGGCTCGGGGGCAGAGGTTTGCAACTTGAGAAACGTGTCTCGGTTCCATGCCACAAAGCCATTTTCCGGGGGCTTCTTTTTGACAAATTTCTTTTTCTTCGCTGTAGCTGACGCCTTGGCTTCGAGGCGGATGTTTTCGACGGCGTGAGCTGGGGCTTGTGCGACGACGTAACCGATGTCGTCGAATCCCCGTCGACCAGCGCGTCCAGAAATTTGTTTGAAGTCGCGGACGGATAGGATTTTCGTTCCGGTGCCGTCATACTTGCAAAGTTGGGTGAACAACACGGATCGGATCGGGACGTTGACGCCCACCCCCAAGGTGTCAGTGCCACAAATCACCTTAAGCAGCCCCCGCTGGGTGAGTTTCTCCACAAGGAGTCGGTACTTGGGAAGCAGACCGGCATGGTGGATGCCGATGCCGTGTCGGAGTAGTTTGCTTATTTCTTTACCGTATGGGGAACGGAAATTGGCTTCTTGAAGAGCTACCGATATTTCCCGTTTTTCATCTTTGCTGCAGAAGTTGCTAGAGAGCAGTGATTGGGCGGATTCTGCACAGGCGCGCTGGGCAAAATGAACGAGATAAACCGGGGCTTTGTTTTTTTCGACAAGCTCCGTTACTTGCTCGGTGAGCGGAATTTCTGAATAGTCAAATTCCAGGGGCACAGGACGTTGCTCGGACTGCACCAGAGTCGTCTCAGCACCGGTGAGCTGGGTGATTGTTTCCTGAAAGAATTTGGTCTCACCGATGGTGGCAGACATCAGCAGGAAGCGGGACTGAGAAAGTGTGAGTAGTGGGAGTTGCCACGCGACGCCACGTTCGTGGTCGGAGTAGTAGTGAAACTCATCCATGATGACGTCGTCCACCTTGGCCTCAGCGCCCTCCCTGAGGGCTAAATTAGATAAAATTTCTGCGGTGCAGCAGATGATGGGCGCCGATGGATTGACGGTGGCATCACCGGTGATCATGCCTACGTTATCGGGGCCGAATGTGCCGCAGAGCGAAAGAAATTTTTCGTTGGCTAGCGCCTTGATCGGCACGGTGTAGTAGGAGATCCGATTTTCACACCAAGACTTGTAATGATGTGCCAGAGCAACCAGCGATTTTCCGGATCCCGTGGGCGTGTTGAGAATCACATTATTCCCTGCAAAGAGTTCCAGGATCGCCTCTTCCTGATGGCCATAGAGCTCAATCCCGCTGGTAATGAGGTAGTCGAGAAATTGGTTCAATACGTCATCGGTATTGAACGGGGCTGTGGGTTGGGAAAGCTGCATCGGACGGAGAGATGGGAACCCTGACTGTCCGGGGGAAAAGGTCAACGGTCAACGGTCAACAAAGAAGAGCACGCTGTCCATTCTTGCAGGGTGATCATTAAACACCTGGAAACGTTCACTAGTCCTGATATCGATGGGTATTTCGATGAAATGACGCTATCGAGCTAATGGTTACTTCGGCTATCCCGGATGAGATTGAGGGCATTCGAGGATTTCTGTAATTATAACGACAACCAAGGAATTTTCCCACTTTCCAACGTTAGCCATATCAGTGAGCATAAGTCCCTCATGTCGGAAAACCATCAACCTCTCACCATTGCCACCGTTGGCTGTGGATCACGAGCACGCACCTATTGCAAAATTGCGATGGCGCTGGGTGATAGCCGCTACAAGGTGACAGCTGGAGCCGACCCCGTACCTGAACGCTTGGAGGCGATGTCTGGTATTTCTGACAATCCGGATTTTCAAACCTTCGCCTCGGCAGACGAACTTCTCGACCAGGATAGGCTCGCTGACGTGCTCATCATCGGAACGCAGGACAATTACCACTTCGAGCCTGCTAAAAGAGCTCTTGAAAAAGGCTACCATTTACTCCTCGAGAAACCAGCTGCCCAAACACTGGACGAGGTTCTTGCACTTGCCCAACTGGCAAAGAAGCATAACCGCCGCATCTTGCTGTGTTTCGTCCTACGCTATACCCAATTTTATTCGAAGATTCACGAGATCGTTCGCTCTGGCCAGCTCGGTGATGTCATTTCCATGCAGGCTACGGAAGGTGTGGAGGCGTGGCATCACTCCCACTCCTTCGTGCGTGGTCACTGGGGGAAAACTGAAGAGAGCACACCGATGATCATTGCTAAGTGCAGTCATGATACCGACTACATTTCCTGGCTGATGGCAAGCCGCTGCACCTCGGTTAGTTCCTTTGGAAGACTCTCTCATTTCACTGAAGAACATGCTCCTGAGGGAGCCACAGATCGCTGCACTTCCGGCTGCCCTCACGCCTCGCCTCAGGGTGGAACGTGTATGTATGATACTCATCACTATCTGAATAAACACGCACGCTGGCTGGACATGGTCTACCCGCACCCGACCGAGCGAAGCGATGCAGATGTGTTAACATGGCTCAAAACCTCCAAGTGGGGTCGCTGCGCCTGGAAATGTGATAACGATGCCGTGGATCACCAGGTGGTAAATATGGATTTTGAAAATGGAGGCACCGCCAGCTTAACGATGACTGCCTTTGATTGCGGCAGATCCATAGAGATTTACGGAACGAAGTCCACACTGCGCGGAGGTGATGCCTTTAAGAAATTCTCAGGGGCTGACATTACAATCCGCGATCACTCAACGAGTAAAACTGAAATCGTTACCCTCGAAGTTCTCAAAGACGATGGTTACCAAGGACACGGCGGCGGCGACCACGGACTGGTCGATGCGATGGATGCTATTTTCCGAGGTGAGGGTCCAGAAAGCTCACTGATTGAGAATTCGATCGAGGGACATCTGATTGGCTTTGCTGCCGAGGAGTCTCGGCTCAATGGTGGAGCTCCTGTGAGATTGGAGAGCCTTTAAGCTAGTGCCGCTTTGCCCTCGCCCGCTCGCGCGGTACGGAAATGCAGTTCTCCTCCTCCGTCGAACTAATTTAATAATCGTGCGCTGCAAGTTATTCTACCTTCCCGGCTTGGTGCGGTGATCACCAAAGTATTTTTCAGAGCGGTAGCGTAGCCAAACGCGTAAGGTCTGGGGCACTTTTTCCCGCTGTTCTTTAGTCAGCGTTTCATACAGAGCCATCGCCTTTTCCCGCTCACCTCGGCAGGCGCGGTTATTGTGAGCATCCCAGTAGCTACGGGCAGCACGAATACGCCGGTTCACCTCCTTGATCAGCTCTTTGCCAACGAGGGGTTTATCGGGACCTTTTTTCTTAGCTGGCATCGTTACTGGGTGAACTCTTCGCCTTAGCAAGCGTCTTGGCTACTAATGATTTTAAACTCAACCCTTGAACCGAAATCGAGAAGATCACGATCACGTAGGTAACCAGAAGAATCACATCGCGGGTTTCCCCCAAACTTGTGGGGATCGCCAGTGCGAGAGCTACTGAGATACCACCACGGATACCACCCCAAGTCAGGATCTTGGTGACACCGGGAGTAAAGACTCTCCACCGTTTGAGGATACTTACTGGAATCAACACGGCGATATAACGAGCCATCAAGGTCACGGGAATCATGACCAACCCTGCCATCAAAACTGTCGGGGAAAAATCCAAGACAAAGATCTCCAGACCAATGAGCAGGAATAGGATCGCGTTGAGAATTTCATCGATCAACTCCCAGAATGTATCGACTTGAAGACGTGTTCTTTCGCTCATCGCCTCTTCTCGGCCATGATTACCGATCATTAACCCAGCCACAACCATCGCTAGCGGACCACTCATGTGCAGCCACATCGCAAAACGATATCCTGCCGTCACGAGTGCTAGGGTAATTAAAATTTCCACATGATAATTGTCGATCGATTTGAGAAGCCGGTAGCAGATGTAGCCGAGGATTCCCCCGATCAGTAATCCGCCGCCCGCCTCCTTGACAAACAGCATCGCGATATCCGACGCCTCATGTCCCCCGTCACCATGCGCACCCACTCCTGCGATACCAAGCAGAGCGAGGTAAACAACCACCCCGACGCCATCGTTAAACAAAGACTCACCCGTGATTTTAGTTTCCAAGGACTTCGGAGCCCCAGCCGTTTTGAGAATCCCTAACACAGCTACGGGATCAGTAGGAGAAATCAGAGCACCAAATACGAGACACCAGATCCATGGTAGATTGATACCAAATGCTTGAAAGAGGTAATACGATGCCGCCCCGATCAGAAAAGTCGAGAGCACAACGCCCACACTCGCCATGATGCTCACAATGCGGCCCTGCTTCTTGAGTTCGTTCAAGTTGACATGCAAAGCACCAGCAAAAAGAAGATAACTCAGCATGCCATTCATCAGCGCATCATTAAAATCGATACCCTCGACAAAGGATTCTATCGACTCGGTAAGACCTGGTGAGAACTGTCCCACCCCGATCAACACCAAACTCATGACAAGACTGATGAGCATAATACCAATGGTAGTTGGCAGCTTAATCCAGCGATGGTTCACGTAGGAAAAAAGTGCAGCCAGAGTCAGGAGAATTGCAGAAATATCGAGAAGTTCCATAGGGAGTGATAGTGGTGGCCCATTCACTGGGATACCAGCATCATGCAGAGTCAATTGCTGACGGCAAGGACTTGCCGTTCTTTTCTCACATTCTATTCAGGCGGACACATCTTCCGTAGATGCTTGATGCCCCAGTGCTCGTCTTTAAGGAAGGCTATCAAACGAAATAATCAGCGTCCCAACTTCTCAGTATACCGGACTTTAGGTTTCCCCGTGGCCTGATCGATCTCGTTGGTGGTAAACCATTCTGCCTTGGCTTGGCCTCCTGAAACCGTGATACCTAGAAAACCACCCTTCTTGCTGAAGTAGCGATGATATTTAGCATCCTCTCCGGGATTGCCGCCATACTTGTGCTGGTCATTGATCGGGCCGCAGCCCATTTCAATGACTCCTGTTTTGGGGTCCTTTGAGCAATATTGCCAATGACGATCACCACAGATCACATAGGTATTCTTCTGTTTGCCAATAAAATCACGTAGCTCTTGCCCTTCGTGATCGAAGGCTTTGTTAGCGTGGTTGTCTGCCTTCCCTTTTTTATCAGGACCAACGATAGGGCCGGGCGTAATCAGGAATTTATAAGTGGCGTCAGACTCGGCCATCGTTTTCTTCAGCCACTCCTTCTGCTCTTTTCCAAGAATGGTTTTTGATGGGCCATCCTTCATCCTGTTCGCTGATCGGAAATCTCGGTTCTCCGTCATCCAGATTTGGACATCGCGCCCCCATCGAACGGTTCGGTATGTCTTTTCACCCATTGGAACTTGCTCACGGAAAATCGCCAATCCTTGATTGAATGTTAGATCTCCATACTTCTGTCCCGGCCATGAGTCATTCTTCAGGGTATCATGGTCGTCCTTCATGAAGTAGGAGCTCACGTAGCGGTGAAACTTCTGATTGTGTCCGTAGGAAAACATCAGGTTCCACTTGGCTCGTGCTTGCGCTTCATTTTTACATAAAGGAGCTTTGTCGTAGTAGAGAATATCGCCGGTGTGGACAAAGAAATCAGGCTTAAACTCCAGCATCTGCTTGTAAGCGACATGCCCTTCAGCTCCAGAGTCGATGCTACGAACCGCCTGGCAGGTCGTTACAACAAATCGGACGGGCACAGCCTGAATACTTGTTGGCGCGGTCTTAAAGGCACCGGACATGGTAGCTGAAATTTCCTTACTTCCAACCTTTCGAGCTTCGACAACAAATTCGTAACGAAAGTTCGGCATAAGAAGATCAAGATTGAACTGATGGGTAAAATCCCCCTTAGCCGAAATCGCCACCCAAGGCGTGGTGAGCTTATCAGACTTATCCGCTTTCCCCCAATAACGAACCCGAGCTTCACCCTTCATTCCGGCGACCACACCTGTCGGCATGTCATCTATGTCCTTCGCTTTAGCATCAAGCCCTTCGGTAAAAATAGGAAGGCGTTTGAAATCAGCGGCCTTCTCTTTTGATAGACGAACCCACACGATGGCAGAGTCCTGATCGACCTCCCCCACCTTGATACCACTGGCGAAGTAGGGCCCTTCACCGAAAGCGCAAACAGCGGAAATTAATAGCAGTAGAGAGAAACGAAAACCAAGCATCTTGAACATTATATAAGGTTAATAGCTGCGTGCCTATTTGACAGCTTTCTCTTTCTTGTTCTTTTTACCCTTATTCTTCTTTTCCTTCTTCGGAGCTTTTGAAGCTACGGGATTATCGATATCTAGGGTATCGCCCATTTCTTTCTGTAGTACTTTAAACTCGTCTTTGAGCTCTTTGAGTTTGGCTGCATACTCGGGCTTACCTGCCAGATCGTTCATCTCGTCGGGGTCTTTAGCCGTATTGAAAAGTCGAAGCACTTGCGCCTTAGGATAGGAAATCATCTTCCAGTCACCTTTGGCAATCATACGTTGTGAGTTGACGTATTTTCCATAAATACGCTCATATTGGACCTTCTTAGATCCTTTGATCAGGGGCATCAGACTATTAAATTCCACTTGGGCAGGTTTCTCGATTTTCGCGAGATCCAAGGTCGTTGCCATGGCATCCTGAAGGTAGATTGGCATTTCAAATTTGCTGCCAGGCTTGATGCCAGGTCCTGTAATCATAAATGGAACACGCATGCTGTGGTCATACATATTCTGTTTTCCTAGCAGTCCATGATGACCGCAGGCGAGTCCATGGTCGGCAGTGAAGATGATATAAGTATTATCAGCTTTGCCCGTTGCTTCCAGAGCTTCAATAATCCGCCCAATCTGTGCATCCATGTGGGTGATGATCGCAAAGTATTCCTGACGGTGCACCTTGACCGCAAATTCGGTCCTTGGAAATGGCGCCAACTTTTCGTCACGCAATCCAGGTCCACAACCCATGGCATCCTTGTGTGGATACAGATTAAGGTAGTTCTTGGGAACCTTGATCTTATCGAGAGGATACATATCGATGTATTCCTTAGGCGACTGACGAGGATCATGTGAGGCATTAAAGGCGAGATACATGAAGAACGGCTTGTCATCTTTCTTCGCTTGATTCAGGAAATCAACTCCATGGTTAGCGACGACTTCACTCCAATGAGTACCCCCTGCCCAGAATCCGCCCTGCCTTTTATCCCATGGCTTCCAGCCGGTTTCATAATCTTCCTTACTCTTGGGTCGATTGTATCCTGAGCCTTTTGGCATACCACCGCGGGCGTCTTTAACGACATCAAATTTGGGTGCCCCAGGTACGTGCCACTTGCCGGTCATGTAAGTTGAGTAGCCACCACCTTTCATCATCTCCGACCAATGGGGTTTATCCTTAATAGTAGCTTGGGCTCGGTTCACAAAAGCACCACTGTTAAGCATCGCTCTGCTCGCCACACAGACGGCGCCATTCCATGCACCCATGTTGTAGGCCTGAGAGAAGGTGGCTCCGTTTTTGACAAGGCGGTCGAGATTAGGCGTTTTGCAATCGGTTAGACCATAAGCGCCAATGCTTTCAAAGGTCATATCATCGGCAAAGACAAAGAGGATATTTGGTTTTTCCGCCGCTGTAGCGGAAGAGAAAATCATCAGGGAGGTAAATAGCGTGGCGGCTAGTGTTTTCATAAATGGATTGGGGGATTGGGACGAGTTTAGTTTGAGACGTATTCTTAGTAGCAAAATACGATCAGCATACCACCTTCTTTCCTAATAACGGCTCGATTGCATCATCTAGTTACTTGGTTTTTCTCTTATGAGATAGAAACCACTTATAGAGTTCTGGATTAGAATAGGTCTTACTCCAGGAGTTGTGCCCAACGCCAGGGTAGACGGTGAATTTTACGTTCCCCTTGGCGGCTTTGATCGCATCGACCATTATTTGTGATGCTTGGATATTTACAACATTATCGGCATCCCCATGAAAAACCCAGAAAGGGAGTTTTCCATACTTGGATGCATCTTTCGGGTTTCCGCCTCCACAAATGGGGGCTACGGCGGCAAATTCCCTTGGCTTTTCCGCCGCCCAGTTCCATGAGCCAAATCCTCCCATACTCAAACCGGTGAGGTAAATACGATCCTCGTCCACGTGGCAGGTTTTTTTCACATAATCGAGCAACAAGGAAAGGTCCTTGGGATTCCACCATCCCTTACCTTGTTCATCTTTCAAACATTGTGGCGAGACCATGACAAACGGAAAATCTTTCTCTTTCTCCGCAATTTTCGGAGGGCCGTGTTTCTTAACATCTTTAATGTTGTCGCCCCGCTCTCCCTTGCCGTGAAGAAATATAATAAGTGGGCTATTGTTCTCCTCTGAATTTCCTTTGGGCGTAAACAGCAGAAACTCATCATTCAAACACTTGGTTTTCTGATGTATTTTCTTGGGTAGAATCATAACTTTGTTTGTGAGTCCCTGCGCGATAAGTGGAGCCGTTAGAGTAATGAGAATGAGTGTAATCAATTTCATGATAAATAGTTATTTGTTTTGTTTAGATTGTTTCTTTTTCTTGCTACGGCCACGGCCTTGATGGTTTTTGGCGTCAAGTTCGGTTGCCTGCCCCAGATCTCCTTGCGATTTCATCCACGCATCCAACTCGATCCGCAATGCCTTGATCACCTGAGCATTCTCGGGATTACTTGCAATGTTAGTCTGTTCAAGTGGATCTTTTCCCAAGTCGTAAAGCTCGATAGCGGGGCGGTGTTTGAAGCGTTTCACCAGAGCGATAGCACCAGCATCTCCGCCAGTCGCTTTCTTTTCCCACGAGATAAAAATATCTTCTTTCATAAACACATTCCTAAACTCGATCTCGGGGGTGAGGTTGACAATCAGCTTGTGAGTTTTCGATCTTACAGAGCGAATTCCGTAATGGTCTGATCCAGAGTTAATACCCCGAGTTGTCATGATTCCATAGACATGATCTTTATGAGTCTTTGTTTTTCCCTGAAGCACACCGAGCATACTCTTTCCATCAAGATGCTTCAGAGCCCCCCCCCCTGCTACCTCAATAAACGTGGGGGTGATATCGACGTATTCGACCATGGCAGATGACAAGCTACCTGCTTTGATCTTACCGGGCCACCGACAGATCATCGCACTTTGCAAACCGGCATCGTAGCAAGTCCACTTTGCAAAGGGGAATGAACTCCCCTGTTCACTGGTAACCATGACGAGGGTGTTATCGACTAAACCATGCTTTTCTAACAACTCCATAATCTGCCCCACTTGGCTATCGTAATAGGTGATTTCAGCAAGGTATTTGGAAAATGCCTTTCGCGTCTCGGCTGTATCCACGAAGCAGGAAGGCAGCTTAACCTTATCGGCGGGGTAGCGGGAAGCATCCCCCTTGTTCCATGGACTGTGTGGCTCATTAGAGCAGGCAAACAAACAGAATGGCGTGCCTGCCGCCTTCGACTCCACCATGAGATTTTCGATGACTTTCATGTCGGGGTTCTTCGCTCCCGAGTATTCAAACGGAAAAACGCTCTTGGGTGCGACATGATTTTTCCCTGATAAAGCGACACGATACCCAAGTGGCTTCAGGTAGTGCACAATGCTCTTGGTTCCAGCTTTGGCGAATGTGTGATTCGGGTAGGCTCCAGACTTCACCGGATAGAGCCCCGTATAGATATTGTGTCGGGTAGGCGAACACATGGGAACCGCTTGGAAACAACGGGTCATCCGCACCCCCTGCTTGGCGAGTTTGTTCATGTTTGGCGTGAGGGCCTGTCCTCCGTAGCAACCGAGATCATGGTGGGTCAGGTCATCCGCCATGATGTAGACAATGTTTGGTTTACTTTCCGTATCATCAGCGCTGGCAAATGATCCAAGTGACAAAGCGGCAACAAGCATCAAGATTAACAACATAAAGAAGGATCGTTGAGCTTGCATAAGCAATACTCTAGAGCATCTACCATCTCGAACCATCACAAAAATTCTACTTCTAGTCTCAACTTAAACCGGCTCGACGAACTCTATTTACAAACTGTAACGCGCCACTATTATTCTATCATATTATGAAACGTCATATCCTATTTATGTATTTCCTGAGTTTGTTAACCCCCGTTTCCATCATGGCTCAAGAGGGTGTAAATTTGGAAAAATACCGGGTTCAATCTTCCAAAAAATGGGAATCTGAAGTTGCGAAACTTGAAGCTCTCGATCAATCAGAACAACACCCCGCCAACAGCATTCTCTTCATCGGCAGCTCAAGTATTCGAAAATGGAACGAGATCGCCAGCGACATGGCCCCCTATCATCCGATCCGACGTGGCTTCGGAGGATCCAAGTGGTCTGATCTGGCTGTATTTGGCGATCGTCTGATTAAGCCGCACAAGTTCCGAGCGCTGGTTTGTTTTGTAGCCAACGACATTACGGGAAAGAATGATGACAAGTCACCGGATGAAGTCGTTGCCCTCTTTTCCTCCGTTTGGAACAAGGCGCGTGCACACCAACCGGGCGCACCCATTTTCTATATCGCTGTGACACCCACCCAAGCTCGTATTGCGGTCTGGCCCAAAACCAAGGCAGCCAACTCAGCGATACGGAAATTCTGCGCCAACAAGCCTAACACTTACTTCATCGGAACGGAAAGTATCTATCTAGATGCACAGGGAAAACCGCGCACCGAATTATTTATGGCCGACAAACTTCACCTCAACCGAGATGGATACATCCGCTGGGCTGCAGCGATCAAATCACAGCTCGACACGGCCCTCAACGGAGCCGGAAAATAAATGACATCAACGAGCAGCAACAAAACCCTTCATTATTTCAAGGTTGGTTCCCCCTTGAGAAACCCAAGCGATGCGAGAAACTTATCTGCTTCGATGACGGTTTCCTTGAATTTGGCTTTATTAAAGAACCCATGGGGTTGGCCATCGTAAAGGTGCAGGTCACTACGAACACCTGCTGTCTTCATTAGTTTTTGATACTCCTTAGCTGTTGCAACGGGAATCAGGCTGTCTTTGGTTCCAAGAAAAACGATTGTTGGAGGAGTGGTCTTGCTGATGTTATGCATCGGGGAAATTTGCTTCCAGTAGTCCTTCACCCGACTATGGCCGTATCCCTTTGGACCGTTGTCGTAGACTGGATTAAAGAGAACCAAGGCATTCGGTATGCAACTTACATCAGCGCCCTCAGCCTTTTCATTCAGCCCCTTCACGGTGCCCGTGGTCGCTGCAACATGACCACCAGCCGAGCCACCACCAGCAGCTAGTTTATCAGGATCAATACCCAATTCCTTGGCATGTGAACGGATCCAACGGACAGCGGATTTTCCATCCATGACACATTCCTTGGGCGTTGTTTTATGGGTGCTTTTAATGCGATATTCGGCAGAGATGGCCACCATCCCTCGTGATGCCAAATATTCACTATGAGGGTAAAACTGCTTGGGACTTCCGCCATTCCAACCACCTCCGAAAAAGAATACGATTGCCGGAGTTTTATCCGTCGCTTTGTGGCCTTTAGGATTAAATATGTGAAGCTTCAGTTCGATATTACCCACCTTCTTGTAGATAATTTTTTTATTCGGCTCTGGAGCAGCACTGGCAACAAATGACAGGAGGAATAGGCAGGCGAGCCAGATCAGTGAATGTTTCATAGGACTAATTACTGTCCTTGGGAGCCTAATCTGTCGAGGTCTGTTTACCTGTTTTCATTAATGGATGACCGAGATTAATTAAAATGAGACTTCCTTGCCGAGAACTCCAACCTCGACATCGCCGTCATGGACTTCGCGGAGGGCTTCGCAGAAGGCTTCGGAGCGGGTTTGTTCGCCGTGGATGAGCCAAACTTTTTGCCTTGGCCCTGTCATCGCTTGGAAATAATCGAGAAGTTCTGAGTGATCGGCATGGCCGGAGAAGGAATCCATAATCTCGACTTGGGCATTGAGTTTGTAGGTGTCACCAAAGATTCTCACTTCAGGGTTTTTGTGACGGATTTTCCATCCGAGGGTATTCTGGGCGCAGTAGCCGACAAATAGGATCGTATTGTTTGGGTTTTCAATACCGTTTTTCAAGTGATGCAGAATACGCCCAGCTTCACACATACCAGATGCGGAAATAATGATCCCTTGTTTCTTACTATTGTTGAGTTCCTTGGACTTGGACACGGCGCGAATCAAAGTTAGTCCTTCGAAGCCAAAGGGATCACGTTTTTCGTATAGAAAATCGTTTACCTCTTTGTTAAAACACTCGGGGTGGAGTCGAAAAATCTCCGTTGCATTCACAGCGAGTGGGCTATCTACAAAGACGGGAACCTCAGGGATGCGCCCATCTTCAAAGAGCTGGTGCAGGACGTAGAGAATCTGTTGAGTACGCTCGACGGCGAAACATGGGATGATGATTTTCCCACCTCGCTTAATGGCTTTGCTGAGAATTTCAGCAATACGATCATCCGCGCCGGTGCCTAGCTCGTGCTCGCGGCCGCCATACGTGCTCTCCATAAGAAGAAAATCGATGTCTTTGACAGCCACAGGATCATTAAGAATATCATTACCACCTCTGCCGACATCACCAGAGAAGAGTAACCGCTTCTTTTTACCATCTTCTTCATCATCAATTTCTAGCAGAATTTGCGCACTTCCAAGAATGTGCCCTGCATCAAAAAATCGAATGGTCACACCAGGCGCAACCATCATCGGTCGATCGTAACCGACGTTCACAAATTGCTTCAAACACTTCTCAGAATCACGCTTGGAGTAGAGTGGCTCAATGAGTGGTTTATTCTTTTTCTTGAGGCGTTTATTGAGCCATTTGGCATCGCTCTCTTGGATATGTGCGCTATCGGCAAGCATGATCTGGCAAAGGTCACGCGTGGCGAAAGTAGCGTAGATATTCCCCTCAAATCCCTTTGAGCAAAGATTAGGTAAATTCCCAGAGTGATCGATATGGGCGTGAGACAGGACAACGCTATCGATAGATGACGGATCAAAGTGCGGGAAGCAGCAGTTGATCTCGTGGGTGTCACTCCGCCGACCCTGATAGAGCCCACAGTCGAGCAAAATACGTTTCCCATTTACCTCCAGAAGATGCTGGGATCCTGTTGTAGTACCAGCTGCGCCGCAAAACTTTAATTTCATGCTGCCACTAGACAACACAATTCTGCAGGACGCAAGGAGGGAGGTGATTTTCAGTCACTGAGGCGCTCTTAGCTTAGCGCTTAAACGGCCAGATTGACTTGATTGCGCGGGAAACTACGCTTCCGCTAGTGTCTGCCTCTCGCTCTGCATCGAGAATTTGAGCGTAGCGGATCAATCCGACAGCGGTAGAATACTGGGGAGCGCGAAAGTTGGCGTGTACGCCGCTGATGTTTGATTGCTCGGCCTGATAGATAGGCAGGTCAAAAATATCGTTAGCTAGCTCGCTGAAGCCGCGCATACGACTCGTTCCACCGGTTAGAAAAACACCAGCACCGATTCCGTGTTGGGCGTTTTTAGGCAGTCGATCGAGAATCAAGTAGAGCGTCTCCTCGAGTCGACCATGGATAATGGCATTGAGTAGCGAACGTTTGAGTTCGGATTCCACTAGGCCTTGGTCATCGAGAACTTTGACGTTACCGATGCCACGTGCAGGATCACCTGAGGCATCGCCTTCAGTTTTTTTCAATTCCTCGGCACGGCTTAGCGGGATGTGTGTGATCAGGTGGATGTCGTTGGTGATGTGATCGCCACCTACTGGGATACTGCCTGATGCTGCGATGGCACCTTTGAGATAGAGTACATAGTCAGTGGTTCCTCCTCCGATATCGATCACGAGCGCACCGGCGTCTTTCTGTTCCCGCTCTAAAGCAACCTGGGCTGTGGCGATGGGGGCAAATACGACATCATCAACTTCGAGAGGAATTTCTCGGACACACTTTATACTATTTTGGATCCGTGTGCGAATGCCGTGAACGATATGAAAATCAACTTCCAACGAGCGGCCCAACAACCCAACCGGGCTTACGGTGTGCTCATGTTTATCGAGTCGGTAGTGACGGATGAAATTGTGTAGGTAAACGTGATCGCCGGGAATCGCCAGATCGCGGGCAATTTCTGTGGCCTCATCCATGTGCCCCTCATGAACCTCGTCCTCTTCATCGGGCAGACGATAGGTTCCTCGATTATTGACGCCTTCGATGTGCGAACCAGTCACAGCAAGAAGCACGCTACTAATATCGACGTCACAGACATCCTCTGCTTTCAGCAAAGCATCTTTTAAGCCCGCACGGGCCTGGGGGTAATCGGTGATCTCCCCTTTTCTGACTCCGGCGCTCCGAGTCTCTCCGACGCCGAGGATTTTCACCGAGCCGTCAGGCTTCACTTCGCCAACCACCATGCATGTCTTGGTGGTTCCGATTTCGAGTCCTACGTGTATTTTTGACTTGGCCATGGGAATTAGGAAACTGGGAAGCTGGGAAGCTGGGAATGGGAAATGGGGGGAGCCGCCTTGGGGGCGGGGGGTTAGTTACGATCGAGAATCGATTGGATTTCACGTTCGTGTGGATTTACTAAAAGTGGTTTACGCTTGGGTTTGACCAAGACAGGACCACCTTCAAATTTTACGGGAATGTTTTTGCTGGGGATGAGGTTGATATGCACCACATCGCGACGAGTTTTCAAGGTATGTTCGCGGACGGATATAAAATCATTAAGTTGGCGCTCGTGGTCATACATACCAAATACAGCACGTGAGCCGTCGTTGCAAATCGCGTCCATGGAATAGTCATTTACTAATACTAGGCGCTCAGGAAGCCATTCAGCTCTTACATTGCCAGCAGAGAAAGTTTTTACCAAGTGAAGTGCGCGAACCACCTCGGGGTGTTTCATTTTACTACCATGCTGGAAGGCGTCGCTTTTTGCGCCTTTGACAACGATGACCGGAAGGTCTCTAGCCGCGGTCCAGAGAGCTCCTTCACATGGAAATGTAATCCCTCCGGCATCTGCAAGTATCCCGCCATTACGTCGGCCAGGGAAGCCAAGGGTTTCACACTCGATCCATACGACAGGAACACGCTCGATGACTTTAATCTTCAAAGTGCCAGGCAATCGACGTTCGACATCGCAGTCGATCACCTCAGGCAGCCCCTGCAGCGCATCACGGACATCGCTAGTATCGATCGCAAAAACACTGGCGTCCAAATCAATTCCCGCGATTTCCACCACACGCGTGTGATCGAGGTGACCATTGGTCTGTAGGTCAATCTCCTGCAGTCGGTATTTTTCATTGCCCAAAAAGAGATGTTGAATCCCTTTGTAGCCACCAACACCTATCAGCGTGAGCAGTGCGAGCAGGATAAAGTATTTTATGCCCTTACCCATTCCACTCATCACCTGAAACATCACAATACGAGGTGAGCTCACCTTGATATGGAGTTTCTGAAGGTCCCCGCCCTTGCCTACATTACGCGGCGAGCGGGTGGTTTTTCTACGAGGTTTGAATCGGGGCATGATATTATCCTAACTACGATGGGTGAGTGAGAGGTCTGCGATTTTTTCACATAAGGGCCCGAAGTCATACCCCGCGACTTTCGCCGCCTTGGGAAGCAAACTACTGGCGGTCATACCGGGGATGGTATTGGCTTCGAGCACATAGGGGTTTCCTTCTTTATCCAATAAAACATCCACCCGGGAGTAGATTTCTACTCCGAGGGCGCAGTGGGCAGCGAGGGCCGCATCCTGAACGGCTACGGTGGTCGCTTCGTCCAACTCAGCTGGGCAGTAGTAGTCCGTCCCTCCGTCACCAGACATCCAGGGATATTTGTTTTTCATATCGTAAAAGCCATCACGTGGCGCGATATGAACGATGGGGAGAGCCACACCGTCTAACACACCAACAGTAAGTTCCAAACCATCGACGTATTGCTCGACCAATACTTCGTCTCCATACTTGGCAGCATCTTCCATAGCGACCATAGCCTCGGCTTCATTATGCACAATATGCACGCCAACGCTGGACCCTTCACGGGGTGGTTTAACGACATAAGGGAGTGGCATTTCGGGAAGTTTGACTCCATCCGAACAGTTGATAATTTCCGAGGCTGGCGTTGGCACGTTATGAGCGACAAAGATTTCTTTACTGGCCACTTTATCGAACGCGACCTGACTGCTCTCTATACCAGCTCCGGTGTAGGGCATCTTCATTTCCTCGAGAATGGTTTGTAATTCACCGTCTTCTCCAAAGGTTCCGTGGATGGCATTAAAACAGAGGCCTGTGCCTTCGGGGAGATCAATTGTCTTACCAGCGACATCAACAGAAACCGCATTGAGAGCCTCGCCCTTGAGAGCTTCTAGCACCGCATTTCCAGACGCCAGAGAAACCTCTCGTTCTGAGCCAGGGCCACCCATGAGGACGGCGATGAGTAAGTTGTTATCCATATTTATTCGGGGTTAAAATGTATATTCATCTTCACCGATGATCTGAACTTCGGTTTCCATGATGATGTCGCGTTTGGACTTTGCTTCGCGGCGGATTTGATCAATCAGGCCAAGCACATCGGCGGCGCTTGCCTTGCCGCGATTAACAATAAAGTTTCCATGCTCGGTGGATACCTGTGCCTTTCCGAAAGATGCGTCCTTCAAGCCAAGTTCATCGACTAACTTGCCCGCTGTAATCCCCTCTGGATTTTTAAAAATGCAACCGGCACTGGCAGCGATCGGCTGGGACGTTCGGCGTTTCTGTTTAGACTCCTGCATACGCTGTTCGATCAGTTCAGGACTGGCGGGTTCGGCTTGAAACTTGGCAGCAAGGGCGTAGTTCTGGCGAAGTTCCGGCACATTCCTATAATGAGCGGTGATTTCCTCGCGTGTTCGTTCACGCACCTGACCATCGTCGTCGAGGAAGGTGACCGAGATAACCTGATCAAATGTTTCCGTGCCCATGGCTCCGGCATTCATCCGAAGACCACCACCGACATTTCCGGGAATGCCCTCCATCCATTCCATACCAGTCAGGCCATGGGAGGCAGCGACACTGGCTACTTTTTTAAAGCGGGCACCTGCACCTGCGGTGATCACATCACCATCGACATGCACATCAGAAAACTCACCACCTGTGGGATGGAGAACGGCGCCGCGGATCCCTCCATCACGCACTAACATGTTAGAACCCCGACCAATGATACGCTGCGGGATACCTCGTACGCGACAGTAACTAACCAGTTTTGAAAAGGCATCAAACGTATGAGGTTCCACCCAGAACTGTGCGGGGCCACCACAAAGAATGGTGGTATGTTGCCTCATCGGCTCGTAGAGATTTGCTTTTGCTTTTGCACCCCCATCGGCACAGTAGCTAAGCATTTCCTCAAGCACCCTCATATCGCGCGCGATTTTGGTGCCAATCTCATGCACGTTTCCTGCACCCAGCGTGATGAGTAAATCCCCTGGCTTAAGGCCACTGCCTACAGCGTGGTGGCCATTCTTTATCGGACCCACCACCTCGGCGCGGGTATCTCCGTTCGCTTTGACGGCATCGACAATGGTCTGAGCCGTGACCCCTTCAATAGGTAATTCACTAGCAGGATAGATATCGGTGACAAAAACACGGTCAGCGGCTTGAAGAGCTATGCCGAAATCGTTGGCCAGCTTCTGGGTCCTACTATAACGGTGCGGTTGAAAAACAACCACGAGGCGCTCCGGATTGAGTGAACGGGCGGTTTGTAGGGTTGCGGCCACCTCGGTGGGATGATGACCATAGTCGTCAATGATACGGAGTTTCGGGGAGAGGTATTTGTTTTCAAACCTCCTCCTAGCACCTGCAAAAGTGCCCAAGGCACGGGCAACAAGTTGGAAATCGACCTCTCCAGTATCCGCAACAGCAATTGCGGCCAGTGCGTTAAGAACATTGTGTCGGCCTGGGATACCAAGCTCGACCCGGCCTAACATCTCACCTCGTTTGGTGACATCGAAAGCAACCGTGCCTCCGGTCTCGTGAATATCGCTGGCGGTGAAATCAGCATTTTCCCAACCGTAGGAAACCGCACCATCTCGGCACGAACAGAGCTCAGCGGCGACGGGACAACCGGCGAAGTAGATCTTATTTCCGCGTGTCTGATCCAGTAAGGTGGTGAAAACTTCTTTGATGTGATCAATGCCGCTGTAGAAATCCAGATGTTCTTCCTCGATGTTGAGGATCACAGCGTGTTGCGGTTTGTAGAGGGCGAGCGTGCCATCACTTTCGTCCCCTTCTGCAACCATCAGTTCGCAGTCTTCCTCCCAGTGGGCGTTGGCACCTAAGACGGGGATTTCCGCACCCACGTAATGGCATAGCATCATGCCTCCACGCCGCAGCACATGGGCACACATCGCGGAGGTGGTTGTTTTACCATGAGTTCCTGAAATGATGACACCTTGTCGGGTATGGAGAATTGCAGCCAAGCACTCGGCCCGACGTATACACGGGATTCCTTGCTCCCTCGCCTCGGCCCGCGCGACGTTTTCCTCCCGGATTGCGGATGAATAAACAACCACATCCGCACCGTGGACTTCATCAGCTCGGTGAGGGCTTGAAAATGTAAGACCGAGCCCCTGCATACGCTGAGTCTCACCGCTGGTAACCATATCGGATCCGCTGACGCGGTGGCCCATTCCTATCAACAGCAGCGCCAGACCACTCATACCGGAACCGGCCACACCGATGAGGTGCACCTTCACCGGGTTGTCCCGGTCGGTTAGTCGTTTGCTTAATTCATCGATCTTCATTCTATCAAATTTTCTAGGCGCTTTTTATCCCGTCATTACGTCCACGGAGATTTCGTCGCAAATTTTAGCGGCAGCATCGCGCACGGCAAGTGCATCCGCCTGTGCTGACATACCTTTCCATATTTCTTCATCCTCGAGCATTCTGGTGAGGTCGACGACTAGTTCGCCGGCGTCGAGGTCGGCCTCATGTCGCATCACAGCGGCACCAGCTTCCTCAAACACCTTGGCGTTGACCGTCTGGTGATCATCGGCTGCGTATGGATAGGGAACGAGGATCGAGGGCATCGCGACGTAGGACAGCTCCGTCATACTCGAGGCACCGGATCGGCAAACCGAAACATCACAAGCCGCGTAGGCCGATGCCATGTCGTCGCAGAAGGAAAGCACGTGGTAGCCGTCTCGACCTGTGGCCAATTCCTTGACCCGATCGTAGTCAATCGAGCCTGTAATATGGAGAAACTGGAGACCGGGCATCGCTTTGGCAGCCTCGACTACGAGAGTGTTGAGTTGTTTGGCGCCCTGACTACCGCCCATGACCAGAACGGCACGACCTTTGGCAGCAAGTCCATATTTTGCCCGCGCTTCGGGTTGCTCAGGTAACACGGCCAGTTCTTTACGGACAGGTGTGCCAGTGGCCACGACATCTGATTTTGGAAAATACTTAGCTGCGGCTTCGAGACCGATCAGAACCTTCCGACACCACCGTGCGGTGAGTCGGTTGGCTTTTCCAGGCAGGGCGTTGGAATCGTGCACATAGGTCATCAGACCCATTCTCTTACCAGCAAGCACTGGAGGCAAGGAGGTGAAACCACCCATACCAAGCACGGCATCACACTTGTGTTCGGCGAGAATCTTCCGGCACTGGCGCACGGTGCTCCAGAGTTTAAACAAGAAGGGAATCATCTTAGGCGACAGAGTGGCTGGCTTGGCAATCGCGGGCACCGTCTGGAAAGCGAGATCGCCGTATTTTTTTGACGCCTGAGCATCCACTTTTTTCTCGGAAATCAATAGCAGAACAGTATGCCCACGCTTCTCCAGCTCTTCAGCCACAGCAATACCCGGGAACAAGTGCCCCCCTGTGCCTCCACAGGCGATTAATACATTCATTTTCTTAGGCATCTTCTCGTGGAATATTGTTGTCGGATCGTCAGAGCTATCAGCGCCCAGCAATCTCTGGCGTAGTATGGGGAAAAGCCTAGCTTACAGCAATGCTTAATATACCCAAAATACCAAGAAACCCGTGATTTTCTTGCATTTTCCACCACATCCATGCCTTCTCTCGGCTACGTAAGCTCACCACTTGCGGAATTGCTCGTCGCGTGTAAGACTCATCCATCATGAAAAAGGCCCTCATTTTCCTCGTTATCATTCTCGTCGGTGGCGGTTGGACCGCCAATAAATTCCTCAAACGCTCCAACAAAAGCAGTGAGGAAAAAGACCGCATCCTCGAACTCGCGACCAATTACAACGATGAGGCGAAGATTTTTCTAACTAAGCACATAAAACAGCACCACGATGAGGCCTTCGCGGACTCCTATCGCATGTGGAAACTCTCCCCCGTGTCAGAGCTCGATCTAGCGTCTCACTACGATGAGCAGGTTTACTACCGCGCCCTTGAAAAAATCATCACTGAGGCAACCGAAAAACAAGGTCAGGCAGATTCCTACACCGCCCTTCTGGATATGGGTCAATTTTATGGAGTTCCCGCTGAGAAAAAAACATCTGTGAGTAAGGTCAAAACTAAGGCTGTCACTCCCCCCACCAGCACGACTACCAAGCCGGAGGAGAAAAAGGAATCTCTGTTGAAGAAAAGCAAACTCGGCGAAAAGAGAACTATTCCTGGAGGACGACGACGCAACGATGACCGATAACCATCTTAGCGCAGAAAGCATTCTCGAGTTTCTAACCTCAGGCGACTGGAAGGTCACCTTCGCGGGGTCAGTCTCAGCCGCAGGATACAAAATTGCGCGTGCCAAACAGGTCACCCGCTGCGTGGCAGAACGACTCGATACCGGTGACGTCGAGATCATCGCATCCGTCATCGATAAATCGGGCCATCAGGATGAGACAACGATCGCACTCTGGCCCGAGGACGGCACACTACAGCTCGACACTTCTTGCACCTGCTCCTTAGGCAGCTGCTGTGAACATGCAGCCGCCGCGCTGGAACATCTCGCCCGTCCGGGTAGGATTGAAAAAGCCTTTGGCGAGCTCACTGAGGAGCCGGGAACGGAGACCCTTACTGACAAAATTGCGGTTAATATTCCCGCGTCACCTCCTTCAAAAATCCAATCCACTGCGACGTTTTTACTCCATATTCAAAGACGCCCAGCGGGGGATGACTCCGCATGGTTACCCGAGATATTTGCTAGTGCTCACGCCTGTTATGATGAAAATAAATACCCGCTCGATCCAGCGGGTAACATTGGAAAACCACGTGACCGAGCGGCGGAAATGACGGCACTCAACACCCTTTACGCCCTCGACCTTCTTCCTGGAGCCGAGGAACGGCCGGCTTCTCTGAAAAAGCTCTCCGCGCCGCCGGCCGAGGGCACCCTGTGGTCGCCTAACAAAAAGGAATGGCAGCCATCACTCTACTGGCAACGTTTCCACCACGAGGGCATCCCAGTACTCGAAAAACGTGGCTGGCACGTCACCATCGCTCATAATGCTGCCCCCAAACCGCTCAAGTTTAACGCCTCCAGCTGGCGGGCTGAATTCGTCGATGAAGGCAAAGGCTGGTTCAGCCTTTCTGCCGGATTTGAAATCGATGGCGAGCGTATGGACCTCCAGCCAATCCTTGCCACACTGGTGGAATACGACTTTCTCAAACTCACTGAGAACATGCCGGACGGGCAGGAGTTTCTTATTTTTCTGGCCGACGGCAGAGGCCTAACACTCCCGATCGGTCGCTTCCGCCGCATCCTCACCCACCTCGGCGAACTGGTGGATTTTAATTTTTCAGGGAAGAAGATCAAGTTGCACAAGGTCGAGGCTGCATCCGCGGTTGATGCCCTCTCTGAAGAAGACCCCAATTTCTCACTGCCACCCGAAATTGAGGCCCTTCAAAACTCCAAACTCCAAACTCCAAATGCCAAAGTTCCAGCTACGCTGAAAGCTACGCTTCGTAGTTACCAGAAGGAGGGCTATGAGTGGATGCAGTTTCTGGTGAACAACGGGCTTCACGGCATCCTTGCCGATGATATGGGGCTTGGAAAAACCATGCAGACGCTCACCCATGTGTTGGCTGAGAAGGAAAAGGGAAACACCCTGCCAAACCTTGTGATTGCACCCACTAGTGTCGTTGAAAACTGGCAGCGCGAAGCGGCTAAGTTTGCACCTTCACTGAAGATCACCATCTTGCAAGGACCTGATCGGCATCGGCGATTTAGCGAGCTTGCCGACACTGATATCGCGCTCACCTCCTACGCCTTGGTTCACCGGGATTTGGAGCTATTCACAGCCCAGCCATTCCACCTATTAGTCCTAGATGAAGCTCAACATATCAAAAACCCAGGGGCGCAAGTTTCACAGGCGGTTCGACAGCTTAACGCCCGCCACCGCGTCTGCCTTTCCGGCACACCTATCGAAAACCATCTCGGGGAACTCTGGAGCCTGTTTGATTTCCTGATGCCAGGATTATTAGGCGACTCTGCCACTTTCACTGAAACCTTCCGCACACCGATAGAAAAGGGCGGCAATCAGCAACGCGCCGACGCTCTGGCCACCAAGGTGGGGCCCTTAATCCTGCGCCGCACCAAGGATCAGGTAGCGACTGAACTTCCACCCAAAACGGAGATCCCCCACCTGATCGAACTCGGCACTGATGAGAAAGATCTTTACGAAACGGTGCGCTCGACCATGGATAAACACGTCCGCCAAGCCCTTGCCATTCGTGGCCAAGAAGCACAGATCGTCTTTCTCGATGCTCTTCTAAAACTACGCCAAATCTGCTGCCACCCGAGACTTGTAAATTCCAAGTTTCAAACTCCAAATACCAATAGCCAGGCATCCGCTAAGTTTGATTACTTGACGGACTTATTAGAAACGTTAAAGGGGGAAAACAGGAAGGTGTTACTCTTCTCTCAATTCACTTCAATGTTAGACATCATTGAAGACTATCTGATCGGGCAAGAAACAACCTACCTGAAGCTAACCGGTGCGAGTAAGAACCGACAGGACCTTGTGGAGAAATTTCAAGCAGGTGAGGCTGAGGTGTTCCTTATATCACTCAAAGCAGGAGGCACTGGACTAACACTCACCAATGCCGATACCGTGATTCACTATGATCCTTGGTGGAATCCAGCAGCTGAGAACCAAGCCACCGATCGAGCCTACCGCATCGGTCAGGACAAACCTGTTTTTGTTCACAAGCTGATCTGTAAGGGCACGGTTGAGCAGAGGATACAGAAGATGCAAAAGAAAAAGAGCGACATTTCAGATTCTATCCTTACCGCATCACTGAACCAACTAAAACTCGACGATGATGTGCTCACCAACCTGCTGGCACCTATCAATAGTTAATCATTTCATGGGAATAAAGCAAATGATGCACGTCATTCTGTAATTTCCGCGCTCTGCTTATTATTGCGGATAACACCACAATCACATTCCTCCTTTCCGCAGGAATATCATTGCAGGCCAAGTAATGATGTGGACTGGACTGTCCACGCCCCTTATCCCTTATAGCTTCGCAGCTGCAGCTACTTTCAATGCCTCAGCCTTGTCGCGCTCTGGTGCAGCACCACGGGCCTGGTCGGGTTTACCGCCTCCTTTGCCTCCGGCGATCGGCCCGAGTTCCTTGATGAGCTTTCCTGCCATCAGTCCATTTGATTGAGCTGTTTCCCCACAGAATGCTCCGAGGTGGAGGCGCTCTCCGTCATCGACAATTAAAAATGCCGCTCCGGCGAACTGCTTTTTTCTCAGTCCGTTCATTAACTCTTGCAGTAGATTAGCAGGACCTTCAAAAATTGCGGCAATGTTACCACCACTTTCAAGCAAAGTTACAAGTGCCTCGTCTGCCATGGCTGCAGCTGCGCCAGCTTGGGTTTTTTTGAGTTTTTTCTCAGCCGTGATTCCAGCTTCGCGTAGTGATTCGATGTGTTCGCCAAAGTGTTTGAAAGTGGCGTTGATCTGGTGGAAGTCACCTCCCTCAACGAGCAAAGCTCCCATGATGTGAGGGAAGTCAGAATGTTCCACAGACTCTTGGCCGATAGCTTTTAAGCCCTCGTTTGCCTTGTTTAGCTTAGATCTGAATTCCTTGCGCTGAACGTCACCTTTTTCAATTTCTTCACGCATCCAGTCCCAGGCTGCTTCGCCACAGACTGCTTCGATCCGACGAATACCGGAGGCGATGGCTCCTTCTGATTTGATTTTAAAAATGCCGACATCCTTGGTGTTACACACGTGGGCACCGCCGCAGAGTTCCATGGAGTAGCCGTCTAACTGACCAGCTTCACCACCCACTTGCACGACGCGAACAACGTCACCGTATTTATCGCCAAAGAATTGGGTGATGTCTTTGCGGCTTTGAATACCGGAGTGCTCGACTTCCATCCATGAGACGGTGTCGCCTGAGCCGATCCAGGAATTAACCTTCTCCTCGATGGCCTCGAGTTGATCGGCGGAAACGGCACCGGAGTTGAAGTCGAAGCGAAGTCGGTTCCGGCTGACTAACGAACCCTGCTGGGATGCGTCTTCGGATACGATTTCATGCAGCGCCAGATGCAGCAAGTGCGTAGCGGTGTGATGAGCTTCGATCGGCCGACGACGTGCTGTTTCCAGGCTGAGGGTGACGGTGTCGCCTACGATGATATTGGCAGAAATATCGATGATATGTGCGCGAGCGTCGCCGAGCTGTTGGACAGCGGCAACGTGAAAATCCTCACCCTCGTGTGTGAGCGTTCCCTGATCGCCTAACTGGCCACCCATTTCAACGTAGAATGGAGTCTTGTCCGTGATCACTAACAAGTGATCAGGCTGCTGGTGAATTTCAAGAACCTTGGCTTCGGTGATATCTTCTTCAAATCCTGTGAACTTAGTAGAAGCATTGGTAGCTATATCGGCAGCACGGATCAGTTCACGGGTATGTGCAGCGCGACCTTTTTCACGCTGCTCTTCCATGAGCTTTTCGAATTTGCCCATATCGACTTTCAATCCACGCTCAGCACAGAGCAGCTCGGTGAGATCGATGGGGAAACCAAAGGTGTCGTAGAGCTGGAAAGCAAAGGCACCGTCGAGTTCGCTAGCTCCTTCAGCAACTTCTTCCTCAAACTTGGCAAGGCCACGGTCGAGGGTTTCATTAAAACTGGTTTCCTCACGCTGGAGGTTATCTTTGATCGCCTGCTGGCGCTCCTTGAGCTCTGGAAAGACACCTGACATCTGATCGACGAGGGTGTCGACGAGTTCAGTCATGAATGGAGTCTCTCCGGTGAAGCCAAGAGTCCGGCCGTAGCGCACGGCACGGCGAAGGATCCGACGGAGCACGTAGTTGCGTCCGTTATTTCCTAACAAAATCCCATCAGCCAGTGAAAACGAAAGGGTGCGGATGTGATCGGCGATGACGCGGAAGGCTATGGCTTCCTTGACTTCGTCTGAGATCGCCGACTTATCGGCATCAACAGACTCGGGGTAGATGTCGTTGTATTTCCTGCCGCTGAGCTCTTCTAGTTTGCGGAAGATCGGTTGGAAGGTGTCGGTGGCGTAATTGGTAGGTTTTTTGGAGAAATCCTTAAAGCCATTAGTTCCCTGCATGATGGAAACCGCGCGTTCGAAGCCTAGACCAGTATCGACGTGTTTGGCTGGGAGATCGCGGAATGATCCATCGGCTTCGGCATTGTATTGAATGAATACGAGGTTCCAGATCTCGATGCAGAGATCGGAGTCCATGTTGACGAGTTTGCCATCGGTATCGCCCTCGGGTGTGAGATCGACGTGAAGTTCCGAACACGGACCGCAGGGACCGGTTTCACCCATCATCCAGAAGTTGTCTTTGACGTTACCGTTAACAATTTGCCTCTTTGGATCGAGACCTTTGCTTTCGTAAAGAGTTGCCCAAAAGTCGTATGCTTCCTGATCGAAGTGACCAGGGTCACCTTCGCTAGGCATGTAAACGGTGGCGTAAAGTCGGTCGGCGGGGAATCCCCAACGCTCAACAACAAGTTCCCATGCCCACTCGATGGCTTCCTTTTTAAAATAGTCACCAAATGACCAGTTACCGAGCATCTCGAACATGGTGTGGTGATAGGTATCGTAACCGACATCTTCGAGGTCGTTATGCTTACCTCCGGCTCGGATACACTTCTGAGTATCCGTCGCGCGTGGTGGCGAGTACGGAGCTTTTTCAGTACCAAGGAAGTAGGGCACAAACTGGTTCATACCCGCGTTGGTAAACAGCAATCCAGGGCTCTGTGGCATCAGGGAAGCTGAGGGCACGATGGTGTGTTGTTTTTCCTTAAAGAAATCGAGGAAGCTTTGGCGGATTTCAGCAGCGGTCATTTTGTGAATAGTGAATGTGGAATCGTGAATGAATTCCACTGGAACTGTGCTGATAAGGGAAGATCCTCCCCGAGTAAAGCCTCACTTAGGGTCACTTAAGGAGGACACAGAGTAGTTTAGCCCACTTTCCCGCCTCACGTTCGTAGCTGAAAAGGGGTGTTCGAGCCGTCACTTGCTCTTTGAGCAGGCCATAAAAGGCTGAATCCTTTGCACTCTTTTCGAGTATCTGCACAAGTGCCGTAAGATTATCGGATGGAAACAACCCCGCGTAATCCTCACCCAGAATTCCGATGTTGCCAGGAATCGCACTGGCAATCACAGGTAAGCCCATACTGACAGCCTCGCAAATGGCATTGGCTCCACCTTCTTGGATCGAGGTGTTCAGTAACAGACGCGCCCTCGACATCGCAACAAGCATTTCTTGGTGTGGCACGATGCCGTGCTTGATCAATCGAGACGGATCGTGCTCAGAAAAATCTCCATAGACATGAATGTTTAATACCTCTGAGATCATCCGCGAGGCATGTATCGCCAATGCGGGGTTTTTTTCTACCCGTGAGTTGCCCGCAATCACGATGGCAAAATCCTGGTCATCAGGCGTGTGCTCTAATCCCTCCGGCAGTGTTACACTCGGATGAATAACAACGCATTTATCATGGAATTCTTTGGGGACGGCTGCGAGAGAGGCATCGTGTAAAAGCACCAAGCTATCCGCCGTTTCCAAGCTCTTCCATGTAGGGGAACCCATAGCACGAGCATCAGGATGGTTAATATCTGTACCGGTAAGAATTACGACAACTCGGCTATCCTGGTTACGATCTTGATAATCCGCAATGGCTTGTGCGCTTTTCCGTGCGTTGAGCGCAATCAGGCACCGCGCATCAGCCCCTTGATACGCCTCCGTCTCCATCAAAACCCAGAAACCTTCTTTTCTCAGAATAGCGTCAAGTCGATCCGCAGTCACCGAGTTCCCCTGACTAGACTGTCTGGGAAAGGGTGAGTGAATCAAAACATCGATCATTATGGGGAACGCGTTAGCCGCCACGTCAGCATACCTATTCAAGCCATCGCGGGAATAAAATTGTTTCCAAAATTATATCATGGGCAGCCCTCTAAAACTCCATACAATATTGATTGCCCTCAACGATCACACAGGGCGATCACACCGAATGTACATGAAAAAAATCCTTTTGATTCTCGCTCTCGTCTCGCTCGTTCCATGTATCGCAGCTGATCGACTCAATATTCTGTGTATCACCTCCGAAGATAACGACTACGGCTGGCTCGGATGTTATGGTAATGCCGAAGCTCAAACACCACGTCTCGATGACCTCGCGTCCCATGGTGTTCTATTTAAACACGCTTATTCGAATGCTCCAGTTTGTGCCGTAGCCCGCTCCACCATTATTAACGGAGCCTTTGCTGTTACTCAAGGAACCCAGCATATGCGCAGTCGCCACCCGATATCATCCGACTACAAACCCTACACATCTTACCTCCGCAAACTCGGATACTACTGCACCAACCGATCTAAAACCGATTTCAACTTTGACGGTAACGACAAAGAAATTTGGGACGAATGCTCAAATAAAGCCCACTACAAGAGCCGCCCTGACGGTGCTCCGTTTTTTGCTATTTTCAACCTAAACGTTTCACATGAAAGTTCGTTGTTTGAATCGAGAATTAAAAATAATCGCGATCGAGGAACTATCCCTAAGACTCCACGCATCGATCCCGCCAAGGTCACCGTCCGCCCGTATCTACCGGATCTCCCCGAAATCAGATCTGACATCGCCATCTATCACGATACGATGACGGCACTCGATACCCAGATCGGGGGCCTGCTCGATGACCTGAAAAAGGCTGGGCTCGCCGATGACACCATCATCTTGTATTACGGCGATCATGGAGGCGTTACTCCTCGCGGAAAGCGCTACCTCAAAGACAGCGGCACCCACATCCCGATGCTGCTGCACGTGCCTAAAAAGTGGCAACACCTCTCCCCCTTCAAATCTGGCCAAAAGGTAGACGAGCCCGTTGCCTTTGTTGATCTCGCACCCACTCTACTTTCACTTGTAGGTAAGAAAAAGCCCAAGCAGATGCAAGGCAGAGCCTTCCTCGGCAGCCATCGGGTCGAACCGCCTAAGGACGATATGGTTTTCCTCTACGCGGATCGATTTGACGAAATTTACGGTATGCGCCGCGGCCTCACCGACGGGCGGTGGAAATACATTCGTCGCTTCACACCTCATCTATCAGCAGCCCCCTACAGCTACTATCAATTTAGCCAAGCAGGATGGCGCGCCTGGCAGCAAGCGTGGAAAGACGGCAAGCTGAAGGGTCGGCATAACGACATCTGGGAAGGCAACCAACCTACCGAAGAGCTCTTCGACCTCAAAGCAGATCCATGGGAGGTTAAGAACCTCGCCACTGATCCAGCCCATGCAAAACGACTCGCCAGTATGCAACAGCGTTTACGGGATAAAATGATCGAGGTCAAAGACTCAGGCATCATCCCTGAGCCCATGTTTGCGGAGCTTGCACCTGACAAACCTATATCCCCCTACCTGAGTTCACGTGCCGAAGACCTTCCTGCTCTGATTGATCTGGCATTTTGCGCCACAGATCGAGACATCAAACACCTTCCATTGTTTCTCGCTACACTCGACAAAAAAGACCCCGTAGCCCGCTACTGGGCTGCGCAGGGAATCCTGATCCTCGGTAAGCACGCGTCAAGTGCCGGACCTAACGTAACAGCACTGCTCAAGGACACCCAATCAGCCATCCGAGTCACCGCCGCACAAACCCTATTCGCATTTGCAAAAAAAGACCTCGCCGTAGCTTCCCTCCTCGCCGAGCTCAGCCTAGAGAACAATGAATACGCCCTGCAAAATGCGATCAACGCCCTCACCCAAATTGACGCTCTCGATCAAATCCCCGATAGCTGGATCAAAGCCACGATAAAAAATAAAAAGGCCGGGAGATACGTCAAACGCCTCGCAGAGCAGTTAGCGAAGGATCGTAAACATAAGTAGACGGAATATAGGCAAACAGGCCTTTACCTTACCAAGACGCCTGAGGAGCTCTCCTCGGTCGTGTTTTTTTGTCACAAACTAGCCCTCTTGTTGCAATAGTCTTGGAGAACCCCCTCAAGCTGTGCTAAGAAAATAGCACTCAGGTCGTCTCAACCACCACAACATCATCATGAAACGAAAAAATTTAATCATCATCACAAGCGCGTTTATAGGTCTTATGACCATGAATATGGCAGCACAGGACAAGAACGACAACCCGGCTAACGAGAGAGGAAAAGCCGCTAAACTTGAGAAAGACGGCAATTTCAAGGAAGCCCTCGAAATCTACCAGCAACTATTGGGTAGCCAACGTGACCCGCAATCTGGCACCGACCTCTCACACGCACGATCATGCCTGCAACGGCTGAATCGCATCTCAGAAGTCGATGCCCTCATCGAAAATTCCATCAAAACGCAACCAGCCAACTCCTCGTTGCTTGATCAGGCCGCCTCAACCTACGTAAGCCTCCCCCACTACGGCTACATCGTTGCCGGAAAGTTTAATCGTGGTGACCATCGTAGTGGTGGCCAATACTCCCATTGCACCGAGCGAGATCGTATACGCGCCATCCAACTCTACCTCCAAGCCCTCAAACACTGGCCCGCTGATGGCAAAGATGACAATAAAGCCATGCTCTACTCCCGCCTAGGAGCAGCCATCTCCATGGCACGACGTGGTAGTGGTGCCTGGAGACTTCAGATCGATAGTGATCTTACCAAGCTTCCCGATAACGAACCAGGCAACCGATGGCACCGTGGCGGCAGAGATCCCAAGGGAGCTCCCGTCAACAAAGAGGGCGACCCCCTATTCTATCAAACTGCTGCCACCTGGGAAGAAGCCAAAAACGACGGTGAACGCTGGCGCTACGTACTCGATCGTGCCGTCAAATTAAATCCCCAACTTAAGGACCGCTATCAATCTAACTGGGCAAATTTTCTCCACGCCCAATTTGGGGTCACCACCATGGCCCATTACGGATGGTTCGGCACTATGGATATGGACGACCAAAAAGGTATCCTCCAGCTCGACACCCTGAAAGATGACGAAACCGTAACCCGTCTAGCCACTGGCGTGAAACACTTCACCCTACCAGTCGACCAAAATTTCATCACCATCTACAAAGAACTCAGCCCACGGGATGAATACGCGGCGGATAAACTCATCCAGATCTATCTCGACCGCCGACAACATCAAAAATCGGTCGTTCTGCTCGAGAAAACCATCGGTAAATTTCCCAAGAGCAGATCCACAAAAAACCGCAAAAAACTGCTCAATCAGATTGTTGGAAACTGGGGGAAGTTCGGTCGAATTGGCAACTCATCCCCTGCCGGCAAAGAACCCGAGCTTCTCTACACGTTCCGCAACGCCAAAAGTGTCACCCTAGTCGTCAAGAAGGTTGATCTCACAAAAATGGTCAACAACCTCTGGAAACACATCGAAGCCAACCCGACCAAACTCGACTACAATCTTACGCGTTGGGGAAGTCTTGGTAATACGCTAGTGAACACATCGCGCAAGAAATACGTCGGCAAAGAAATTGGTAGACGCACCCACAAGCTCAAGCCACGCGCCAATCACTGGGATGCCAATACATCTCTCAGTGTGCCTGTTAAAAAAGCAGGTGCCTACCTCGTTTCCGCCGAACTGGAGAACGGCGTCACCACCCACACCGTCGTTTGGTTAGACGCTACTGCCATCGTTAAAAAAGATGTCAAAGGTGGCGAACTCTTCTACGTCGCCGATGCCGTGACGGGCAAAGCAGTGCCATCAACCAAGATCGAGTTCTTCGGATACAAGACCGTTCGTCGCAAAAAACCAGGTCTCCTTAAGAAATACGACATCCTCAGCAAGCGCATCACCAAAACCACCGGTGAGGACGGCACCCTTTTTGTCAAAAACGGGGATTTGTCCGAGAAATACCAGTGGATGACTCGAGCCACTTCTGAAAAAGGAATAGCACTCCTGGGGTTCAGCCGTGTCAACTCACACATCAGTGATGGAGGTAATCTAAGTGGACGCAAATCGTTTGGAATCACCGACCGCCCGGTCTACCAACCTAATCAGAAAGTTTACGGAAAGTTCTGGATCAGAAATGCGCGCTACGAACTCGAAAATGTTTCCACATTTGCAGGCAAGGAATTCATCCTGAAAGTCCGCGATGCCACAGGCACCGAAGTTATTAAAGATCTCAAAGTTCGGGCCGATGACTACGGTGGCATCGAATACACCTACGACCTCCCAGAGGATGCCAAACTCGGCAACTACTCAGTGGAGCTTCGCATGGATAAACAATGGTATGGAAACCACTCCTTCCGTGTCGAGGAATACAAAAAGCCTGAGTACGAAGTGATCGTCGATGCTCCCAAGGAACCCGTCAGCCTCGGTGAAAAATTCGAAGCTACCATCACGGCAAAATACTATCACGGAGCACCCGTCACCGAAGCCAAGGTTAAGGTTAAGGTGCTGCGCACCCGTCATAACGACCTCTGGTTTCCCTACGGCCGGTGGGACTGGCTCTACGGCGGCGGCTACGGCTGGCTCGACGTTGAGCGCCCATGGTATCCTGGTTGGAGAAACTGGGGCTGCTTCTGCCCTCGCCCCTTCTGGTTTCACCGCGGCGGCGAACAACCTGAAGTCGTGTTAGAACAAGAACTTGAGATCGGCCCCGACGGCACCATCAAAGTGGAAGTCGATACCGCTCTCGCCAAAGCCGTGCACAGTGACACCGACCACCGATACGAGGTGACAGCCGAGGTGGTAGACGCCTCACGCCGCACCATCGTTGGCAAGGGCAGCATTGTTGCAGCACGTAAGGCCTATCAAGTCAGTGTTTGGCTCAATCGTGGTTACGCCCATGTAGGTGATCCCATCACTGCCACCATCGCCGCACGCACCGCGCTCGGTAAAGAAGTCATCACCCAAGGAAAAGCCGTTCTCTATCGTATCAGCACCAACAATGGAGAGCTGAAGGAAACAGAAGTCAAAAACTGGGACATCAACACCACCAAAGACAACAACGGATCACTTAAGTTCCAAGCTGGCACCGCAGGACAATACCGCCTCTCCGCCCAAATGACGAACTCCAAAGGCAGAGAAATCGAAGGAGCCATCCTCTTCACCGTAAGAGGTAAAGGTAAAGCCGATGGAGGTTTCCAATACTCGGATATCGAACTTATCCCCGACAAAAGAACCTACACAAACGGCTCCACCGTCAAACTCCTCATCAACACCAAACGCCCCAACAGCACCGTCTTGCTTTCACTCCGTGGAGGCATGGAATATCGCTTCGTCCACATCGAGGGACAAAGCACCGAAGTGGAGATCCCCGTTTCGCTCAAAGACATGCCCAACTTCTTTGTCGAGGCCGCCACCGTTTCAGACGCCAGAGTGCACACCGCCATCCGTGAAATCATCGTGCCTCCAGAAAAGCGCATCCTCAATGTCGAGGTCCTTCCGAGTGATGATCGGTTCAAACCACGCGCCCAGGGCAAAGTCAAAGTACGTATCACCGATCAACACGGCGAACCCGTGCAAGGATCACTCGCTCTCACCATCTATGATAAGTCGCTGGAATACATCTCCGGCGGCAGCAACGTCGGTGACATCAAATCCCATTTCTGGAAATGGCGCCGCCGCTTCCAGGGAGGCTTCGGTCACTCCCTGACACACCACGAGGGAAATGTGCTCAAAGATAAAGCCGAGGGCATGCGCACACTCGGTGCCTTTGGTCACTCAATTGCCGATGAGGAGGGGGCAATGTTTGCAAATGGTGGTGGTGCTGGAATGTTGCGAGAGAACAGGATGAAGATGAGCAAGAGCGCTGCTAGAGCAATGCCAATGGCCGCATCCGCCATGTCAATGGACTCTCTTGCAGAAAAAAAATCCGATGCCGGTGGAAGCGCCGCCGCAGATGCCCCCGCCGTCATGATCCGCAAGGACTTTGCCGATCTCATCAAATGGATCGGATCGGTCGAAACCAATGCCGACGGCACCGCCGAGGTTCCCGTCACCTTCCCCGACAACCTGACCACTTGGAAAATCAAAACCTGGGCCATGGCCCACGGCACCCGCGTGGGTGAAGGCTCTGCCGAGGTGATCACCAGCAAGGATCTCATCATCCGACTTCAGGCACCCCGATTCTTTGTAGAAAAAGACGAGGTCGTTCTCAGTGCGGTCGTTCACAACTACCTAAAAACCGATCAAGCGGCGAAGATCAGTATTGAATTCGAAGGTGGAACTCTTCAATCAGACTCACCTCTAACGGTCGAACGCACCATCAAAGCAGGCGGTGAAACCCGCATCAACTGGCGCAGCAAAGTCATCCAAGAAGGCAAGGCCATTGTGCGCATGAAAGTCATTACCCCAGACGACTCCGATGCCATGGAAATGACCTATCCAGTTTACGTGCACGGCATCCTCAAACAAGAAGCATGGAGCCGTGTTATCGAACCTGGGAAAGGCAACACCGTCATCGACTTCAAAGTCCCCGCCGAACGCCGCCCCGATCAAACACGCCTCGAAGTCCGTTACTCCCCGACCATCGCCGGCAGCATCGTCGATGCCATCCCCTACCTCGTGGAATACCCATACGGCTGCACCGAGCAGACTCTGAACCGCTTTGTTCCGACCGTCATCGCCCAGAAACTGATCAAGGAAATGGGTGTCAATCTTGAGGATGTTCGCAACAAACGTGCCAATCTGAACCCACAGGAAATAGGTGATGATAAAACCCGTATGGCCCAGTGGAAGCGCTGGCAGCGCAACCCGGTCTTCTCCGAAAAAGAAGTCAACAAGATGACCCGCAAGGGCATCAAAAAACTCCGCGAGATGCAACTCTCCGACGGTGGCTGGGGCTGGTTCTCAGGTTGGGGTGAACACTCCTACCCGCACACCACAGCGGTTGTTGTTCACGGCCTCCTCATTGCCAAGAAAAACGGAGCCAAGGTCGACGACGGCATGCTCGACATGGGAGTCACCTGGCTGAAAAACTACGAAGCCGAGGAAACCAAACGCATCCGCAACTGGAAAGATGGGAAAAAGCGAAGGAAAAACACCAAGCCTCACGCCTCCGCCATGGATGCATTTGTCCGATTAGTTCTAGCGGAATCTAACCACAACAACAAAGAAATGTTAGGTTATCTCTTCCGCGATAAAAACCAGCTCTCGGTCTACGCCAAGGCGATCACAGGCATGGCTTGCCATCTCGCCAAGGATAACGAAAAGCGCGACGCTCTGATCCGAAACATCGAGCAGTTTCTCGTCTATGATGATGAAAACCAATCCGCCCACCTCAAGCTCGGTAATAGCGGCTACTGGTGGAACTGGTATGGCTCAGAGATGGAAGCCCATGCCTGGTATCTCAAACTGCTTGCCGCCACCAATCCGAAGTCGAAACAAGCCCGTGGCCTAGTGAAGTATCTGATCAACAACCGCAAACACGCCACCTACTGGAACTCGACCCGCGACACAGCATACTGCATTGAAGCAATCGCCGACTACATGCGTGCCAGCGGCGAGAATAACCCGGATGCCGAGGTCACCGTGCTCGTTGACGGCAAAGAGATTAAGACAGTGAAGATCACCAAAGAAAACCTCTTCAGCTACGACAACAAAGTCGTCATTGCAGGCGACGCCCTAGGCACCGGCGACCACAAGGTTGAGTTAAAGCGCAAAGGTAATGGCCCTCTCTACACCAACGCCTACCTCACCGTGTTTACCAAAGAAGACTTCATCAAGAAGGCTGGCTTGGAAGTCAAGGTCGACCGCGCCTACTACAAACTCGAACGCATCGAGGCCACCGAGAACACCGCCGGCACCGAGGGCCAGGTCATTGGTCACAAGGTGGAAAAATACAAACGTATCCCACTCAAGTCAGGTGATATGTTAGTCAGCGGCGACCTCGTCGAAGTCGAACTGCACATCCATAGCAAAAACGACTACGAGTATCTGATGTTCAACGATTGGAAACCCGCCGGACTCGAAGCCGTCGATGTCCAGAGTGGTTACACCCGCAATGCAGGCATGCACGCCTACATGGAGATGCATCACGAGAAGACCTCCTTCTTCGTCCGCCAGCTCGCCCGTGGATCGCACAGCCTGAAGTATCGACTACGCGCAGAGATCCCCGGCAGCTTCTCCGCCCTGCCCACGCAAGCCGAAGCCATGTATGCGCCCGAGCTCAAAGCCAACTCAGACGAGATGAAAATTCAGGTGAAGGATAAAGATGAGTAATCGCAATAGGTTACGCCCTACATAACGTCATCCTGCTTCAAATACAGGGTGCCGTTTTCGTCAGATACTTACCGCATAGGTTGCCTCTTAGAATAGAGAGCGAGCGCTTTTTGCAGTCCAGGAACCAACTCATTTTTATTCTGCTGTTTCGCGAGGAGTATAGCATACTTGGCAATCTTTAGTGCCTGATCAAACTCCCCCTACCTCCGCGTAGGCGGCAGCCAGTGTATCCAGGCTCCTTATTCTTTGTCAGCTTCACAGCCTGAGTTGCCCACTTTACGGCCAACTTCCCATCACGGATAGAGGCGTCCTTATGAGTGGCCAATTGCCATGCAATATTATTAAGAATGAGCGGATTATCGTGCCCGGTTTGCAAGGCAGTCCGGTAAAATGCCATCGCATGCTGGCTTTGTCCCTTTTTAATATATTCCTCAGCTACCCAGGTAAGCATGAGTGGGTATTCCTTATGATCTAATAATTTTGAATGAGCTCGCCAATGCCAATGGCACGCTTAGCACCGAAGTTGAATCACATGGAGTGGCACTTTTCCGACTTTGGAAAAGAAACTAGGATCTATTAGAAATTTCTAATCAAGACTCTTGATCGTCCTAGAAAGAGCCTCTGTGATAGACGACCGATCGGCAATGGTTTTGGCTTTATCGTAACCGAACCAGAGCACCGACACCTGATCCTTTTTGAAGCAAACGGCCCAAGCATCATGACGTGAACCCGTTGGAGTCGCTATGACACCACCCTTGGCAGCTAATATTGCCAACGCATCCCCTGCTGCGTCCTTCGAAAGCACCTGAGACACACTCGGCAATTTTTTATAGAGCACTTCCCCAGAGGTGTCTGTAATTTTAGAAATCAGATGGGCCTCATATTGCTCTCCCTTTGCCACGAGGGTAGACGCAGCGCAGGCGAGTTCCATGGGGCTAGAGGCGATGATACCTCGGTAGAGGTCTTCCGTCTTGGCGAAGGGGCCAGAGAAACCTAACCGTTTACTAAGTCGAGTTGTTTCCTCGATTCCAAGCTGACGACCCGTTTGGACCGCACTCGCAGGGATAACTACTTTGGCTCGCTCCAATGCTATCGCCTGTAGAAAAGGGGTAAACATGGGGCCAAGATCGCGCCTAACAAGATAACCACGATTGTAGGGGGACACGGAATAATCCCGACCACCACAGATGGCTAGAATCCCACCACTTCGTGGATCTATACGGAGGGCTGCCGCCTGTAGATCCGACTCCCCATTTTGCTCAATCGGGAGTATTTTCGAGACCATTGTTTGCTCCATCTTTTTTTGCATGGAAGAGTCCAGAGTGCTGTATATCCGCAGTCCCCCATCACGGATATCGTGTTTATCCAAAATAATGTTGAGCTGCTTACGAATACTCTCCTTCGCATAGGAACTTCTTTTGTGACGTTCCTTCTCTGGCACAAGACGGATCGGTGCACTTCTCGCTGCAGGCATCTGGCCGGCGCTTAGAAAATCACTCTCCACCATGCGGGCCAATACCTCATCACGCTGGACGAGCGCTCCTTTCATGTTACGAAACGGAGAATAAAGATGCGGCCCACGGATGATCCCAACAAGCATCGCGCACTCACCTATATTAAGCTCCTTGGTAGGCCTTCCAAAATAGGTCTGCGCCGCTTCCTCAACACCGTGACACCCTGCACCAAAGTAAATGCGATTCAGGTAATGAGTCAGAATTTCGTCCTTGGTATAAGTTCTTTCTATCCGCAGGGTAACAGCAATTTCTAAGAGCTTCCGGTGGATCGACTTTGCCCTCAGATCATAACTGTTACGCGTCAACTGCATCGTCAGGGTCGATGCTCCCTGTGTGAACCCCATGTCCTTTATGTTACGTAATGTCGCCCTAACAAGCCCTTTAGTATCAACTCCGTGATGTTGTAAAAAACGGGCATCCTCGCGAGCGTACAACGCCTCCACCATGACGTCAGGGATTTCACTCCTCTCAATCATTCTTCGTCTATCGCCATGGATCGTTCCAAACTCTGCGCCTTTCCGATCCAGTATCACCGAACGCTCAGGCATCTTGGCCACGGCCTTGATATCGTATTGCCATGATAAATAAAAATAGAACAAACTAATGGCAACCAACAGAACCAAGGCTACCAAGCCCCATTTCAAAAACCACCGCAGTGGTCCACGCAGCCGCCCTGGCACCCATTCGGGAAAGCGTGACGGTTCTGTGGCAGGTTTCCAGCTCATGATGATGTTAAGTTTCAAATACCAAACTCCAAATACCAAACACTGCTGATAGACTGTTCTAGCTGCACATGCATTTTATTTGGTTTTTGGAACTTGGGGTTTGAAGTTTATTCCAGAGGAATGGCTTTTGGTGGTGTTTTGCGTCGGACCGGAACGGCTCTCAAAGGCTGGCCTCCCCGCCCACTCTTCCCCGGCGCTACCGCGCGCAGTGGATGGATGGTGCAGAAATCATTAGCCGCTGGGAGCATGTCCGCTGGCACATTGGCGGTGTAGGCCGCGCGGTGAAGAACACAGCCGTTGGTGGCACGTTTAGCCGACCATCGGCATATCTGAGCAGAGGTCAGACGTAGTGGTTTAAACTTCGGGGTGGCGTAGCCTAGCCGACTCGCCGTCTTCATCACATCGGTCCAGATCGGGGCGGCCAGTGTGGAGCCATAGCCTCGGTTAATAATCTTCTTGGGTGTATCCATGCCGACCCATACCGCACATGTTAGGTTTCCTGTGTAACCTGCAAACCATGCGTCTTTGTAGTCGTCTGTGGTTCCTGTTTTTCCAGCGCAGGGTGCAAGGTAACCAAGACTACGAACTCGTCTTCCCGTGCCTCGATCCACAGCTTGTTGCAGGGTATTTGATACACACCAGGTCGGCCCAGGCTCGGCAGCACTGACCACGAGTTTCCCCGAGTCGCCTTTTCCTGGATAAACTCGCTCACCCTTGGAGTTGCGGATTTCTTGAACGATGTAGGGGCGATACCAGTCGCCATTGTTAGGGAATACGGTATAGGCACTGGCTACCTGCCAAGGCGTCGCTTCCCATGAACCGAGATAGGTTGATGGATTATTCGGAACACCCTGGATAAAGCCAACATCGATGGCCGTTTGGTTCACCTTTTCTAGGCCTGCGTAATTCCCTACCCTTACAGATGAGGTATTTCGGGATCGGACGAGAGCATCTTCCGCCGTGATATAGCCACCGTATTTACCATCAGAGTTCGATGGTGACCAAGAACGTGGAGCCCCTTTGATCTCTCCCGGCTTGATCCGTCCGTCCGGCACCCAAGTCTTAGGCATCATGCCCCGATTGAAAGCGGTGAGATAAACGAAGGGTTTAAAAACGGAACCAATCTGGCGCTCTGCCTGAATAGCTCGATTGTATTTCGACTCATCCGCATTACGTCCACCCACCACGGAGAGCACGGCACCGCTTCGGTTTTCGATCACGACGCAAGCACCCTGAACATAGCTAGGACGCCCTCTCTGCGACGCCGGCAAGCTGAGCCATTTTTTCCGTGTCTGGTGCCTGTAGCCAGGTGTTTTTTCCACCTTGGTTAGATTTCGCTCCATCGAAAGCTCAGCCGCACGTTGGATGGTGTGATCGATGGTGGTGATGACGGTCAGCCCACCAGCTTCGATGTTTTCCTCTTCAAGAATTCTATCTAACTCACGGCGCAGAGCGTCCATGACGTAAGTGTCTTGAACCACCCGACGGTGCTTTGGCCTGATCTTTAGGACCTCCTTCTTCGCCGTATCAGCATCGGCCTGTGTAATATGACCATAAATCACCATCCTTCCGAGCGTGACGTCACGCTCGGATCGAGCCGATTTGATATTCTTGAAGGGCGAAAATGCATTCGGTCCACGAATAATCCCGGCCAGCATCGCGGATTCAGACAGTGTTAGACGGCTTGCAGGTTTTTCAAAGTAGGTGCGGGATGCCGATTCGATACCACGGATCGAGTGGCCCCAGAAAATGCGGTTCATGTAGTGTTCTAGAATCTCATTTTTTTCAAACTTGTGCTCGATGCGCATAGCAATGGCCATTTCCAAGAATTTTTGATCAAGTAGTTTCAGTTTTGATTTTTTAACGGTTGAATCCGGTTGAAAATACGTGTTCTCGGCTAACTGAATACTCAATGTCGAACCTCCCTGAGCAAGTCTGCGACGTTTTATATTCTCGACCGTAGCTCGAGCCACACTCCGCAAATCGATACCGAAGTGCTTGTAAAAACGGGCATCCTCTCTGGAAATAAGCGCGTGCTTAAAGTACTCCGATACTTGATCGTGATGGACAATATAACGATTGTCACCATGCAAGCGGCCTAACTCCGTTTTTCCGTCACGAGCATAGACCAGTGTGCGCGCTGGCATTTCTGATACTTTGTCCAAATTGTAAAGGGTTGCTCGAGCATAATAAAACGCAGCCATCAAAATAAAGCACATCAACAATGCAGTACAGATCGACGCACCTACACGCGCTGGCCACTTGATCACCGGATGCCATTTACAGGTAAGGTGAGCAATGAGCAAAAATGGCCAGAAGAAGAGCTTAAATAACCAACCGCGCCTCTTGGATGCGGACTTTTTCCGACGATTGCCTGTTTTTTTCGCCGCAGTCCTCCGCGAGCCTGTGGACTTTCTCGCTGTTTTCCGGGTGGATTTACGGGCAGGGGCACGCCTACGACTTGAACCGGAACTGGAACTGGAACTAGATTTGCGTGCTGCCATGGTGATTTTTGGGTGCTGTCCTCGCTGTGCTGGTTACGGCGGGAACTCCGTAGGTTCTATCCTATACGGGCCTATTCGACCAGCGTTTCGGCCAATGTGACACTAAAATTTGTGGCACAAACGTGAATATATGCAACGCTTGTCATGTTGAACCTTTGACAAAGGAAACAAAAACCCAGATTTCCACCTATCCCATGACACGTAATTTAAAGCTCACAACGATGACTCTACTATCCTTCCTGATAGTTCAAGGAGTGCAGTCGGCCCCATCCGTCACAGACATCAACGAACTCAAGTCCCTGCAAACCAAGATCGGCGCTGTTGTCAAAAAAGTCCTGCCCGCAACAGTTTCCCTGTTCTCAGCCAAGAGTGGAGCCTCCGGAAGTGGTGTGATCGTCAGCAAAGAGGGACTGGTTCTGACCGCCGGTCACGTCGTCCGTGGAGCAGAGGAAATGACCCTTATTTTACCCAATGGTAAACAAGCACGCGGCAAGGTGCTCGGAGCCAACTACACCCGTGACTCTGCCATGATCCAGATTCTTGATAAAGCCCCCACTGGCGGCTGGCCCTACGCGGCAACTGGCTACTCCAAAAAACTTTCCACCGGTGACCTCGTACTCGCTCTCGGCCACGCAGGTGGATACGACCCCGTGCGCACACCACCCGTCCGATTCGGCAGGCTGATTGCGCGCGGACCCAATAAATTCTTTAGCTCCGACTGCGCTTTAATAGGAGGCGACAGCGGCGGCCCTCTCTTTGATCTCGAGGGACACGTCGTAGGTATCCATTCCTCCATCGGCAATTCATTGGCATCGAACAACCACGCCAGCATCGAAGGATTTAGAAACGACTGGAAAAAACTTCTAAAAGGAGACACCTGGGGACGCCTTGGAGGCAACTCCCTCGATAACCCGGACGCACCCGTGCTCGGTATTATGACCGGCGAGTCCGAGCGTGGAGGAATCGGCATTCGTCACGTCTTTGAAGGTGGCCCTGCCAGCAAAGCCGGACTTCGTGCTGGTGATATCATCCGCAATATCAATGGCCGCGCTATTCCCAATCTCCGCGTGCTCCACGCAGCCATCGCCCAGCACAAACCCGGCGACAGCATTAAAGTCCGCGTCACCCGCGACGAAGACAGCCTGACACGCACAATTAAGCTTGGTCGTCGTGGCGATGTTGTCCCCAATAAAAAACCTTAGTAAAACCATCAACAACTACTCTGTTTTCACTCCGTTATATTGCCCACCATGAAACGTTCAATTTTACTCACCACTCTCAGTTTACTGATGCTCAGCACCCATGCTCCAGCTCAAAAAGGCATACGGATGCCTGACCCCTTAGCCAGCCTAAAACGCTCAGAGATACAGGGATTAAAAGACCAGGCCACTGAATTTTTTACCGCCGCCAAACCTGCCATCACCAAAGCAGCCAAGAGCACCGTCGCCATCAGTTACCGCAATAACCGTATCGCATACGGAACCGTAATCGCCGTCTCCGGATCAAACAAACCTGCCATCCTCACCAAGTGGAGCGAGATCCGTAACGCCCGCGGCAAATTGGTTATCACCGCACCCGATGGAAAACAGTACCCCGCTCAAGCCACCGGCGTCTACCCAGACCATGATCTCGCTATACTGACTATTGAAGCTAATACCAAACTCACCCCACTGGATCTCACTGCAGCCGCCAGCCCCCAACTCGGGGACTTCATCGCCCTTGCTAGCCCAGACGGAAATGTCGCAGGTTTTGGTGTGGTTAGCGTCAAGGCACGCAGTTTACGCGAAAGCGATAAAGCTTATCTCGGTGTCATGATGGACTTTGCATCCGCTGGAAAAGGCGGCGTCCCTCTGAAACAAGTCATGCCTGACTCCGCAGCATCCAAAGCCGGACTGCGCGATGGAGACATCATCGTATCTGTCAATCAAACCAAGATCACTGGTGCCATGGAAATGCGCAACCTACTCCAACGCCTCGTCCCTGGATCAAAAATCATCGTCAGCTATCGCCGTGGCGTAGTAGAGAAGAATGCTACCGTCAACCTTGGCTCACGTGCCGATAACGAAGATATTCGACGCTTCCCGCGCGAACGCATGGAGAAAATGCAACGTATGGGCGCTGTACCTAGCCTCGTCCGCTCTAATTTCCCCAGCGTGATTCAATCCGATATGCCCATTAATCCCTACGATGCTGGTGCACCCGTCGCTGATCTGGATGGAAATATCGTTGGCATCGCCATTGCTCGTGGCAGTAGGATTAAAACTTTTATCATCCCCACAAAAACAATCAAAAAACTCCTCACTACCAAACCCAGATCTGTCAATGGTGCCCTCACACATGGAAATAATAGTGTGGGATCACGTTCTACCCGTCGCTCAGGCCGCAACAACGCGAATGATGAATCCCCTACCACACCTAGCAAACCCCCACGCGCCGTCCCTACTAGTGAGGATGAAACCATGGACCGAGTAAAACGCCTTCTCGATAAAACCAAGCGCAACAACGAAGAGAATACCGATAACCTAAAAAAAATCGAAGACGCCCTTCGTGAACTCAATAAGAATAAAGACAAACGCTAGACCGATAAGCCTAACTCGTTAACGTAACTTAATTATTTTTTTAAATTGTTTGGTTGCCTTCCTGCAACGCTCAGGCATGGTGTCTCGCGTTATGGCCAATGCAACCAACGTTCTCGCAAATGGAATCGAAATTACCGGTTCTATCAAGTTTAGCAATGACATGGTCATTGATGGAAAAGTCGACGGAGAAATTACTTCCGATAAAGGCAAAGTCACCATCGGTGAAAATGCCGTTGTCAAAGGTGACGTCAAAGCAGGTGAAGTGAAGCTCTTTGGCAAGGTCCAAGGCACTATCACTTCCGAGCGCTGCGAACTCAAAACCAATTCAAAACTCGACGGCGACATCAAAACCAAGATGCTCAGCATGGAAGAAGGAGCTGTCCTCTCCGGCCGCACCGACATCGGTGGCTAATTGAGAGCCAATCAATCCAACCTTATACCTCTT
>TARA_B110000908_G_scaffold26754_1_pt1 | contig 41652 bp, 33 predicted proteins | sample TARA_B110000908 | Tara Oceans TARA_B110000908 (sample SAMEA4398067) | marine metagenome | biome: Polar Biome; feature: [DCM] deep chlorophyll maximum layer (ENVO:01000326); material: water (ENVO:00002006), including particulate matter (ENVO:01000060) such as... | depth 36 m
GCCTATATCTCAGAGCTGAATTTTGGCGATTGTCGAGAGAAAGGTGCCGCCGCGATAAAAATTATCTTTGAACAATTGCCTGCGGCCTATGAAAATGGTGCAGATAAAGGTGTTCGGGATGCGATGTCCAACGCCGCGTACATGGCCGGCCAGGCAATCAACCAGGTCAATGTTGGCAATGTTCACGCCATAGCTCACCAGTTAGGTGCTATTTATGGTATCCCCCATGGACTTGCTAACGCCATGGTTTTGCCCCACGTATTGAAATTATCGTTAACTGCTGCCCGCACCGAGTTGACCGAAATAGCGCAAATGGTCGGTTGTAATACTGCTGAAGAATTTATTGCGGCAGTTACAACCCTGAGTGAACGTGTAGGTATTCCAGCCACCGCGGAAAAACTCAATACCAAAGATTTCGATCTAATCGTTGAACGAGCAGTTGCTGAAGGTTTTGGCTATGGCTCACCACACTTAATGACCGCCGAAGAATGCCATGGCATTCTCAATAAGCTGTTACCTCAGTAACGTACGATAAACTTTTATTGCAGGATAGTGTAATGACCGAACTTGTTGAGGTATTAAGATCAGCGGTGAATACCTGGGAATGCGACGAAATGGGGCACATGAACGTTAGGTTTTATGTCACCCGCTCCGTCGAGGCCCTGTTCAGTTTCGGTCAGACATTTGGGCTGGGGCCTCAGGCTCTGCGCGACCGCCAACAAACCCTGGCGATAAAAGATCAGCACATTCGTTTTTTACGGGAAGTGCATCCCGGAGTACCCTTTCTGATTTGTGCGGGTGTAATTTCTGCTGATGAACATAACATCACCATTTATCAGGAACTCACTAATCTAATCAGCGGTCAAGTTTCTGCAACTTTTGTTAGTGACGTGTACTTGGCCGACGTGGAGTCCCGTACCCCCGCACTATTCGACAAGGCATTGGTTGAGCAGTTACAACAACAACGGGTCGAGTTACCGGATTATGCCAAGCCCCGAGGCATATCCACCGCCGCTCCGCGTCCAACACCAACACTCGATGAGGCTGATACTCTGGGACTTTTTCAGATTTATCAGGGACTGGTCAATAAAGCCGATACCGATGAATATGGGGTCATGCAACCGCAGGGATATATGGGCAGCCTCGCCAATGGCATCACTCATTTTTTCATCGCACTGAAAGATCAGCAAAAACCTCGCGATGAAGGCATGGGCGGCGCCGCACTGGAATATCGTTTCGTTTACCGCCAAGCACCGCAAGCTGGCGATATTGTTCTTGTTCGGTCTGGATTAAAAGGAGTGCTGGGTAAAGCGACAAATTTTTGCCACTGGATGTTTAATGGTGAGTCCGGCGAATGTATTGCCACCGTCGAAGCAGTTGCGGTCTCGTTTGATTTGACCACCCGTAAGGCGGTCGAGCCATCCCCGGAGAGCAGGGATAATATGATGAAGAAAACGGTAGCGGGACTTTCTCTGTAGAAGCCTATCGGTTGTAGCCAGATAGCGTATCTCCCAATGACTAGAGAAAATACACTATCTGCGGGGTGACGTTATATTGTGCGGCCCGGCTGAGAAAATATCTTTTGCAGCAACGGCTCAAACGATTCCAAGCTATCGACTTCAAAATCAGGATCAAAAGCGGGGGCATCCCAACGATCAACCAGTTTTACCGCTAGGTCAAACCAACTCTCCTTGGTGAAGTCCTCACGCATGTTGGGATTACCTCCCATGAAGGAATAATAGTATTTACCCTGAAAATGCTGGTGGTTATAAATCACATGGTACGCGTCCGCCGACACATAAGGTCGCATCAATTCTGCACCAATAGCGCCGTGGTTAGGAATGTTCACGGACTTTCCAACATCGTGCAGCAGAGCAATGGCCACTTCCTCGTCCGTGGCGTTATCACGCCTTGCCAACGTTCCTGTCATCAAGCTGTGCTGAAGCTGATCGCAGGCAAATCCAGCGGTGATATCTTTAAGGCTGCGCAACATATCCATCAGATGTGCCGGCGTTTTGTAAAAGTGTTCTTTGTGAGCGGCGCCTATTACGGCCCAGTCTTCAGGAGTGCCATCTTGCATTTTTGTGAACATTGACGTGTCCTCTTGCGGTGTTTATTTATTAGTTTGAGTACTTTGTCCGATCATAGCAGTTATCCGCTAAAAGCTGAAATTTGCCTCGCGACAACCTTGTCAGCGGTGATAGCGAGGCCGTAAAGCCATTGATTCACACTTTTATGATCATCGAACGACAAGAGTAAACCCTTGTGATCAATCCGGGCGCACCCGCGGCCCACTTTTATTAACGAATGCTTCCAGCCGCTCATTAGAGGCAGGCTGTGTATTGACAATACCTGCCACTACCGACTCAGCGTAAGCCGCATCCATTGCGGACATGTTTTGCATGTGGCTAATCGCCGAGCAAATAGCAAAATTTGAGAGTGGCGGATTTTGCGCGGCTAATCGCGCTATTTCCATCGCTCTGTCGTCGCTAGAGCCATCGACCAGATATTGGCACAACCCTACCTGAACGGCCTCATCTTGTTGGTAAACTCGACCGGTCAGCATCATATCTATCATCCGCGCTTTGCCCACAAGATCAGCAACACGAATAGTTGCGCCACCACCGGTAAACAATCCTCGCTGTCCCTCAGGAAGGGCAAAATAGGTGCTTTGGTCGGCAACCCGAATATGTGCGGACGATGCAAGTTCCAACCCACCCCCCACAACCGCGCCTTTGAGCGCAGCAATAATGGGGACACCACCGTATTCCATTTTATTGAACGCCTCATGCCAGCGCAGACAAATATGCATAAATTCTTCAGGACGACGCTGCTGCTCATGATGCTCAACAAGATCCAGCCCGGCACAAAAATGATCGCCTTCGGCACGCAGGACGACGGCCCTAGCACCCATCCTCGGTAATTTTGAGAACACATCGATTAACTCCTCGATGGTTTCCGCATTCAAAGCGTTACGCTTTTCAGGCCTTGAAAGCACCACCTGAACAATGCCATCGTCATCACTTGAGAGTACCAAATATTTAAGATTAAAGGGTTTGAGTGAATCCAAAATTTATTTTCTCCTATTACGAGTTAAGTTGAGCCTCAACCGAATCAACCGCGGAATGGGGCCAGAGTATAACGTTATTGAAAAGCCAATTCAGCGTAATTGACCCTTGCAAGCCATGAACTTAACCGCCGTTGTAACCATAACGAAAGAAAAATTGACGAGCCCGCGATCGCATGACAGCGACCCGCCATTCTGTCACAGCGTTATTCTTCACTACTCGCAGATAATGCGCTGTAGATTTGGCGGGAACTTCATTTCACTGGTAAGATAAGCATCTTTTGCGTGGTGATTTGTGGACCTAATAGTATTTGATTTAGATGGCACCCTTCTTGATCGTTCTTCCGCTATCTCGGACTACACCCGAGATACCTTGGCACTGCTTGGTGAGCGAGATATTGCATACACGGTAGCTACAGGTAGAACCCTGCACGCGGCCAAAGACCTCATTCACGACCATGGCTTTACTCTTCCGCACATTTATAAAAACGGCGTTGTAATATGGAACCCGCAGGATGAAGGGTATACCCACAGCTATCTGTTGACCTTGGACGAGGTAAGTCACATTCTCCACGCCTTTGTCGCTGAAAACACAACGCCTTTTATTTTTACCCTTGAGCGTGGTGAGCGTCATGCGATTTACCATTCACCGCTGTTAAATGATGTCGAAAAAAACCTGGTTGAGCGACTGAAAAAAGAACGCAGTATACCGATATTGCCAACAGCAGAATTGCCCGGCGACGCAGGTATTACCAATATAAGTGCGATCGGAAGCCGCGAGTGCATCGAAAAAGTAGTAGCGCTAGTAGACGACCAACCCAACTTGGTTGCCTACATGGGCACTGCGGTAGAAGACCTAGATCTCTGCTGGGTAGACATACATCACAGTGATGGCAGTAAGGGGGACGCGGTTGCGACCCTCAAAAAAGAACTCCATATGAAACGTGTTATCTGCTTTGGTGACAGCGACAACGACCTGAGTATGTTCGCAGGAGCTGACGAGGCCTACGCGCCAGAGAATGCTAAAGAAGAGGTTAAAGCAGTGGCGACGGCGGTAATAGGCCACCACGACGAAGATGGTATCGCCCGCTTTCTTCGTGAGCGCTTCGACCTCCCGCAAAATTAGACCCGCCGGAAGCCGTCGTGGTCAGTGTGCAGGCATGATAAAGAAGCAAACATAGCTGACCTTCTTTATCACCGACGGGAACTTCCTACTCATTAATCCCTATAAGACGGATCAATGCGGTCTAATTTACGCAGCAGAGGCTCCCAAGAGAAACGCTCCGCCTTCATATCTTCCTTGGTCATACCACCCTGCTGACCCACCAGCGTCTGCGTTTCTTGACTTGGCACAATGATTTCAGCACCGCCAGCCAGCGCTTTTACTTGCATGGTGCAAGACCGCTCGAGGAAGAAGTGTCGCAAAAAAGTATCTGCGGCGGTCTTACCAACCGTTAACAACCCATGATTACGTAAAATCATACAGTGCTTGTCACCCAAATCGGCAACCAAGCGTGAACGCTCATCGTGATTCAGGGCAATGCCTTCAAAGTCATGATAAGCCAAATCAGGGATAACCTGCATAGAATGCTGGGTAATTGGCAGCAAGCCATCTTTTTGCGTAGATACTGCGACCCCATCATCAGAATGCGTGTGGATGATGCAATTATGCACATCTGTCGACATATGAATGCCGCCGTGAATGGTAAACCCCGCCTTATTCACTTTATAAGGGCTGGGCATCACAATATTGCCCTCCAGATCTATTTTAACCAGACTCGATGCCGTTATTTCGTCCCACATCAAACCAAATGGATTCATTAAAAAGTGATGTTCTGGACCGGGCACACGAATTGAGATGTGGGTAAATAGCAAGTCCTCCCAGCCATAAAGGGCGACGAGTCGATAGAGTGCCGCCAAATCTACTCGCAGTTTCCACTCTTGCTCGGATACCTGATCTTTAACGGACGGGATATCTAGCGTTTGGACAGCGGTCATAGGAATCTCCTGATTTTTTATTGGAAGTACGTGGATCGTTATTAACTATCACGATCCGATTGCATAGTTTAACAAGTTACACCGTTGGTTAAAAACATCGGCATTGCTCGACGAAAATCCCTATACCGCGGACACCCTCTTCACTTATGCTCGGTAACGGCTTCGCGAAACGCCAGCTGCGGAGCTATCAATCGAGTCCAGCGCTCCACGTGCTGCTCAATTTCAGAGGGATCGTCACTGTATCTATCCTGAATAACCAAGCCTCTCATTAAGCTTCGCGTCATTGTCAGCAAGGCCACTACGTCCTCATCGGTACCATCAACTGCACGATAGGTCGCTACAGCCTGTTCATCCATTGCTTTATTCCAGCGATATAAGTTTTCGGAAATCCGAAGTTGTAGCTTTTCATCAGTCCTAGCGGCAATCAAGATTTCTAGCAGGGCACGATACCCCGGTGTATTTGTCATTCGACGCCAAGATAGTTTTAACGCCTGCTCAACCGTTGTTGGTCGTGACTCAGGTTTTACGGCGCGCACAAAAGGCCGACTCAGCAATTCATCCGCCGTTGCCGCCATCAGGTCTTCTTTGGTCGGAAAATGGTGCTGTAGCGCGCCTTTGGAGAATAATGCGTTGGCTGCAACCCGAGACAGCGTTGTCTCACCATAACCACGCTGGTAAAGGCAATCGATGGTCGCTTTGGTAATCGCGGCTCTGGCACGCAAGCTTTTCGCTTGCTGCTTACCCATTTCTTCTGTTGCGCTCATTCACTTATCATTTGTTAACACGGGCCCAGATACTGCACCTGAGGCTAAACTATTTACAGGCCAATAATAGCGCAGTTCAAAAACGCAATATAGTCGACTATTGCGACTACGTCTACCGGCCTGCGGCTGGTGTCGAGAGAGTGACAATAATGATATAAAGTGCCCTGAGACTTCCATCTGAAGGAAAAATGCACTAGTGTATCTGCCCGAATTTAGACAGTTTCATACCAATAACCCATTAGAAAAACGAAAGGAGTGCCTCCATGGTTGCTGTATCTAATATGGTCGATCTAACCGTTGAAGACGGTGTAGCGATTCTTACTGTTGATAATCCCCCAGTTAATGCCCTGAGTGGTGGCGTACGTGCGGGTCTGTCCGACGGTGTAGCTCAGGCCGCAGCTGACGACAACGTAACCGCAATTGTCCTGATTTGCGCTGGACGCACATTTATTGCCGGTGCTGATATCACTGAATTTGGTGGCAAGGCGACCGGACCAAGCTTACACGACGCCCTCGAGGCGATGGAAAACTGCAGCAAGCCAATTGTTGCCGCTATTCACGGCACCGTTCTTGGCGGTGGTCTGGAAACAGCCCTAGTCTGTCATTACCGCGTCTCTGACGCTAAAGCCCGCTTCGGCTTACCCGAAGTCAAACTCGGATTACTCCCAGGTGCCGGCGGCACTCAGCGGCTACCTCGGGTTGTTGGTGTTGAAAAAGCACTGCAAATGGTTACCTCCGGCGATCAAATCGGTGCCGACGAAGCATTAGCCTCAGGCCTGATCAGTGAAATTGTGACAGACCTCCGCGGCGACGCTATCGCCTTCGCGAAGAAAGTTGTGGCAGAAGGTAAACCCCTGGTCCGCATCCGTGACCAAAACGCTGAGATTGACGCGGCAAAAGCCAAGCCTGAACTCTTCAGTAATATTCGCAAAGCCATTGCTCGCAAATCTCGCGGTTTCAAGGCTCCAGAATATAACATTCGCTGTATCGAAGCCGCAGTCAACAGCGACAACTTTGATGACGGGCTAAAAGTAGAAGCCGACCTGTTCCGCGAACTAATGACCGGAGAGCAATCAGCCGCTCAGCGTCATTTCTTCTTCGCTGAACGTCAGGCCGCAAAAATCCCAGATGTCCCCAAAGAGACGCCTGAAATTGAGATCAATTCTGTGGGGGTTATCGGTGCCGGTACTATGGGCGGCGGCATTTCCATGAATATCCTCAATATTGGCACTCCGGTGACCATTGTTGAAACTACTCAGGAAGCATTGGACCGCGGTATTGCTATTGTTCGCAAGAACTATGAAAACACCGCTAAGAAAGGACGCATTAGCCAACAAGACGTCGAAGATCGCATGGCCCTATTGACCGGCAGCTTGAACATCGAAGATCTAGCCAACTGCGACCTTGTTATTGAAGCTGTTTTTGAAAACATGAAAGTTAAAAAGGAAATCTTCGCGAAACTGGATAAGATTGTTAAGCAAGGAGCTATTCTAGCCTCCAACACCTCAGCACTCGATGTCAATGAAATTGCCTCGGCAACAGTTCGCCCTGAAAGTGTTATCGGCCTGCACTTCTTCTCGCCAGCCAATGTCATGAAACTGCTGGAAGTGGTTCGTGGTGATAAGTCGTCACATCCGGTCATTAAAACCAGCATGGCTTTTGCCAAACGTATTGGTAAAGTTGCGGCACTAGTTGGCGTTTGCCCTGGATTTGTTGGCAATAGGATCCTTGCTCCGCGTCAGCAGCAAGCACAGCAGTTGATTCTGGAAGGCGCTTTGCCGCATCAGGTCGACAAGGTGTTGTTCGATTTTGGCAAGCCCATGGGACCTTTCCAAATGAGTGATTTGGCAGGTCTGGATATAGGCTGGTCGGAAGAAACATCCAATGGCAAAGAAGTCTTACGGGATCGTCTTGTTGAAGCCGGTCGTCGTGGTCAGAAAACAAGCGCCGGCTACTATGACTATGACGAAAATCGCGTGCCTAGCCCGTCACCAGAGATCGAGAAAATCATTCTCGAATTTTCTGAGAAGAATGGTAAAACTCGACGTGAAATCAGCGACGAAGAAATTCTGATCCGCTGTATTTATCCGATGATTAACGAAGGTGCAAAAATACTCGAAGAAGGCATTGCCATTCGCTCTAGCGATATCGATGTTGTCTGGGTATACGGTTATGGCTGGCCGATCTATCGCGGTGGCCCAATGTTCTATGGTGATAGCATCGGCCTACCGAAAATTGTGGCTAAAATGCGTGAACTGAAAGAGCAAACTGGCGATCCAATGTGGGAACCCGCTGCATTGATGGTCAAGCTGGCTGAGGAAGGCAAAGGTTTTAAAGACTTCGCCTAAGTCTGCAGGAAACGGTCTTTTGTAGACCAAATAAAAAGGCGAAGTCCACACGCCTCAAAGGGGGAACTACTGTCTGGTAGTTTCCCCTTTTTTATTGAGCCAGACTTCGGTTACTTGTCCGTTCTTATGATTTAACCCAGCCACGAATTCATACTTAATCATCGGCTTTTGAACAGCTCGAATTCAACGGAGTTGCGCTGGCCAGTATGTGTATCTTTTGAACTCAGCAACGGTGCGACGTTATGGCTACGCGATGGCGGTCCTCGGAGCTGACTTATCTCGCAGTGACTCTTGACGTCTGCAGACTGTTAGACGAAAAAACATGAGGTTAGAGGGCTGGGGTGAGGGTTATGGCGAAAGCTAAAGGGACTGGCCGAGGGTGTAAATGAGACAGCGAAGCGTTTTAGGGCTCAAGCACTTCCAAGGGAACCCTGGAGTGCCAGAACCATGCAACAACGACCCACAGCTCAGCCATCGGCGCCATGAACACACTACATTCCAGAGGGCAGGTTTTTTAGCCTAATTCTACCGGCATTTACGATTAAACTGGGTCTCTGCACCAACAGCTCTCAACTAGGTTTTTTGCTTTTCCTGCGCTCGTTTCCAGCCGGGTCGTTCCATCATACTGGCTAGATAGCGTTTGCAATTAGGCTTATAACGTTCAGATAAACCCAGACTTACACCTAAGAACAATGCATAAGCCACCGTAATATCAGCGATAGTAAACCGATTAGCGCAGAGAAACTCTTTACCTTCCAGAGCCATTTCCACCGCTCTCAAGCGTGACAAATACCACTGCGAATAGTCATCAACCACTTGGGGAATTCGGCGTTCTTCTGGCTCCAAACGGGTATACCGAAGCACCAGTGTTTGCGGGAAGGTTAAGGTCGCATCACTACGGTGGATCCAGTTCAGATACTCACCGTATTCGGCGTCATCAATCGTCATGCCGATATCGGTCGGACCATACTTCTCCACTAAATACTGACAAATTCCAGCAGATTCCGTCAGTGTCGAGTTGCCGTCAATAAACGTGGGAACCGTTCCCATCGGATTAATATCCAGGTAGCCTTCGTAAGTAAAACGGGGGGGGAAATCCATATTGACCAATTCATAGTCCAGACCCATTTCCTCTAACGTCCACAAGGGACGGAGAGAGCGAGCATCTTTGCAGTGATATAATTTCATTGGAATCCTATTGTTGTTCGTCATCTGTTGACACGTTATTTTTTTCGTTTCCGACCATACCTAAATAAAACCATTCGCTCAAGTCTTCGCCCAGCACAGACCGTCGAAAAACTGGGGGACTACACTTCGCTTCAGCAGCAGTTTACGGTATGTTAACCATTAGCAATCGCTCCGCTCTACTAATAAATTACAAGGAGAGACAAATAATGCCCTATGTCGAGAATCAAACCATCCACGATGCGGACTCACATATCATGGAAGTACCCGGCATGGTTGCTGGTTATCTGGAAAAAAAGCATCTCGCCGCTTTTAATGAAAAAAACCGCGCTAGCCCACAACAATTAGCATGGGCAAAAGAGGCACAGGCTTTACAGGATGATACGGAATTTCGCGCCGGCGATAACGCTAATATTTTATTGCGAAAAGATCATCATGCATTGGGGTCGTTTCGAAAAGAAGACAGGCCCAAGGCCTTAGACTTACTGGGATTTACCAGCCAACTGGTTTTTACCACAGAGGCACTGAGCAACTATGGTCTCGAGCACAGTGACGAAAGCGAGCTGGCATTAGCGACCGCCGTTGCTCACAATCGAATGATGGCAGATTTTTGTGCTGTTGATAAACGTCTGCTAGCAACGGGCTATGTTCCACTGGTTGATATTGAACAGGCACCAATAATTGCAGCCCAAGCTTTAGCTATGGGCTGCAAAGCACTGATCATTCCCTCTCGATGTCCCGCTGGTCACTCGCCTTCTCATATCGGTTTTGACGCTTTATGGGCTGTCGCCGAAGAGGCCGGCGTGCCCATTTTATTCCACGTCGGCGGTGAAGAAAAAATGCATGATGCCTATTTCGAAAATGGCCTGCCGCGGGTAAAAGACTTTCATGGAGGTGACGAAAACTTTACCGCCACTAGTTTCATGACTATTCCCATCGCAGTTTGGCAAACGATGTCAGTGCTTATCCTTGATGGCGTATGCGATCGTTTCCCCCGACTGCAGTTTGGCGCAATTGAACTTGGAGCGTCCTGGGTGCCGAGCTGGATGCGATTTATGGATTCTGGTTTTGATGCTTTTTTTAAGGGTGAAGAGCGACTAAAAAAATTGTCAGCAAGACCCAGCGAAATCGCACAGCGTCAGTTTAAAATAACGCCGTATCCACACGAAGACACAGGCTGGATTATTAAAAACTCCGGTGAAGATATGCTACTTTTTTCGTCTGACTTCCCTCATATCGAAGGAGGTAGAAATCCCTTAAAACGATTTAGCGATTCACTAGTGAATGCGAATAACATAGAGGTCAAAAAATTCTATCGTGATAACTTTATTACCTTAATGGGCGCGGGCCTAGACCCGTCACTCCATGACCATCCGTCGGTAAAAACGAGATAACTATTTGATCGTGCAAGGGAACGTTTCCGATCCCTTTGCACATGCGTTATACCAACTTTAACGTTTAATAGCTTGTTAAAACCGTCTCTGTTAAACCGCGGCAGCTAGATAACAGGCCTGATTTATTGCTGCCTTCGCATCAAGTTCGGCTGCTTCGTAAGCGCCGCCTATTAGGCTGACGTTAACGTCACCACCCAGAAGTTCATCATACAATTTACGCAAGGGCAACTGCCCTGCGCACACAATAATTGTATCAACTTCCAACAAAACGGGCTTGTGATCTACGAGCATATGTAAGCCATTATCGTCAATTCTTACGTAATCAACACCGTTGATCATTTTCACAGCGCGACGGGCTAATGACATTCTATGGGTCCAACCGGTAGTCTTTCCTAAGCCTCGGCCGACAGGCGTTGACTTGCGTTGCAGCAAGAACACTTCACGATCATTTTTTGCAACTTCAGGAACAACTCCGGTTACACCACCACGGGGATGATTTTCAAAATCGATACCCCACTCCTTAGCAAATACACCCAGATCGATAGCTGCTGATTTTCCTTCGTGCAAAATCAATTCAGAGACATCAAACCCTATGCCGCCAGCACCCATAACTGCAACCGACTGCCCTACTGCTACATTGCCTTTAATGACGTCAATATAATTAACAACTTTGGGATGATCAATACCTTCGATATCGGGCGTTCTCGGTTCAATACCTGTTGCTATGACAATTTCATCAAAATTGCCAGCTTTCAACATATCCGCCGTAGCAACTGTATTCAAGCGGAGATCAATATTATGGACTTCAACCATACGATTAAAATAACGCATAGTTTCATAGAATTCTTCTTTACCAGGAATTCGTTTCGCTAAATTAAACTGCCCGCCAATTTCTTCACCCGCATCAATCAAGGTCACTTGGTGACCGCGTTCTGCTGCTGTCGTGGCGTATGCCATTCCAGCCGGCCCAGCACCAACAACTACAATATTTTTCGGCGTAGTTGTCATCTCATACTTCAATTCCGTTTCATGACACGCCCGGGGATTAACCAGACAACTAACTTCTTGACCGGTAAACGTATGATCAAGGCATGCCTGATTGCAGGCAATGCAAGTATTTATTTCATCTTCACGACCTTCCAGTGCCTTGAGAATAATATCCGAGTCTGCAAGCATGGGTCGCGCCATAGAAATAATATCAGCATCCCCATCAGCCAATACTTTCTCGGCGATATCCGGCATATTAATACGGTTACTGGTTATCGTCGGTATATTCAATTCTTTCCGCAGGCGGCCGGTTACGCCAGCAAAGGCAGCGCGGGGTACTCGCGTTGAAATCGTAGGGACTGCCGACTCATGCCACGTAAAATGGGTACTGATTATGTTTGCACCGACGTGCTCAACTTTTTTAGCCAGTTGCACAACCTCATCCCAAGACATCCCCCCTTCGAGCATGTCCATAGCCGCAATACGAAAAATAACGATGAATTTATCACCGACCGCTTCACGAACTCGGCGCACAACCTCAACCGGAAAACGCATTCTGTTTTCATAACTACCGCCCCATTGATCAGTGCGACGATTAGTCTTTTCAACAAGAAATGTACTGAGTAAATAACCTGCAGAACCAATAATTTCAACGCCATCGTAGCCGGCTTCCTTCGCTCTGCTTGCACAGTTGGCAAAATCATCAATTTGTTTTTGAACGCCCTCTTCATCTAAGGCTTGCGGCGTGATCGGTGAAATCCGAGACTTAACCGCCGACGGCGCAACAACCTTTGCAGAATGCGCCAATGGGCCGGCATGTAAAATTTGCATGCATATTTTTACATCGGCATCCGCCGCGTGAACAGCATCAGTAATAATACGATGTTGGGTAGCCTCCTCTGCTGTAGCGAGTTTAGAACCACCGCCACCCTCCTCGTTGGGAGAAATACCGCCCGTAATAATCATTCCCACACCACCGCGAGCGCGTTCGGCAAAATACGCAGCCATCCGCTCCATTCCCTCTTGGCCTTTTTCTTCTAAACCTGTGTGCATCGAACCCATCAATGCCCGATTTTTCAGTTGCGTAAAGCCTAAATCCAGCGGCGAGAATAATGTGGGGTAACGTTCTTGTCCGATCATGTGACTACCTATTTTTAAACTTCATTATTATGAGCACTTTTAACACAGTCTGTACCGAGTCGAAGGATTCTATCTGGTTCGCCGTTTTTCAACAACAATCGAGACCTATCATTTATTACTAACAACTACGATAATGTCCGCCGCAACATCAATTTGTATAGCGGACAACATTCAATAGGCTCAGTCATCCATGGCAAAAACTCCAGAACTGGCAGCACGGGTTCGCAGCCGCCATGTCTGGGACCTTGCTTGGCCAACTATTATTAGCAATTTGACGCTCACCTCTGTCGGCCTCGTTCACATCAAAATCGTTTCGTCTCACGGGACCGAAGCGATTGCTGCTGTCACCACTGGGCACCGCGTTTACTTTTTGCTGCAGGCAATTTTAATGGGATTGGCAGCCGGCGCAACTGCCATTATTGCCCGGCACTGGGGCGGAGGGGCCAGAAACCTCGCTGGCGCAGCCACCTATAATGCACTCAAGTTAGCACTATGGGCTGCGTTACTGTCTGGCATATTGTTTTTTGCCGGCGCAGATCTAATCACTACCGCATTCGGGCTTGAGCAGGAGGCAGCTCGGCTGGCGGCTCAATTCGTTCGAGTAATGGCTGCCTTCAACCTGCTCTACGCACTGTCAATGATACTAACGACCGCTATTCGGGCCGCGGGAGACGCACGCACGGCAATGCATTATTCGATTGCATCTGCGCTGCTGAATATCGCTCTGTGTGTGGTGTTGGCCAATGGCTATTTTGGATTCCCTGCACTGGGAGCTATAGGCGCAGCCCTTGCAGGCGGTTTATCCTCGCTGCTGGTCTGCGCGCCTCTGACATGGAAGTGGATCAACGGCAAATTGGTTATTCCTTTCGAGAGAAAGGGAGACGCGGGGGACAATAAAAAGCTGATCAAACTCGCTGGTCCCGCGGCATTAGAACAGGCGGTGATCAATCTCGGCCTTATCGTTTTTATGGCTCTGGTTGCTAATTATGGGACAGCAGCATTTGCCGCCTATGGCTTGGGTATTTCACTACTGTCAGCGGTATTAGTAATAGGGTTTAGTTTTAGCTTGGCCGGTGCGACACTAACGGCGCAATACTTGGGTGCCAACAACCCACAACAAGCGTGGCAGAGTGCGCTGCGAACGATCAAATTATCATTTATAACGCTGGTCGTGCTGGGCACGTCGCTTATCGCGTTCGGTAGAGCACTTAGCAGCTTTATGGTCGACGACCCCGACGTAATCGACAACTCCGTTTTATTATTAGGCGTATTAGCGGCGGTACTGCCACTGATGTCGATTGAAATGGCCATCGGGGGCGTGTTGCGCGGCGCGGGTGATACTCGATTCCCTTTACTGGCAACCTTTGCTGGCCTGTTTACGCGGATCACTGTCGGCTTGGTGGTCATTTATCTGGAGTTACCACTGGTTTGGCTTTACGGATCAATGATTGCTGACTACTTTGTTAAAATGGTGCTGATGATTCATCGATTCAGACGTAAACAGTGGCTCAAATAAACGCATTGCTTTTGATACCGAGATGCTCAAGAAAGAGCCGCGGATTAAGTTTTTATCAGAAAGCTGGATTTGAAGGGCGTTTTTCCGTAAAACACCCAATTAGAGACTTTTACGCCACCACAACATGAGCGTGCCGACCACCTAATACCGGCACATGGAAGATTGCGAAAAAATAACCACTGAGGAATCAAGCTATGCCGACTTACAAGGCCCCCGTCGATGAGTTCAAATTTATCCTGAAGGATTTTTTAAAGGTGCTTGATTACACCGATACGCCAGGTTTCGAATCGGTGGATGGTGAGTTAATTGATCAAATTCTCGAAAATGGCGCCAAGTTCTATGAAGAAGTGTGGGCGCCGTTAAATATGGTCGGCGATGAACAGGGATGTACCCTTGAAAATGGCGTGGTGCGCACCCCAGAAGGATTTAAAGACGCGTTTCAGCAGGCTGCTGCAGGGGGCTGGAATTCTCTGTCAATTCCCGAAGCGTTTGGCGGCGCGGGACTGCCTGGCATATTGTCTTCATGTATCGCCGAAATGGGCAACAGCTCGAATCAGTCTCTGGCTATGTACGGTGGCTTGAGCATGGCGGCACTCTGGTCGCTAATGGCTTTGGGTAATGACTTCCAGAAGTCAGTGATTGTTCCCAAGCTGGTTGCCGGCGAATGGACTGGCACCATGAACCTGACAGAGCCCCACTGCGGAACTGATTTAAAGCTGATGAAAACTAAAGCCGTTGCTCAGGACGACGGTACTTACCGGATAACCGGTACCAAGATTTTTATCTCTGGCGGTGATCATGATTTAACCGACAACATTATTCATATGGTAATTGCTAAAGTACCCGATGATGACGGAAAACTGAATGATAGCTTAGGGGCGGTTAACTTTTTCATGGTGCCAAAATTTCTGATCAATGAAGATGGCTCGATCGGAGAGGCCAATGGCGTCTCTACCGGCAGTATTGAAAAGAAAATGGGTATTAAAGGGAATGCCACCTGTGTACTGAACTACGATAATGCCATTGCGTATAAAGTGCCCGAGAGCCAACCCAAAGCCGCATCCGCAGGCGGTGAAAAGAAGTCTTCGGTTTCGGGTATGGCGGGCATGTTTCTCATGATGAACGGCGCTCGTATGGGCGTTGGTATGCAGGGCTACGCCCAGTCGGAAGTTGCTTATCAGAATGCGGCACTCTATGCCAACGACCGGCTTCAGGGGAGGTCGCTGTCGGGCGCGAAAAACCCTGACGGCGCCGCCGACCCTATCATTGTGTTCCCCGATGTTCGACGTATGCTGATGATGTCCCGGGCCTTTACTGAAGGCGCACGGGCACTGCACATGTGGCTGTCGTTTTTGGGCACATCGGCGTCAAAATCAACAAACCCTGAAGAACAAATGGCTACCGGTGAAATCTCTAATCTGTTGACGCCGGTCATTAAAGGTTATCTGACCGACATGGGTTTCAATTGCACTAACGCTGCTATGCAATGTTTTGGTGGCCACGGTTTCATTCGCGAACATGGCATGGAACAATTTGTCCGCGATTCGCGCATTAACCAGATATATGAAGGCGCAAATGGCGTCCAGGCACTCGATTTGCTGGGCCGCAAAGTATTTGCCAACGGCATGCAGGGTACTAATGCGTTTTTCAACATGATCGACGAGGAAATTTCCGGTGCTGTTGGCGTTGACCGCCTGGATGGTATGGCCCAATCGCTGGGACGAGGAATTTCTGATCTAAAAGCAGCAACACATTGGGTTGCAGAGAATGCACTGGACAATCGCGAGCAGGCGGGTGCGGCGTCTTATGACTATATGACGATGTTCGGCACAGTAGCCCTGGGACTGATGTGGTTAAAAATGATGAAAGTGGCCACGTCCAAGCTCGACTCATCTGAAGGCGATGCAGCATTTTTGAATTCGAAAATCGCGCATGGCAACTTTTGGGCGCAAAAAATGTTACCCGATACGGCAAGCTTGTTGGTAAAAATTCAAGCAGGCAGTGATGTTTTAATGGAATTGGATGCCAGCGCTTTCTGAGAAAAGGGCTCCCTGTTCTAAAATTCCATAGAATTTTTTTATAGAAATCATCAAAAGGAAAAGTAATGACTACTGCACATCGATATACATTGGCCAGCCGTCCCACGGGAATGCCGCTGGACGAAAACTTTACTTATGAAACGATCGAAATACCGTCAATCAGTGACGGCCAGGTTTTGGTTGAAGCTCAATGGCTGTCTCTCGACCCCTATATGCGCGGTCGTATGAGTGCGGCTAAATCTTATGCACCACCGATCGAAATCGGTGCAGTCATCGTCGGAGAATTTGCTGGAGTCATTATTGAAAGCAAGCATTCCGACTTTAAGGTCGGCGAACATGTTTGTTGTCAGGGGGGCTGGCAAGATCACGCGGTGGTCGATGGTGATGAACCCAGCTTGCATAAAGTGGACGCCAGTCTATTACCGCTTTCCGCTTATCTTGGTGTCGCGGGTATGCCGGGCAGGACCGCTTACTTTGGCTTGCTAGAAAAAGGCCGCCCTCAAGAAGGCGAAACCGTTGTTGTTTCTGCCGCGTCTGGAGCGGTAGGTTCCGTTGTTGGTCAAATTGCCAAAATGAAAGGTTGTCGTGTTGTTGGGGTTGCCGGTGGTCAAGAAAAATGTGATTACGTGATTAACGAATTGGGCTTTGATGCCTGTGTGGATTACAAAGCGGGTAATCTAAATGCCGACTTAGCTGCTGCCTGCCCCGGTGGTATTGATGTCTATTTCGAGAATGTTGGCGGCGACACTTCCAGAGCGGTCGCAAAACTTTTAAACAGTGGTGCCCGCATTCCCGTCTGTGGTTATATTTCCAATTATAACGATTCCAGGGAAAATCGTACTGAAACACCGTTCCATATTTTTGGCGCACTGAACCCCGTTCCCGAACATGGTTTTTTTCTGGTTCACGAATCAGAAAAGACGCCTCAAGAAATGACCGAAGAATTAGCTTCTTGGATCAATCAAGGGAAACTAAAATACAGAGAATCTGTTGTTGAGGGTTTGCAGAACGCCCCGGAAGCATTCAGAGGCCTGTTAACCGGTAAGAACTTTGGTAAACAACTGATAAAAATTACCGGCTAGATAACTTAACTCTCATCAAATAAGCCGGAACCTTCAATAATTCCCGCTTATTTGGCGTTCAGTTGAACCACCCCGACGCGATCACATCCCTTGAAAAGTCGCCGACGTGTAAAGCTAATAATGCATCATTAAACTAACAGTCCATGCTCTGTTAGTTCTTTCGCCAGTTTTTCTGCCGATGTGAAATGGTGTCCCAATATACCCAATCTATTTGCCGCTTCAACGTTCTCTGGCAAATCATCCACAAAGATACACCGCTGTGGGTCAACCTGCCATCGTTCCAAGGCCAATTGATAAAGCTCGGGCGCGGGCTTTCTCAGCTGTTCTTGTCCCGACACCACTATGTCGTCAAATTTATCCAAAAAACTGTAATCGTGCAGCACCTCTGATTCGGGGTGTGTTTGCGGCGGCCATACTTGCGACGGCCAGTTAGTCAGTGCATACAGTTTTACCTTGTTATCAAGCAGTTGATTAAATATACCCAACGTTGACGGTATTGGTCCAAGAATAAACTTAAACCAATCCCGACAAAACAGATCAATTTCCTTGCTAAGGTCTGGCCGCTTGGCTTTTAAGTCGTCAAACGCCACATCCCAAGAGTCCAACGTATCGTGACCATGATTTAGAATATCCCACATCGCTCTGCTGTCAAAAAAATGTTGCAGCGCCACTTCATCTCCTTTGTAAAACTCCCGATAAACCCTGCGCGGATCAAAATCGATTAAAACATTGCCTAAATCAAAAATCACCACATCCCGTCTATTCATCACCGTTGACCTTTTTCGTGAAAGACACATCTTTCATTAGCTATAATATACCTTACAGACTCATAACATTTTTCTTAGCAACAACGTTTCAATTGCACAACTTTGTTACTCGTGCACGTTTCATGTTTTACATAAATGGTAGACGAGCCTACTCAGGCCACGAATAAGTGGCAAAAACATACCGAACAATACAGTGATGACCACACCATTTAGATGCGGGAGTTTCATCGGGACCAAGGGATTTGGATAGCGTTATAAGGAGAACACCCACTCCCCGCAACGTGGCAGGAGTGGGTTTCGAACAATACTTACCAGGAGCTATGCTTCTGTGCTTCAGCACGACCTACTACCATGTGATGTACTTCATCAGGACCATCGGCAAAACGCAGATGACGCTGATGGGCATACATTTTTGCCAGTGGTGTCCACTGGGAAATACCGGTAGCACCGTGCATTTGAATAGCCTGATCGATAATAGTACAGACTTTCTCTGGCACCATGGCTTTAACGGCACTGACATAAACACGAGCTTCCTTGTTACCAAGCACATCCATCGCCTTCGCCGCTTGCAGCACCATCAAACGCATTGCATCCAGCTCGATCCGCGCACGAGCAATAACTTCTACGTTTTTCCCCAATTTGATAATGGGTTTGCCAAACGCCTCACGACTACCGGCACGCTTAACCATAAGCTCCAACGCCTGCTCACCCTGACCCAGCGAACGCATGCAATGATGAATTCGACCCGGACCCAAGCGAACCTGAGAGATTTCAAAACCGCGACCTTCACCCAACAACATGTTGCTCTTAGGAACACGAACATTAGTAAATTTAATATGCATATGGCCACGGGGTGCATGGTCTTCACCGAACACTTGCATACCCTCTAGAATTTCAACTCCCGGGGTATCAATCGGTACTAAAATTTGTGATTGCTGTCGAGACGGTGCTGCATCAGGACTCGTTTTAACCATGGTAATCATGATCTTACAGCGTGGATCACCAGCACCGGAGATGTAAAACTTTTCTCCATTAATAACCCATTCATCGCCATCGAGCACTGCAGCAGTGCTAATATTTTTTGCATCAGATGATGGAATTCCCGGTTCAGTCATAGCATAGGCAGACCGAATTTCTCCGTTGAGCAGCGGCTTCAGCCACTGTTCTTTCTGTTCAGGAGTACCTACACGCTCTAACACTTCCATATTTCCAGTATCGGGGGCGCTGCAATTTAACGTTTCAGACGCTAGTGAAACTTTGCCCAGTTCCGCAGCAATATACGCATAGTCCAAATTGGTTAAGCCGTCGCCGGTCTCCGAATCGGGCAGAAAGAAATTCCACAACCCCGACTCTTTAGCTTTGGCTTTTGCACCGTCCAGCAACTCCAATTGGCGAGGATGCCAAGACCAGCGATCTTCCTTACCTTCTTCTAGCGCATAAAATTCCTCCATGATCGGCGCGACATTATCTTCAATATGTTTTTTAACTGCATACATCAAAGGCTGAGCCTTGTCAGACATTGCTAGGTTAAAAAGATCTTTTTTTGGATCTGACATAATCACATTCTCCATTATCAATAAGTATTATTACCGCGATACTACCATTTTTACAGTTAGTCACTTATGACGTTGCAACGACGCCGCCATCCAGAGCAATTGTCTGACCAACAACAAAAGCACTAGCGCGTGAACTCAAGAATATTGCTAAACCGGCAATATCCTCCGGAGTACCAACACGACCCCTTGGATTATTTTTGCCGATCACGTCCCAATCGACATCGTCGGTCTCGCCACCAAAACCAACACCCGTACTCAACATCCAGGTCGGAAAAGGACCAGGAGCTATAGAATTAAAAATAATATTTTCTTTGGTGAGATGCGCCGCGAGAAAACGGTTCAAATGATGCAAAGCCGCCTTGGAAGCACCGTATGAAAATGTATCAAATACTGCCGCTTTCAGTCCATCGATAGAGCCGATATTAATCACTCGTGCTGGATCTTCAGGGTTAGCCGACTTGCGCAACAAGGGTAATAATTTTTGCGTCAGGAAAAACACACCTTTAACATTGGTGTCCATGACTTTGTCCCAACCAATTTCTGGAAATTCCTCCAGCGGTGCTCCCCAGGCTACACCGGCATTATTGACCAGTATATCAAGCTGCTGTTCTTTTGATTCCAGTTCATTGGCTAATGACTGGACACCCTCCATCGTCGATAAGTCAGCAGGGATAGCTATACATTCACCATTGTAAGCTTCACTCAGCCGTTTTGCTGTCGCTTGACAGGCATCAGCTTTACGAGAACTGATGTAAACTTTAACGCCATTACTTAAAAAGCCAGCAGCAATCATCTCACCGATTCCGCGAGAACCACCTGTTACAAGGGCTACCTTGCCTTTTATTGAAAATAGATTATTAAAATCCATGAAATGTTTCCTTCATATTATATAGTTTCACCTACCAAAAAACCTAAACGCTTTACTGCAACCGATCAACGGCTTCTTGCGCTAGCGTCAAAGAATCGAGAATACGCTTTTTCATTTCAACAAGATCAATACCGTCGGTACTCTTTTTACCTTCTTTATATCGCGCATAAACTCCGTGAAGAATGGCAGCCGTTTTCCAGCGGTTAAAGCCGATGTAATAATCAAGCTTATCTAAATTCCGTCCAGTGCGGTCAGCATAGCGCTGGGCTAACTCATTGCGAGAGGGAAAGCCCGGCACTGAGGTTGCAGATTCTGCACTGGGAGGCTCTTCGTCACTGGGGTCTGGCCATGGATTTAACGCATACGCTAAGTCTGCCAGCGGATCCCCCAGTGTAGATATTTCCCAGTCAACAACAGCAGCAACAGACGAGTCGGCACCAAACAAGCAATTATGCAAGCCATAGTCACCGTGAACAACCCTCGCCATACCCTGCTCAGGCATGTGATCCAAAAAATATTGCTGTAGCTCATGAGCGCGGGGATCATCTAACTCAGCAGACTCAATGGACGAATTCCAAGAGCGATACCAGGTTTTCAATTGACGTCCGATATAATTTTCTTTTTTACCTAACTCACCTAAACCTATTTCGTCGGGGTCCAATGAATGCAAATCTGCCAGCACATCAAAAAATGAATAGGCCATGCTCTGACGTTTATCTTCAGGGATCCATGCCAGAGTTTCTTCGGCCGAATAGAGCGGGCGCCCGTCAATTAAACCCATGATATAGAACCATGCTCCGGTGACATCGGGGTCTTCACAAAAACCGATCGCTTCAGGTACCGGCACAGCTGTTGGCCCCAGCGACGATATCAAAGACCATTCACGGCTCATATCGTGAGCCTTGGGGAGCAAAATACCCTGGGGTGGCCGGCGGATCACCGCATCCTTGCCGTTAACGTCTTTTAATTGATAAGTCAGATTGGAGTGACCACCTTCAAGCCGTGTCCACTCGAAAGGTGGAGTCAAACCCGTTACATTATTCTTCACCCAGTCTTCAACCGCGGGGATATCGTAGCCTTCGGCGTGCTGCTCAGTCATTTATCGACTCCTTTTTCGATGCTGACCGCATGCCATTTAAGTGGCGAGGCAATCATTGTATCATTGTTATTAATCGGTCATTGCCAGTCGTTAGCAGATTACGAGACGGGTAACTCCATGGATAAAATTTCAGATAACTCATTTAAAGCCTGCGCTGCCGACAACACCTTGATGGTTGTCATACCCATTGCCTTGGCGGGCTTCAGATTGATCCCTAGGTCATCGAGAAATACAGCCTCGGAGGGCTCGATACCCATTTTTTCACAGGCCAATTCATAAATGCGCGGATTGGGTTTTCGTAAACCAACCTTGCTAGATTCAATAACAAAATCAAACAAATCCATTACTCCGGCAATTTGTGTCGCTTTTTCGTGGGCCTTTGTCGCATCCGGGTCGCTGGCCATACCAGGCCCCTGCCCGGCACCTTTAACATTATTGGTAATACAGGCAATTCGGTATTTTTTCTTGATGAGCCCTAGCGCAGTTACCATTTCTGGGCGCACAGAGCCCGATAGCAGGGCCAGCACCTCACTGCCGGGTATACGATGACCGGCAGCTGACGTTTCATCGGCAAACAGACCATCAAATTCTTCAGCACTGATATTGCTACTTTCAAATTGAGCCCAGGCGTTAGTGTCCGGGTTAGTGGAGTTAACTGTACGAATAAAATCTTGGGGAATATTATTGCTGGTCTCATATCGACCAAACGCCTCAAACGGACTGCTGGTTATCACACCACCAAAGTCCCACAGCACTGCTTTAATCATATTGACTACCGTGTTAAACATTCGATAAGAATACCCACCCAGAGCACAGAGGCTCCGGACGGGGTTACTTCATAGGCAGGACTAACTTACCAAGCGCCGTGCTTCTGCGCTTCGGCACGACCAACAACCATGTGATGCACTTCATCAGGACCATCAGCCAAACGCAGGGTTCGCTGACCCGTGTACATATGTGCCAACGGTGTCCATTGAGAGATACCAGTCGCGCCATGCATCTGGATCGCCTGATCAATAATAGTACACACCTTCTCTGGCACCATCGCTTTGATTGCACTGACATAGACGCGGGCTTCTTTGTTACCCAAAACATCCATCGCTTTTGCCGCCTGCAATACCATCAAACGCATGGCATCAATTTCAATACGCGCACGTGAAATCACTTCGACATTTTTACCCAGTCTGATGATCGGCTTGCCAAATGCTTCGCGACTACCGGCTCGCTTAACCATTAATTCCAGCGCTTTTTCGGCTTGACCCAATGAACGCATGCAGTGATGGATACGACCTGGGCCTAAGCGAACCTGTGAAATCTCAAAACCACGGCCTTCGCCCAACAACATGTTTTCTTTAGGCACTCGAACGTTGTTAAATTTGATGTGCATGTGACCGTGCGGTGCATCGTAGTCACCAAACACTTGCATGCCATCAAGGATTTCTACTCCCGGCGTATCAATAGGCACCAGAATTTGCGACTGCTGGCGGGCTGGAGGCGCGTCAGGGCTGGTTTTTACCATGGTAATCATGATTTTACAGCGTGGATCACCGGCACCAGAAATATAGAATTTCTCACCATTGATGACCCATTCATCACCCTCCAATACCGCTGACGTGCTGATGTTTTTGGCGTCTGACGAAGCCATATTTGGCTCAGTCATAGCAAAAGCTGAGCGAATTTCACCAGCCAACAGCGGCTTTAACCACTTTTCTTTTTGCTCGGGCGTTCCAACACGCTCCAAAACTTCCATGTTGCCGGTATCGGGAGCACTACAGTTCAGTGACTCTGAAGCCAGCGGACTGCGGCCCAGCTGTGCGGCAATATAGGTATAATCTAAGTTAGACAAACCTTCGCCAGTTTCTGCATCGGGTAAAAAGAAGTTCCACAAACCTGCATCTTTCGCTTTCTTTTTAGCACCTTCCAGCAATTCTAACTGGCGTGGATGCCATTCCCAAATATTGGTTTTACCTTCGTTGAGGGCAAAAAACTCCTCAGTAATTGGCAATACGTTCTCTTCAACATGCTTCTGAACCGCATAAAACAATGGCTGGGCTTTTTCAGACATGCCCAAGTTGAATAAATCTTGTTCCGGATTAGACATCTTCTTCTCTCTCTCATTTATGGTGTGGGGTAATTTACGATGTTACCAACCACAATTCCACTAAAATTTTGTCCATCAGGTGTTACTACAAGTATCACTGATAGATAAATTTGGGCTAACTTACCCGCTTTTCAACACTGGACCAATAAGGCTCCCTCAGATCTTTCTTCAACACTTTGCCAATTGTCGATCTTGGCAAGTCACTCATCAACACCACATCAGAAATTCTCTGGCCTTTGCCGAGCCGCTCATTAGCCCAAGCTTTTAAGGCAGAGGTGTCAGGCAATAGGCCTGGAACAGGTTCGACAATAGCCAGCGGCGTCTCTCCCCATTGATCGGATGGTATCGCAATCACCGCAACATCGCTCACCTGTGCGTGTTTGATCAACACGTCTTCCAAGTCAGCAGCGAAAACATTAAAGCCGCCGGAAATAATCATGTCCTTTTTTCTATCGAGTAGCTCGATGAAACCATCTTCGTCAATTCGGCCCATATCACCGGATCGCTGCCAGCGGTTGCCATCCTCGTCGATCCAAATTGCCTCATCGGTCTTATCTTGCGCCTTAAAATAACCATCCATCATATTGGCAGATCGACCGTATAACTCGCCAGGTTGACCCGCAGGCACTTCTTTGCCATCTTCTCCAACCAGCTTTATCAGGTTTCCAGGCATCGGAAACCCAACGGTGTGAAGCTTTGTGGGGAACATATGCGCCAATAAGAGGCAGCCGACACCCCCCTCTGTCATCCCGTAATATTCAACTAATCCACCTGGCCAATCGGTGATAACTCGACGTTTAAGGTCTTCTCGCAACGGCGCGCTGGTCGAAAACTTCATTAAGAATGAGGAGAGATCGTAGTCAGCAAAATTCGGCAGGTCGAGAATGCGCTGATATTGTACTGGCACTAACATGGCATGGGTGATTTTGTGCTCTTCCGCCAAGGCTAAAAACTCATTGGCATCAAACTTTGGCATAATCACTGCGCAACCACCATTTGCCATGGTCGGCAGCAATGCTGCCATCGTGGTATTTGAGTAGAGCGGCGTGGAAATCAGGGTGCGGGCATAAGGCGAATAGCCCGTCGCAGCGCCTTTGGGATATTCCTGCATACGCATCGATCTGGCGTGAAGAATGCCCTTGGGCACACCGGTTGTTCCCGACGAGTAGATAATGTTGAATCCGAGCTCCGGTGTTATCTTCACGCCGGGGTGTGTTGTAGGAAAGCCGTCAATAAACGCCTCATAGCCACCCCATCCATCACCACTGAAATCAAAGCCTACAAATCCATCAGTAGTCACCTTAGTTAGTCGCAGCTTCACCGGGTCAATCAGTTCTCGGTATTGGTTTTCCAAAAACAAAATCTCAGCATCAGAGTTGTCCATCATCATCGCAAGGGATTCACTGGACGCCATTCCCGACAATGGAACAATACAAGCGCCAGCTCGCAAGGTGCCGAACATCACCACCATATACTCCAGCGAATTACGGGCCAGCGCAGCGACTTTATCGTTAGGCTTAATACCGCGGGCGATTAGGGCATTGGCCATTTGGTTAAGTTTGGCGTCAAATTCAGGCCATGTTAGTGAGCGATCGCCCTCAATAACAGCAATATTATCCGGCCACTTCTGAGCATTTTCGACCATCGCATCGCTGAGATCCTTGAATGCCGAAAAACGCTGCTCTGCAACTTTCTTGTAGCCGCTCATCTTCACAAATTGCCCCATACGCTGCAGTGCTTCGTCTGCCTCAGGGACGTCAACACTCATTGACGTCCAGGCATGATAAACATGGTCCCATCGTTCAAGACGACTAACGACGCCGGCTGCGATGGCTTTTTCATGGAGTTTTATACTATCGTCACGCAGACACTCATCATTACCCACCACAATGAATAACGGCGGCAACCCAGCTAGATCAGCAAACAGGGGCGATGCATAGGGTTGTTTCGAGTCCTGTCCTTTGAGGTACAGATCAATCCAGGTCTTATTGGCAAACATGTCACTTTCGTGGTGGATACCATCCGGACGACCGATCATTACATCCGTGGTCTGATTACTCACCCAGCTGTCGCTGCTGCAAGTCAGGTCAAAAACTCCGGATACCAACATCGCACCATCAGCCATTCGCACACCTTCGTCGCGCGTCCGCAACAGCAGCGCAGCTGATAAGTTACCACCGGCACTATCACCCATTACAAAAGCATTCTTGGCCTCGCCAGATCCAGACGGTCCGTTAGCCAGCATATAGTTCCAGGCATCCATACAATCATCCAATGCACCCGGAAACGGCGTTTCTGGCGCCAATCGATAATCGATGGCAAGTACTGCGCAGTTGCAATACTTGGCCAACTGAATAGATGTATTGCGGTGAGCATTCAACCCACAAAGAATGAAACCACCCCCGTGAATCATCAGAACCCTAGTTTGCTCATCTGCCCCTTGAGGAACAATCCATTCTGCGGGACGCCCTGCGACCTCAAGGGCGGTTATAGAAACTGACTCATCGATAACAGGCTGAGGCAACTCGAAAGCGGCTCGCTGCAGCTGCAATCGATGGGTTGCGTCCATTCCGGCATATTCTGTCCGGGAATCCAGGGTTGTCTGTCTCAAGGCTTTCTTAACGGCAATGAGGTATTCTGAAGGGCCACGTTTCAAAGCTTTATCCTATTTTATTATTGTCGGTTACCGTTTTTACGGAAATCACGATGTTTTGACCGCCTAGAGAAAATCCTTAAGCAGCCCCATAAATATTTTAAGCTGGTCATGATGTACCCAGTGACCCGCATTTTCTACCGTCTCAATACGAACGTTCTTGAACAGCTCGGCGCGACCATCTTGCTTCGGATCAGGGGCATTGCTTTCAGCCCCTCTCACCAACATGGTTGGGCATTCAATTTTGGATAACAGCGCAACACTGTCTTCCATATTCATACCGGTCGACGGGTAGCTCCGCACATAATTATCAAACTTCCAACAAAAGGTGCCGTCTTCGTTTTGATTGACGCCGTGAACCGTGAGGTGATGCGCCTGATCCAATGATAGATGAGGATTGGCTTCCTTCATTCTGGCCGCCGCCTCCTCGATGGATGGATAACGGCGCAATTGATGACCAGAGAATTTGCGCATTTGTTTTACCCAGCCACGCATAGCGCGATCGACTTCGTAAACTTTGCGCTCGGCAATGATTTTAGGTGACGGCCCAACCCCTTCAATAGCAACGAGCTTCTCTACATTTTCTGGGAATATTCCCGAATAACGCAAGGAAACACCTCCACCCATTGAGTGGGAAATGATTTTCAACGGCGCCAACTTTAGCTGGTGAATGAGCTGGGCAATATCGTAGACATAATCCATCGTGGTGTAAGTGCCGCCACGAATCCATTCGCTGTCCCCATGCCCACGCAAGTCCGGCGCAATCACGTGATAGTCTTTGCGCAGCTCTCTAGCAATCCAGTCCCAGTTGCGACAGTGATCTCTGCCACCGTGCACTAACAACAACGGCGGCGCTTCCGGGTTGCCCCAATCAACATAGTGCAGCCGCAAACGCTGGGAAAAATAAGAATGAGACGTTGGCCCAGAAAAAACTTCCATACTAGGACTCCGCGTTAAGTATCGGTAAATTGACCCAATCCGGCTGGATCGAGAGCATGTCATCGCAGCAAAATGGCTTCCGAGATAACAGGGTTAATAATGAAATACACGCCATCAATGAGCCGTCTCCGTATGCAACGCATAAAAATCGCCCTTAAACTCGCCGAACAATTCCTGGACTTGCGGATGCTCCACCGGTTCACCACTGTCATCAATTAGCAGATTCTGTTCCGACACATAGGCGATGTAGGCGTTGGCGTCATTTTCCGCCAGCAGGTGATAGTAGGGCTGGTCTTTCTTCGGACGAACATCTTCAGGAATAGATTGCCACCACTCTTCGGTATTGTTAAACGTAGGGTCAACATCAAAGATGACGCCGCGAAACGGATACAACCGATGACGCACTATTTGCCCAATATTGAATTTTGCATCGCGCTGCAGCATTTGCAGGGTATCTCCTAAATGAGGTTACTGAATCAGTCGAACAACAACGCTTATCGCCTCATCGCACCAGAGTCTGACGATTATAAGCGCAACAGACATCAAATTTGAACCGTCTACTCACCACCAAATGAAGTTAAGCAGCACTAATTACCGAGATGCGGTGAAAAGCGACCCGCCAAATCACCAAAACCGGGATAACTACTTGACCCGTCAATAAAAAAAAGCTCTGATTGTCGCCCTAAACTCACGTTCTCAATGACTCAACCTGAAGGACCTTATCTATGCCCTTACAATTACGCTCCGAAGTAAAATCCAATAACACGCTAGAATTATCGTTGGCTGAAGTAGACATGCCGGTACCCGGTGACGATGAAGTGGTGATTCGTATAGAAGCCTCACCAATTAATCCTTCCGACTTAGGCTTGTTATTTGGCCCAGCTGATATGTCTACAGCGACTGTTTCTGGCTCTGCCGACAGACCAGTAGTCAGCGCCGAAGTTTCTCCCAAGTTTATGCCTGCACTGGTTGCACGAGCCGATCAATCATTAGCGGTTGGCAATGAAGGCGCCGGTGTTGTTGTGGCAGCCGGTAGCTCTGATGCGGCACAGGCGCTGATAGGCAGAGTTGTTGGCGTCGCTGGCGGCTCAATGTACTCACAATTTCGCGCTGTCAAAGCGGCTCAGTGTATGCCCATGCCAGAGGGCGTAACACCAAAAGACGCAGCGTCATGCTTTGTAAATCCTCTGACCGCCCTTAGTATGACTGAAACCATGCGTATGGAAGGTCATACTGCACTGGTTCATACCGCTGCAGCATCAAACCTCGGTCAAATGCTGAACAAAATTTGTATCGCCGACGGTATCCAGCTGGTGAATATTGTTCGGAAACCGGAGCAAGCCGATATTTTGCGAGAAATTGGCGCCACGTGCATTGTTGACTCTTCGTCAGACACCTTCATGGCTGATTTGGTTGACGCCCTCGTTGCAACAGGCGCAACTATTGCCTTTGACGCGATTGGCGGCGGCACTCTCGCCGGTAATATTTTGTCTGCCATGGAAGTGGCCGCCAATAAAACCGCCAAGGAATACAGCCGTTACGGCTCTGACACGTTCAAACAAGTTTATATTTATGGCGGCCTCGACCGCAGTATAACAACCGTAAACCGCAATTTCGGTCTGTCTTGGGCGCTTAGCGGGTGGTTGCTAACACCGTTCCTGCAAAAAATTGGCATGCCTAAAATGATTGAACTACAAACACGCGTTGCCAATGAAATTAAAACAACGTTCAAATCAAACTACACTAGGGAAGTATCACTCGCTGAGGCGTTGAGCGCAGATGCTATGGCCCAATACGGCAAGCAAGCAACTGGCGAGAAATACCTGATCAATCCTTCGCAAGCCTAGTATCTGCATAGGACAGGAACAAGGTTCTATCAATAGAGACTTGTTCCACTGCAGTCACTAACAAAAAAGGCCAGCAAGAAAATCTTGTTGGCCTTTTTTATAACCGAAACAAATCTATCTAGTCTGGAGCAGCAGCCAGGTCAGCCCTCAACGTTCTTCCCGCTAGTAAGAAGTGGGTCGCCGACCAGAGACCAAATATTGGCACCACATACAACAGCGCATAGCGCAATGATTCTGCGCCAAGCGACACTGACAAGTAATCGCTGAGTAAACCAACGGTAAACGGGCCCAGTCCCAAGCCAATTATATTAAGAATAAAAAACAGGACTGCCGACGACAAAGCTCGCATGCGTAGTCCGACCAGACTATGAGTGGTCGCAATTGCATTACCCAAATAAACATTTGCCATCACACCTGGAATAATCATAAACGCCAATGCAACATAAGCATCATCGACCAAGTAAACGCCAGCCATAAAGGGCACCGACAGAAAACCCGTTATCGATGGCACCCACACATACCAGCGCTTGTCTCTCGGTGACAGGCTGTCTGCAATATAGCCACCAAAAAATACCCCGATTGCACCACCAAAGCCCATAATCATTGCCAGCCAAGTTCCCAGCTCACCCGTTGTCATACCGTGGGTACGAATCATAAAGGATGCCGACCAGTTACTAATGGAATAGCTAGCAAAAGCATTCAATGCAGAACCCGCCGCTATATGCCTAAATGACACACGACTCCACAGCAAACCTAGCACTTCCATAAAGGTAGGCTGATCATCGCTGGCTTGCTTTTTCTCCGACAAACCCCGGATAGGCTCAGGCAAAGTCATCCAAACAACAACAGCTAGCAACACACCCGGGATACCAACAACTGCAAAGGCTATCCGCCAGCCAAAAAACTCATTTAACCATCCGCCGAGTAAAAACCCGAAGAGAATACCAATACTGACGCCAGTGGAATAAAACCCCAGAGCGGTAGCTCTTGATGTAGGAGGAAAAATATCAGAGATAATCGAATGCGATGGCGGACTGCCTCCTGCCTCGCCTACGCCCACGCCAACTCGAGCTAATAGTAACTGCAAATAATTTTGTGCAGCACCACTGAGCGCGGTCATAAAACTCCAAATAAACAACGAGGCGGCGATAATTCTACTTCGGTTTGAACGATCAGCCCAACGCGCAATGGGGATACCGGCGGTGACATAAAAAACCGCAAAAGCGAAGCCCGTTAGTAAACCCAACTGGCCATCAGATAAACCCAGGTCCGCCTTGATAGACTCCTGCAGTATTGCCAACAATTGGCGATCAATAAAGTTGAAACTATAAACGACTGTTAGCAATCCCAGTACATAATACTTTTTCTTGCCTGAAGCATAGGGGTTGTCGGAAGTGCTACTACTGCTCTCATCTGTCACGCGAATATCCTTCTATATCATTATTGTACGAGCTTTATTTCGGGCACTATGGCGCAGTGACGTCAACTGTGCAAGCTCTAGCACTATATACAGCCAGAACATACCCTCGCAGCAAGAGTCGCCAACAGAACTTGCGCTAAAAAATACCGTTTCACCTTAAAGTCACGGCATAATTACGGTAATTTGGCTCAAAAAAAGGCACGTTGGATTCTTAATGAAACGCTCCAAACAACGCGGGCATCCAATTTATCGCGGTGTAAATGCCTGAGCACCCAATTATCGCGAATATTTAAGTATGGCTAAAGAAACCTCAGATGAAATTAAGCCCGTGATAAAATCACTGCAGCAGAAGCGCGTCAACATGACTATTAGTCATTCTTATGCGGTTAGAAGACCCCTCTGAATTTAAATTAACCGAAGAATGTCCCGATTAAAACATCACTAGAGTAGAACTGTGACATCTACAATACCGCCATCGTCGGTGAATAGAGGCTCATTAAACTTTTTGTATTGCACGATGACGAAACGGATCATTCCCCTTGCTGCTGTTTGACCCTAGCAAGGTCAGCGGGTAAAGCTTGCCCCCCTTTCCAAAACAAATAGGCCTTAGCTAACGCAATGGTCGAGCCAATGGTCATTGCATGCCGGAGACCATCCGTGCCATAGGTCTCTTGCAATACATCGCTGAGAAAACCTATAGCGACAGGTCCAAGCCCCAAACCGATCAGATTTAAAATGAGCAGCAAAATTGCCGACGCCATTGCCCGCATATTGGGGCCAACTAACATATGGGCGACCGCAATCGAGGGACCGAGATACATGGTACCCAACAGATACGGTATAACATAAACCCATATGATCGCCGTGGTGTTGTCTGTCTGATAGATCCACAGCATAAAGGGAACCGCCAAAAACGCGGTGATACCTGGCAACCATAGGTACCAGCGTACATCTTTTTTACCAATCTTATCGACCAGATAGCCGCCTAAAATAGTGCCCGTAACCCCACCAAACAATGACGCCATTGACAAAAAAAGACCAATTTGATCACCACTCATACCATGGCTGCGGGCGAGGTAGGAGGGCATAAAATTGCCGACGCCGTAGGAAACAAAACCGGACATTGCACAGGCAAGTGAAAAATAACGAAATGATTTCAGTTTGAAAATAGTAGCAATTGCTTCTTTCATCGGCACTTTGTTTTCTTTCGATTCAGCAGCAATGCGTCTGGCTGGCTCCTTGACGGTGAAATACAACAACGCTGCCAATAGAATGCCCGGCAAGCCAACGATCATAAAAGTCATGCGCCAACCAAAATATTTTTCAACATAGCCGCCCAGTAAAAAACCTGCAAACACACCAATATAAATACCCGCAGAGTATATCGACAGGGCCGTTGCCCGGCTTTTTGCGGGATACATGTCGGATATCATCGAATGCGCCGGCGGACTGCAGCCCGCCTCACCAACGCCAACACCAATGCGAGCGGCTACCAGCTGACCATAACTTCCGGCCAAACCCGACAGCGCCGTCATTCCCGACCAAATGGTCAAGGCCCCGGCAATGATATTTTTTCGATTAGCCCGGTCAGCCCAATTTGCGATCGGGATACCCGCCGTCACATAAAACAGGGCGAAGGAGAATCCGCTCAGCAGACCTAATTGGGTATCCGACAAATCCAAATCCGCTTTAATGCTTTCCTGCAAAATGACCAGGATCTGGCGATCAATAAAACTGAAGCTGTAAACAAGAAATAAAATGACCAGCACATACGTCCGTCCTTTGTATGGTTGCTCATCTTCAGGGGCAGTGAGATTGGAGTGGGTGCTCATGAAGCTACTATCATCTAATTAGAATTTAGGCAGAATCTATTGCAGATTTTTACATTTATCAAGTGGCTGATAATGACAAAATGTACAGGTTATCAGATACTTGTACGAATTTAAGACAACTGCCGTTTTTATAATGGCCGCCGTACACCCTAAATCCAGGGAATGTAATAGTCATTGGCAGCGGCGCTTTCACTGAGCATTGTGTTACAGATTTCCCTATGAATGTGCGGCATAAAATACTAGTCTATTCGGCTATACCAATTTTTGATAACAATAACCTGCGAGAACATAACGTGACTGACAATTCCATTTCCGCACCCACATCACGGCAGTACGTCCATATCAACGATGACAAAAGTCTGAGTATTCTGGAACAGCCCATCCCACAATTACAAGGTGATGAAGTCTTGATTAAAGTTTGCGGCGCTGGGGTCAACCGCGGCGACCTGATGCAGCGTCAAGGACTCTATCCTCCACCTGCAGATGCATCGCCGGTCATGGGGCTGGAAGTTTCAGGCATTGTCATTGCCGTCGGAGCTGCCGTCAACGATCGCTCTATAGGCGACCGTATTTGCGCGCTTACTCACGGCGCAGGGTACTGCGAATACACCACCGTTCCCGCTAGTCAATGTATCGCCGTTCCTGATTCTGTGTCGTTGTTGGATGCGGCCGCTCTGCCCGAGGCCTTATTTACCGTCTGGCACAATGTTTTTCAACGCTGTAGTTTAACCGCTGGCGAAACCGTATTAATCCATGGTGGCTCCAGTGGCATTGGTACCATGGCTATCCAAATGGCGAAAGTAATAGGTGCAACGATTTATGCGACGGCCGGTACCGATGAAAAATGCGCTCTGTGTGAAGAATTGGGAGCAAGCAAAACTGTCAATTATAAAACCGGTGACTTCGAGACCGAGTTACCGCCAGTGAATGTCATTCTGGATATGGCTGGCGGTGATTTCTTTCAAAAAAATATCAATCTACTGGCACCTGACGGGCGAGTCAGCACTATTGCCATGGTCAGGGGGTTTCAAGCTGACATCAATTTTCTGCCAATGATGGTAAAACGGCTGATTATCACCGGCTCTACCATGCGACCACAAAGCTTTGCTAACAAAGCGCAAATGGCACTGGAAATCAGTGAGCACATTATGCCGGCAATTGTTTCCGGTGAGATTAAACCGGTCATCGACAGTATCTATGCCTTGAGCGATGTAGAAAAAGCCCACGAACGGATGGGCAGTGGCGAGCATGCCGGCAAGGTGATTCTGGCGGTGGACGAAAGTATGGCCTAAGCGGCGACCGGCTTACTCCAGTCCGTAAACCCTAACGGCCGTGTCATGAAACAATGCCGATTTTTCTGTGACTGAAAAATCGGCAGCTATTCGCTTGAAAGAATTCCACAGTACGGCGTAAGAACAGGACACTTTATCAACCGGAAAGTTACTCTCAAACATACATCGATCGACCCCAAATTGTTCAATGCAATACAAAAAATACGGCGATGTTGTCTCCGCTAACTGGAACGAGGTGGGTGGCAGGGCATTTTTATGCCAGTCGAAACCGTTAACAGCCATCGACAAACCTCCAAGCTTGACCACTACGTTGGGACAGCTAGCCAACGCGGCAATGCCCCTCTTCCATTCAATAAATATCTCTTGCTGCCTGCCCGCGTAGGGACCCACACCCACTGGCCCGCCAACGTGATCCAGAATAATAGTGACCCCGGGAAATGCTCTAGCCAAGTCAACCAACTCCATCAGCTGGGGATGGTATTGCCAGGAATCAAATCGAAGCCCCTTTTTTTCCAGCAGGGCAAAACCCTGACGAAAACGAGGGTTGAGATACAAGCTTTGCGGCGGATTGGTATGCGCATTTCTCACAGCATTGCTGGCATCCCAGCTACAGGCGTGACGAATACCGCGAAAGCGGTTGCTGCTGGCGGCAATATGAGCATCCAACACCGGCTCGACGCTCTCGCCGAGTAGTAAATCTGCAAAGCCCACAATACCGGCTACTGCTTCAGTCGCACCGTAATTACCACTGGCGCTTTGAGCGGCGATACCTTGCACAAACTCTGTTTCACCGACTGGTTTCATTGACTCCGGGGCCGCCTGGTTATACATCGCTGAACACTCGATAAAAACCGTCTTGCACACGTTGTGACCACTGCCCGTATCCAGCAACAGCTCATCGAGCATATAGCGACTACCAGGAAAGTCCCAGAGATGATGATGAGGGTCACAAATGGGCAGCCCCGGTTCCAAAGCCTCCTCTTTAACCAAACCTAGCCATGAGTCATTGATCGGCACCGTGCTCTCCTTTGAAACGTTTCGTATTACCGCTTTTTATACGGCCGCGTTTGTTATTGCTTTTTCTCTGCCGACAAAATAGGCGGGCTCAACGGTAAAAGCAAGGCCAGCAATAATCCCGCCCCCTTTCATGGCTAACAAAAGTTAACATTGGATTACCATCGGCGCATAGCATGAACAAAAAGTAGACCTTTAACTCAAAGGCTTTTATGCTGCGGCCATTATTTGACCAACTACCGTTTTTTTGAGCCAATTTATGACAACTGAACATTTTGACGTATTAATCATCGGAGCTGGAATTTCTGGTATCGGCGCGGCCTATTATCTACAAACTAAAAGCCCCAACAAAAGCTATGCAATACTTGAAGGCCGTGAAAATTTAGGCGGGACATGGGATTTATTTCGTTATCCTGGGGTTCGATCAGATTCCGATATGTACACGCTGGGTTATGCTTTTAAACCTTGGACTGAAGCCAAATCTATCGCTGACGGTCCACATATTCTCAGCTATTTAAAGGAAACCGCCGAAGAGAACGGTATCGACAAACACATTCGTTACAGCCACAAGGTACAAACCGCTTCGTGGTCGAGTGAGACAAGTTTATGGACCTTGGAAGTCGCTAACGGCGAAAACAGCGAACTCACTCTTTATACCTGTAACTTCTTTTTCCAGTGCAGCGGTTACTACAATTACGATGCCGGCTTCACCCCCGACTTTGCCGGTCGCGATAGCTTCCCCGGTCCGGTTGTTCACCCTCAGTTTTGGCCTCAAGACTTGGAATACACTGACAAAAAAGTCGTCATTATTGGCAGTGGCGCTACTGCCGTAACATTACTGCCGAAGATCGCCGAAAAAGCCGCACACGTCACCATGCTTCAACGCTCACCAACTTATATGGTCACCGCCCCCGCCACTGACCCTCTCTCGACCACATTGCGCAAATATTTCCCGGAAACATTTGTTTACCGAGCCCTGCGCTGGCGCAACGTATTGAGAGGTATGGCGGTTTTCTGGTATATGCGCAAAAAGCCGGCGCGTTCAAAAGATTTACTAATTGGATGGCTAAAGCCTCAATTAGCTGCCGATTATGATATTGAACGCCACTTCACCCCCAGCTACAACCCATGGGATCAGCGTTTATGCCTAGTGCCGGAGGGAGACTTGTTTACCTCTATTCGCAAAGGTGACGCCTCTGTGGTCACTGATCATATCGACACGTTTACTGAAAAAGGCATCCTGTTGAAATCAGGACAAGAGCTGGAGGCAGATGTCATTGTGACGGCAACAGGACTTGACATGCAATTAGGTGGAAATGTCGCGCTGTCTGTTGATGGTGTTCCAGTAAACTATGCAGAAAAAATGACTTACAAAGGTATGATGCTAAGCGATGTTCCTAACATGGCATTTTCGATGGGCTATACCAACGCCTCATGGACCTTGAAGGTTGATGTCACCTGCGAACACGTTTGCCGCTTACTCAACTATATGGAGCAGCACAATTACCAACATTGCGTTGCGCACTGCAATGACGATGAATGGGACGAAGAAAATATGCTCGATTTTTCATCGGGTTATGTGCAACGGGCGCTAGAAAAACTGCCTAAGTCCGGCGCGAAAAAACCTTGGAAACTCTATCAGAACTATGTGCTTGATTTAATAACCCTAGGATTTGGAAAAGTCACTCACCGGGCTTTAAAGTTTAAGTAACGTTTGAAGAAGCTGTTGATTCAGTTAGTCATTGATCTCTAGGAAAGTGCTGCGGGCAAATCACTCATGCCCGCCTTCGCCTAATCTTTTCAAGCGCTGAGCGATACCAAGGTCAAGCGCTCGTCGAATCCAGATCCGGCTAATAATTCCGACGATAAAAATCGTTACTGCTGCAGCGATAAATATTCCCTTATAGCCCAACAAATAATCTCCCAGCATGGCCAGCGGTAAATAGATAATAATCATCTGCAAAATAGAGATGGTTAATGGTGGTAGCGGTTTCCCAAGGGCATTGAAACAGGAGGTAGCATTCAGTATAAAACCCATAAACGCCATAGCTAATGGAACAATACGCAAATAGAACGTAGCCGCCTCTACAACAGCAGGGTCACTATTAATTGATCTAACAATCGTTTCTGCGCCGATATATAAAAATGTATAGGCAACGACACCCCATACAACAACAAACCCGTTAGCTAGCTTTAAGGTCAGTTGGACCCGATCAAATAATGCTGCACCCCAATTCTGACCGATAAAAGGCGCGATACTGTTGGCTAACGCAAACAGCACCATCAGGATCATATGTTCTATCCGCGCCGCCAAACTAAAGCCTGCAATAACAGCAACCCCATGACCCGCTATCAACTTGGTAATCAGTGCCATCGACAGAGGCGCAATCGAATTACTGGCAATCGCGGGCAAACCTACATGTAAGATATCGCGACAGGATGCGATGAAACCCTGCATACTAAATATCATCAGCTTGTCACGAATGGCGATTATATAGCCGTACATGAGCAAGCTCCCTAGCCTAGCTAATAAAAAACCCCATGCTGCACCTTCGAGGCCGAGTTTCGGCGCACCCAACAGGCCAAAGATCAATATCGGGGCGATCAGCACCTGCAAGACTGACCCAATCATCATCAAATAAGCCGGTGTCGCCGGATCACCAATCGCACGCATTAGATGCGAGCCTACCATTGCGAAGGTAAAGAAAGGCAATCCTAATAGCCAGATGTCCATGTAGGCTACGGCCAGTAAACTGGCTTCTTCGTTGGCACCGAGGAATGAAAAAATGGTGTCGGTGTTCCAGTAAATCAAAGCGATAAGCAGAACTATCAAAATCATCATCAACACAAGACTATGAGTAATGATTTTTTTTGCTTTCTCGGACTGCCCCGAACCCATAGCTCTTGCTACAACCGACGAAGCGCCAATGCCCAGACCCATGGCCACGCTCTGGAAGATCATAGCCAGCGGGAATGTAAAACCCAGCGCTGCCAGATCAATGGTACCAACTCGGCTAATATAAATAGTTTCAACCAGACTAGCGCCTAATACAGACACCAGTCCCAACACCATAAACAGTGTTAAACGTACCAAGTGTTGATGGACGGGGCCCTCGGTAAAATCTTTTGTGGCTGGCCGTAATTTGTTGCCACCTTCAGCAGAAGCCGGCTCATTCGTCGTATTCAAAAAAAGACCTATTCATTAAGTGGCAATATGAAATGACTGCTGCGCTAGCAGCAGATAGCGTATGACATCGGATAGATCAAGCCCCCGGGAAAACGTCAGTCATTGAAAATACAGGCACCGATGGTACCTTTACCCGAACTCAAAACCAACGTGCAGAAAACGCGATTGCGGCGCCCAAATCCGACGGTATTCAATCGTTTAATGTCACTGCCGGGACCGAGTTGGCGCGTAACTACAAAGCTCTATACGTGAAGAGCTAGCCTATGGGATCATTAGCTATCGATTTTTCTAACCACTGAGTCGAGCAACCGAGTCGGCTATGGTACTCTGTCAAAAACGACTGACCACACAATATCATAGGATTCGAGATAACAATGACAGATCATGTGAGTTACAGCCAAACTGATAATATTGCCACATTAACAATGGACGACGGCAAAGCAAATGCTTTCGGATTTGAGATGATTAGCGCACTATCGGAGGCGTTGGCAAAAGCCCAATCCGACGCCGATATTGTGTTGCTTAAAGGCCGGCCGGGGGTGTTCTCTGCGGGCTTTGACCTAAAAGTAATGAACGAAGGGCAGCAGGCTATGGCCGATATGATCGGCCGAGGGGCAAACTTGCTAATGGACTTATTTTTGCACCCTCAACCTATAGTAATGGCCTGCAGCGGCCATTCTTTGGCGGCGGGCGCCCTGATATTATTAACTGGCGACTATCGCGTTGGCATTGATGGTGCGTTTAAAATTGGCTTAAATGAAACGGCTATCGGAATGACGATGCCTCATTTTGGTATTGAACTTGCCCGCAACCGACTGGGGTCAGAGGCCCTCACACAAACTGTTTTAAACGCTCAGCTGTACGACCCTAAAGAAGCAGCGGTGATCGGTTATTTGGATCAATCCGTTGAACATAGTCAGCTGGATTTTACTGTGCAGGAAAAATTAAAATCCCTGCTAAGTTTGGATAAAAAAGCGTTCGCTGCATCCAAAAGAGCAATACGCACTACCACGGCCGAGCTGATTAGAAGTCATCTTTGAAGCACATAACATTATCAATAAGCAAAGACTCGTGTTGGCACGACGACGGCACTAGTCTTTGCGGATTGAATCTCCCACAGTGATGAGCGTATTAGCTCCAGTAAAAAAATAACCGCTTTTTACAAAAAGGCGACCCCTATTTTTAAGTTAACACCAGCATCGCGTTACGAGAACCCAATTGATAACAAATTCTGTAATGGCTGATACAAGGCTTCAAGGTATTGAATATCGTCTTGTTCTAGCACAATCTCAGCGGCTCCTACTAAATCATCCAGCTGTGCTATTTTGCTGACGCCGACAACGGGCGAATAAACTTCATCTTTATTCATCAGCCAAGCAAGGGAGATCTGAGCCGGGGTTTTGTCATATTTATCAGCGATTTCGCAAACCCGGTCGGCAATTTCAAAATCGTTTACACCCCGATAGAGTCCCTCTGTTCTTTTTCTGTCCTGTCCCTGAGACCGATTGGTCGTTCCTTTGTCAAATCCACCTCGATAGGCACCGGCCAGAATTCCCCGCGCCAAAGGCGACCAAGGCGTCAATGCCACGCCGGTTTTTTCGCAGTAGGGGTTCATTTCCCGCTCTTCCTCTCGGTAAATCAGATTGTAGTGATTTTGCATAGAGATGAACTTATTCCATCCATTTTTTTCTGCCGTCATCTGCAGTTCAGCAAACTGCCACGCAAACATAGACGAACCTCCTAGATATAGTGCTTTGCCCGCTTTAACAACATCGTTTAGCGCTTCCATCGTTTCTTCAATAGGCACATCACCATGCCCCGGCACACCGTGAGGGTGTCGATGAATAACGAGTTGATCGACATAATCGTGACCCAACCGTTTTAGACTCTTATCAACACCTTCCATAATATGCTTTCTTGACAGGCCTCTGAGATTCGGATTTTCACCCATTGGCATAGAAACTTTTGTCGTTAAGACATATTCATCTCTGGGCAAAAGGCCCTTCAAAACTTTACCAACAACTTCTTCTGTTGCGCCTAAACCGTAAACATCCGCACAATCGAAATAAAACAAACCTCGGTCGATGGCGGCACTAAATATAGCTTTAGCTTCATTAGGCCCTAAGGTCCAGTCACCTTGGTGACCCCGACCAGGCTGCCCAAAATTCATTGTTCCCAAACATAATTCAGACACATAGAGCCCACTATTTTTTCCTAACTGCGTGCTTTTTAGCATGATCATCTTCCGCGGTTTATGTATATATTGATTGTTATTGATGTGTTTTTTGGTCACCAACTAATTTACCCATACCGCAAAAAATAAGATAGTATTTTTACTAACCGATAAAGCAAAAAATAAAAAGGATAATAAGAATGCCAAACAAGCTGTCAGCCGACAAAAGAATTGATCCAAGAATTAAGGCCGTCTTCGGTGAACTAGATATCCCAGTTACACAAAAAGCGGCCAGCCGTGATGAAATCATGGAGCGAGAAAATAGCGAAGCCGCGTTACAGGAAAGGGCTATCATGCAACTGATTAATAACGCCCCCCACTATGAAGAAGTTATTACTTATGAAGGACTGGTCATCAGCGAAAAGGAATTTGTTTCCGAACCCGATGGCAATACGGTAAAGATTCAATATATTCGCCCTGATACCGATGAGACCTTGCCTTGTGTTTATTATATTCACGGTGGAGGAATGGAAATAAGTTCCTGCTTTGACGGAATGTACAAAGCATGGGGGCGCTGCATTGCCTTACAAGGTGTAGCCGTTGCCATGGTCGATTTTCGGAACTCACGAGTACCTTCTTCGTCAGGCGAAGTGGCCCCGTTTCCTGCAGGACTAAATGATTGTGTCTCCGGAATTAAATGGCTTCATAACAACTGCAGCCAACTCAATATCAACGCCGGGAAAATAATTATCGCTGGCGAAAGTGGAGGAGGCAATCTTACTATTGCTACGGGTCTACGCTTAAAGCAAGACAATGCACTCAATATGATTACCGGGCTATACCCGTTGTGTCCTTATATAGCAGGGATTTGGCCTTTACCTGAAAATCCTTCGTCTGTAGAAAACGAAGGAATTTTATTGTCCTTGCACAATTCTAACGGGCCGATGGCATACGGTATTAAAGAACTGGAAAATAAAAACCCTCTCGCCTGGCCTGGATTTTGTTCTGTCGACGATGTAACCGGTCTACCTCGCACTTACATCGTTGTTAATGAATGTGATCCATTGAGAGATGAGGGCATCAACTTTTATCGCTTATTAATTGAAGCCGGTGTTGAGGCTCAATGTCGACAGGTCATGGGAACCATACATGGCACAGAGATATTTTTGGGCTGTATGAACGTCAGTCAGGAAACAGCAGCAAGCATCGCTAACTTTTGCCGCAACTAATTTAATCGGTTTGATTACCGGAGCTATGTAGCAACAAGCTGTGCCGCTTTACTTGTTGCCATAATAGAATTTAGAAAATCATGTCCCATTGATCGGTCTTGTTAGTTTTCTTCGCCGCTAAATTAATGATTGACTATGGGAACCATAAGTAACTA
>TARA_B110000908_G_scaffold171330_1_pt1 | contig 41418 bp, 31 predicted proteins | sample TARA_B110000908 | Tara Oceans TARA_B110000908 (sample SAMEA4398067) | marine metagenome | biome: Polar Biome; feature: [DCM] deep chlorophyll maximum layer (ENVO:01000326); material: water (ENVO:00002006), including particulate matter (ENVO:01000060) such as... | depth 36 m
TTCTCATCCTTAAAATAAACGAAATCATTTCCAGCTCTCATAGTTTAAACCCTCGGCCTAACCTATTTCTTTTTTAGTATCCGCTTTTGACCCAAAGCGGACGTTCAAGAATTAGATGAAAAATAAATTATTGTATAATGATTAAAAATCAACAATGATTATTTTATATCACCGCAACAAACGGAGTTATTGACCGAAGATTATTTATATAATTATTTTATAAATAATAAAGCTGGAAAAAATTATGACTGAAATTTCGAATACAAATTTAAATGCAATCAGAGACCGAGATGCTTCATTTGATGGTAAAATCTATTATGGCGTAATTACTACAGGAGTTTACTGCAAACCATCATGTGGCGCACGTCCGGCGCTTGTCGAAAATATACGTATTTTTTATGATACTGAAACCGCACAGAAAGAAGGATTGCGAGCTTGTAAAAGATGCAAGCCAGATGAATTAAATCCTCTATTTTTTATAAAAAATTACATCTCGGAACATTCGGATAAGTCAATTTCATTAAATAATCTTTCTGAATTATCAGGCTTAAGTCCTCATCATCTGCAACGTAAATTTAAAAAACAATTTGGTATAAGTCCAAAAGCATACCACAACGGCCTGAGGTTCAATAATCTAAAACGTTCCTTAAAAGAAGGTGATGATATTTCAGGCGCAATCTATGAAGCAGGTTTCGGTTCATCTAGCAGAGTATATGAACAAATAGATGGACGTATCGGAATGACACCTGCTGCTTATAGAGCAGGTGGTAAAGGTGAGGATATTTCCTATGCAATTCGTCAATGCGTTCTTGGTCTAATAATGATGGCGGCAACTGACCGTGGAGTATGTATGGTACAGTTCGGAGACACAGAAGAGGAATTGATGGAGATGTTAAAAACGGAATATCCACACGCGAATTTATATAAAACCCCGTCATCAAGCGAGCTTTCTTCTTGGATAGAAGCACTTGATGATCATATTAGCCATGGCGCTCCAAGACCGGATGTGCCGCTTCACTTAAATGGTACAGCATTTCAAATTCGCGTATGGCGGTTTTTGATGAGTGTTAAAGAAGGGGATGTTCTTAGTTATAAAGAACAAGCAACGGGCATTGGCAAACCAAAAGCAGTGAGGGCTGTTGCTTCTGCAAATGCTCGCAATAAAATTGGCGTTCTTATACCTTGCCACAGAATATTACGGGGTAATGGTTCACTAGGTGGTTACCGCTGGGGTTTAGAACGTAAACGTGCGCTTATCGATGCGGAAAGAAAAGCCGTCTCATAAACTTCGAATTGCAATTTTTTAAATATCTCTTATGGTCTTATAAGGGAGGGTTGAATGTCAGGTGTTGAAAAATGGCTAACCATGGGTTTATTATGTTTGTCAGGTAGCGTTATTTTTTGGCTGCCTTTATTTTCAGATATTTTTTATATTCCTATGCAGAATGCTTTTGGATTTACAAAAACCCAAATGGGACTTCTTTTAAGTACCTTCGGAGCTGTGTCTTTAATCGCCTATTTTCCAGGAGGATGGTTAGCAGATCGTTTTTCACCACGAAAACTAATAACTACTGCCCTTGTGATTACCGCCCTGGCAGGTTTTGTTTTCTCCACTTTACCTTCTTTTGAAATTTGTCTGATATTATTTGGAATTTGGGGCATAACCAGCGCTGGCATATTATGGTCAGCAATGATTAAAGCAACACGATGTTGGGGCTCGAGTGAGGATCAAGGAAAGACCTACGGCATACTTGAGGGAGGAAGAAATATTTCAGAAGTGATCTCCACTACGGTCCTATTGACAATTTTTGCATATAGCGGAGGTGATGATAAGGCAGTCTCTGAAAATATTATTTGGATATCTTCTTATACTTTAGTTTTGGCATTTTTAGTTTGGCGAGTTATGAAGGACGGGATATCTAACCACGAAAAGCAGCCAAAAGTAACGATCACTGAAATCAAATATATTTTGAAATTACCCATCATTTGGCTGATTGCACTTATTATAATGGCTACTAATACAGCTATGTGGGGAACAATCTTTTTTACCCCTTATGCGACTGAAGTTTTCGAATTGGGTGAGGTTGGCGGTGGCGCCATTGGAGTTGGTAAATACTGGGTCACGCCTTTTGCTGCCATAGCAGCAGGTTTTTTTGCGGATAAAATTGGCCCTGCAAAAGCTATATTAGGATTTTGTATCATAATGACTTCCGGTTTTTTAATGTTTGGTCTTGTTCCCGGATCTCAAGCACTCTTGCCTTTTCTGATAATCAATGTCGCCGCCCTTACGGCTGCTGTCTATGCACTCAGGGGAACTTATTTTTCCCTCTTGGAACAAGGTAGCGTTCCACTAGCGGTGACCGGTACAGCAACAGGAATTATTTCAGTAGTTGCGTACACGCCAGATATATTTATGCCCACCTTGGGTGGGGTAATTTTAGATGCTTATCCAGGTGCTTCTGGGTATCAGTACCTGTTTCTATTTGTCTCCTTCTTTAGTTTGATAGGCGTTTCTGCAGCTTATTTTATTTATCAAAAAATTCAAAGAATGAAAAATTAGAAAATCTATGTAGACTTTGTGATAACGAATTGAATATCACTCATAATTCCAATGTCCACATCCGCCTTAAAATTATTAGTCATCCTCGGGCCATACACCCCCTGGAACGCCGGGATAAGTTCCGAGGCTCTTGCCGTGGGACTGATAACCCAATAATCGACGGATATGATCTGGATAACTATCAACGACTTCACGAGGAATGCTCAAAAAATGGTTTTCTTCTTGCTTAAGCCAGCCAAGACTATAGGTGCTGATCATACATCCACGTGGTAAGTTACTTTTATTGGCACCACCACCGTGTATGGTTGCTCCCATATAAATAAGTGCCGATCCCTTTGGCATCACTGCCTGGACAATATCATCTTCCCTAACGTTTTCAATATTGCGCAAATCATGGCTATTTGGCACTAGCCTTGTCGCTCCATTTTCCTTGGTAAAGTCATCAAACGCCCACAAAACACTCACTTGCCATTCAACCCCGGGAATTCTTTTGGGGTAATCATCATCGTCACGGTGCAATTCCTGATCTTTTTCCCCTGGATATATTTCAATAGCGGTACTGCTACCCACTTGAAAATTTTCGCAATGAGGAAGCAGGACAGCACCGATAATTTCCATTACTTTCTCATGAGCAAGCAATCCTAGTGACGCTCGCGATTTTCCTGGTACGGTATACAGTCTTAGTGTCGTATACCCGTTAAAATCATCCTGAAATTTAGTACCCTGCGTATCATAATAAGGCCTAAGCTCTTTTGATATTTTGTCCACAATATTATCACTGACTAGATTGGCAATAATTACCGCACCATCATCGTTTAACGTGAGCATGATTTCATCTATGGAAGAATTTTTATCAAGTGTTTTTATCATTGTTGTCTCTTTTAATATCTTCAGAGACTATATAAAATCAATCGCTACAAGTCAACTTTTTGGGACTAAAAAATAGCCGTTTTGGCTCGGAGGTTGGCTCTCAAATTACATTATAAACAAGGCCAAAATCTGCCACTAAACTTCAATTATATAGAGTTCTTTGTATAGGATTATTGTTTTATATCAGAATTAATACTCAATAGCACGGCAGGCTTGCTTGATTTTTATTTACCCAATTAATTAAGCTACTTAAAAAACGGCGATGAATGCGATGATACCTAAGGTACAACCCACCCTTAGGGCCCATTCAGGATTTCGTTTTGTTTCACTTGTTGTAGAAAAAGCTTTATGCTCATAAACAGTCCCCATGCTCATGATATGAAGAAGGGAGCCTGCGACAAAAGCTTGAAAATAGGCGATAGCAGCACTGTTAAGAATATCTACAACTAAGGCGGTATACATATATCCGATGGTTGTAAAAAGTGTGATAATGGTAAACACGGTTAAGGCGACGCGCGTACTAAAGTAAAGGCGAATTGACCACCAGATTGCCATTCCAACGGGCAATCGGTGCAAAATTACCCCCAGTGCCAAATGGTTTTCAAAAAGATTATTGAACACACCATGGTCATGACCATGGTCATGGCTATGAATAACAATATCTGGCGAGAGGGAAATGCCATCTATTAATGCGTGAATGGCAAGACCCAACATGGCAATCATCAATGTAACGACATGGGTCTTCTTTAGTGCACGTTGGAAAAAAAATTCCATTGTAACAGGCAATAACAGCCCAATTAGCATGAATGGTATAATAAGGTTTCCGCCAATCTCATAGGCTTCAGGGATAATGTGGAAGCACACGAGGCAGATGATCGTGATAAATATATAGCCATCTAATATTTCACGAAGATTTTTTACATAATTTGCGGCACTATAAACAACCGGTCCAAGTAACATTGAAACTATGCTTAAAAACAATGACATTTGTATTCTCTTTATTATTATTTCTAATAAGAGTAATATAATGTTATACTATAACAGTCAATATTATTATATTCGATTAATCACTTATCAATTACCTATCACTTGAACTGTATCATTTTGATTACTTTTGTCTGGCACAACATAAACCTTTACTCCGTTTAAAATTTCCGACATTTCTTCTAGATAAATTCTTCGTTCCATTGTTTCAGGGGACTTTTGCCATTCCTCAGCCAAACTAGCGAAGCGAACAGTATCACCCCTGGCTTTTTCTATTCGGGTGAATTGATCTGCAAGCCCCTCATTTCTAATTCTATTTGCCTCAGCTTCGGCATTAAATAACATTTGATCTTTTCTTGTCTCTGCCTCCTCAAGTCTCTTGTACCGATCTGAATTGGCATTTTGAACAGTTTGGAAAGCGTTAGCAACACCGTCATTGTTAGGCGGCGAGAGTGACTTAACTATAACATCCTGAATCTGAATCCCTATGTTAGAAATGTCAAGTTCCGCTTGCATAGCCAACTGGATTTGACTTCCAAGAAGTTGCCGGCCTGTGGTTAAAATATCATCGACGCTTTGTTCGATCAGTGACCGGGTAAGCATTTTTTGTGCAAGAAAGTCGAGAAAAAACTCTGGCTTATCATGAGATGTTTCATATAAATCCAGTTGCGCAATCGTATACTGGATATCAATTTGGATTTCAACTAAACTTGCGCCTCCTGTCATCCATAAATTTCGTCCACTAAAAGTAAAGTTTCTCAGTGAAGGCGCTGTAGTGCCTAGGGAAAGAAACAAATTCGACTTGGTATTTTTAACAGTCTGTCTGCCAAATGGGTAGGGTACATTCCAATGAATTCCCGCCTCGATATTTCTATCAATCATTTTGCCAAAGATGTAAGTGACAGCTGTCTCCTCAGGCTCTACAGCGTAAAAGCCGGAAGCGACGTAAAGTGTTATGAAAAGTGCACCTAAGCTATATAATATCTTCTTGATCATCACTTATCCGCCGATCTGTTTTTGAGCGGCGGATTAGTAAGGAGTTCAAGCAACGGAGAATCTTCCGGTAGGATTATTGTTGTATCCATATCAATTATACTTCCATAAACATCAAGGGTTCGTAAAAATTCATAAAATTCTTCTTTGCCTTTAAATGCTTCCGCATATATACGAGCCGCTTCAGCCTCACCATTACCACGTGCGATTTCTGCCTCTGCTTCTGCAGATGCGATAATTTCTGCACTCTGTCTGCTGGCATTTGCAATAATTTTTTTTGCTTCAGCATCTCCTTCTGACCGATATGATTTGGCAATCCGTTCACGTTCTGCACGCATTCGAGCGTATACACTAATCAGGTTTTGAGCAGGAAAATTAAATTTTGATACCCCTATGCTCGAAAGATTAATTCCGTAGTCGCGGCTCACCAGGTTCGACGCTTCAGTAAATATTTTTTGCTCCATTGCTGAAATATTTTCGGCCGCTTGAATGTCATTTATTTGATTGATGTCGGCTGGGATATAATCAGTGAATGGTTTTTGACCAAGTGAAGCACCAAATAGAGATTTTACAAGATTTTCTATGCGGGCCTCTGCGGCGGCGCGGGTTCTAAGCGACGTGAGAAACTTCTCTGGATCGACAATGTACCAAGTTAGAAAAGACGAAACAATAATGTTCTTTTTATCCGACGTTAAAAACTCTTCTTCCGGTATAATTTGATACATATTTCTTTTATCGAAGCGAACAACGCGTTCAAATGGGATGGGAAGTTTAAGATTTAAGCCGGGTTCGTCATGAACGGCAATAGTTCTTCCGAAGCGGGTCACAATGCTATATTCCGCCTCATTTACCACAAAGAATGATGTAGATAGATAAGATGCTATCAAAACTGATATTAATATTATTGTTCTTTTTTTGTTCATTTAAACTATCTTTCCATTAATCCTTAAATTTAAATCGGACGACGTCTTCTGCACTGGGGTCTAGCCATAAATCAACGCCGTCAGAGTTCTTTAAGCCGTTGAGGTAAAGTGTCGGTAAAATTAGCCATTTTTCCTGAGCCTCCATCTGCAGTCTTTTTTCTGTCAGATATGGATAGGCTTGATGAACTTCAGAAAGCGGTTTAAATGCGGCAGCCCGGCCTTTCGCAAATGCGAGTTCCCTTGCCGCAACAACACTTGCAGTTGCTTTAATTGTTTCTGAATTTCCTTTTGCTTCGTTGAGCATCGAAATTGCATCTCCATCGGCTAAAAACAATTCTCGTTGCAGATCCTCCAGTGCGCTTGCAACATCGCGAAATGCATCATGTACACGGTTTGGCGCATGCACATAAACTAGCCGAGCATCGAGTACCTTAAACCCTTGTTCGAGCTTATCAACCCTACTTTTTAGTTGGTCACGAAACCGGGCTTCAAGGTTTCCTCGTTCTATAGTAAAAACGTCATCGATAGGAAGCTGAACCGTTTCTGAAACTAGAACCTGTCGTGCTATATCCATTAAAAGATTTTCATTTTTCTCACTAAAGAAATGATAGTTATAGATATCATTAATTTCATATGTAATTACGGATTTAATTAACAGTACGTTTTCATCAGCTGTCAAATATGTGTTTGAATTTTCATACGAATTTACTCGTTCCCCACCCGTTGTAAAACCACCCAAACTTTCATCAATCGATATTTGCCGCACATTTTCAGTATCAATAACTACCGTTTCTGTGATGGGGGATGGCAGTCTAAAATAAAACCCGGGCGATAAATCCCTGTCTATAATTTCACCAAACCTCAGTATCATTCCCTGATTGCCTGGTGGCACTTGCAAAGTATAAAAAGGGTAAAGTGCCAAAACGAGTGCTAAAGCGCCAGGGCTTAACAGTTTCCTTTGATGCGTTTTTAAAAAGTTAGCTACGGTGATAGCTTGGTTTTTTAAGTCCTGAACAGGGGCGCGATAACTTTTACGTCCGAAGCTGAAAAGCACATGAACTGAGAATATAATTGCCGCAGCCGTTTTCACAATCATCCAGAAAGTACTGTCCGCACTATTTAGGGCAACGACGGCACTTGCTCTGACAATGTCTGCTGCAAAGAAATCAAGCATTAAACCAAAGCATATGGCCACAATAATTATCGATAACAAATACGCCCACATCACTCTGTAGCCAAGCATTTTCCCAACAATGTTTATGGTTGCAATGCTGGTAGCGGGTCCCGTTAGAAGATAAACAAGTGCGGCTCCTGGTGAAAGACCACTCACGATTAAACCCGCAGCTACGGGTGTGGACATACTGGCGCATGTATAAAGGGGTACACTTATCAATACCATTATCAACATAGAGAGGATGCTAGCTAATAAACTGTCACCGAAGAAAAAGAAATTATCTGGCACTAGGGCTAACATTACACCGGTAATCACTAGACCAACCACAATCCAGAATGCAATGTCATCCAGCATAGGGCCGAAACCATATTCGAATACACCTTTGGTTTTTTGTTTTAATCCTATATTTTTAGATTCTGAAAGTTCATCATGATCATGATCATGATGGGAATGACCATGCTGATGCTTCGTTAATTCCTCAAGTTGTTTTTTATCGTTATTGGTAAGTGGGTCTTGACCTTTTTCATCGCGGGTAAGAAAAGCACAGGCAAGGCCGGCAGCGATAGCACTCACAATGGCTGCAATGGGACGGTAGATTGCCATGACTGGCCCAAGCAAGCCGTAGGAAATGATCACGGAATCAACACCTGTTTCAGGTACGGAAACGATGAATGAAGCTGTTGCAGCTTTTGAAGCTCCTTTTTTTCTGAGCGTTGCAGCAGCGGGAAGCACGCTACATGAACAAAGTGGTAGTGGTGCTCCGAGTATGGTAGCCCAGAAAATACCTTTAATACCCTTTTGTCCCAGATTTTTAGTAATCAGTTTCATAGGGATAAATTCATGCATGATCCCTGAAAACAATAATCCAATCAAAATAAATATTGAGCTCTCATAAAATATTCCAACAGTTTCACTAAGTATACTGGCTGCAATATTATAAATGGCTAGCAAAAATTCCATAAAATGACCTTTTTATTAATTATATACAGATCCGTGCGTTGCAAATTTATCCATTTTCACACTCGAGTAAACACAAATAAGAATGATAATTTATAGATTGTTTATTAAAACAATTAAACCCTTAAAGATGTTTTTTTGATACGCTATATCGTATCAATTTTTATGTCAATAAGGTCTTCAGGCGGAACACTGAAAATATTGTTGGCACTTGGTTGTATCTTCACCAGAATATTCAGTTAAGAGTTCTGATGTGTTCCTGAGGCAAAGTCGGCCAAGACACTCCAAAAGGAAATGGTTATAGGGAGACACTTAAAAATGCTGATAATTATTATTATCACATTTGTTCCTTAACGGCACGGTAAGCTTGTCCGATTGCACTTTGCACAAGCGAGGTATCGTTTGCGTCGCTATTGGCGATGGTAATTCGGCCGAATGGTTGTCGTCCAATATCACCCGGGTCACCGTATGAATAGCCATGTGCCCACCTATTTACCATTATGCTCTGCACATCCCTATCAAAATCAAAAAGTTCTTTTGGGAGCATACCACTCAAATGTTCTCTAATTTCTTGTTCGTAATCATCAAATGTAAGGCCAAGCATTCGGTACCTGACTTCTTTGAACTGTTCAATTGCTGGCGCACCAATGGTTTCGCCAAGGGGTGCACTTCTCATATGTAGAATACACGGATCGTCTGGCGATTTAGTATATTCATAATCACCAATACTTACTGGAAAGTCCAAGTTGACGGCCTGATGCATGTTGCCTGGACACATGACCATGCCGATGCCTAATTCTTTCATGCCTCTCCAGTTTCTGACACCAATAGTAGATAATTGCAACGGTACTTTGTTGAGGCTCCGCAGGGCGACATATTGATCTTGGGGAAGGTCGGGGACTATATGAGGAATAATCATATTATAACACGCCATCACGACCCCTTTTGCTTTGATCTGATAGGTTTTATTATTGTTAATATAATTTATATAAACACCGCTTGCATTATGAGGGGGGCCGTCGTGGACTACATTCACAACTGTGCTATTTAACCTAATTCGCACATTATTGCTTGGTTTATCAAGCTCGTCGTAATTGAATTTCGATAATATAATTTCTTGTGCATTTGTTCCTGAGCCAACGTTTGGGATCATTTTTTTTACAAGCAAACGTGCAATGGTGGCGTTCCCATCAGGAAAATGATGAATATAAGGGTCTTTCAATGAAAACGTGTCGCCTTCTTTTCTTAAATATTTTTGGTCTGAGCCATCGCCAATTGCATTTTTCCACGAAATCGAGGGATCAATGCCTAGTGGCCCACTTTCTAGCACCTCAGCAATGCTCAGGGTGTCTGTACCACCCTCGGTATAATCAATAGAAGTATGTCGTGCCATTCTTAAAACAAGTGGATCATCAACACCTAAAGTATTGATCAAATAATCAAAATAGGAATGAGTGTGAATGTACTCTTTTAAATCCTCTTTGGGGATATCAATCACATGTTCACCGCCTTTTAAAACGCGCATCAATTGTTCTTTACCTTTTTTACTCAAAGGGGTTTGTTCCACGGCCTTTTCCATCGGTAATTTTGAACGTAAAAGTCCTTCGATAAATGCGGGGTAACCGCAAAAAGGATGCTTTACGACTTTATCTTCCCCAAATATTCGTTTGTTGAAATAGGTGGAAGCCCCTAAATTATGTCTTTTATAAAAATCGACATCATAGGCTTCACTAAATAATTCCAAATCAACGCCGATATCTTTTAAAAGATTTAACATGACCTCATCATAGTCACGCGTACCTTCCAAGGACTCTGATCCACCAAACCCTATTCGTATGTCACCATCAATATTATGTTCATTCCTTTTAGCGTGGCCGCCAAAATCGTCGTGGTTATCGAGGATGAGTACTTTTTTGTCTGTTCCATACTCCTGTTGGTAAAAGTAAGCGGCCGCTAACCCACTGATACCACCTCCGACTACGACGAGGTCGTATTCTTCGTTCAAAGCCGTGGGTGCTCCCGAATTCGACTGCCCACCCCATGCGCGAGCGTGAGCATGTTCGTTTGATCCTGGGTGGCTGCCGCGCAGTCCGGTCCGAGCGGGTGGATAATAGGACGGTGTGAGTGCAGCCATAACCGCTTGGCTAGTGCCAACCATAGGAAGCACGGACGCCCCAGCAGCCATTAAAGTACCATTGACGAAGTTCCTTCTCGTAATATCGCTCATTGCTACTTACTCATACATGAATTTTACTTTTTAACACATATACAGGGTGGGGACGATCATCTCAACCCTATTCATTAGTCGATAAAGTCAAAAATTAATTAAAATTCTATCTCGCTAACCCGAAAAGAAAGACCTACGAAACGTTCAAATTTTAACAGCATTTTGGTGCCATAGGGGAGCATGTGCGAACAGTCTTTTTTCTGTGTGGTGTTGATGGAGATATCTAATGAAGGGGTATAAAGCTTTTGATATAACTTCTTAATGCGTTCCCCTGGATATTAGAAAACTAATAATAAATCTTTGTATATTTCTTCTGAAGTGGCACTAACATAGACTAATGTCTAAAGGACATTTTAAAAAATCCTCACTAGTGTAATCACGTAGTACTTTGCAAAAAGCCTGCGTGATCTAAAAATTAATGGGGATAAAAATGACTAACAACTTAATAAAACATTTAATAAATACTAACATGAAAAATAAACTGTTAGTCTCGGCGGCTTTTTTTGTGGCTTCACTGCACCCAGCTAGTTTGCTTGCTCAAGATGCACAAATGGATGAACAAGAAGATACGATCATTGTAGTTGGGTCACAAATACAAGGAGCTTCAGTAACAGAGTCTATGCCGGTATCTGTTTTGGGTAGAACTGAAATTGAAGCAATTGGGGCAGCTTCACTCGATGAGGTCTTTAGAACGTTACCAGGTATGGGTACACAAACCTTTGGAGCAGCAGGTACAAACTCTGTGTCTTTTGGTATTAATGGTGCGCGTGGTGACGTTGCGAGTGTTAATCTTAGAACACTTGGTGCGGGTAACACTCTTGTTTTGTTAAATGGGCGCCGTTTAGTTGACCATTCTGGCACACAAACAAATGAACAGACAGTTCCTGAAGTAACTGTTAACACAAATCAAATACCAGTAATGGGTATTCAGCGTCTTGAAATATTACGTGACGGAGCTTCAGCTATATATGGTACGGATGCTGTTGCTGGTGTTGTTAATACTGTTTTAAGGGATGATTACGAAGGTTTAGAAGTTTCTTCAAGGTACGGTAGTTCATTTGGTACAGGTCTTGATGAGCATACATTTAATGTCATTGCCGGTTTTAGAGTTAATAATGATAAAACCCGAATTACTGTGAGTGCTAACCGTTTTGAACGTGATGCAATGATGGCCCGTGAACGTGCTTACTCAAAAAGTCAAGACATGCGGCCACAGCTTGTTGGAACAGCCTTTGAGGGAGATGCTCAATTTAGAAATACAAGTTCTTTTACACCTTTTCTAAGGTCCAAGTTATATGGTCCAATTGATGCAACAACTGGTTTGGCGACGGCTTTTGGTACAACCGCTATTACATCAAATGGGGTTGCTGTGACAACAACAGGTGGTCGCTTTACGATACTTCCTAAAGCATCTGCTGGGGCTACCAGCATACAGTTGCCGGGTCAACCAGCGGGGGTACATATTAGTACGCTTAGTCAAGTTCCTTCATCGTTATATTTTGAAAATAATGAAAATAGAACTCTAATACCATCAACAAAACGAATTAACCTTTTTTCTTCAATAGTTACAGAATTGGAAAATAACTGGGAAGTCTATTCCGAATTGAGTTACTACACTGCAACGAATGAATTCAATAACGGTGCTGGTAACTTTGGTTCACTCAGCCATAGCCCGGTGTGGCTACCTGCATCCAACTATTATAACCCTTTTGGCCCTAAACTTCGGCCAGATGGCACAGCAAACCCATACCGACTTCCAAATTTAGTTGGCGTTCCTGATGAAGGGTCAGCAATGCCAATGGATTATGGTGTAGGTACTGCTTATAGGTCTCTAGAAACTAGCAGAGTAACAGTAGTTGAAGATGAAAGTTTCCGTATTGTCCAGGGTATCCGCGGTGACTACGAAGGATGGGATTTTGATACAGGTTTTGTTTATTCAGAATCAGAAACTCATGATAAAACATCAGGCCGCCATAGTTCTACGTTATTTTTACGCCAACTAGGATTAAGTACAGCTGATGCTTACAATCCTTTCAATGGCGCGGGTACTTATAAAAATAATGCTACAGACGGAACACCAAATCCCGCATCAGTCTACAATCAATACACGATTAATGTTGATCGTATTTCTAAAACGACACTTTTGCTAACTGATTTTAAAATATCAAAACCTGATTTGTTTGAATTACCTGCTGGAGATGTTGGATTTGCGTTTGGGACAGAATTTCGTAAACATACATACAGTGATGATCGTGATGACCGGTTGGATGGTACAGTTCGCTATGTAGATAAAAGTCCATTTAATTTAGGTAGAAATCCTTTAGTAGGGGATGTTGCTGGTTCAAGTCCAACTAATGATACATATGGTTCCCGTAAGGTATTCTCAATATTTAGTGAATTAGCGGTTCCGTTGATTGGCGAAAATATGGAAATTCCATTTGTTAATTCACTTGATCTGCAATTAGCTGCTCGCTATGAGAATTTCGATGACATTGGTAGTGTAATAAAACCAAGAATTGCTCTTTCATGGTATCCACATGAAGAGTTTCAGGTGCGTGGTTCGTACTCTCTTGGTTTTAGAGCACCGAATTTGGCCCAAACAAGTGAGCCGAGAACATCAAGAACAGTGGGCAATGGAGACTGGTATTTCTGTCAAGCTGCAGTTAAAAAAGGTATTATAACCGGTTTTGGTGCGTGTAATACTGATGCCGCTAATAATACCGCGGGATACAATTATACAGGAAGTGTAGAACGTATTACGTTTGGTACTGAAAAACTTAAACCAGAAACAAGTACAAGTGTTTCAATTGGGTTTGTTTGGACACCAACTGCTCTTAATGGTCTTATTTTAACTGCAGATTATTGGAAAGTTGACCAAAAGGGAATTATTGGCCTTTTCGGAACGCCTGAACAATTACAGCTTGATTATGTACGTAGGATTGCAGGAACTGGCACAAATACTAATGTGATAAGGGCCGCAGTAACTGCAGAGGAAACGACTTTCTTTAAAGGCTCTGGTATGACACCGGTAGGCCGAGTTCTTCAAACGCTTAATCCCTATGAAAATTTAAATACACGTACTTTGTCTGGTATTGATTTCCAGGCGTTGTACAGAATAAATGATACGTCGGTAGGTGATTTTAATATCAACCTATCAGCAACAAAACTATTAAAAGGAACCCAAGCATCTTCCGGGTTGTACACTGAGATTGCCGCTGCTAACAACGCATTCTTTAATACACCCAACGCTGGTGATATTTTAGCAACAAACGGTCGTCGTCCAGAATGGCGATCAAACGCAAGTGTAACTTGGTTCGCTGGTAACTATACATCTTCGATTAATGGTACATTTATTGGTAAAACTAAGGACCTTAGTGCTACGAACGATATAACTGGCGATCCTTATGTTGTTGATAGTTGGTTTGTTGTTAACACTTCAGTCACTTACGCTTTCGATGGTGAGGGTGCTTATGAAAACCTTGATGGTCTTAGAGTTAAGGTTGGCCTTAATAACGTTTTTGATAAGGCACCACCACTTGCTGATGAAAATTTGAACTTCTTTACCGGTTTGCACAATGCAATGGGTAGATATGGTTATATTGATGTAAAGTATGAATTCTAATTAATATTTTTAATTAAGGATTTAAAAACAAGGCGTGCTTCGGCACGCCTTGTTCTACTCTAAAATATATCATTAGTTTATTTACATAAAAATAGCTTATACTTGTTTTCCTGCAAATCAGGACTTAATTGCAATTGGAAGGACTGTTTGTGTTAATCAGTGATAGATATAGTAGTATTCAAAAAAATCCTAAATTTCAGAAACTCGTCAAAAGAAAAAATACTTTCTCTTGGTTTTTAACAGCTATTATTTTAATAGTTTATTTCACATTCATTCTTATTATAGCATTTTATCCAAAGTTTCTTGGAATACCTCTTGCGGAAGGAATGGTAACTACCATAGGTATACCCATGGGCTTATTTATTATTATTTTTTCTATTATTCTTACCGGCGTCTATGTAAGACGAGTTAATGGTGAATTTGATAAGCTTACCAGAGAGATTATAGAAGAAAGTTTGAAATGAAAAAAGTAATTTACCTATTGATATTTTTACTTTGCGTACAACGTTCTATTGCTGCTGATGTCATAGATGGGGTGGCTAGAAAACAACCGGTCAACTTCACTGCCATCAGTATGTTTGTATTGTTTGTAGTTGGAACGTTATTCATTACATATTGGGCTTCGAAACGAACAAAGTCAGCTAAAGATTTCTATGCTGCAGGTGGAAATATTACTGGCTTTCAGAATGGCCTAGCTATAGCTGGAGATTACATGTCGGCTGCTTCATTCTTGGGTATTTCTGCATTAGTTTTTGCTTCTGGATTTGATGGTCTTATATATTCTATTGGATTTTTGGTTGGTTGGCCAATCATCTTGTTTTTGATAGCTGAACGTCTGCGTAATCTGGGCAAGTATACATTTGCCGATGTGGCATCTTATAGATTGAAACAAAAACCTATTCGCTCACTATCTGCAATTGGGAGTTTGATGGTGGTGTTGATATACCTAATCGCACAGATGGTTGGGGCGGGTAAATTAATTCAACTTCTATTTGGCTTAGATTATAATACTGCTGTTATGGGTGTTGGATTACTCATGATACTTTATGTAACATTTGGAGGAATGCTTGCTACAACTTGGGTGCAAATTATAAAAGCAGTTATGTTACTTTCAGGAGCTACATTTATGGCATTTATGGTCCTTAAGATGTTTAGTTTTAGCTTTGAGGCACTTTTTGTTAAAGCGGTTGAAGTGCATGAAAACGGTATTGATATTATGGCGCCTGGAGGGTTCATCTCTAATCCTATTGATGCGATCTCATTAGGGCTCGCCTTGATGTTCGGTACAGCTGGCCTTCCCCATATATTGATGAGGTTCTTTACGGTTTCAGATGCTAAGGAAGCACGTAAATCAGTTTTCTATGCAACAGGCTTTATTGGTTATTTTTATATACTTACGTTTGTAATTGGTTTTGGTGCAATTGTTTTAGTATCAACAAACCCTGAATTCCTTGATCCAATTGGGGGGCTCTTGGGTGGTAATAATATGTCTGCAATTCATCTAGCAAAGGCTGTAGGAGGAGATATTTTTCTTGGCTTTATTTCAGCTGTAGCGTTTGCAACTATACTTGCAGTTGTATCTGGACTTACCTTAGCGGGTGCATCTGCTGTTTCACATGATTTATATGCAAATGTCTTCAAAAAAGGTAAATCGAATGAGAAAAACGAAATAAGAGTTTCCAAGATTACAACAGTTATCTTGGGTCTTATTGCTATAAGTTTGGGTATTTTATTTGAAAAACAAAATATTGCCTACATGGTTGGATTGGCATTTGCTATTGCAGCTAGTACAAACTTCCCCGTGTTATTTCTATCTATGTTCTGGCGGGGCTTAACAACTAGAGGAGCGCTTATAGGAGGGTCATTGGGATTGTTCACTTCAGTTATACTGGTGGTTCTTGGGCCGATAGTGTGGGTTGATATCTTTGGTAACACCGATCCTATTTTCCCCTCTATTTATCCTGCTATTTATTCTATAAGTCTTGCATTTTTAGCTACATGGTTCTTCTCTGTAACGGATAAAAGTATCAATGCTGTAGAAGAAAAATCCAGGTTTGATAAACAATTTGTCAGGTCTATGACTGGGATTGGTGCTGAAGGGTCTAATTCACATTAAGTAAAGCGACCCTATTTTATTTTGGTTAACCACTCCGAACCATCAGTGATTGATACTTCTTTGTCAGTTAGATAAGTTGCTGATTTGATGTTGTAGGGATCATTTATTGAAGCTTCGTATGGTTTAATTTCTTTTTCAAGTTCCCTTTTGAATTTTAAGTTCTCATGGTGAATCCGTGGCAAGCATAAGTATGCAAAGCTTAAGCTTCAGGCTTAATAAAAACAGAGTATATATTGAGCCACTTCTGGTATGTCCAAAAGTAATTTTATACAAACTAACTTATTAACCTTGTCCGAATCCCCAAGGTAATGCTAGTGAGGAAGTCTTTATTTGATCGATTGATGTTACCCCCATTTGCTGCATAACAACTTTGAATTCGGCATCCAATATATCAAGCACACGTTCTACTCCAGCCTGACCAAATGCCCCTAACCCCCACAAATAGGGTCTTCCAATATCAACGGCAGTTGCGCCTAAGGCTAAGGCTTTAAAAATATCAGACCCTCGACGGATACCTCCATCTACCATGACGGGAATTTTGCCATCTATCGCCTTTATAATTTCAGGTAATATTTCAATAGTGCCTCTAGAGTCTGCTTGTGACCGACCGCCGTGATTAGAGACAATAATGCCATCTACACCATGCTTAACACATAATTTGGCATCAAGAGGATGAGTGATGCCCTTGATGATAAGTTTCATATCCGTAGAATCTTTTATTTTCTTCACCAAATCCCATTCTAATCGTTCTCCGGCTGCTAAATGAGCATCTAAATCAATACCATCAAACATCGGGCGCCCTCTATACGAACTTCTAACTTCGCCGTGACAGGCACTACAATCACGGTCATCTTGCCTGATGAAAATATCTTGAGTTTCTCTGTAACTGTCCCCGACCATATCAACGGTAAGGATTAGAACCGGACAACCTGCATGCTCGGCACGTTCAATTATCTTCAAATTAGAATCCCAGTGGTCTCTGGCATAGAGTTGAAACCAAACGGGTTCTCCTCTTGCTTCATTGACATCTTCCACTGAATTGGACGTGATATTTGAGAGCATCATCAGTTTCCCTTTTTCCTTTGCAGCACGTGCGACAGCTAATTCGCCTTGCACATGATAGGCTCTTTGGCTCCCAGTTGGTGCTATGGCAAGTGGTGAAGCCCACCTCCGTCCAAATAGAGTAACTGACGTATCAATATTTCTTACATCGACCATTCGCCGTGCTTTAAGGCGGATATTTTTATATCCCTGTCTATTTGCAATTTGGCTTCGTTCATCGCCAACACCAGTTGCAATATATCCATAATGGGCAGGAGGAAGCGTTTCGCGGGCAACAGCTTCTAAATCAAATATATTAAGCGCGTCATCAGGAGAAGAAATTAACTCTTTTTTAAGATCAAGAATAAATTGTAAATCAGGATCTAATTCGCTGGCATTAGAAGCTTGGGTTATTCCTGCATAGCCAATAAGAGGGCTTGCAAGCAAGAACTTCAAAAAATTACGGCGGTACTGGGCATTACTTTCCATCACATATTTTCCTTTAAAATTTATTTTATGTAAATTCTTTTTCATAAATTTCTGCGAAATATTTCATATCTTCTGGCTTAGAAGTACTGACCCGACACCATGTTAAGAATGGTGGGAACGGTCTACCAACGTCTATACCATGTTTTAAGAAGCGTTCTTTCGTGTCAGAAAAGTCAATACCTGTTTCAAAGAATGTAAAGTTAGCATTTGATTTGATATATCTTACATTATGTTTTTCAAATAGATTATAAACAATATCTAATGACTCTTTGTTTTTACGAATTACAAAGTCAATGTTTTCTATGTCTTTATAACTAGCGAGCGCACCGTGAACGGATGCTGTACTAATGGAACCTGTTATACGCTGTCTTATTAATTTAAGTAGGTTTTCTCTAGCAAATGCAAATCCAATGCGAATGCCTGCAAAACCGTGAATTTTTGAAGCCGTCCTTGTGACCAGAATATTATCGGTTTCAACGGCGAGTTGCGCCATACTTTCGTAGTTCGGATCAGTTACATATTCATGATAAGCTTCATCAATAAGCACGTAACATTTTTTCGACATTTCAATGCAAAATTCGCGTAACTTTTCTTTATGCAATACCGTTGGAATAGGATTATTTGGATTACATAAATATATAATCTTAATATCATCCGTATATGCCGCGCGCATGGCATCTAAATCAATTGACATATCATCTTTTTTAACATCAATCCATTTAATATCAGTACCGACCCAGCCGCTATAACGGACTAGGTCATGATAGGTCGGATTTGCCGCCATTACGGTGCCACCGTCAAGCTTCGTAATTAAGGCCATGACTGTTAAAAATTCTTGAGAGCCAGAACCGATTGAGATGTTTTTAGCTGAAATTCCTTCTACGGCTGCAATATGCTCTTTAAGTTCGTGTTGACCGGAACCACTATAAAGGTGGGATACATCGTAAGCTTTGTTCATCGCTTCACGAGCAGTGCGCGTAATACCGTATGGGTTTTCATTCGCATTAAAACGAATGGCGTTTTCCCGTGTTGGCGTGTAGCCTTTGATGGTTACACTTTGTGCGTGGCCGCTTGTGGAAAATATTAGTCCACCTGCTAGAACTGTTGTTCTGGCAAGCCATTCACGTCTTGTTATCTTCTCGGACATTAAGTTCTCCTTTTAATTGCTATCTTCTCGAACATTAATTTTTCATTTAAAATTAACCAAATTTGTATTTTCAAAACTTAACCATATATTTTATTTTTGGTTTGATGGACTTCCTTATTGTTTCTTAATTAAAGATAATCTATACAAAAATGTAAGACAATTGATTATTTAGCACTATAAAGTTTACTATATGGAACAATCATCATGTTAAATGAATTAGAAGAAATGATTTGTTTCGCTGCCGTTTGCGATACAGGAACAATGACAGGTGCAGCAAAAATACTTCACCGTTCAAAGGCACATGTAAGCAGAAAAATATCAGATTTTGAGCTTAGAATTAAAACGAAACTATTACATAGAACCACAAGGAAAATAACTGTAACTGATGCAGGAGAGCGCTTGAAAGATGAGGCGTTACAGCTTTATCAAAATAGTAAATATTTAAGCCATCAAGCATCTTCATTAAATAAGAACCTATCTGGAAAATTTAGAATAGCGGCACCAATGTCCATATTTTGGTGTGTGTTGTCCCCTATCATGAATGAATTACAAACTAAGTTTCCTTATGTTGATTTTGAACTCATATCCGATAATGAATCAGTGGACCTTATCTCAGATGGAATTGATATAGCTATTCGAACTGGTAATATTGAAGATGATCGCTTAATTGCGCATCAGGTTGGTGTTGGTCGTGATGTTTTCTTCGTAGGGAAGGGCAAATATAATGTAGAAGAAAAATTTAGAAAAATCACAGACGTTATGGATGAAAGATTAGTACTTATCACTCGTTCAATTGACAATGGAAAGCTGCGCTTAATAAACGAAGAACAAAACCTTGAGTTGCGCATACAAAAAGCCACAGTATCTAACGAGTACCCCCTTGCAATAAACCTTGTTCGCAATGGTTGTGGTATCGGCTTTGCGCCAAAATATTCTATTGTAGAACTTGTAAAAAGTGGTGAATTAACACCGATTTTCCCCACGTGGCATGGTAAAAAGTGGCCTATATATATTGCGTACCCGTTCATTACCCCTATTCCCGACAAACTGCAGAAGATATCGAGATTTTTAAGAAACAAATTAGAAAAAAAGATCGGCTTTTAGGGCCTAATCATAAAGGGCGGGTCCTATTTTATTTTGGTTAACCACTCCGAACCATCAGTGATTGATATTTCTTTGTTAGCTAGATAGGTTGCCGATCTGATGTTGTAGGCATCATTCATTGAAGCTTCGGATGGTTCAATTCCTTTTTCAAGTTCCTTTGCCATTTTTAACAAACGTTTTCTGAATGCAATTATTGCCTTGTCACTAGTTCCAAGTCTTTCATTAGTACGATCACAAATTAGACCCATACTTTCCTGAACAGCAGCATCCTGATTGGGAATGCCAATAATTCCAGTGTAATTATAATCTTTTTGAACTTCTCTACTGATTAAATAATCATTAGCTTTATTTGCTAACGGTATGTAATTTTCATCAATTGGTCCCCACATGCCTGTGCGAGGATGGTAAATTTCTTGCTCTTGCTCATCTAATTCTCGGCTTGGATTACAATTAAAGGAAAAAGTCCAACATTTTTCATCATCAATGGGAAGCCATACGTGACCAGCGTAACTGTGCTTATCTGAATCTCGGCCTGTTTTTATTTGTGGAGGAATCAGAGTATGAAAAGGAACCATAAATTGCGTAATACGCCAGTAATAATCATCAGCATTTGCATTCCGTCTTGCACTAATACGATGACCATATTTTGTTTCATCAATAAAAAATACTGGATGGCGATCGTTAGCTGCATAATTAACGCTAAGGTTGTCCTTTTTCTTTATTGCCTGAGGTTTTAAATCTTCTAAATTACGATGGAGATATGAAATATGACTTGAGTCAAGGCCACCTTCCAATGCTTGAACCCAGTTACATTCGGTTAAGCGTTTTGTAACAATTAGACGCTCTTTGGGTAAATGTGCCCATTCAAAGTCAGGAAATTCTGGTTTTAATTCGGGTGGTCCCATATATATCCATACCGCTCCAGCTTTTGCGAGTGCAGGGTATGATTTAATTTTTACTTTTTGTTTAAAATCTGTTTCTTCCGGTTCGGAAGGCATATCAACACAATTTCCATCTACATCAAATTTCCAACCATGATATACACATCTTAATCCGCACTCTTCATTTCGACCAAAAAACATACCTGCACGTCTATGAGGGCAATGGGCATCTATAATACCTATTTTACCATCAGTATTTTTAAACGCGACGAGATCTTCTCCAAGTATACGCACTCGAACTGGAGGACCATCTGGGTCACAAATTTCTTCCTCTAAAAGAACGGGCATCCAAAACCGTCTTAATAGGTTACCCATTGGTGTGCCTTCACCTACTTGTGTTAGCATTTGATTGTCAGCTTTTTTTAACACAGCTTATCCTTTTATAAGGTTCTTAATGTTATTACTATAACAGTATAAAATTATGATCGTCCATAAAATTCTACTAAAAAACTGATCATCTGTAACAAATTGAATTTTATAAAAGCTGTGTTACAGTCTTAATGGTTGTTTCAAAATATTAAGAATAAATGATGAATAAAAGAAATTTTCTTACAGCCGTTGGTGTTGTGAGCGCCCTGACTGCAATAAATTCAATGGAAAAAGCTGAAGCACTTGAATACGCCATGAATGCAGAGCTAGACACTAATTTTGGAAAGGCCCCGCTGTGTTCTACTATGGGCCGTGAGCCTCTTAAAGGCTAATTGGGTAGAGCATATGTATTTTCGCCATTTATAGGCATTATTATATTATTTTTAACTTTATATTCTTCCCAGTCATCTTTTAGCTCTTTTATTTTTGCAGGATACTCGGCAGATAAGTTGTTATTTTCTGTTGGGTCTTCTGAAATATTATAAAGTTCCCACTCCCCTTGTCCGTATGGCTGGTCTTGTAGTTTCATTTTCCAATTGCCTTTCCTTACAGCTTGTCTTCCTAAGAATTCCCAAGCATGTAAATCCTCAGAACTATGTATTTCTTCCTTCATGTTATTTAGATGAGGAAGCGCCGACTTACCTGAAAGTGGATATACTTTTCTCCCATTATATTCTGTGCCTGGATGTGTGACACCCGCTAGCTCAAGAAAAGTTGGCGTAATATCTTTTGCTGTTAATATCTCCCTATCAATAGCGCCTTTGTAAGAAATTCCAGGATACTTTAAAATCGCTGGAGCCTTTATACCCCCCTCAGAAACAAACGTTTTAAAATCACGATATGGTGTTGAACTAACTCTAGCCCATTCAGCGCCCTGATAAATATAAGAATCTCGTTTACCCATATTTTCAAGACTGTTGTCAAACCTTTCGACGAGCCATTCTTTATTACCAGGAATTTGACTGACATCGTTACCCTCTGCTCCGTTATCGGACATAAAAAAGACAAATGTATTTTGATACTGGCCTGTTTTTTTTAAATATTCAATTACGCGCCCTACGTTTCGGTCAAGATTATCAACCATAGCAGCAAATATTTCCATTTTCTTTATCTCAAGATTTTTGTCTTCTTTAGATAAGCTGTTCCAATCTTTAATGTAATCAGGGGCCATACTTGCTATTGTAGTTTCATCTATAATTCCGAGCCTTTTTAGTTTTTCAATGCGATTTTGCCTCACATGCTCGTATCCCAGGTCGTAGTAGCCCTTATAAAGGTTCATGTCTTCATCTGGAACCTGCAATGGCCAATGAGGTGCAGTATAAGCAAGATAAGCAAAAAATGGTTTATCGTCATTGATATCTTCCTTAAGATAATTAATCATTTTGTCTGTGTAAAAATTAGAAGAGTAAAAATTATCAGGTAATATAACTTGCTTACCATTCTCTATATAGTCAGCTGAATAACCTTGAGAAACACCAATACGATCGTTAAAATGGCTTGCTCCTCCTTGTAATAAAACAAATGATTTTTCAAACCCACGGCTCTGTGGTTGAAACTCTGGTTCATATCCTAAGTGCCATTTACCTGTCATATATGTATGATAACCACTATCTCTAAGTAAACTTGATACCGTTACTGCTTGTTCATTAAGATATGTTTCATAGCCCTTTTTACCTAATTGGTTAGTATCCAAACGGCCATTCATATTTCCTAACCCGACAAGATGATGATCAGTTCCAGTGAGTAACATACCGCGTGTAGGCGAGCAGGTGGAAGCAGTATAAAAATTAGTCATCAATAGACCGTCATCAGCTATACTATTTATGTTTGGTGTATTAATTTCTCCACCAAAAGCACCTAAATCAGCATAACCTAAGTCATCAGCTACTATAAGTAGTATATTTGGTCTTTTCTCAGCATTTAAAAGTTGTATGTCTTCATTTGGATTTGAACACCCATATAAAAATACTGTTGATAATATTATAAAAGTATTAAAAATATTTTTTGGGTGTTTAATTACATCCATTTTAATTTCTCCATAATGCTAATTATTAAAGGCTTGTAATCATAACTATTAGTAAAAGAACGGGTACAAAGTATCTCAGCAAGAAGCGCCAAACTTTATAGCCAACAACTCCATGAGCAATTGAAAACTCATCTTGTGTAATACTCTTATTTAAGGTCCACCCAGCAAACACGGCGATAAATATGCCACCCAGGGGCATCATTACAGATGAAACCATATAATCAAAAACCTCAAAGAAAGTTTTTCCTTCAAAAACACTAATAAAATCCAACGGATAATACCCGGATAGAATACCAAATGAAAGTACGGATAGTATGCTCAATATCCAGCTTAAAAAACCTGAAAAATAGGCGGATTTTTTTCTAGTCCAGCCAGTTTTATCTCCTATCCATGAAACAGCAGGTTCCATCATACTTATCGCAGAGGTAAGTGCCGCAAAAAATAATAAAAGAAAGAATACTGCACCAAACAAGAACCCACCACTCATCCCACTAAAGGCAATTGGTAAAGCAATAAAAGCGAGCCCAGTTCCCTCTGTTGGCTCTATATTAAACGCAAAAATAATTGGAAAAATGATTAATCCAGCAAGAATGGCAATTGTTGTATCCGCACCAGCAATAATTAAGGATGATTGAGGGATAGAGGTTTTTTTACTAATATAAGCACCATAAGCCATAGCGTTGGTTACTCCAACTCCTAGTGAAAAAAATGCTTGGCCAAATGCTTGGATTACCGTACTGCCAGTTACATTGGAAAAATCAGGTGTAAACAAATAGATTAATGCTCTCATGAATTCACCGTAAATAGCAGAATAAATCACAAGGCAGATCATCATAAGAAATAGAAGTGGCATTAATATTTTAACGGCCTTTTCAATACCGCCTTTAATACCGTTAGAGGATATCCAAACCGTTATAAGAAGAAATAAACTAGACCAACTGAATATAACTAAAACATCTGAAGTAAGGGAACCAAAAAAACTTTGTATTGTAGCGGCATCTTGCCCAGCAAAATAGCCAGTTGCAGCTTTCATACTGTACGCAAGTGTCCAACCACCAATGATTGAATATATTGAAAAAACGATTATAGATACAAAAACACCGACGAGGCCCATATATTTCCACTTTGAGCTTTTTCTGGCTTCTTTAGCAACTTTTAATATGGCCAAAGGCGGGCTCGCATGCCCACGGCGACCAATTAACAGTTCAGCTATCAATATTGGTGTTGCCAATAATAATACTGCAGCTAAATAAATAAAGACAAATGCACCGCCTCCATTTTCTCCTACGACATATGAAAACCTCCAAATATTAGCAACACCAACGGCGGAGCCAACTGCGGCCAGAATATAAGTTAGTTTTGATGACCAAGCTTTATCTTCATCTGTTAATGATGCGCTCACTCTGCCAATCTTCCGGCACGATAAGTTGTTGGAATGGTTCGCTCAGGATCTTGAGCCCATTTTTTCCAAGTTTCAATTACGTCGCCAAGATCTTTTTCTATATCTGTAATGGTGAACTCACCACGAAACTCAATAAATCCATTCTCGTCATACCATTCTAATGCATCAATTTCGCCAGGTTGACGATATCTTTCGATAACAAGACCGACTGAATTGGCCGGTCTTTGTGGTGAATGGCGAGTATGTGCCGGCAGTAAAAACATTTCACCCTCCCTTACAATCACATCTTCACGTTTTCGCGTTAATGGATCAATAAGACGTAATGTGAGATCACCTTTTATCTGATAAAAAAATTCTTCCCCAGGGTCATCGTGATAATCTGGCCTAGCATTTTCGCCAACAATCATTATAACAAAATTTTCCCACTGTTCCTTGTAAAACTGATGATTAGCGACTGGAGGTTGGAGTTTATCCGCATTATCCTCTATCCATTTCATTAAATTGAATGGTGGCATCATAGACATATTTTTCTCCTTCTCATATAGGGATAAAATTAAAGTGGCTTGTATGCGGTAACCTTGATTTCTATTAAAATTAACGGGTGTGGAAGTTGGTCTACTGCTACTGTAGTCCGAGTGGGTCCTCCATAATCAAAAAATTCAGCGTATGCTTCATTGTAACCTTTAAAGTCATTTATATTGACAAGGAATGTCGATAAATCAACTACATCGTCAAGGCTCGCATCAGACGATTTTAAAATATCGTTAATATTGTTAAGCACAGCACGGGTCTGTTTTCCTATATCCAGAACTACGTTGCCCATTTCATCTGCAATCGCTCCTTCGAAAGTACCGTCCTTGCGGCGAGATGATACGCCAGAAACAAATATAAAATCACCTGCACGTTTCAAGTGGGGATATTTTCCCCGTGGTTTGGCCTTATCAATAAGCACCTTTTCTTCGATCATTTTATTTTCCAATTAAACTACTTTATATTACCCCATCAAAACTACTATGGCATTCTTCATTTAAGTAACTTCTTTTCGTACGGAATACTTTGCTTCTTTCCAAATTTCTTTTTTTAGAATATTTGAAAGTATATTGGCAGCCTTCCAAACATCTTCGTAGGTATTGTAAAGTGCTGAGAAACCAAATCTAATAATATTAGGAGCTCTAAAATCACCTATAACTTTATGGTCGATCAAAGCTGACATAACGGGGTAACCATCTTGATGCGTGAAGGAAACTTGACTGCCCCTTTCTTCTGCATTTCTTGGACTGATAAGTTCTAATCCCATACCCTTACACTGTCCCTCTACCAACTCGATAAAATATTGAGTAAGACCTTGAGATTTTTTACGAAGTTCGGAAAACTCAATCGTTTCATATATTTTAATGCTTTCTTCAATAGGAAGATGCGCAAGAAGAGGGGGAGATCCAGAACGAAATTTTTCTATTGTATCGGATTCTGTGAATGATATATCAAAATCAAATGGTTTCATTTGTCCGTGCCACCCAGAAAGACTGTTCGGGGCATCTTGGATATTTCTTTCAGCTACAAACATATAAGCCGGGCTACCGTGACCTGAATTAAGATATTTATAAGTGCAACCAACGGCGAAATCAACGTTATGAGCGTTTAAATCAACGGGGACGGCTCCAAGAGAGTGACATAAATCCCAAATTATTAATGCGCCTGCTTCATGAGCAGCATTAGTAATTTTTTGCATATTGCGAATTCTACCTGTTTTATAGTTTACATGGGTAAGGCAAACTACAGCTGTATTTTCATCTATATAATTTAAAATATCTTGGTCACTCTCTTCGCCAAGTTTTAATTCCATATCTGGAAAGAAATTTTGCAGGGCTCCTTTGATTACATGAACATCTGATGGAAAATTGCTTGCTTCGCTTACAACATTCTTCCGTCCTGGACGCATTTTTATTGCTGCAATTAAAACTTTAAATAAATTCACAGATACAGAATCTGCAACAATCACTTCTCCACATTCGGCTCCCATTAAAGGCGCTAATCTATCCCCTAGTGTTAAAGGAAGCCTATGCCATCCAAGATTATTCCAACTGGTAATTAATCCGGAACTCCAGCCTGGGTTAAGGGCTTCGCTCATCTTTTGTGGAACAGTTTTTGGCATTGCTCCTAATGAGTTTCCACATAGATAGATAATATCACTTGGTAATTCAAACATACTTGTCAGGTAGGATGTTGGATCAGTTTTATCCTTCTGAAGTGCTACTTCCTTATCAAAAACTTTATTTTTTAGTTCGCCTGGGTTTATCACTCTATTTCTTCCTTATAAGTAAACTATTTTGATCAGATTTAATCAAAAAATCTGGAATTATTTTTAACGACACTATAAAAATATATATTTTATGTCAAATATATATTTTATTTGACATGTGTCAGTTGATTGATAAAATTTGTATTATAAAGGCTATTTACTGGTTATTGAAAACAAAGGGAGGAAAGTATAAAAAATTCAAAAATTGCGCATGTGATTGATCAAACTGCAAATAAAAATTCAAGCGCATATGTTACATTGCGTGCAATGTTAATAAATTCTGATTTTCCACCAGGCCAGAAATTACAAATTGAAGCAATAATGGAGTTAATTGGCGCGGGTAGGACGCCTATTAGAGAGGCTTTATTTCAACTTTGCGCCGAAAATATAGTAGAGTTTAGGTATCAGAGAGGGTTTTATGCATCTGAGATCAGTCTTAAGGATGTAAGCAACCTTATTACCCTTAAGAATACTATTGAAAAAATGTTGATAAATGAGTCCTTATCTTCAAGGGACGATAACTGGGAAGATAATTTAATTTTAAGTCATTATCGACTAAAAAAGAAACAGCCATTTGATCCCGCTGCTGATTATTCCACAAATAGGGATTGGATAGATAACCATCGTAAATTCCATGCTTCTTTGGTTTCTGGCTCGTTAAATAAAGTCGCATTGAAGACTTATAGCATGATTGAAGAGAACCTAGACCGCTACAGGTCGTTTAGCTTTAGGTTTTGTAGTTATGTTACATCTAATAAGTCACAAAATAAGCTATACGAAAAAGTAAAATCAGTAAGCGCTTGTGATGAGCATACTAATATCTTTGATCTTGCGGTAAATAGAAAATCAAAAGAATTGTGTACATACCTTCACGAGCACAATTTACAAACATTAAATATATACAAAAATTATATTTCGAGTGCTAATTTATTAAATGATAAAAAATAGAATATCTTTATAATTATTAATTTACTTTTTCACCTTAGTCAGTGGGATAAAATTTAAGAAAGTTTTGAAAATGAATAACGATGCGCCAGAAAAAATACTAGAAGGAAAAAAGCGCCCATTTACTGGTAAAGAATATCTCAAATCTTTGCAAGATGATAGAGAGGTTTATATATATGGTGAGCGGGTCAAGGATGTGACCACACATCCAGCATTTCGGAATTCAGCATACTCAATTTCACGGCTATATGATGCTTTGCACGACAAGAAAACAAAAGACATCCTGACCTGTGAAACAGATACAGGTTCAGGGGGGTATACTCACCGCTTTTTTCGTTATGCTAAGAATGGTGATGATTTATTTGCTCAGCGTGATGCCATCAAAGAATGGGCTAAGATGACATACGGTTGGATGGGAAGAACACCTGATTATAAAGCTAGTTTCACAAATACTCTTGGGGCAAATTCTGATTTTTATGGAAAATTTTCTGACAACGCCCGGCATTGGTATGGTCGATCACAAGAAGCAGTTCCTTTTATTAATCACGCATTAGTTAATCCACCCATAGATAGGGATAAAGTTGCTGATGATGTCAAAGATGTTTATATATCAATTGATAAAGAAACTGACGCAGGGATATACGTTTCTGGGGCTAAGGTTGTTGCTACCTCATCGGCACTAACGCATTATAACTTTCTTGGTCAAAACATGTCTGCTGAGATTAATGATCCATCCATGGCTATCATGTTTATAGCTGATATGCGGACGCCTGGAATAAAATTAATTTGTCGCCCATCTTACGAATTGGCGGCAGCAGCTACAGGATCCCCTTTTGATTATCCTCTAAGTTCACGGTTCGATGAAAATGATGCTATATTCGTGTTTGATAATGCGTTTATTCCTTGGGAAAATGTTTTTGTTCACCGCGATATTGACATGATTAAAAAATTCTATCCAAAATCTGGATTTGTCAACGGATATACATTCCAAGGGGCAACTAGAATGTCAGTGAAACTCGATTTTATGGTAGGCCTTTTAACTAAAGCATTACGGGCTTCTGGCACAGATTCTTTTCGTAGTGTTCAGGTCCTTTTAGGAGAAGTTGTGGGTTGGCGTAATTTATTTTGGTCTCTAACGGATGCAATGTGTGGCGCGCCAGATAAGTGGGTTGGAGACGCTGTTTTACCAAGTGCGAAAGCTGCTTCAGCTTACAGAATTTTTTCAACTGAAGCATATCCACAGATTAAAGCAATTATTGAAAAAATTGTTGCGTCTGGATTAATTTATCTACCATCCAGTAACAAAGATTTTGAAAACCCAGAGATTGATAAGTATTTAGCAAAATATGTTCGTGGTTCTAATGGAATGGGCCACAGAGAACGTATAAAAATTATGAAATTACTCTGGGACGCGATTGGTACCGAGTTTGGTGGACGTCATGAGTTGTACGAGCGTAATTATGCTGGGAACCATGAAATCATTCGTATGACTGCATTATTTAGTGCAACTGGGTCCGGTGAAATGGATGAAATGATTGCATTAGCTGACCAATGTATGAGCGAATATGATGAGAAGGGATGGGCAGATAAAGGTTACCATTCTGGTGAAGATGTATCAATAATTGGAAAACTTTAATGTCTAAGAATTATTTCTAATCTCTAACGAAAGAATTGTAACACTAACCTTCAAAATACTTTTTTCGAAATTAAATATTAAGTATCTCTATAAAAGTAATTTGAAGTCACTATGAAATTGCTAATATTATCTAAGTTTTATAGTATTAAAATAAATAATGAGTGGGAAGAGTGTTTATATACTCTACCCTTATTATCTGCTGAGGAGAGTTTAATGAACCAAAAATTAAATCGACGGCATATTATCCAAGGAACAGCTCTTGCTCTGGGTTTAGCAGCATCTTCACCCATCATATTGGCGGTTTCTGCCTATTCTAAAAGCGCTGAGACACATGAAAAATTAAATAAAAAAAGTTTTTTAAATACTCTCGAGCGTAAAATGATAAATATTCTAGCGGAGCTTATTCTTCCTGAAACTAGTACACCCGGTGCTGCCGCTGCGGGTGTACCCGAATTTATCGATATGATGGTATCCGATTGGTATACAGATGAAGATAAAAAAGAATTCATTTATGGATTACGTAATATGGATCATCACTGTAAAACTTCATTTAATAACGGTTTTTTAGATTGTACTGCTGATCAACAAATAGTTACTCTTGAAGACCTTGAGCAAAATGTTGCAGGTACGATTAGTGATGGAAAACGCGGTGGTGAAAGTGGCCGCGTTTCAGTGCTGCATAATGACTATGCTTTGTGGGGTAATCGTCCTCTTGAAGGTCGAGATTTCTTTGATCAACTGAAAAGTCTTACTATTCTTGGTTATTATACATCAGAAGTTGGCGTCAAAAATGAACTTATTTATGACCCAATTCCTGGCACTTATGATGGTAGTGTAGATTTTAGTAAGTTTGGGAAGCACTACACGAGCTGAATATGTTGTTCGCAATTGATAATTCGGAGAGATAAAAAATGAAAAATGGTGAAGACTTTGATGTGATTGTTGTTGGTTCTGGCGCAAGTGGGGGTTGGGCTGCAAAAGAATTTTGCGAAGCAGGGTTAAAAGTTCTTGTAATTGATAGAGGGGAGCCAACAACTCATAAAGAAAGTTATACCAATGAGTTTGTTGAACCATGGGACCGTCCATTCGGTAACCAAGCACTACCTGGGGAAAGAAAAAAAGAATATGGCCTAAACTCAGCATTTGTTTCAAATTTAAATCCGCACTTTTACGCGAAAGAAAAAGATTGGCCTTATGATAAGAACAGTAAGAATCCATTTATGTGGGCAAGGCCCGGTGCTGTTGGTGGAAAATCACTAGTTTGGGGGCGTCAGGTTTATCGCTGGAGTGACCTAGATTTTGAAGCCAACAAAAAGGATGGCCACGGTATTGATTGGCCGATCCGCTATAAAGATATTGCACCATGGTATTCATATGTTGAAAAATTTATAGGCGTACAGGGATCATATGAAAACTTACCGCAGCTACCTGATAGTGAATTTATGCCTGCGATGGAACTTAATTATGCTGAAAAAATCGTTAAAAAAGGTATTGAAGATAACTTTAAAGATCGTAATCTTATTATTGGGCGTTCTGCAAATATTACCCAAGCAAAACCGGATCAGGACCGCGAGGCTTGTCATTACCGGGATCAGTGTGTAGGTGGATGCTCTTTCGGTGCCTATTATTCTTCTGTTAGTGTGACGCTTCCAGCTGCGGCAAAAACTGGAAACCTTACAATTCAGGCAAATGCTGTAGTGTCATCACTTGAATATGATCCAAAAACAAAACGTGTAACAGGCGTGCGAATTGTTAATACAAAGACAAAAAAGAAAGAAATAATTAAATCTAAAATTGTTTTCCTTAATGCTTCGACAATAGGTTCAACACAAATATTGATGAACTCTACCTCAGAGGCTTCTCCTCAAGGGCTTGGTGGGTTTTCAAGCGCGCTTGGTAATTATTTAATGGATCACACTTGGGGAACGCGAATTCAAGGAACTGTATTGGATACTAAAGGAAAAATTGAAAAAGGCCGTCGACCAACTGGTATTTATGTGCCGCGTTATAGAAATATTAAAGAAAAAAATGATGCAGATGTTGATTTTTTACGCGGTTATAATTTTCAGGGAGGTGCCAAACCTGAGGGTTGGAGTCAGCGTGCGGCAAATACACCGGGTTTCGGCGTATCTTTAAAAGAAGGAATAAATACTCCGGGAAGTGATTGGATCTTCACTATATATGGCTTCGCTGAATGTCTCCCTTACAAAGAGAATAAAATGGTGTTGTCATCTAAAAATGATCCCTACGGAATACCGCAGGTAAAATTTGACGTGGAATTTAAAGAAAACGAATTTAAGTTGGTCAAAGACATGATTGAGGAAGGCGAAAAAATGTTAAATACTGCTGGTTTAGCCAATATCAAAAGCACCATGGGTGAAATGCGCCCTGGTCTTGGTATTCATGAAATGGGGACTGCGCGTATGGGAAGCGACCCCTCAAAGTCCGTGGTTAATAAATGGAACCAAGTACATGAAGCTGAGAATGTTTTTGTAACAGACGGGGCCTGTATGACATCGTCGTCGTGCGTCAATCCAACTCTTACTTTCATGGCAATAACTGCCCGTGCCGCAAACTATGCAATTGAAAAACTAAAATCAGGGACTTTGTGAGTTAAAGGTAGTAATTTTATGGAATTATCAAGACGAAAAATGTTACTAGGGGCCAGTGCTTTCGCTGCATCAGGAATGCTATCTAATTCTTTTAGTAACGCACATAATAAAAATTTATTTAATATGAATTTTGCCCCACATGAAGGGATGTTTAAGACCTTAGCTGGTGATGATATTGTTGATCAGATAAACTTTGCGGCCTCTCAAGGGTTTAGATCATGGGAAGATAATTGGCTGGTAAAACGTTCCGTAAACGAACAGAATCGTATTGGAAAGGCCTTAGCTGATAATAGTATGACTATGGGTGTATTTATTGCCAGTGATATTGATTGGGTGAACCCAACAATGTCGCTCGGTGATAAAAATTATATATCTAAATTTAAAAATGAACTTAAAAACAGTATTGAGGTTGCCGAACGTGTTAACGCAAAATGGGTAACTGTCGTTCCAGGTGTTGCTGACCTAAAAATTCATCCAAATTATCAAATGGCAAATTTATTAGAGTGTTTAAAACGTGGCAGCGAGGTCCTTGAAAATACCGGTCTGATCATGGTGATTGAACCGCTCAATAATTATGAAGACCATCCCGGACTTATTCTTACAGAAGCAGCTCAGGCCTATTATCTTTGTAAAGCTGTAGATAGTCCGTCGTGCAAAATACTTTTTGATATCTATCATCAACAAATAAGCGAAGGGCACTTGATTGCTAACATAGATCAGGCGTGGGAAGAAATAGCTTATTTTCAAATTGGCGATACTCCCGGGCGTAATGAACCTACAAGCGGAGAGATAAATTTCAAAAATATTTTTAAGCACATATATAATAAAGGATATAGAGGTGTTATGGGCATGGAGCATGGTAACTCAATTGCCGGTGTTGATGGTGAAAATGCTGTTATTGATGCTTATCTTGATGTGGGCAATTTTTTATAAAAATTTTAATGAAGTAAATTAAAATTTAGATTAAATACAAGACAGGTCCAAAAAATATAATAACCATCTTGATAAAATGTTCGTCATATATAATAAGGCAATATAATACTTCAAAGAGGTGTTTCTATTAAACCGGATCACCCATGAAAGAAAAATCATATGGAAATTACCGTAAAATTTTTAGAAAACCTAAGACTTGAAGCAAATTTTGATGATTTTACACTGATTACAGACCAACCTATTCGCTATAAGGGTGATGGATCTGCACCAAGCCCCTTCGATTATTTTCTTGCTTCATCAGCATTGTGCGCAGCCTACTTTGTTCGAGTTTATTGTTTAGCTCGAAAAATACCGACTGATGATATCAGAATTTCTCAGAATAATATTATTGATCCAGAAAATAGATACCAACAGACCTTTCAAATTGATGTTGAATTGCCTGAAAGTATTTCAGACCGTGACCGTGAAGGAATTTTGAGGTCTATTGATCGCTGTACAGTTAAAAAAGTTGTTCAACAAGGTCCTGATTTTAAAATTGAACAAGTTAATAGTCTTGAAAAAGCGTCAGCACTTTTGGATTTTGAGGTTCTCAAGGGTAACGAAAAAACAATTATAATAGGTAAAGACCTTCCACTTGAGGAGACAATATCAAATATGTCCAAAATTCTTAAGGATCTTGGTATTAAAATTGAAATTGCCTCTTGGCGCAATATTGTCCCAAATGTATGGTCGCTTCACATTCGTGATGCGGTCTCTCCCATGTGTTTTACAAATGGCAAAGGTGCGACAAAAGAAAGTGCACTCTGTTCAGCGTTAGGTGAATATATCGAGCGAGCAAGCTGTAACTTCTTTTATAATGATTATTATTTTGGACAAGATATTTGTAAAAGTAAATTTGTTCACTACCCTGATGAAAAATGGTTTCAGGCAGGCCTCAAGGATGCACTGCCTGATGGAATTTTAGACCCTAATTGCTTAAAAATATTTGATCCTTTTGGTGAGCTTAGATCTTCCCATTTAATAGATACAAACTCGGGGCTTTCGCAACGCGGTATTTGCACGCTACCATATGTACGACAATCAGATCAAAAAACAATATACTTTCCCTCTAATCTCATTGAAAATTTATTTGTTAGTAATGGTATGAGTGCCGGAAACAACCTTTACGAGGCCCAGGTACAATGCTTGGCAGAAATTTTTGAACGAGCAGTTAAGAAAAAAATTATTGAAGAAGAAATTATTCTACCCGATGTACCTAAGAACATTCTTGAAAAATATCCGGATATTCTTGCCGGTATAAATGAACTGGAAGATAAAGGCTTTCCTGTGATTGTTAAGGATGCATCATTAGGGGGTATATTTCCTGTGATTTGTGTGACTTTGATGAACCCTAAAACAGGGGGTGTTTTTGCCTCTTTTGGAGCCCATCCAAATTTTCAAGTGGCTTTGGAGCGAAGTCTTACCGAGTTACTGCAAGGTAGAAGCTTTGACGGGCTTAATGATATGCCGCCTGCAACTTTTAATAGTTTAGCTGTATCGGAGGCTAATAATTTTGTTGACCATTTTATTGATTCTACTGGTCTTATTTCCTGGAAATTTTTTAGTACTCAGTATGATTATAATTTTTGCGAGTGGGATTTTTCAGGAACTAATGAAAAAGAAAATAACACACTTATGAATATTTTGACCAGTATGGGTAAAGAAGTATATATAGCCACATATGATGATTTCGGGGCGACTGCATGTAGGATACTTGTGCCAAGTTATTCAGAGATTTATCCAATTGAGGACCTTATTTGGGATAATAATAATAGATCTCTGGGGTTTAGATCAGATATTCTTAATATTCATACACTTAACGATGAGGCCCTTAATAACCTTCTTAAGCGATTAGAAGAAAGCGATCTTGACAACCACACGTTAATTTCAAGTCTAATAGGCATCGAGTTTGATGAAAATACAGCCTGGGGAAAGTTGGATGTTGGAGAGCTTAAAATTCTTATTCACTTGGTTTTAAAACAGTTTGAGGCAGCAAAAGAACTAATATTCGACTTTCTGAATTTTAACGATAATACTGTAGCGCGAATATTATTTTATCAAGTACTAGATGCTCTTTTACACATAACGATGGAAAAAGATCTTGATGTGACTGATTTTCTTCCAAACATGACTAGAATGTATGGAAGTAAAACGATAAAAAATGCACTCGGCTCGATAACGGGTGATATTAAATTTTTTGGGCTTACAAAAACAAGCATGAAGCTAGAGGGGCTAGATAAGCATTTAAAAATTATTGAAAGCTACAAAAAAATCCATAAGGCTAGAGAAACTAGAGCAGATAATAAATAAGGACATAAGGGTATAAAAAAATTTAATTAATAATCGGTTTATTTTATAGAATATAGTTTTTATATGTATTTAACCTCCCAGTTTATATAAGAGTTTTAAGGCATTGTTGATTTGGTTTAGCTTAATGAAAAATATGGTGAAAGTAATATGACAGAAAAGGTAAGTGAAAAATATTCAGATATTGATATCTGGTCAACCAAAGACATGATCAAAGAGATGTTTCAGGGACAGGTCGAGGCAGTCGCTGCGATTGAAGTTTCGATTAATAATATTGTAGAAGCGGCGGAAGCCGCTGCTATAAGATTGGAAGGCTCAGGTCGGCTGGTTTATGTCGGTGCTGGTACGTCCGGCAGACTGGCTGTTCAGGATGGGGCAGAACTTACTCCAACTTTTGCATGGCCTCCTGAGAGGACAATCTTTTGTATGGCTGGTGGCATGGGAGCGCTGACTGTTAGTGTTGAAGGAGCAGAAGATAACTTGGAAGCTGGTGCTCGTGAAATGGATAAGATTAATCTTAATATAAATGACGTGGTCATTGCTGTAGCAGCAAGTGGATCAACTCCATATACGTTGGGCGCCGTTAGCCGCTCTAACGATATTGGAGCTTTAACAATTGGTATTTCAAACAATCCCAACACTGCCTTAATTGCAAACGCCAAACATGCTATTTTAGTTGAAACTGGTAGCGAAATAATAGCCGGTTCAACTCGCATGAAGGCTGGAACAACACAGAAAGCAATCCTAAATATGCTTTCAACGGCGATCATGACAAAATTAGGCAGAGTTTATAAAGGTTTAATGGTGGATATGATTGTTTCCAACGATAAATTAGAAAAACGCGCAATTAACATGGTATGTGAAATTACACATTGTTCCCAAGAAATTGCTATTAACGCTTTGCAAGTGGCCGATAACCACATTAAAACGGCTGTCCTGATTAGCCTTGGTGAAAGCCTAAGTAAAAGTCGTATTCTTTTAAATAAGGTAAATGGAAATTTGCGTTATGCCTTAGAAGCAATAAATACGAATGAATAATCAAAGTATTTTAAGTATTTCAACAGATAAAAACATGAAAATTTGATGGTTTTTATTATTGAATTATATGTGTAATGTTTGCTTGTAAATTCATCGGTCTGATTTTATAAAGGCAACCATAATAATTAAAAGTGGAATTAAAATGGATAAGGATAAGCGCCAAAATCTTAAGTTTGATAGTAAAGCTGTTTATTGCCCACCTGATGAGGCTACAAAATCAATCAGCCCGCCAATTATCATGTCTTCAAGCTTTCAATATGATGCTGAAATTTTTCAGCGCATAATCGATGGTGCCCGCAAGGATGTTAATATTTATGGTCGATGCGGTAACCCGTCTGAGTATCAATTTGAAGAACAAATGATGATGATTGAAGGTGCCGACGCATGTTTGGCTACTGCATCAGGCATGGCTGCTATTTCGGTTGCGCTTCTTGGTCTACTTAAAAGCGGTGATCACATTGTTTGTGATTGGACTACTTATAGTTCAACTCATGAAATGCTTGATCATCGATTAACTGACTATAATATTGAAACTACCTTTGTTGATACTTCTAATGCTGATGCAGTTTGTGCTGCTCTGCGCGATAATACGAAGGTTCTCTATTTTGAAACTATTGCTAACCCCTCTATGAAAGTAGCTGAGGTTGCTCCATTGGTAGAAATGGCCCATGAGCGAGGTATAGTTGTCATGTGTGATAATACTTTTGCAAGCCCTTATGTAATGCGACCACTTGATCACGGTGTCGATATTGTATTAGAAAGTGCCACAAAGTTTATTGGCGGGCACAGCGATGTTATTGGTGGAGCAATATCTATGAAATCTGACTTGCTTCCAAAAGACTTTCTGGAGCAGATCCGTTGGAATACTATGGTTAAGCTTGGTGCACCTATTGCACCATTTAATGCCTGGATGTTGTCGCGTGGTATTCAAACCTTGAGTGTTCGTGTGGAACGAGCCTGCCAGTCTGCAGCAAAACTTGCGAAGCATTTCGAAGGCCATCCGTTAGTCACCAAAGTATGGTATCCGGGACTTGCTTCTCACCCTCAGCATGAAATTGCAAAGAAACAAATGCCAAAATTTGGTGCTATGCTAACATTTGACGTTGGGGACGGTAACCGTGCTCTAAAAGTATTAGATAATCTTGAATTGTGTTGTTTCTCAGCAAGTCTTGGTGGTGTCCGTACCACAACTCAAATACCAGCTTTGATGGCTTTTCTCGATATACCAGAAGAAGAACGCCTTGAGATGGGAATTTCAAATGGAATGATACGAGTTTCGGTTGGAATTGAGGACGTTGATGATATCATTGTTGATTTTGATAATGCCCTAGCACTAATGTAATGAGATTAGTTATATGAAATTAAAGAAAACACTCAGTTTTTGGGACGTTTTTTCAATTGCACTTGGTCAGGTAATTGGCTCAGGTATAATGGTACTTATTGGTATAGGTATTGAATTCACCGCTTATGCGGTGCCTTTTGCTTTTATCCTTTCTGCTACGCTTTCTTTAATAAAACAAATGCCTGTAGTTTTTATGGGATCAGCGATGCCAGCGACGGGGGGACTTTATGTCTATTGTAAACGTGTTCTTGGTGATAAAATTGGTTTCTTTTTTCTAGCCCTACTTCTTATAACCCATATTCTTATTGCCCTATTTGCTCTCGGTTTTGCTAACTACGTAGCGGCTCTAATTCCAGCATTGGAAGAAAATATAAAATTTGTAGCCCTTGGTATACTAGTTGTTTTTTACTTTGTTAACTTAGTTGGTATTCGTCAGGCAGCAGCACTTCAGAAAGTAATGATTGTTTTTCTTCTTGTGGGTTTATCGACATTGATATTTTTTGGTATATTTGAGGTTGATTACAGTAACTTTACAAGCAAAGAAAAGCTATTTCCTTCTGGATGGTACGGTTTTGCCCTCGCATGCGTTGTGATGTCATTTGCTACTGGGGGTGCGTATTATGTATCGGAGCTTGGAGGTGAAATGAAAAACCCTCACCGTGATTTACCGCGGGCTATTGTTTTTAGTACATTAATTGCCGCCTGTTTCTTTGCTCTTGTATCAATTGTTGCAGTTGGTATTCTTCCAATTGAACAAACTGCAGGAAAAACCCTTTCAGAAGTTGCAAGAACGATCTTACCTGCACCCGTTTATGGTGCTTTTATCGTGGGAGCTGGTCTATTTGCTCTTGCAACTAGTATAAATTCAACATTCTCTTGGGCAACTAAATCCGTTCTTATAGCATGCGAAGATGGCTGGCTTCCTAAAGGTATAGCAGTCGTTAATAAAAGATTTAATACTCCACATATTCTACTTACAATACTACTCGTGATCGGAGCGGCTCCAATTCTAGTTGATTGGGACCTTACTTATATTATTATGTTGGGTAGTGGGCTGGTTTTTATTTATGATATTTTTCCCCTTATTGCCGCCTTTTTACTCTCTAAAAGGCTGCCAAAAGTATTTGCTGCAGCTAAGTTGAAAATGTCTGAAAAGACACTGAAGGTATTCAGCGTAATTGGTATCCTTATATTAGCTGGACAAGGGGCGCTTGCCTTTTCAGACATTGACCTTAAGGGTTGGATCCTCATTATAGTTTATATTGTCTTTGTAATTGGTTATATTCAGTTTCGCTCAAAGAGTAGGCTCAATGGACATCAAAGTTAATATTTTTGCAATTTCTTTAGAAAAATGTTCCTTAGAAGTATTGTTTTTAATAACTATATTGGCTTTATTTTTTATGTTTTCAATATGTTTGAAATATGCTGGCCTAACGTCATTTATATATTGATTTGTAACACTCTCTAATGTCCGATCTCGTTCTCTAATATCACGGTCTATTCTTCGAAGTAGAGCTAGGTCAAGGTCAACATCAACAAAAACATCAAAATCACTGATCTCACTGAGTAAGGCACCCGCAAATAACCCGTCAATAATTATATGGTTATTTGCCATTACTTTTTCATAACCAGCTCTTTCGCTAATTGTGAAATCATAAATTGGAACCTCTGCTTGACCAATATTTTTTAAATCTTCTAGGTGTGTATGAATAAGGTCAACATCAAGTGCGGCTGGGTCATCAAAATTAAAAAAACCATTTTTACTAATTTGCTCTGCTTTACTGAGATAATAGCGATCAATACTCAGAAGAAGGCTTCCTGGAGTAGATTTATGAATATGGTTAGCAAGAGTTGTTTTGCCAGAGCCACTTGCTCCAGATATTGTTATAATTTTCATATATGAACTATAAATCTTTAATTAGGGCTCGTGCAATATTATTTAATATAATTTTCATGCTGTATATAATTAGATTTACAAAAACCTGTGAAAAAAATTTTGATTAAATAATAATATATTATTCACTTATATAAAAAATCAACAAAAGGTGCTGTTTTATATGTTTCCAAGCTGCATCTGCTTAACGGCATAATCAACTGCTCGTGCTGTAAGGGCCATATAAGTCAGTGATGGATTTTGACATGCATTTGATGTCATAGCAGAACCATCAGTGACAAAAAGATTGTCCACATCATGTGTCTGATTAAATTTGTTAAGAACGCTTGTTTTTTCATCATGCCCCATACGAGCGGTTCCCATTTCATGGATACAAAGGCCAGGGGGGCGTATTCGAGCATATCCTTCAACTTCTTGTAAACCAGCAATTTTTAACATCGCAACGGCTTCTTCCTTCATATTTTTCTGCATCGCCCTTTCGTTATCACTATGCTCGCAGGATACGTGGAGTAGGGGCATACCGAGTGGATCCAAATTTGTAGGATCAAGACGAACATGGTTTTTAAACTGAGGCAACATTTCACCAAAACCCATAATTTCGAACTCCCACCTTCCTGGCTTCTGTAAACTATTTTTGAAATCTTTACCATAGGCATTACTGTCTGTGTGTCGGCTCCAGCCCTCCCTAGAAGACCAGCCCTCATAACCATATCCTCTAATGAAATCTGGATGGTTAGTTGATAGATTTTGAAACCTTGGGATATAAACACCATTAGGCCGGCGGCCACTGTAATAACTACTTTCGTGAGTTTTTAATTTACCTTTTGCACCTGCATGAAATATATGATCCATTAGATAATGACCTAGAACACCGCTGCTGTTAGCAATACCATTTGGAAACTCTTGAGATGTTGAATTAAGCATTATTTGAGTACTACTTAAAGTAGAAGCACATAAAAAAACTACTTTTGCTTTGTATTCTTTTTTTATCTTAGTTTTAACATTTATTGTGTTAATGCCGGAGGCTTTTTTAGTTTCTGGGTCATATATTACACTATGGGCTATGGTATCAGTTATTATAGTTAAATTGCCGGTTCTTTCTGCGGCTGGAAGCGTTGCAGATTGACTTGAAAAGTACGCTCCAAACGAACAACCGCGCATACATTCATTTCTAAATTGGCATTTACTTCTGCCAAGTTCCAGCTGTTCTTTAGTTGGTTTTGTAAGATTGGCAGTGCGGCTTATAATTAATTTACGCTCATCAAAATGATTTTCTATTTTTTGTTTAAAATGGCGTTCAACACATGACATTTCCATAGGAGGCTGAAATATACCGTCAGGTAGGTGAGGAAGCCCTTCTTGTGAGCCGCTAATACCAGCAAATCTCTCAACATAATCGTACCAAGGGGCAATATCTTTATATCTAAT
>TARA_B110000908_G_scaffold71174_1_pt1 | contig 41047 bp, 36 predicted proteins | sample TARA_B110000908 | Tara Oceans TARA_B110000908 (sample SAMEA4398067) | marine metagenome | biome: Polar Biome; feature: [DCM] deep chlorophyll maximum layer (ENVO:01000326); material: water (ENVO:00002006), including particulate matter (ENVO:01000060) such as... | depth 36 m
TGTTCCTGCAATGTTATCTGAATTCTTATCCTTACCATTTATAAATGCTTGTACATTTTTAGAATGTACTGAAGATAGTGTGAAAATGGAAAGAGAAATTGAAGACGGAAAAGAAACTATCGAATCTAAACTACCTCTTATTATAGCAGGTCAGAAAGGATTAGTGGAAGAATCTGACTTATTAATTCCTAACATGAGAGGGATTATGACCGCTCGCTCTAAGCCATTAGAAGTGTGCCAAGCTATCACTAATGACACTCAAACACATTCGGTAAACTTTGAAAAACCAGCGCCAAAACAAGATTGCAAAATGATTGAAGCTGGAAATGAAGAAGAACTTATTAATCTATTGCATCACGAAGCAAAAGTAATTTAAGAAACATATGTCGGTTATAATATTTTTAGAAAACACAGGAGGGAAATTAAAGAAAAGTGCTTTTGAAACCTTAACATACGGTTACAAAACTGCCCAAGAACTACAAACAAACTGTATAGCAGTTACTATAGGAGATTGCTCTTCTCAACAAGAAACGGTTGCAAAGTATGGTGCCGAAAAATTAATTTGCATTGACAACAGCTTGCTAGATTGCGACAATCAGTCTACTTCTGAAGCTATTTCACAAGTTTATAAAAAAGAAAATGGGGTTGCATTAGTACTGTCTAACAGTAGTTATGGAAAACCTATTGGGCCTAAAATAGCAGTGCAGTGCCAGGCATCTTTTATCAGTAACGTAATAGAAGTGCCTTCTTCTTTAAAAGTAAGAAAGAAATCTTTCTCTGGAAAAGCATTCGAATACGCTCAAAGCCAATTAGAAAATGTTGTTTACGCTATATCTCCTAATTCATTTTATGTAGAAGAAAATCCTGGATCGATAAGCAGCGAAACATTCACTGCTTCAAACATAGGAGAATCTAGCGTTAAGCTAATCAATCTTGAAAAGTCTGTAGGAAAAGTTAGTCTTGCGGAAGCGGAAGTAGTTATTTCTGCAGGAAGAGGATTAAAAGGCCCAGAAAACTGGCATATGGTAGAAGAACTTGCGGACTTATTAAACGCAGGTACTGCATGCTCTAAACCAGTCTCAGATATTGGATGGCGCCCTCACTCCGAACACGTCGGGCAAACTGGAGTAGCAATAGCCCCAAATCTATATATAGCAATTGGTATTTCTGGAGCAATTCAACATTTAGCAGGAGTAAATTCTTCTAAAGTTATGGTTGCTGTAAACATTGACCCAGAAGCTCCATTTTTTAAAGCGGCCGATTACGGAATTGTTGGAGATGCTTTCGAAGTTGTACCAAGAATCATCGATAGTTTAAAAAAATTCAAAGAAAACAACTAAATGGAGTTAATCCAGCTAGACATTATTGGCTTGTCTAATAGTCAAACACAAACTGGAGCATTTGCTCTAGTACTTTCTGAGCTAACTGGAAAAAGACGATTACCAATAGTTATCGGGAGTTTTGAAGCAAAAGCAATAGCAATTGCTCTTGACCCAGAATACAAGAGCCAACGACCAATCACACATGATTTATTTAAAAACATGTGTAAAGGCTTTAATATAAAAATTAAAAAAATAGTTATAAGCTCTATTAATGCCGACGGTATATTTTCTTCTATTATTTACATGGAAGATAAAGAAGGAAAGGAAATAGAAATGGATGCACGAACATCTGATGCTGTAGCTATAGCTGTAAGATTTAATGCTCCCATTTTCACCTATGAAGCTATAATGGATGAAGCAGGAATCTTGCTAGACAAAGATTTTATTGACCCAAGCAATGAAGAACAGCAATTGCAAAAAACTACTAATGTTTTTGAAAAAGAATCGGACTCAGCTCTAAAAGAAAACCTTGATAAAGCTATCTCAAATGAAGACTACGAATTAGCCTCTAAAATAAGAGATGAGATTCAAAAAAGGTCGCAATCTTAATTACTTATGCTAAAATCCTTAACTCTTTTTCTTTCCTTTTTTATTTGGTTTAATTGCAATAGTCAAGAAATTATCGGCAAATGGCAATTTCAAAACATATCATCAATTGAAAACAGCGAAAGCTTAAAAAAGATAGGGTCTGACGATTTATTTTATATTCTTGAAGACGGAACTTTCAACTACAATATAGAATCGAGCTCTCTAATAGCTATGGGAGACTGGAGTTTTGAAAACAATACTCTAAAACTTGTTTATGAACTTCCTATTGATACCATACGGTATTACCAAACAAGTCTAAAAGAATCATCTTTAACACTAACGGAGAATCAGATAAATTATACTTTCAAAAAAGAAAGTTTCATCAATAACAATAGCAAAAAAAATATCCTTTCTGATATATTAAGAGGAATCTTAGGTGTAGCCACATTAATATTTATCTGTTTTTTATTTAGCAGAAACAGAAGAAACATTAACTGGAATGTAGTATGGAAAGGCCTGTTAGTACAATTAATTTTTGCTGTATGCATTTTAAAAGTCCCATTTGTGCAAAACGGATTTGAGTGGTTAAGCTCTATATTCGTAACAATACTTGGCTTTACAAGAGAAGGCTCCTTGTTTTTATTTGGTGGCTTAATTGAAAACACAGAATCGTTTGGATACATTTTTGCTTTTCAGGTTTTACCTACTATAATCTTTTTCTCTGCCATTACTAGCGTGCTGTTTTACTATGGCATTCTTCAAAAAGTAGTACTCTTTTTTGCTCGCATAATGAGAAGGTTATTTCATCTCTCAGGTGCCGAGAGTCTGGCTACTGTAGGAAATATATTTTTAGGTCAGACCGAATCTCCTCTTCTTGTCAAACCTTACATTAAGAACATGACTCTTTCCGAACTGTTTTGTCTTATGAGCGGAGGGATGGCAACTATTGCAGGTGGAGTATTAGCTGCATACATTGGCTTTCTTGGTGGCAATGACCCAGTAACACAATTATTTTTCGCAAAACATCTTTTAGCAGCATCAGTAATGTCTGCACCGGCTGCAATTGTAGCATCTAAAATAATATATCCTGAAACTCAAAAAATAAGTTCAGAAATTAAAATTTCTAATCAAGACTTGGGTTCAAATGTATTAGAAGCATTAAGCATTGGAACAACACAAGGCTTAAAACTAGCTGTAAACGTAGGTGCAATGCTACTAGTATTCATTGCATTCATTGCCATGATAAACTACTTCTTAGGTAATGTAATTGGTCAGTTTTTAGGAATTAACAGTTGGGTTGTAGATATAAGTAAAGGGCAATACCAATTATTTAGTCTAGAGTTTATTTTAGGTTACACTTTAGCTCCACTAACATGGCTAATGGGTGTTTGCAAAGAAGACATCGTATTAGTAGGGCAACTACTAGGTGAAAAAATAGTGTTAAACGAATTTGTAGCCTACATATCTTTAGGGGAACTTAAAAATGGAGCTCAATTTTTTGAAAACAAATCAGTAATAATAGCAACATATATTTTATGCGGATTTGCTAACTTCGCTTCTATTGGAATTCAGATTGCAGGAATAGGAACTTTGGCTCCTGAAAGAACCAAAGACCTTTCTAAACTAGGAATGCTTTCTTTAGTTTCAGGAACAATGGCGTGTTTGTTTACCGCAGTAATAGTAGGAATGATTATTTAAAAGAAAATGCAACAGTATTTAGACTTAATGGATAGAGTGATGAAAGAAGGCACTCTAAAAGAAGACAGAACTGGCACAGGTACAAAAAGTGTATTTGGTCATCAAATGCGATTTGATTTATCAAAAGGCTTCCCATGTCTTACTACAAAAAAACTACACCTTAGATCAATAATTCATGAGCTACTTTGGTTTTTAAAAGGGGACACCAATATTAAATACCTAAAAGACAATGGGGTTAGAATCTGGGACGAATGGGCAGATGAAGACGGAAATCTAGGACATGTTTACGGATACCAATGGAGAAGCTGGCCGACTCCTGACGGAAAACACATCGATCAAATTAGTCAAATTATTGACCAAATAAAAAACAACCCTAATAGTAGACGGATTATTGTTAGCGCTTGGAACGTTGGAGAAATTGAGCAAATGGCACTTCCACCTTGCCATGCGTTTTTTCAATTTTATGTAGCTGACGGAAAACTATCTTGTCAATTATACCAAAGAAGTGCCGATATATTTTTAGGAGTTCCCTTCAATATTGCATCTTACGCACTACTAACTATGATGGTTGCTCAAGTATGTGATCTAGAAGTAGGTGACTTTGTACATACTCTTGGTGATGCCCACATATATAGCAATCATTTCGAGCAAACAGAATTGCAAATGTCGAGAGACTTAAGAGAACTTCCTAAAATGAAAATCAATGCAGACGTAAAATCCATTTTTGATTTTAAAATTGAAGATTTCGAATTAACGGATTACGATCCACATCCACATATTAAAGGTAAAGTAGCGATATAATGCAAAAGAAAGTTATTGTTTTAGGAGCAGGACTGGTAGGAGGTGTAATGGCAATGGACTTGCAATCTCATTTTGAGGTTACCTCTGTAGACATCAACGAAAAAGCTCTAGAAAAATTAAAGTTAAAAGGCATACACACCATAGTTGCTGACTTATCTGACCATAAAATTTTAACAGAAATAGTATCTTCATACGATTTAGTTATTGGAGCTGTACCAGGTTTTATGGGCTACAAAATGCTAGAAACTGTTATAAAAGCAGGTAAAAATATTGTAGATATATCTTTCTTTCCAGAAGATCCTTTTCAATTAGACGAGCTAGCAAAGAAACATAGTGTTGTAGCGGTAATGGATTGTGGTGTAGCACCAGGAATGGGAAATATCATTTTAGCCCACCACAACTTACAAATGGAAATCAGTGATTACGAATGCTTAGTTGGAGGCTTACCAAAACAAAGAGATTGGCCTTACGAATACAAAGCTGTCTTCTCTCCTATTGATGTAATAGAAGAATATATTCGACCTGCAAGATATGTTCAGCACCACCAACTAATAGTTAAAGAAGCGTTATCAGACACAGAGTTAATTCCATTTGATGAAATAGGAACTCTAGAAAGCTGGAACTCTGACGGACTAAGGTCTTTAATAGATACTATGTCTCACATTCCTAATATGATTGAGAAGACTCTAAGATACCCTGGTTGTGTGGAATATATTAAGGTATTAAGAGAAAGTGGATTTTTCTCCTACGAGGAAATAGATGTAAACGGACAAAAAGTTCGACCAATAGATGTTACTGCAAAATTATTGTTCCCTAAATGGGAACTTAAAGAAGGAGAACACGACTTTACTATCATGAGAATTAAAATTGCTGGCAAAGAAAATGGTAAATCTACAAATTACGAATACACATTATTAGATCGTTTTCAGAACGATACTATATCAATGGCTAGAACAACAGGATTTACTTGTACTGCAGTTGCTAAACTAGTAGCACAAGGCAAATATTCTAGAATAGGAATCTCGCCTCCCGAATATTTAGGGGAACATTTTGAAGAAATAAATAATTATTTAATTCAACGAAACGTAATTTATAAAGTAAATAAAAATTAAGATGGTTTCATTGATAGTAGCAGCTTCCGAAAATAAAGTTATTGGAAAAAATAATGACCTTGCTTGGGTATTACCTTTAGATTTAAAATATTTCAAGGATACTACCAAAGAACATTTTGTAATAATGGGAAGAAAAAACTTCGAATCTATTCCAGAAAAATACAGGCCATTACCAAACAGAACAAATGTAATTGTTACTAGAAACGCTGACTTTAAGGCGGATAATTGTTTGGTAGTAAACTCTATTGAAAAAGCTTTAGAACTAGCTAATGATGCAAATGACCAAGAGCCATTTATTATTGGAGGAGGTCAGATTTACAAATATGCTATAGAAAATAATTTAGTAGATAAGGTCTACCTAACTAGAGTTCACGCTCAAGTAGAGGGAGATACTTACTTCGAAAATTTGAATGAAGATTGGAAGTTAATTAGCAGCAATGCTCACAAAGCAGATCACCGACATGCTTTTGACTTTACTTTTTTAGTCTATCAAAAATAGAACGAACTAATTGCAAGTAAAAGGAAGTTAATAGCTTCCTTTTTTTTATGCTACTTTTAAAGATTTCAGTTTCGAAATTTGCATTTTCTCTCGAGCATAATCTAGAGTAATCTCTACCTTTTCTCCTTTCTTATCCGAAGAAGGAATATCAAACATAGCATCAATCATTATTGCCTCGCAAATAGAACGCAAACCCCTTGCTCCTAATTTAAACTCTACAGCTTTATCAACAATAAAGTCTAATGCTTCAGGAGCAAAAGTTAATTCTGTATCGTCCATTTCGAACAACTTGACATATTGTTTACACAAAGAATTTTTAGGTTCTGTAAGAATCGATCTTAAGGTAACTTTATCTAGAGGATTAAGGTATGTAAGCACAGGCAAACGACCAATAAGTTCTGGAATAAGACCAAAACCTTTTAAATCTTGAGGACCTATGTATTGCAACATATTCTCTTTGTCCAACTTCTCTTTCTTGCTAGAATTATAACCTATTGCTTGAGCGCTTAGCCTTTTACCAATTACTTTATCAATTCCATCGAAAGCACCTCCACAAATAAACAAGATGTTAGTTGTATCAATAGCAATCATTTTTTGCTCTGGGTGTTTCCTTCCTCCTTGTGGTGGAACTTGAACAACTGCACCCTCCAAAAGCTTAAGCATAGCCTGTTGCACTCCTTCTCCCGAAACATCTCTTGTAATAGAAGGATTATCACTCTTACGAGCAATTTTATCAACCTCATCAATAAACACAATTCCTCTTTGAGTAGATTTTATATCGAAGTCAGAAGCTTGATATAAGCGTGAAAGTATAGCCTCTACATCTTCACCTACATATCCTGCTTCTGTTAACACAGTAGCATCGGCAATACAAAAAGGAACATTTAAAACTTTAGCAATTGTTTTAGCAAGTAAGGTTTTACCCGTACCAGTTTGGCCAACCATAATAATGTTCGACTTTTCAATTTCTACCTCATCTGCGTCAGCAGAAGGGACTTGCAACAATCTTTTGTAGTGATTGTAAACAGCCACTGATAACACTTTTTTAGCATCGTCTTGACCTATTACATATTGGTCAAGGTGAATCTTAATATCTTTGGGTTTAAGCAAATTCATTTGGCCGCTAATCTCCAAACGATCTTTACCTTCTTGCTCAGCATTTACAATGCCTATAGCTTGAGTAATACAACTATCGCAAATATGTGAATTTATTCCGGCGATAAGAACGTTAGTATCTTGTTTGTCTTTACCACAAAAAGAACAATTGATATTTTCCTCTTTCATATTAATAAAAATTAAAGAAAAACCACAAACTAAAAAGAATGTGGTTTTAAGTATAGTTGTTATGTTTTATTGCTATTATTTTTTAACCAAAACCTCATCGATCATTCCGTATTCTTTGGCTTCTTGAGCGGTTAACCAGTAATCTCTATCTCCATCTTTCCAAACTTCTTCGTAAGTTTTACCAGAGTGATTAGCGATTATTTCATATAGCTCTTTCTTTAGCTTCTGAATTTCTCTTGCAGTAATTTCGATATCTGAAGCCTGACCACTGGCACCACCTAATGGCTGGTGAATCATTACTCTAGAATGTTTTAATGCGGTACGTTTACCTGTTGCACCAGCACATAATAAAACAGCACCCATAGAGGCAGCCATTCCAGTACATATTGTTGCTACATCTGGGTTGATGTATTGCATAGTATCGTATATACCTAAACCAGCATATACTCCTCCACCAGGAGAATTTAAATAAATCTGAATTCCTCTTTCTGCATCTACTGATTCCAAGAATAACAATTGAGCTTGGATAATATTTGCTACATAATCGTTAATAGGAACACCTAAGAAAATAATTCTATCCATCATAAGACGAGAGAACACATCCATAGAAGCTACGTTCATAGAACGCTCTTCGATAATAGTTGGAGAAATATAATTGGCATAAGCCGACTGAAATCGGTCTAATGTAGTACTACTAATTCCTCTGTGTTTAGTAGCGTATTTTTTAAATTCTTCAGGATCAAACATAGTGTCTTATTTATCTGTAGCTAATTTAACAAAATCATCGTAAGAAACCTCTTTTTCGGTTAACTTAAACTTCTCTTTGTATAGGCCCATTGTTTTACCATCGTACAATTCATTGTAAACTTTCTTACGCTCCTCTTCATTTTCTAATACTTTCATAGAAATCTCGTTAAGCTTATCGTCGTCTGGTGCAGGCTGTCCGTACTGAGTAAAGTTTCTAATAATTAACTCTTTAGCATGAGCGATAACGTCTTCGTTTTTAACTTCAAGATCGTTTTCTTTAATTATTTTGTTTTCAATCAGTTGCCATTTTAAGCTATCCGAGTACTGGCTGTATTCTTGCTCTACTTGCTCCATAGTTAATCCGTTTTCGTTGGATGCAACTAACCATCTTTTTAAGAATTCGTCTGGTAAATCAAGTTTTACTTTCTTAATAAGGTGAAGAATAACATCGTTCTTTAGTTTGTTATCACTTTCGCTTACAAACGACTTCTCCACTTCTTCTTTAATTTTTGCTTTAAAAGCTTTAGCTGTTTTAATTTCGTCTTTTCCGAAAACTTTATCGAATAAGTCTTGATCTAAATCAGCTGGCTCCATTCTACTTATTGACTTAATAAGTAATTTAAAGTCTGCATCTAAAACTTCTATCTCTTCTTTGCTAATGTTTAGCATATGATGAGCGTCGTTGCTAAAATCTTTATTGATTCTTACAACTACTTCACTATCTTTTTGTAGTCCGACTAAAGATTTTTGCACTTTCTTATTTAGCACAATATCTAAAGCAACAGATGACGTATGATTAACACCTCCTTCTAAGACAGCACCGCTATCATCTAACTGGAAAAACTCTACCATCATTAAATCAGTTAATGCTGATTTTTCTGGTTGTGTCATTTTACCATACCTCTTAGCCATATCATTAGTATAATGGTCTACCATTTTCGTGTCTGCGACAATCTTAAAGAAATTAAACTTTCCTTTTTGATCTAGTGGAACACTAAATTCTGGAGCCATTCCCATTTCGTACTCGAAACTAAAATCGCTATCATTATCCCAATCTACTTCCGTAGTTAAAGGTAAAGGATTACCTAAAACTTCTAATTTTCCGTCCGTAATATGCTTGTAGATAGCTTCTTGCAAAAGCTTATTTACTTCGTCGACAAGAACCGACTTCCCTATCATCTTTTTTACTTGGCCCATTGGTATTTTTCCTTTACGGAAACCAGGCACACTAGCAGTTTTACGATAGTTAACAATTACTTGCTCTACTTTTTCTTGGTAGTCAGCAGCTTCTACGCTAATTTTTAATTTAGCGTTTAAAGCGTCAATTTTCTCTTGGGTAATATTCATTATTTCTTGTTTTGAAAGTGGGCAAAAATAATCATTTTCTTGTTTTTAAATCGCTATATTTGAACAAATAAACTTAATACCATGAAATACTTAATAATCCTGTTAGGATTGGCTTGCAGCCTTTCTAGCTATTCCCAAGTAAAACCCCATAAGAAAAAGTGGGATTTTGAAAAATCTAACACCTCTTCTTACAACAAAAAGCAAAAGAAATCTTTGATTGAATTTTTTGAAGAAAAAATAGACGCTACTTGTTGCTCTAGCAAAGACATCGAATTCTTTAAAGGAAACAACGAATACTTTTTTAGCGTAAAAATGAAGTCTGGAGAATTAGTAATCAATTATTTCTACGACAATAAAGACGTTCTAAACATCGACCAGCTATTGTTTGATATTGGTGAGGAAATGAAAAGAATAATTTTTTTTTCATTAAAAAAAAGCTCCTTCAAATTAAAGGAGCTTTTTTAATATAAATTATTTTCTAAGAATTAGTCTAAATCAGCTAATTGGCCTTTTATAAAGTCGGCTAATTCTTTTACGTATTCTTGAGAGAAGTTAAATTCTATACCTGCTGTTTTGTATAAATCGCCTATACTTTTAGTATAACCTAATTTAAGAGCAGCATCATAATTATCTAATGCTTCTTGTCCTAATTGCTTGTAGCTTCTCCACATTGCAATTGCTCCAAGCTGAGCCATTCCGTATTCGATATAATAAAACGGAACTTCGTATAAATGCAATTGCTTTTGCCATAGGTTAAGTAAAGCATCTTCGTGTCCTTCCCAATCAATTACAGAACTGTTAAGCTCAGACATAATGTTTTTCCATTCTTGTCTTCTTTGGTCAGCCGTATGATCGGTTGTGTATATCCATTGCTGAAACTTATCTACCGCAGCTATCCAAGGAAGTCCTTCCAACACTTTTTGCATTTGCTCTTTTTTAGCTCTTTGCAATTCTTTTTCGTCAGAATAAAATTCGTCCCAGCTATCCATACTTATTAGCTCCATTGACATAGATGCTAGTTCGGCAACTTCCGAAGGAACACTTTTAAAATCGCAAAGGTCTAGATCTCTACTCAAAAAAGAATGAATAGCATGACCACCTTCATGAACCATTGTTACTAAATCTCTTTGAGAACCAACCGCATTCATATATATAAAAGGAACCCCAATTTCGTAAAGTGGGTAGTTAAATCCGCCTGGTGCTTTTCCTTTTTTAGACTCTAAATCGACGTGCTTCATCTCTTTCATTATTTCAAGACACTCACCATAGTAAGGGCGTAATCTTTCGAAAGATTTTATTGACTTGTCTATAAGCTCTTCTCCCCCATCAAATGGTTTTAGAGGAGCGTTTCCATCAGCGTCTACCCCAGTATCCCAAGGCTTATAGCTTTCCAGATTCATTTTATTCTTCTTATCGTTATCGAAACCTTCTATAATGGGAACAATTTCTTTTGCGATAGCATCGTGAAAATCGTAACAATCTTTAGGTGTGTAGTCGAACCTTCCCATTGCAGCAAATTTGTAATCTCGGTAATTATCGAAGCCACAATTTTTAGCAATCGTTTGACGCAAAGCAATCAACTCATCATACAATTTATCAAGCGCTTCTACGTCTTGAAGTCTTCTGTCATTAATGGTATTAAAAACAGATTCTCTTTTACTTCTATCAGTATCTTTCAAAAACTGAGCAGCCTTTTGCATTGTCATACTCTCGCCATCAATTTCGACAGACATTTTAGCAGCTATTGCTCCGTACTCTTGTTGTTTGGTTTCCATCTCTACAAACAAAGGAATGTTTTCCTCTCTATAGATTTTAATCTCTTCCTTCAACCCTCTAAGGTAAATAAAGTACTTATCGTTATCTAGTTCTTTTAGATACGGAGAGTCATATACTTTTTTATTAAGCTGGTGACTGTAAGGAGCAACATTAGGAGAAATTTCGGTAATCCAGAAAGAAAAATCTTTAGCCAATTTCTCGTCTGTAGTATCTATATTCATTTTGATATACCTCCAAGCCATTTCTTCTTCCATTACAGACTCTAGCTCACTTCTATTATGCAACCATTTTTCTAATTCGGAAACATTAGAAATAGTTGCATCTAGAAGATCTTGAAAATACTGTTGCAATTTAGACCATGAGTCAACTTTTAAATCGTTAGATACAAAAGTACGTACTGGTCTTGTAGGGATATTTATTGTGTTAGTTGACATGGCTAATATTTTATTTTTTTGCTTTTACTTTAGTCTTTTTCTTTTTCTCTTCTTCGACCTTTATTAAGCCTTTAGATTGTAAAAGATTATACCATTGAATTAGTTTTTTGATATCAGAATGATACACTCTATCTTCATCAAATTCTGGCATTATCTCACGCATCCAAGTAAAATGTTCGTCTTTACTTTGTTTGTGGCTTAAAGCCTGTTCTCCGTTATGGTGTTTAAAGATATTCTCAAACACTTTATCTAAAGCCAAAGTGTCCGTGTAGGTATATATGCCCACATCTTGCAATGCGCTTACCTGATGAGAAGCATAAAGAGGCATTCGTTTGCCATCAACAAGGCTCTCAACAATTAGATTGCTTTGAGATTGATTAATCATCTTAAAAAGTCCTGGCTTTCCAGTGATTGATAGTATTCCTTCTAAATTCATGTTTTAATAATTGTGAGTTGCAAATTTAATTTTTTTATTGTGACTATACTACAAACAATAATTTTGATAGTCTGGCATCTCAGACAAGAAAGAATAACTATTCTTTTCATAATCTAATTGACAGCAATAATGCTCCAGACCATTGCTAACCAATAAAAAAGGAACCTTAAACTGAAGGTTATAAATAGATATTTGATCAAAAGCAGCTTGACTAATCTTAACGCTTGGAGCTTTACACTCTACCAACAACAAAGGTTTTGAGTCATTATTATAACACAGAATATCAAATCGTTTGCTAAGTTTATTAACTGTCAGGCCTTTTTCTACAGCCATTAAAGAGATAGGATAGTTTTTGTCTTTATTCAGAAATTGAATAAGGTTTTGCCTGACCCATTCTTCAGGATCCAGCTTAACCATCTTTTTTCTAACAGGATCAAATATTTGTCGCGATCCCTGTTCGGTTTTCATTTTGAAGTCGTAATTTGGCAAATTCAATCGCAGCATATAAATCGCAAGTAAATGAAATTTGAGGAAATCATATCGTCTTTACAGAAAAAAGATTATCACCCTGTCTACTTTTTGATGGGCGAAGAGTCTTTTTATATTGACAAAATTTCGGATTTTATTTCTAAAAACGTGCTCGATCAAAGCGAAAAAGACTTCAATCAGCATGTCTTTTACGGAAAAGATAGTGAGGTAAGTACCATTCTTTCAGCAGCAAAACAATTTCCGCTAATGGGGAAATATAATGTTGTAATAGTAAAAGAAGCACAAGAGCTTAAAAACATCGAACTTCTGGACGGCTATTTGAGCCAGCCACTCGATTCTACCATATTAGTTATTTGCTATAAAAACAAAAGCATTGACAAGCGTAAGAAATTCGGAAAAGATTTAGCAAAAAAGACCTTCCTTTTTGAAAGCAAAAAACTGTACGAAAATCAAATCGGTGATTGGATTCAGGCTTACGTTAGTCAACATCATTATAAAATAGATGTTAAAGCAGCCCATTTATTAGGAGAATATACCGGAACAAGTCTTAGCAAATTGAGCAATGAGCTTGACAAGCTTATGATAATCCTACAGAAAGGAGAAATGATTAGTCGAGAAATCATTGAAAAAAATATTGGAATCAGCAAAGACTATAATGTTTTCGAATTAAACAATGCCCTTTCTAATAAAGACATTTTAAAAGCGAACAGAATAGTAAATTATTTTGGAGACAATAGCAAAGACCACCCTCTTGTGGTAACCGTTGCTAGCTTGTTCAATCATTTTCAGAAAATATTGATTTACCATACACTAGTAGACAAATCAAAAACTAATGTAGCATCTCAGCTAAAAATCAATCCATATTTCGTTAGCGATTATGTTTCTGCGTCTAGAAGTTACAACAAAAAGAAATTATTAAATATATTTTCTTTGCTAAGAACATACGATTTAAAGAGTAAAGGAGTTAATAATTCCAGCAGCAATGATGGTCAATTATTAAAAGAATTAATCTTCCAAATTTTGCATTAAAAATATTAATTTTGCATCCATGAATTTCTTTATAACTCTTTCCGCTTTTCTTATCTTTTCAATTAGTTCAATTGCACAAACTGCTAGCGTTAGAGGTTTTGTAAACGACCAAGATACTGGCGAACCTATTTTATTTTGTAATGTTGTTATAGAAGGCAAAACTATTGGCGCATCTACAGATGTAAATGGCTTTTTCAATATTACCGACGTACCAATAGGAAATCAAAACATACTAATCACCTACATTGGTTACGATACCTTAAGAACAAGTATTACTCTTAAAGAAAACCAGATTTTAACTAGAAAGCTAGAGTTAAAACAATCTGCTATTAAAATTAATAATGTTACTATTTCTGCCGACAAGCAAGAACAAAAAACAGAAGTTAAAGTTTCTGTCACGAAAATAACTCCTAAAGACATCAAACTTATCCCAACTATTGGAGGTGAGCCAGACTTAGCCCAATACTTACAAGTATTACCTGGAGTTGTTTTTACCGGTGACCAAGGAGGACAGCTCTACATCAGAGGAGGTTCTGCAATTCAAAACAAAGTACTTTTAGACGGAATGATTGTTTACAATCCTTTTCATTCAATTGGTCTATTTTCTGTTTTCGATACTGACATCATACGAACTGCCGACATTTATACTGGGGGATTTGGAGCACAATACGGAGGAAGAATTTCTTCTATAATGGACATTAAAACTAGAGACGGAAATAAAAAGAGATATGGCGGTAGGTTCTCAGCTACTTCATTTGGTAGTAAAATATTATTTGAAGGTCCGCTAATTAAGAAAGGTGGAAATGCAAGTTTTGTAGTTTCTGCAAAGACCTCCTATTTAGATAAATCTTCCCAGCTTTTTTACACTTATATAGATACCGCTGGATTACCGTATAATTTTACAGACTTATACGGGAAGATCTCGGTGAACGGAAGCAATGGTTCAAAATGGAATGTATTCGGATTTAACTACGTAGACAATGTTAGTTATAGAGATGTTTCTAGCCTTGGGTGGAAATCAAACGGAGTAGGAAGTAATTTTGTATTAGTTCCGGAAGGGAGCTCTGCATTAATTGAAGGTAATTTTGCTTATTCCTCTTATTTAATTGGAATTGAAGAGGCTCTTTCAGCACCAAGATCAAGCGGAATAAATGGATTTAACCTTGGCTTAAACTTCACTTATTTTAATGGAGAAAACGAACTTAAATACGGCTTAGAAGTCTTGGGTTATCAGACAGATTTCGATTTCACCAACGCATCGGATTTACAAATTTCTCAAAAAGAAAACTCTACCGAACTTTCTGGATTTGTTAATTATAAGTTAAAAGGAGAGAAGTTAATTGTAGAGCCCGGAATTAGAATCTATAAATACAACTCTATCGCAGCTACTTTTGAACCAAGACTAGGAGCTAAATTTTTAGCAAGCGATAGATTAAGATTTAAATTAGCTGCTGGTAAATATTCTCAAAACCTAGTAAGCACCAATTCTGATAGAGATGTAGTTAACTTATTCTATGGTTTTTTATCGGCACCAGAAGATATTCCTGATGAATTTTTAGGAAAAGAGATTAGTAACGGACTTCAAAAAGCAAACCACTTAATAGTTGGAATGGAATATGATTTTTCTGACAACATAGATTTCAATCTAGAAGGATATGTTAAAGAATTTAGTCAACTGACAAACATTAATAAAGACAAAATCTCTATTAACGACCCTGATTTTATTGTGGAGAAAGGATTGGCTCAAGGGGTAGATTTGGTATTAAAATATAGTAATCCTAAATTTTATTTCTGGGCAGTTTATTCTTTAGGATATATTACCAGAACAGATGAAAACCAAACATACCGACCACATTTTGACAGACGCCATAATGTTAACTTAGTAGCTACCTATAAATTCGGATTCGATAACTCATGGAGTTTTGACGCTAGATGGAATTTCGGTACCGGATTCCCATTCACTCAAACTCAAGGTTTTTACCCATTACTTGATTTTGATGACGGAATAAACACCACTTACAATGAGGAAACAGGAGAGTTAGGGATAATATATGCTGACTTAAACGAAGGACGCCTTCCTTATTATCACAGACTCGATGTAGCACTTAAAAAAGAATATCAGTTAAGTAAAAACTCAACTTTTAACTGGAATGTAGGAATTACCAATGCTTACAACAGAGAGAATATTTTCTATTTTAATAGAATAGAATACAAAAGAGTAAATCAATTACCATTTATGCCTAGTGCAGGTATTAGTTTAACTTTTTAATAAATATGCACAATCAACTCCTTTTTCTTTTTAAATTCGCATCCATTGCTAAACAAGTCTATAAATGAGTAAATCGTCTCCAACAAAATATATATTCGTCACTGGTGGCGTAGCTTCCTCATTGGGTAAAGGAATTGTATCCGCATCTCTAGGAAAACTTCTTGAAAAAAGAGGGCTATCTGTTACTATTCAAAAACTTGACCCATACATTAATGTGGATCCAGGTACAATGAACCCTTACGAACATGGAGAATGTTTCGTGACAAACGATGGAGCAGAAACAGATTTAGATCTTGGTCATTACGAAAGATTTTTATCTAACGAAACTTCTCAAGCAAACAATGTTACTACTGGAAGAATATACCAGTCTGTAATTGAAAAAGAAAGACAAGGAGAATATTTGGGAAAAACCGTTCAGGTAATACCTCATATCACCAATGAAATAAAAGACCACATCAAAATATTAGGTGAAACAGGTCAATACGATATCGTTATTACAGAAGTAGGAGGAACTGTTGGAGATATAGAATCCTTGCCTTTTATTGAAGCAATTCGTCAGTTAAAATGGGAAATGGAATCGAATGCTATTTCCATACACCTTACTTTAATACCATATTTATCTGCTGCTGGAGAGTTAAAAACAAAACCAACTCAAAACTCGGTAAAGAAATTAAGAGAATTAGGGCTACAACCAGAAATACTTGTTTGTAGATCGGAACACCACCTAAACTCTGACATTAGAAGAAAAATCGCTCTATTTTGTAATGTTGAAAGAGATGCTGTTATCGAATCTTTGGATGCCGAAAGTATTTACGATGTTCCAATCTTAATGCAAAAGGAAAAGCTCGATAAAGTTGTACTAAGAAAATTAGGCCTTAACGACGACACAGATGTTAAACTGTCAGATTGGAATGAGTTTTTAGTTCGATTAAAAAACCCGAAAAGCGAAGTAAACATTGGCTTGGTAGGAAAATATGTAGAGTTAAAAGATGCATATAAATCCATATCAGAATCCTTCATACACAGTGGAGCTGAAAACGAATGTAAGGTAAACGTAAGCTGGATTCATTCTGAAAATATAAACGAATCATCAGCTGCTAAAATATTAGGAAAGCTTGATGGTATCCTTGTTGCCCCAGGATTTGGAGACAGAGGTATAGAAGGAAAGATTTTGGCTGTAAATTATGCAAGAACAAATAACATTCCTTTTTTCGGAATTTGCTTAGGAATGCAATGTGCAGTTATCGAGTTTGGAAGAAATGTTTTACAACTAGAAAACGCAAATTCGACTGAAATTAACGCTGACACTCCTCACCCAGTCATCAACATAATGGAGGAACAGAAAAAGATAACAGACAAAGGAGGAACAATGCGTCTAGGGTCTTATCCATGTAAGCTTGAGAAAGAAAGTAAAGCTTACGATTGTTATGGTAAAGAAACAATTGAGGAGAGACACCGTCACCGCTTTGAATTTAATAATGATTATTTAACACAATTCCAAGACAAAGGAATGAAGGCTACAGGAGTAAATCCTAATTCTAATTTAGTAGAAATTGTAGAAATTCCTTCTCATCCTTTTTTCGTTGGAGTACAATTTCACCCAGAATATAAAAGCACTGTAACCAACCCACAGCCATTGTTTGTAGGTTTTGTTGCTGCTGCCATTAATTACTCTAAATCAAAAAAATAAGATGGACAAAAATTCCATAACAGGAGTCGTGCTAATTGTAGCAATCGTATTCGGATACAACTACCTTTACCCACCAGTAATTAAAGCACCTCAAGAAGCTAAAACTGAAACCGTTGTATTAGAAGAACAAGCTAACACAACAACAGAATTCGAAAAAGCAGAATTTGCAGCTTCTACATTAACAACTATTAATCCTGAACAATATTCCAACCAATATGGTTCGTTTGCTGTTTCTGCTGAGGGAGACAATACTCCTATCTTAATAGAAAACGAAAAAATAGAATTAACTATCTCTCCAAAAGGAGGAAGAATAATTTCTGCAATTCTAAAAGAATATGTGACATCAAAAGGAGATTCTCTAAATTTAATTTCTGAGGACTCTTCTAAATTTAATATTTCATTTTTCTCAGAAAACAGAATCATAAATACTGAAGAATTATTTTTCTCTTCTTATGATCAGTCAGACAATAGCGTTAGCATGCGTTTGCTTGCAGATAACGGAGGTTATCTAGAATATGTATATAGTCTACGACCAGACGACTATATGGTTGATTTCGAGATTAACAATTCTAATCTTCAAAACTTAATTCCGGCAAACCAAAATGCAATGGAACTGGACTGGTCATTAAACTTACCTCATACTGAGAAAAGTCTAGAAAATGAGCGTTTGTATTCTACGACCTATTTCAAATATTTAAATGATGAAGTAGATTATCTTTCTGAAACCAAAGATGACGAAGAAGAATTAATAGGAAAAGTACAATGGATAGGCTTCAAGCACCAGTTTTTTAGTTCTGTTTTAATAAACAATCAAGGCTTTGAAAAATCGACTAGCGTATCGGCTACAACAAACGAATTTTCCAAGAACTATGTTCGTAATTTAAGTGCAAATATCACTCTGCCATATGGTCATAAAACAGAGGAGAAAAATGCAATGCAATTCTATTTCGGACCTAATCATTACCAGACTTTAACTAGTTATGATTTAGATTTAGAAAAGATGATTCCATTAGGTTGGGGTATATTCAGATGGGTAAATAAATATGCTGTTATTCCTATTTTCAACTTTTTAAGCTCTTGGATTTCTAACTACGGAATCATTATTTTAATAATGACTTTCATTATTAAAATGGCATTAGCGCCATTCACACTCAAAGCATATCTTTCTCAAGCTAAGATGAAAGTTCTAAAGCCTGAAATTGATAAAATTCAGGAGAAGCACAAGGATAAAGATCCTATGAAAGCGCAGCAAGAAGTGATGGCGTTTTACAAAAAGACAGGTGTTAATCCACTTGGAGGATGCCTTCCGATGCTTTTGCAAATGCCAATATTATTTGCACTTTTTAGATTTTTCCCAGCAAGCATAGAGCTAAGACAACAAAAGTTTCTTTGGGCAGATGATTTATCTTCTTATGATTCTATTTTAAACCTTCCTTTCGAAATTCCATTCTATGGAGACCACGTTAGTTTGTTTACTCTATTAATGACCGTTTCTACCTTATTATATACTAGGATGAATAACCAAATGAGCGGACCTCAAATGGCTCAAATGAAATGGATGATGTACTTAATGCCAATTATGTTCTTAGGCTTCTTTAACAACTATGCGGCAGGATTAAGCTACTACTACTTCTTAGCAAATATGGTAACATTCGGACAGCAGTTTGTAATGAGAAAATATTTTATTGACGAAGCAAGTATCTTAAATAAGATTGAGCAAAACAAAAAGAAACCAGTTAAAAAGTCTAAGTTTCAAAAAAGATTGGAGGACATGGCTAAAAAACAACAAGAAAAGGCTTCTAAAAAATAAGCTCCTTATAAGTACTGAAGAAAAAGTTTCATTGCTTTTACTTTGTCCTTGTCTAGCTTATAGCTAATAACATCTGTTAGGTATTGTTTTTTATCTATTGAAGTATCGAAATTTTCTTTAAGTTCATTCAAAGCTTTATCCAAATTAGAAAGTCCATAATCAATGGCTTTAGAAAATTCTTTTTCAACAGAAGGGTCTAGCTTATTAATAGAAACCCAACAAGCAAAAACAAACGGCAATCCCGTAAACAACTGCCATTGCTCTGATAAGTCGAAAACATACTCATAGTTATTAGTGTATTGGTATGCCCTGTCTCCTATAATCAATCCAGCAACATTAGCACCGATTTCCTTTTCATAACCAGCTTTAGCATCTATAAAAGTTGGATTTATTTTCCAGTATCGCTTACACAATACCTTCACTAATTCTACCGATGTACGTGACTGATAATCAAGCAATATAGTATCTATCTGATCAAGAGGAACCTCACTAAACAAACAAACGGTCTCTACTTTTCCTGACGAACCTATGCAGGAATCTCCAACAAGATGGTATTGCTTTAATTTTGGCAAAACAGCAACAGGAACGAGTGCTAAATCTACCTCTTTGTTTAGTAATTTTTGAGCACAAACCGAAGGCATACCTAAAGTAAGATCCATGTTTATATTGCTGTTTTCTAAGCCATAAACAAAAGGAATACTGTTAAGGTAAGAAATAGTAGCTATTTTTAATTTTGTCATAATTAGATAGAACTAAAAAGTTGAAAAATCATAACGCTACAGACCACTACTTTCAGAACTACACCACTTAGTAAACCAATGAATGAGCCAAAAGCAATTTTAGTTACTTGAATAAAATCTTTATCTGTGGACTCTAAGTAAGCACCAACGAAAGCTCCTATAAATGGGCCGAGAACAAAGCCAAAAGGAGGAATAAAAAGTCCGAGAATTAGTCCTATAGTAGAGCCTCTAATAGCCATTTTTTTACCTCCAAACTTTTTGACACCATATATCTGCAACCAGATATCTAATACAGTTATTGCAACCATTATAATGGCCCAATTAACCAAAAAATCAAGCGCAATAGAATAAGATGAAAAGAAATGAATGACCAATAAAGAGACGTAGCACAATGGAGGGCCAGGTATCACAGGAAAAAAACATCCTATAAGACCAACGAGCATTAAAACAATACTAATAACTAAAACTACTATATCCATACCACAAATTTACATATAGTTTATAAAATTATGTAGCATTAAGTTTTTATAGTTGTATTTTTATGACTTATTATTTAACAAAAAAAAACACCATGAAACATATTTATTTAGTATTGGGTTTATTGTACTCTACTATTTCAGTAGCTCAATACAATTTTAGCGACGACTTTGAATCCTATAACTCAGGGGATTACCTTGGGGCTACATCTCCTTCATGGACTACTTGGTCTGGAACAACTGGAGGTGCTGAAGACGTAGTAATTAGCGATGCAAACGCAAACAGTGGAATCAACTCTACTTTCTACAGTTCATCTGCAGCCACTGGCGGCCCTCAAGATGTAGTTTTACCATTTGGAAGCCTATTCACAGAAGGAGAATTTTCTTTCGAGGCAAGCTTCTTTGTAAACAATGGAACGGGAGCATATTTCAACCTTCAAGCAGAAGAAGAAATAGGACAAACATGGGCTGTAGATTGCTTCATGGAAACAGATGGAACATTTAGACTAGCTACTGGAGGAGGTGCTACCACTTTCATAGAGACAACCTATCCTTTTAACGTTTGGTTTGACGTTAAGATTGAAGTTAATATCACTCTAAACATCTGGACACTTAGTATCGATGGTCAAGAAATAGGCAGTTTCGAAAATACAGAAAACGCAATTGCATCACTTGACATCTTCCCACTTCAAGGCAATCAGTTCTATGTTGACGACATTGTTATTAACCATACTCCATACGAGCCTATAGGACTTGATGCCTATCTGACAAGTATTAACACACCATCAAACATCCAATTCCCTTTAAATGTAGAAATCATGGGAACTGTTTTAAATTATGGAGAAGAGAATATTACATCATTTGATATTACCTGGACAGATGGTACAGATTACTATACAGAAAACTTTAGTGGTTTAAATATTGCTAATCTGGAAACCTATGACTTCACACATGGAGATTTGTTAAACATTGATAGCCAAACAACAACAGATATAACGGTTACTATCGAAAACGTGAATGGAGCAATGGATAATGACGAAACAAATAATAGTCAAAGTTCTCAAATTAATTCTTATCCGTTTTTAAGCGAAAGAATTCCATTATACGAACACTTCACCAGTAATACCTGCGGACCTTGCGCTGCATTCAATCCAGGTTTTCAAGTGCTTCTAAATGCTAATGATGTAAATAACATTAATAATTCTGGGGTTAATGCAATTAAATTTCAAGAAAGCTACCCAGGAGCACCAGATCAATCGTACAATTCAGATGTAACCAACAGATCAAGCTACTATGGCGTTACGGGCATTCCTAGCGCACACATTGACGGAACTTCCACTAGCTCATCTCAAACTGAAATAGATGACCACAAAAACGAACCATGTTTTATTGATATAAGCGGTACTGCCGTTTCGGAAGAAGGAAATGATCTTACTGTAGACTTAAGTATTACTTCTTACCAAGATTATCCTAACTCAACAGTTCATATCGTTATCGTGGAAGATGAATATAATAATTCTTTAGGGAGTAATGGTGAAACAGAGTTTTTCCAAGTAGCACGAAAAATGTTGCCTAACTCTTCAGGAACTACTGCCAATTTAACTTCAGGAAACACCATTACAATTAATGAAGAAGGATTTTTTGCTTACGGAAATGTAGAAGCAGAAGGCTATAATACATGGAATGGACTTGGAAATTGCAGAGTGATTGTTTACATACAAAATGAAGACGATCAAATTGTGCTTCAATCAAGAGTTATAGAAATAACTGGAAACACTAACGTTGCTGAATCTTACAATTGTCTCGCAAACGGATGTATTGATCCGGGAACAGGAGATGGCGAATATTCTTCTGTGGAAGAATGTACAGCTACATGTGTAACAGACATTAAGCATTGGAACGACTTTAAATTAGAATTAAGTCCAAACCCAACAACGGACATAGTAAAAATTCAATTTCAGTCTGTAGAAGAAAACGTTAGTATAAAAATCTATTCTATAGCAGGGCAATTGGTTTACCAAACAATACATAATGCAACTCAAGGCTCTCAATCTTTAAAAATTGACATGAGACACCTCGAAAGTGGAATCTATAATTTATCGATTATGCAAGGGCATAAAAAAGCAGAGCATTTGATTATAAAACAATAAAATAATCTGGCTAACACTTAAAAGCGAAATCAATTGATTTCGCTTTTTTTATACCCATAAAATAATTCAAAAAATGTAAATTGCCATCAAATTAAAACAAACAAAAATGCACACTCCTCTTACAGCAATTTCTCCTATTGACGGAAGATACCAATCTAAAACATCAGAGTTAAGCGCTTTTTATTCCGAAGCTGCTTTAATTAAGTATAGAGTGAAAGTCGAAATAGAATATTTCATTTGTTTGTGTGAAATACCTTTACCTCAATTACAAGATTTTGACAAAGCGTTATTTGACAATTTAAAAACCATATATACTGAGTTCAGTAATGAGGATGCTTTAAAAATTAAAGAGATTGAAAAAGTAACTAATCACGATGTTAAAGCTGTAGAGTACTTTATTAAAGAAGAGTTTGACAAATTAGGATTAGAAAAATACAAAGAGTTTATTCATTTCGGACTTACCTCTCAAGACATTAATAATACCGCTACTCCATTATTAATAATGGACTCTGTAAGTGATGTTTATATACCAAACTATTTAGATCTAATTAACAAACTAGTTGATTTAAAAGACGAATGGGCTGAAATACCAATGCTAGCTAGAACACACGGACAAGCAGCATCACCTACAAGATTAGGCAAAGAAATAATGGTTTTTATAGAAAGATTGGAAAAACAAATCGGACTTTTAAATACTATTCCTTTCTCAGCTAAATTTGGTGGAGCGACAGGAAATTTTAATGCGCACCATATTGCATACCCAAACATAGATTGGATCGATTTTGCTAACCATTTTTTAGAAGAAAAATTAGACTTAGATAGATCTCAAGTTACTACACAAATAGAGCATTACGACAATCTTGCTGCACTTTTCGATAATTTTAAAAGAGTGAATAACATTCTTATCGATTTGAGTAGAGATGTATGGAGCTATGTTTCTATGAACTATTTCAAACAAAAAATAAAAGCAGGAGAAGTCGGATCTTCCGCTATGCCACATAAAGTTAATCCTATTGATTTCGAAAATGCAGAAGGAAACTTAGGAATAGCAAACGCTATATTCGAACATCTATCGGCTAAACTACCAATATCAAGACTTCAGAGAGACTTAACGGATTCTACTGTATTGAGAAATGTAGGCGTTCCTATGGCTCACACTATAATTGCTTTTAAATCAATCTTAAAAGGACTAGACAAACTCATTTTAAACGAAGAGGCTATCGCTAAAGACCTAGAAGAAAACTGGGCAGTAGTTGCAGAAGCTATTCAAACGATTTTAAGAAGAGAAGGATATCCTAAACCTTACGAAGCACTTAAAGGATTGACTAGAACAAATGAAGCAATCAATCAACAAAGTATTGCAGCATTTATAGATTCTCTAAACATCAGCAATGAGCTAAAGAATGAATTGAAAGAAATTACTCCATCTAATTACACAGGAGTACGTTTCTAATCTATTACTTTAAATTTAATAAGGTAGTCAGACCAGTTCCAAGTAAACAGACCCAACAAGTCAGTTAACTCTTGAAGAAATACAGGATTTGGTTCGTTTTGATTTTTCAATAAATCTCCTTGAAAATCATTTAGATTATATTTCACAAAAATACTTTTAGCCATCGCTTTTTCGACAGAAGCATCTTCAATTAGCTGTTCTTTAAAGAATTTCTCGTAATCCATAAACATCTCACGGACTAGTTCCTCTTCCATATCTATGTATTTGATCAATTCGTTAAGGCTTGACAAATGAAATTTGTCAACTGTAGAGTCATCAAAAAACTCAATTAGACGATGGTTATTAGCTGCGAAAATGATCATAATAAACCATATAACATCTTCACGCTGAAGATTTGGAGATTCTTCAAACTTTCTATTATCGTTTACAAATTCAATAATTTCGGGAAATCCCTTATCGATAACATCGAATAAAGTGCTAGCATATACTACCGCTAAATCATCAATTTTTATCTTTCGTCTCTTGTTAAAGCCAAATAATTTCATACTACGCTAATCTAAACTTTTTTTGAGCTACTTTCAACACTTCATCACCAATTGCTAAACATGCTGTTGCAGCAGGCGAAGGAGCATTTAAAACATGTATACTGTTTTGTTTATGTTCTATTTTAAAATCGTCAAAAACTTCCCCATCATTACCAAGAGCCATAGCTCTAACCCCGCTTCTACCAACTTTAATATCACTCATTTTAAGGCTAGGCACTAATCGGTTAAGTTCCTTCAAAAATAATCTTTTTGAAAATGCTCTTCTATATTCTTTCCAACCAAATCTCCAATGTTTAAAAAATAATTTCCAAGTACCTTTATAAAGCAAAGCTTCTAGAGTATCTTTAAAATTGAAGTCGGTTTTACCATATCCTTCTCTTTTAAAAGTAAAGACTGCATTGGGTCCGCACTCAATAGTTCCATCCACCATTCTGGTAAAATGAACTCCTAAAAATGGAAATTCAGGATTTGGAACAGGATAAATTAGATGTTTTACTTTTTCCATTCCTTGAGGGGTAAGATCATAATAATCTCCCCTAAATCCTACAATTCTCATATCCGGACAAAGTCCATCTTTTTGAGCTAGACGATCGGAAAACAAACCAGCGCAAAAAACATTGTAAGACGCTTTAACGATTCCTTTTGAAGTTATAATTTTATTCTCATCGCTAATTTCTAAGACTTCGCAAGAAGTAAAGATTTTGCTTTCAGGGTTAATTTCTAAAATAAGCTGAGCTAATTTATTAGTTACACCAACAAAATCTATAATACCTGCCTCTGGAACTGTAATAGCAGCAATACCATTTACAAATGGCTCGATTTCTTTTAATTGTTGTTGGTTAATTTTAGCAATTCCTTCTAAACCATTGGCTTTTCCTGTCTCATAAATTTTATCGAGCCTAGGCAATTCGTCTTCGGAAACTGCTACAACAACCTTACCGCACACATCATGTTTTATAGAATATTGTTTGGCAAAATCTACCAACTGCTTTCTTCCGTTGACACAATTTTTTGCTCTATAAGAGCCAGGACGATAATATAAGCCAGAGTGAATTACCCCAGAATTCCTACCAGTTTGGTGCTTGGCAAGTTGATCTTCTTTTTCAAGAACAACAAGACGAATTTTAGGATATTCTTTCTGTATTTTATAAGCACTTGCTAAGCCTACAATTCCTCCACCAATTACCGCTATATCAAACTCTCCTATCATTTAAAAACTCTCGAAATATTAAATCCAAAATATATATTCCCTTGTGTCCAATCCATTGTCTCAGTAAGAAAAGCATGTTCGTTCATTCCCCTAGAATTACTCAAGTGTAAAGAAAAAACATGACCCCCAGTTTCAATATCAAAACCTAAAGCAACATATTGCAACGCATTAAACTCATCTCTGAAATTATAAAAATACTCTCCGTTTAAAGAAACTCTTTTGCTAAGCTTATACCTGCCTCCTAGACCCAAATACATTGTACCAGCAGGAGTTCTATTCACCAAATACAAGTGAGTTGGCAACAAAGCCAAAGAAAGTTTGGAAGAGAGCTTTCTAGAAATAATAAGCTGATTGCTAAAGCTCTGATAATTAGCCCATAAAAAATCTGGCCTTTCTCTAAAGAAATCAGACGGATGGATTAAAAAAAATGCTGAATAGCTAGAAACAGAGATAGGCGTTTTGTTGGTCTGTTTTAAGTAATTGATTTTAGCACCTAAATCGTATTGTTTAAGAGACGAACTTCTACCAAAAGACAAGGTAACATTATCATGAAGACCATATTCGAAACCAAATCTAACCTTAGCGTCGTCAATACCATAAAGAGAATAAAGTCCCTGATTAATAGTCCCAAAACGATGCTGAATTAGAAACTTTAGCTCTCCTTTGGAAGACAATTTAGAAGATTGTGCATTAATAATTCTACTGTCTTTAAAAATGGACTGCACTATTCTATCTTCTTTATCTGAGTCAAGTAAGCTTAACAAATCTTGAGACTGAATGTTAAATGTACTAAGTATAAAAATTGTTATGATTAGTATTCTCATTTTAATTTTCTGTTAAGGTTGCTACAACACTTACTTTAATTTCTTCAGCAATATTATACAAAACTACTTTTGGAATTTTTATTTTATAGTCTTTAAGCAAAACATTAAAGCTAGACTCTATAGAAAGCACACCATCTATCATTTGTAAGTCTGATTCTATTTCTACATTATTAGTAACACCATGAATAGTGAAGTCACCTTTACAAACTACCTTATTTTTATTTTGAATATCTATAGATGAAAAACTTATAATTTCTCCCTGAAATACAGCATAAGGATACTTTTCTGATTCTAAATAACTTTCATTAAAATGCTCCTGCATTAATGAGTTAGGAAAAACAAAATCTTGGATAGCTATTTTAAAAGCGTACTTACCACTGTTTAAATCAATCACTGCTCCTAGCTTGTTGTTTACAGCTTCAATATCTTCAAGAGGTGCGGAGGAAAAAAAACTAGCCTCTCCTGTTTTAGTTAGGAACTGCTGAGCAAGTAAAGATTGAGAGAAAAACAAAAAAACTAGTAGGTATCGCATTTAACAAAGATAAAGAATAGTTAAGTAACATTCCTTTTAAATAATAAATATCCGAAGTAAAACATTAACATAACCGCAAACAATCCTGCTTGTTGAGAATCGAACAATTGACTTGACCAAGCAAACAATAAAGGACCTAAAAAAGCAGTAGCTTTTCCTGAGAAGGCATAAAAGCCAAAAAATTCGTTTTTCTTTTCTTCAGGGGTGATTTTAGACATTAATGTTCTGCTAGAAGATTGATTGGGGCCAGCAAAAAAACCAATCAATATAGCAGCAAGCCAAAATATATTCTTAGAACTAAACCAATCAGGAACGCTATCTCCTCCAAAAATTAATTGACACAAACCTGGAAGCTCAGGGGCTAAAGCACCAATAAAACAAGCTACTATTAAAAATACAATACTAATTTTTATAATTCTTTGACTACTCCATTTATTATCGACTAGACCAAATAAATACGCACCCAATCCAGCTAAAAGATTTAAAACAATTCCTAAAAATAGTATTTCTTCAAAAGTGAAGCCGATTGTTACAGAAGCATAAATCCCTCCCAAAGCAAAAACAGTTATTAAAGCATCGTTGTAAACCAATCTTGCGATAAGAAAGTTTCGAACTTTTTTATACTCCTTAATTTCTTTAAAAGTGACTAATAAGTTTGCATAAGCTTGTTTTGCCATTACAAAAAAAGATCCTTTTTTAGGCTTTACCTCTTTAATGTTTACAAAAAACGGAATGCTAAAAATCAAAAACCAAAGAGCAACTAATACATTGGTTGCTCTTATATGTTCTCCCGTTTCTTTATCTAAACCAAATGGAGCAATTTCTACATCTACAAGTAAAAACAAAGCTATAAGCAATGCAAGTAATCCTCCTAAATAACCCAATCCCCAACTAAAGCCTGACACTTTTCCAATTTTATCAGAAGAAGCTATCTCTGGAAGGTATGCGTTACAAAAAACAGTTCCTAACTCAAAAGAAACGTTTGCAACAGTAAAAATCGCTATTGCTAAAAGCATGTTGGAGGTTGGAAAGAAAAGAAGCGAAGTGGCAATTACACACACCAATGTACTGACGAACATAATGCGCTTTCTAATAGCAAACCCATCAGCTAAAGCTCCAAAAAAAGGAGACAATATTGCCACTAAAATAGCACAAAAAGAAATCGAGTAAGACCACCAGTTAGTACCAGTTAACTCATCTGGAGCTATTGACTTAGTAAAATAGGTTCCGTAAATAAAGGTAACCACTAAAGTGGTAAAAGCAGAATTAGCAAAATCATACATGGCCCATGACCAAATGATTTTTTTATTGTCTTTTGCAATCATAATTAATCGAATGTACAATTTTTTATTCTGAATACTACTTTAGCATGTCACTTTAAATGATACTTTTGCGAGCTTAAAACAGATACATTTTGGATTATAATTTTATTGACAAAAAACAAGGTTCTATCAAAGATGACATTCTTTCAGGACTTACAGTAGCCTTAGCCTTAGTGCCAGAAGCAGTAGCCTTTGCCTTTGTAGCAGGAATATCTCCAATCATAGGACTTTACGGAGCCTTTATGATGGGAATAGTAACTTCATTATTTGGAGGAAGACCAGGTATGATATCAGGAGCTACCGGGGCCATGGCAGTTGTTATGGTTCACTTAATTAAAGAGGGGGTTGAAATGGGAGGCCAAGAAATGGGCTTGCAATTTTTGTTTTTCACTTTAATTCTGGCCGGACTAATTCAAATAATGGCTGGAGTTTTTAAACTTGGTAAGTTTATTCGTATGATTCCTCATTCGGTAATGATGGGTTTTGTGAACGGACTAGCAATAGTTATTTTTCTTTCTCAACTAAATATGTTTAAATCGGAAGGCAAATGGCTAGATAATCCTCAAATGTTTAATATGTTAGGATTAGTAGGACTTACCATGGCAATCATGTATTTCCTTCCTAAAATCACAAAAAAAATACCTAGTGCACTTGCTGCAATTATTGTAGTTACCTGCATAGTTGTATTCGGAAACATAGACACCTCAACAGTTCAATCATTCATTACTGCAGGTGGTGGCGACGGAATAAAAGCTGGTTTACCAACCTTTAATTTTCCAATCATTCCTTTCACATTAGACAGCTTATTGTTCATGCTTCCATACGCTTTAATACTAGCAGCAATTGGTCTTATAGAATCTTTAATGACTTTAAACCTAATTGACGAATTAACAGAATCTCATGGTCATGGAAATAGAGAGTGTGTTGCTCAAGGAGGAGCAAATATTATTAACGGACTATTTGGAGGAATGGGCGGATGCGCTATGATTGGTCAGAGTATCATAAATATTAAATCAGGTGGTAGAGGAAGACTTTCGGGAGTAACTGCAGCGGTCGCTTTACTATGCTTTATTTTGTTTGGATCTACTTACATAGAAATGATTCCTATATCTGCACTAGTTGGAGTAATGTTTATGGTAGTAATCGGAACTTTTGCATGGAACACTTTCCGTATTGTAAATAAGGTGCCAATGGCAGATGTTTTTGTAATCGCTCTTGTAACTTTAATGACTGTATTTTTCGATTTAGCGATTGCAGTTATATCGGGTGTGATTGTAGCATCCTTAGTATTTGCATGGGAAAACGCTAAACGAATTAGAGCTAGAAAATCAGTGGACGAACACGGAGTAAAACACTATGAAATTTACGGGCCTTTATTTTTCGGATCAACTGAACTTTTCCAAAGTAAATTTGACATTAAAAACGATCCGGATGAAATTATCATAGACTTTAAAGAATCTAAAATAATGGATCAATCTGCAATTGAGTCAATCAATAAGATTGCCGAAAAATACTTGAAGTTGAATAAAATAATTCACTTAAGACATTTATCTCCAGATTGTATTCTTCTTATCAAGAAGGCCAAAGAAATTTGCGATGTAAACGTTCTAGAAGATCCAAACTATTTTGTGGCTATCGACAATTACCGGAAAGCAACAACTAAATAACAAAAAAGGCTCTTCATTTGAAGAGCCTTTTTTATGTGATAAACTTTAACAGATTAAGCGTTCTGCTTACGTATTAAATTTAATGCTGAGCCAGCTCTAAACCAATCTATTTGCTGAGCGTTATAAGTGTGATTTAAAGCAATTATTTCTTTAGCACCATCTGAATGGACCACTTCTAAATGAAGTTGTTTTCCTGGAGCGAAATCGACTAGGTCAATAAAGTTAAACGTATCGTTTTCTTTTATTTTATCGTAGTCTGATTCAAGATTGAAAGTTAAACCTAACATCCCTTGCTTCTTAAGGTTCGTTTCGTGAATTCTAGCAAACGATTTTACTATTACAGCACAAACACCCAAGTGTCTTGGCTCCATCGCAGCATGCTCTCTAGAAGAACCTTCTCCGTAATTATGGTCACCAACTACAATGGTAGGAACATTAGCAGCTTTATAAGCTCTAGCAACATTAGGAACCTCATCCGAAGATCCATCTAATTGATTGACTACAGAGTTAGTTAGTTCGCTATATGCATTCACAGCACCAATCAGGCAGTTATTAGAAATATTATCTAAATGTCCTCTATATCTTAACCAAGGACCAGCCATTGAGATATGATCGGTAGTACATTTCCCTTTTGCTTTAATTAAAAGCTTTGCATTTTCTATGTTTTTCTCATCCCATCCAGCAAATGGAGTAAGCAATTGCAACCTTTTAGAATCAGGGTTTACAACTACATCAATTGAAGAGCCATTAGCAGCAGGAGCCTGGTAGCCATTGTCTTGCACGCTAAAGCCATCCGAAGGAAGTTCCATCCCTTTAGGAACCGATAACATTACCTTCTCTCCTGATTCACTAACTAATTCATCTGTAATAGGATTAAAATCTAATCGGCCTGAAATAGCTACCGCAGCAACCATTTCAGGTGAGGCTACAAATGCGTGTGTGTTAGGGTTTCCGTCTGCACGTTTAGCAAAGTTTCTATTAAAGGAGTGAACAATAGAATTTTTCTCTTGTTTTTCTGCACCTTCTCTATCCCACTGACCAATACATGGTCCGCAAGCATTAGTAAAAATTCTTGTAGACTCGAATTTATTAAACGAATCAATAAGACCATCTCTTTCTGCAGTAAACCTAACTTGCTCAGAACCAGGATTAATTCCTAAAATTGCTTTAGGCTTAACCCCTTTAGCAACTGCATCTTCTACAATAGAAGCTGCTCTAGTTAAATCTTCGTAAGAAGAGTTAGTACAAGAACCTATCAAAGCCCACTCTACATCAAGAGGCCAATCGTTTTTTCTTGCTTTCTCTTTCATTTCTGAAACAGGAGTCGCTAAATCTGGAGTAAAAGGTCCGTTAATGTGAGGAGTCAATTCCGATAAATTAATTTCGATAACTTCATCAAAATACATTTCCGGATTGTCATATACTTCTTGGTCTCCCGTTAAGTGTTCTTTCACATCATTAGCAGCATCGGCTACATCGTTTCTATCTGTTGCTCTCAAATATCTTTCCATACTTTCATCGTAACCAAATGTAGAAGTAGTAGCACCAATTTCTGCTCCCATATTACAAATAGTTCCTTTACCAGTACAAGACAAAGACTTAGCACCTTCTCCAAAGTATTCTACAATACAACCTGTTCCACCTTTTACGGTAAGTATACCAGCAACTTTAAGAATAACATCTTTTGCAGAAGTCCATCCATTCAATTCACCAGTTAATTTAATTCCTATAAGTTTTGGAAATTTTAATTCCCAAGCCATTCCTGCCATTACATCAACTGCATCCGCACCACCTACACCAATTGCTACCATTCCTAAACCACCTGCGTTAACAGTATGAGAATCGGTACCAATCATCATTCCTCCAGGAAAAGCATAATTTTCTAATACTACTTGGTGTATAATACCCGCACCTGGCTTCCAGAAGCCTATTCCGTATTTATTACAAACCGAACTTAAAAAATTGAATACTTCATTATTAGTATTTAAACTATTCTGAAGATCTTTATCCGCACCTATTTTAGCTAAAATAAGGTGGTCAGCATGTGCTGTAGAAGGAACAGCAACATTATCTTTTCCAGCTTGCATAAACTGAAGTAAAGCCATTTGTGCCGTAGCATCTTGCATAGCAACTCTATCGGGACCGAAATCAACATAATCTTCTCCTCTTGTGAATGGCTTATCGTTAGACTGTTCCCACAAGTGAGTATAAAGTATTTTTTCTGCTAAAGTTAAGGGCTTGCCTACTAGTTTTCTTGCCTGAGCAATACGAGATGGAAATTTAGCGTATACTTCCTTTATCATGTTTATATCAAACGCCATAGATGAAATCTTTTAAGAATTATTATTCATTTTTAAGTGAAGCGAATTTACATTTTTCAATCGAGTAATCCAAGATATTATCTGTATATTGCATCGAATGAAATTAGTATTAGAAAATATTAAAATCGCCTTGAAATCAGTTCGCACAAACTTACTGCGCACCATTTTAACCATCTTCATAATAGCAATCGGCATTACCGCACTTGTTGGCATACAAACAGCCATACAGTCTATTCAGTCTTCCATCAGCTCTAATTTTGCAAGCATGGGAGCAAACACTTTCAATATTAGAAACAAAAGCGCTAGAGTTCAAATCGGACAGCAAGGAAGAAAGGCAAAGAAATTTAAAGCTATTACATTTTCGGAAGCACTTGACTTTAAAGAAAACAATGCTACAATAACCTCTATCTCGACAAGAGCAACCTCAGGAGGAATTATAAAATACAAATCGCAAAAATCAGACCCAAATATTAACGTTATGGGTGTAGACGAAAATTACTTAATCGCTTCGGGATACACACTTAAATCTGGTCGAAACTTCAATACAGAAGAATCATACGCCTCAAAAAACGTAGTAATATTAGGAAACGAAACATCCAATATATTTTTCAAAAACGAAAGTGCAATTGGAAAAATAATTACAATTGGAGATAACAAATACACCATAATTGGAGTACTAGAGTCTAAAGGGTCAAGCATGAGCTTCGGGGGAGATAAGACCTGTTTAATACCTATTTCTAGCGCCAGACAACACTTCGGCTACCCAAACCAATCGTTTACCATAAGTTGCCTAGCAAACAGCTCTGCAATGCTAGAAACATCTATTAGTGAATCCGTTTCTAAAATGCGAATTGTTAGAAAATTAAAACCGAAACAGGATGATAATTTTGACATCATCAGAAGCGACAACTTAGCTCAAATATTAATCAACAACTTAAAATACGTTTCGATTGCCGCAACCATAATCGGTATAATCACCTTATTCGGATCAGCTATTGGCCTAATGAATATCATGCTAGTATCTGTAACAGAGAGAACTAAAGAGATTGGAGTTAGAAAAGCCTTAGGAGCTACACCTACCATAATTAAAAATCAGTTTCTGATAGAAGGGATTGTGATATGCCAGATTGGAGGAATTGTTGGAATTATTTTTGGTATTATAGTAGGAAACATTACTTCAATATTTACCGGAGGAATGTTCGTCATCCCTTGGCTATGGATAAGCTACGGACTTATCATCTGTATTGTGGTAGGAATAGTTTCTAGCCTTATCCCAGCAATTAAAGCCGCCAGACTCGACCCCATAGAAGCATTAAGGTACGAATAAAAAAAGCCCACCAATTGGTGGGCTTTTTAAATATTTAAAAGGAATGGAATTAAGCTGCTACAACTTCTAGAGTTAGAATAGCTTTCACTTCTCTATGCAGTCTTACCTCAGCATCATAGACTCCAACTTGCTTAACATTGTTAAGTTTGATGAATTTTCTATCTACTGTGAAACCTAATTTCGTAAGCTCATCCGCTAAATGGTTTGAAGTAATAGAACCAAATAATTGTTTTCCGCCATCAATAGTCTTAGCAGAAATTTTAATATTTGTTCCGTTTATTGATTCAGCAATTTTATTAGCGTCTTCAATAATTTTACTTTCTTTTTTAGCTCTTTGCTTTAAATTTTCATTTAAAACTTTCAAAGCAGTTTCTGTTGCCAAAATTGCTTTTCCAGCTGGAATTAAAAAGTTTCTTCCGTAACCATTTTTAACAGCTACAACTTCATCTTTAAAACCCAACTTTTCTACGTCTTGTAATAATATCAATTGCATAACTTGGGTTTTATTTTAGCAAGTCACCAACATAAGGCATAAGAGCCATATGACGACAACGCTTGATTGCTTGTGAAACTTTTCTTTGAAATTTCAGTGATGTACCAGTAATACGTCTTGGTAAAATTTTACCTTGATCGTTTACAAATCTCATCAAGAAATCTGGATCTTTATAGTCGATGTATTTAATACCGAGTTTCTTAAAACGACAGTATTTTTTCGCACTTCTATTGTTTACATCTACAGGTGCTAAGTATCTTATATTATCTGCCATTATGCTTCCTGTTTTTTAGTGTTTAATCTTTTTCTTCTGCTTTCAGCGTAAGCGATAGCATGCTTGTCTAACTTTACAGTTATCCAACGCATAACTCTTTCTTCACGTTTAAATGCAACGTCGAGCTTTCCTAAAAGGTCTACAGAATCGGTAACGTACTCAAACAAGAAATAAAATCCTGTCTTTTTCTTTTCGATACTATAAGCCATTTTTTTCAAGCCCCATTGTTCATCGGCAACGATTTTTACCTTGCTTTCTTTCAAAAGTTCTTTGAACTTTTGTACCGTCTCCTTCGTCTGTTCTTCAGACAAAACGGGATTCAAAATGAAAACGGTTTCGTAATGGTTCATAAAATATAGTTTAAATTACTCCTTTCTTACCTTTAAAAAAGGGTCGCAAAAATAGAAAAATATTCTCATTTAACAAAACAAATGAACAACATATGCGTTTGTTATTTGATTACTTAATACATATACTTGCGTAACAAAGCAAAAATACATGAAAAAAACATACTACTTCTCATTAGTATTAATACTAATTCTTACCATACCATCATGCCTAACTATGAGAAAGTCTGATGGCAGAATAATCAGAAAATTTAAGAAAGAAGGACTGCAAGCCCAAATAAAAACATTCGATTTTGAGGGAGCACAGTTAAGATATGTCATTTCCAAAACATTCAACAAGGAGCTTATTACGATTATATTTATTCACGGAGCCCCAGGTTCTAATTCCGACTACGAAGACTACCTAATAGACAAAGACCTCAACCAAGAAGCAAATTTAATTAGCATAGACAGACTAGGCTATGGCTATTCTGACTTTGGAAATTCACAAACATCGATAATGAAACAAGCCCAAAGCATTCAGAAGTTAATGGACAATCTGGGCACTTCTAATTTTATTGTTGTAGGCTGGTCGTTTGGAGGCCCTATTGCCGGACAAGTAGCTTTAAACAGAAGTGAAGAGGTAAAACATTTAATAATGCTAGCTCCCGCCCTTTCCCCAAATCATGAAAGATTTTTTAGAGCTGGCAAATTAGCCCAATACAATATTAGCAGATGGATGGTTCCCACTCCTTTTATAATGGCTCAAGAAGAAAAAATGGAACATGTGAAAGAACTCAAAAGACTCGAAAAACTTTGGCCCACACTTAAAGTACCTATCACCTATTTACACGGTTCGGATGACGCATTAGTACCATATGATGGAAACATCAATTTTGCTATAGACACTTTCAACGACAGCCTACTTACCACCAAAACAATAAATGGAAGCGGGCATATATTCCCTATGACTAATATGGAAATAGTTAAACAAGTTATTATGGGAATTTTAGAATAGCATAGATTAATAGTATATTTGAACAACCTTTTTAAACAAGTATACAATGCGCTATCTTTTATTGATTATATCATTAGCATCCCCTTTCCTATCTATGTCGCAATGCGATGAAGGAGAATACCTACTTACACTAACAACAACTACAGGAGAATATGCTGAAGAAATAGCTTGGACCTTGTACTCAAACGACGATTGGACAGCACAAAACGGCAACTCCTTAGCCGATTTTTCTGGAAATCAAAACTATCAAACAACAACTCAAGAAATTTGCTTGCAAAGCTCAGGCTGCTATGTCATTCATGGTACGGACGACTATGACGATGGATGGGAAGGTGGCTCGCTACAGGTAGAGGGACTCAATCTAAACGAAACATTTGAAATGAATAATGGATCAAATATTTATTGGTTTTTCGAAATAGAGTCAGACCCTTGTCAGTTAGAAATACCAGGATGTACCGATCAAAACGCAGTCAACTACGATCAGTTTGCTACTATAGATAACGGCTCTTGTATTGACTTCATAAATTTCGATCACGATAATAGCAACAGAAGATACCTTTTGCATATCCCTCTAAACTTAAGTCCGGATGCACCTTTGGTATTTGTATTTCATGGCTACTCCGGAAACCCATTAGACATTATGAATTATTCTAAGATGAACGAAATAGCCGATGCTAACGGATTTGCGGTTTGTTATCCTGAAGGGTCAATGGATCAGAGCAACAATTTATATTTTAATGTCAATTATGACATGCATAGTAATTCTAACGTAGATGATATAGACTTCACTAGAAGCCTAGCCCAATACTTACAAGAAACACACAACCTGAGCTCAACTAAAACCTTTAGTACAGGAATGTCTAACGGAGGAGACTTCAGCTATATGCTAGCATGCCAAGCGAGCGATATTTTTCGAGCAATAGCTCCTGTAGCTGGGATGATTATGCTAGACATTTACAACGATTGCGATAATGCAAATCCGATTCCTGTTTTCGAAATTCACGGAACTCAAGATAACGTTACTCCTTACCAGGGAGATTTAAATAACGATGAGGGCTGGGGTGCATTTTTAGATATCCCATCTACTATTGATTATTTTGTTGAGAAAAACGGACTCACAGAACTAGAAATCGACACACTAGAAAACATTGACACTGATGACAATAGCTATGTTATTAGCTACGTACATTCTTCTCCAAACACAAATAACGAAGTTTGGCTATACAAAGTGAAGGGCGGAGGACACGATTGGCCAGGAGCATATGGAAATATGGATATTAATTCTAGTGAGAAAATATGGGAATTCTTTAGTCAAACTCTTAACACAGAACCAACTTCAATTGTTCAGAACAATATTACTCCATCTAAAGAATTAGTCAAGATTGTTAATCTTTTAGGACAAGAAACTAAAGAGACATTCAACACTCCCCTTTTCTACATCTATAAAAATGGGGTTGTAGAGAAAAGACTAATTATTAATAAATAGCTAGTGCTGCCAACAATACCTACGATCGATAGCAGCATTTCTTTTACATCGACTTCCCGACTTGGTAGTTGCATTGCACCTACCTTTATAGCTTGATTTAGATGGGGCTACATAATCGGATGACTGGTTTTTATGAGCATAACAATAACCATTCTCATTTTTAGTGCTGTTACCACATCTACTAGAAGTACTCTTAGCAATACCCTTACATCGCCCTGCGCTGACTGACGAACTACTCTTTGACGGCATAGAAGAAGCGCTAAAATCCCAACTACTTAGCTGTTTAGTAGACTCTAAACTATTTTCTACTTGATCATTTAACTGATGAAAAAAATCAATTCCAGTCAGATCTTCTATATAATCAACCGATACAACATAAAAACTTAGATGCGAAGTAATTTTCTGATTAGGCATTACTAATCCGACCATTTTTTGGCTTTGCTCTGAATAAATAATTTTATAATAATGAGAGGGGACAGAAACCTCATTAGAACCTATACTAGCAAGATTATTATTAAAAACCCCTCCTGTAACAACATACATTTCTCCCTCGCTAAGAACCCAACTCCTAACAAGCGATTCTAATTTCTTCCACCCTCCTCTATTAAAAGAAGGATTTTGTGGAGACATATTAGACATGTAAAAAGATTCTGACATTGCAGCGTGAGATATTTTCATATCTGCGGCAGGCGCCAAATGACCTCTGTCATAGCCCGACTTGTAATAATCAGATTTAGAAGCCGAAGATGTCTTTACTTTTGAGTCTGAACGAAAATTATCTGTTCTTGAAAAGCTACCATTTATCATCTGAGGGCTTAGCTTATAATATACCCATTGTGCTTGTTCGTCTTCTTCGCTGTATGATAAAGAGTAATAAGAATGATTAACTAATTCACCATTTGACTTAGGGAGATAGTCTTGACATATTCCTACAAAAGGAATAAGAAATAAAACAAAAAATAGTTTCATTGAAATCTTGTTAAGGATATTTCAAATATACAAACAAATAAAAAACACTAAAATTAAGAAGGCTTAGTGCTTACTTTTTCAAAATTTGATCGGCAATTGCTTTAGCGTCAACACAATACTTGTCGTCACCTTGTAATTTCCATTCTCCGGTTTTATCGATGTAATAACGAACGGTTTTTTCTACAACTTCAGAATATCCTCCGTAAGAGCTTAGCATAGTCTGAACTTCTTCCATGTATTCCGTTCTACTCATATCACCTCTTAGCACCAAGCTCCATAGCCTATTAATACGCTTAGACTTCTCTTTATAAACAGGGTCTTTTGTTTTATAAGCCATTAAGAAAAGAGAAAGTGCTTTCGCTTCTGGAGTTGGTTTTTCTGATTTATTTGTCATTCTTGTAGATGAATTAAAATGTAAAGATTAGTTATATCTAAGATGGTTCAAAGATATAAAAGAATGCATATGAAAACTTCACAAACGAACTTATTGAAGAATAAGCTTATGATTGCTTAATCCGTCCGGTGTTTTTATTGACAAATTATAAATTCCTTTAGAATAATTGGACAAATCTATTTGAACATACGCCTGTCCGTTTGATCTAACTTTTTCAAAATATATTTTTTCTCCAAGAATGCTATTTACAGATAAATCAATTTCATTAAGTGAATAAAAACTAATATTGAAAATACTAGAAGAAGGGTTAGGATATACTTTGAAATCATAAACAGATGCGATATAACTATCAATGCTTGTTGCATCTAACCAGCTAACATTAATTGAAGAGGTAGACGAACACAAGCTTTGAGCATCTGTAACAGTTACCGTATAAATTCCGTTGGTGTCAATACTTATTGTTTGAGTACTTTCATCGGTATTCCAATTATAAAGTAAATTATCGAAGTTAGTAGCCTCTGCGCTAAGAGCATCGTCAATAAAATCAACAAACATATTTACTTCAGGACTGTAACTAACCGTGTAGGTAGTATTAACTACACTATCGCAGCCGTTAGCCAAAACAATAGTTTCAGAATTAACGAATGACTCTTGGTAATAAACACCATCGAGCTCAAAGCCGTCACAAATTAAAAATTCTTGTTCGTAAACTTGAGGATAAGCACAGCTACCATTGTCTTGATTAGCGAATGGATTATAATTACAAGCTAATTGATCCGTACAACCCAATTGTTCGATAGGTAAGCAGAACTGGATGGTAGTAAGATCAGAACCAATTGCTGGCTCTACATCTAGCACCTGATAGCCTGAAGAATAAATTTCTATAGAACCACCAATCCAATTAATTAAATTTAGCTGATAACAAGCGTTAGCCATACAAATAAAATCAGTGCTTACAGAATCTGTATTATTAGGATATCCTTCCATAGAAGCAAAAAACAGATCGTTCTGATTTAAGTCAACAAGATTCCAATACGACTGACCTACCTCCTGACCCGTATTTACAACAATAGATATTGAGTTTTGATAACAACAGGAGCCATCGTTTAATTCAGCAAGTTCATTAAAGTTAGTTGAAAGAGGATCGGTACAACCTAAAACTGGAGGGTACTCACAACTGTTATCGTCACAAATATAATTAGGGCTATAATTTAATGCCTCAGGATCGGTACAACCAAACTGACCATTTACAGTAGTTATTAAATCGGCATTAATACTGTGCTGAGTGCCGTAAGGGATGTTTGAAACCTGATAGCCATTAGCACCAGCACCAACAAGCGGACTGAATTGCCAAGAATCATTAGTTGCAGACCATAAAACAGGATAGTTTCTAAACTGATTGGCGAAGGAATCAAAAACAACAGTAGCCTGAGTTCCATCGCTATTATGTAACCCATGAATAGAGGCTCCATCGTTCCATTGAGAACAAATAGGTTTATTCTGAATATGAGTTTCTATTACATTACTTCCTTCATATAAATAAAGTGTGGAGGAGAATAGCTCTTGTTCGCAAGAAAACATTGGCACATCCTTCCATCTTATAATAAATACTCTATTTGGAGCTGTTCCGTAGTTAGTATAATAAATACTTCCTCCCAGTGCAGGATTTAAATCTTGGAAGGGCGCCATTATTGCGTTTGAGGGATTGGCAGCAGACGGAATTGCATCATTAATACTCCAATTAGAATACATATTGGCTTCTAAAATATTAAACGATAAGAAGTTATTAGAACTGATTAAACATTGGTCATACTGAACTCCATTATAAACAAAATCAAAGCCAATGTTAATGACGTCAGAAAAAACATCATCAAGAGTCATATCTATTTGTGTCATTTGCAATTGATCATTTTCAATAATAGAAGTCAGATTAATAGTCGAGCTAGCTAATGTGTCAATGCAGTTATTCCAACCATATCCGATAATCAAAAAAGTATCGGCAGGTAAGCAACCAATAATAGCTCCCGAATTTAGATATTCGATACATGCTTGTTGGGAATAAGATACCCAGTTGTTGTTTTCAAGAATTTGAATGTCATAATCGTAATTCGAAAAAGTAGAAACTTCAATACTAGCAGAATTCTCATTACAATATGTTGGTGTTACGGACACCAAACTCAAACTGCAAT
>TARA_B110000908_G_scaffold72220_1_pt1 | contig 40708 bp, 28 predicted proteins | sample TARA_B110000908 | Tara Oceans TARA_B110000908 (sample SAMEA4398067) | marine metagenome | biome: Polar Biome; feature: [DCM] deep chlorophyll maximum layer (ENVO:01000326); material: water (ENVO:00002006), including particulate matter (ENVO:01000060) such as... | depth 36 m
TTCAGCGAAATTTTAGAAAAAGTAGCTAAAAAGAACAATTTAATAATCACAGGAATCATACAGCGACCGATTGATAATTTGCTCGATTTTTATAAAAAAAATATTAATTAAGAAGCTCTAAAACGCGTTCAAGTTGCATGCCTCGAGATCCTTTTATGAGGATGGTACTGTTCGAAAGATCTTGTGTTTTAAGATGTTTTTTTAAATCATTAAATTCTTTGAATTGCAAATAATCAGTAGCTACCTTATGGAATAATTCCCCAACAAAAAAGACTGTTTTAAAGTTTGCGGTCAATGTTAATGATGCAATTTTTTGATGTTCTTCAAACTCAAATTCTCCAAGCTCAAACATATCTCCCAAGATCAGGACCTTGTTTTTACCTTCCATCATCTCAAAACTATCAATAGCAGCTTTCATACTTGTTGGGTTGGCATTGTAGGCATCTAAAATAATTTTATGAGTACCTTTTTTTATGACTTGTGATCTATTGTTAGAAGGTATATAGGATTCTAACGCGTCTTTAATGTCTATAGACTCAAGATCAAAGTATTGTCCAAATGTAACAGCTGCACAAATATTTGTAAAATTATAAGTGCCAATCATCTTACTTTTAATACTTATGCTTTTATAATTTACCTCTACAAAAGGATTCGTTTTCTTAAGTGTTAATTCTTTTTCAAAAAAGATACGTTCAATCTCTTTTGTCTTTTCAAGTTGAATTTTGTCATCTGGATTTACAATAGCGATACCGCCTTCATTTTTAAGATATGTGTACAACTCTGATTTTCCTTTGATAACGCCTTCAACACCTCTAAAACCCTCTAAGTGTGCTTTTCCAAAGTTTGTTACGTATCCTAAGTTAGGTGCACATATGTGTGTAAGCAATTCAATTTCTTTTTGATGATTTGCACCCATTTCAACAATGCCAATTTCGGTGTCTGCATTCATGGATAAGAGGGTTAAAGGAACTCCAATGTGATTGTTTAAGTTTCCTAAAGTTGCCACCGTTTTATACTTTTTTGATATTACTGCATGTATTAACTCTTTCGTTGTCGTCTTTCCATTACTACCCGTTAAGCCAATAATTGGAATGTTTAATTGCTTTCGGTGATAGTTTGCTAGTTTTTGTAAGGTCTCTAACACATTTTCAACCAGTAAAATAGTCGGTTTTGTAACATAGATAGGTTCTTCTACAATACTAAAAATAGCTCCCGCATCAAGCGCCTTTTCAGCAAAAGCATTTCCATTAAAATTGGGACCTTTTAAAGCAAAGAAAATAGTATTCTTTCGAATACTTCTTGTATCGGTATCTACTAAGAAATGTTGTTTATAATATTTATAAAGTTCCTCTATTTTCATTTTTTAAAGATAAAAAAAACCTCATTGATTTTAAGCAATGAGGTTCAATATTGTTTTAATTTGAAAAGGATTACCTCACTGGGTTTCTTGCTCTTCTTTTTTCTGAACTCATTGGGCCTAATTTATCTGAGACACATCTAAATCCGATGTAATTTGTTGCCATGTATTCAGGTAAATACCTTCTCTGTGCAGGATCTAACCAATATTCTCTGTCAGACCAAGCTCCTCCTTTATAGACTCTTGTATTGTCACTAATTAAGGTTGTTCTTTTTTCCGTATCGTATTCCACTTTCGTGACACCAGTTAAAGAATCTCTAATAAACTCAGGTCTAATTGGAGAGTTGTACATACTTTGCTCCATTTTGTCCTTACCGAAATCTCGTGATGAATTTATATCTCCATCATTAATATCTGCATTCTTTGATTTTGTAAAATTTCTTCTAAGTGCTACGTCATCTGATTCTATTGGATCGTATTTTATAGTTCCTGGTAAGTCTAAAGGAATAATTTTTCCGTTTTCTAAAGTATCATACTTAATTGCTGCACCTTCAGTACCAACGATGACAACTTTTCCTTCTTCATTAATTCTTTTCTTATTGAAGACGTTTCCTCTAAAGTAATTAAAGTCATTTGCGTCCGAATCTATAATTGGTCTATAAACATCTGAAACCCACTCTGCAACGTTTCCAGACATGTCATAAATTCCAAAAGCATTTGGTGGATACGATTTTATTTGGATTGGAATGTCAGACCCATCAGAACTCCAGCCAGATAAACCACTATAATTTCCTTTACCTTGTTTGAAATTGGCAAGTTGATCTCCTCTATATCTTTTTGATTTAGATCGTGAGTATTTCCCATTCCAAGCATATTTTTTTCTTCCTCTTATGGTATTGTATTCGCGATTTTCAACATTCGCTTTTGCAGCAAACTCCCATTCAGCTTCTGTAGGAAGCCTAAATTTTGTTTGTAAGATACCGTCTGCTTTTGTGATTTTTCTACCTTGAAAAGCGTCTTTTCCAGGTTTTGCTTGTCCTTTTGCTCTTCGTTGTTTTACTCCTCTCTTGTAGATTGTAGTATCGCCCGCAAACATTTTGTTTGCATCTGTTAAAAATACATCTGTGTCAAAAAAGTTTCGAGTAGTATCTGCTTCAAAAATATTTTTAATGTGCCCTTTATCTATTAATGTTTTTAAATTAACAGCATTGGTTCTCCATTTACAGTATTCAGTGGCTTGTAACCAACTCACACCAACTACAGGGTAATCTGCATAGGCAGGATGACGAAAGTAGTTTTCAGTTAATAATTCTGTGTTTCCTAAGCTTTTTCTCCAAACTAAGGTGTCCGGTAATACAGAGTTATATATATGTTTGTATTTTTCTTCCGACGGAGGAAAAACATCTTTTGTATATTGTACATATAAAAAATATTCAGAATTTGATACTTCTGCTTCATCCATAAAAAATGAGCGAACATGTATTTTCTTTGGTGTTGTATTCCAATCAAACATTACATCATCTTGAACTTGCCCCATTGTAAAAGAACCACCTTCAACACCAACCATTCCTAAAGGAGGCGTTTGGCTTTTATAAGACTCTCCACGAACATAGTTTCCGTTTTTTGGATCATTAAAGCTTAAACCTGTTAGTGAGGATTTTCCTGAAGAAGATCTATTACAACTAACAAAGAATAGTGTTGCTGCTACAACAAAAGTTATTTTTAAAAAGTTTTTCATTTCCTAATTAAAATTGATGGGTTTTTTATTTCGTGTGCTAATTTACAATAATTATACTTTCATACAAGAAAAATAATAAATATAACGCTTCAATTCATTGAACACAGAATCAAAACGAATCCTTTTTTATTTTAGTATAATTTATCTTTGATTCTATTAAAATATATTTAAAATATTCGCGTTATTTGAATACAATTTATGAAAAAAATATTTGCACACATTTTTCTTGTTTTTTTTGCCAATATAATTGTTGCGCAAACCACAAATTCCGTCTTGTCGCAAGGAGATTGGTATAAGTTTTCTATTGACACTACAGGTGTTTTTAAAATTGATAAACGTTTGTTGCAACAAATAGGAATTTCTACCAGCAACTTAAACCCTCAGAAAATACACATTTATGGAAATGGAGGTAATTTATTGCCAGTTCTTAATTCCGACTTCAGAAATGTTGACCTAGAAGAAAATGCCATTTATATAGAAGGAGAAAGTGATGGCGTTTTTAATGACAATGATTATATTTTGTTTTATGGACAAGGGGCACATAGTTGGACAGCAGACTTAGATGCTCAAATAGCAACGCACAATCAAAACATTTTTTCTGATAAAGCCTATTATTTTATAACCGTAACTGATACTGAAGGGAAAAGAGTACAACAAAAAACACCAGTTGCATCATTATCCACTCAACAAATTACCACTTTTGATGAGTTTGTTTTTTATGAAAAAGAGCTGATAAATATTTTTGCAGTAGGAAACCAATGGTATGGAGAAGATTTAAGTTTCGAGAACACGACAAAAGTCGTGCTTCCTTTCTCAAAAGCGCTTCCCCAGAATCCTATGTCTCTTAAAGTAGGGGGCGCAACAGTCTCTTCATCAGCGTCAAGTATTGGAGTACAATTAAACACACAAGATCCTTTTACGATTAATTTCTCTGCTGTAAATCCAAATTCATTAACCAAAGGATATGCAAATCATCGATCACAAGTAATTGAAAATTCTGCAACTTCTTTAGAAGTAACAGTTACTTTTAATAATAATGGAAACCCTTCTGCAAGAGGGTTTCTAGACTATATTGAAATTGTTGGAAAAAAACAATTAATTTCAGATGGAAATCAATTTTCTTTTCGAAGTTTTGAGCAAGTAAATGCTACTGGAAATGTTGATTTTCAAATATCCAATTCTGCAAATAATTCTCAATTATGGGATGTTTCCAACCCTTTAGAGCCAAAGTTTATTCTCAATGAAAGCAATGGAAGTACCTTTAACTTTAAAGCTGAAAAAGGTTTTTTAAGAGAGTATGTTTTTTTTGGAGAAACAGATTTTTATACACCTGAAATTATCGAAAACCCCAAAGTAGAAAACCAGAATTTACATGCATTAGAAGATATTAACTATCTCATTATTACAAATAATGAATTAATAAATCAGGCACAAAGATTAGCTGACTATCATCAAAACAATTCAAATTTCACTACAAAAGTTGTGGTTTTAGAACAGATTTATAATGAATTCTCTTCTGGGTCTAAAGATATTACTGGAATTCGAGATTTCATAAAGCATCTTTATGACAACAATTCCACCGCAGACACGAAATTAAAATACGTGACTTTCTTTGGAGATGCTTCCTACGATTATAAAGACCGAATTGCTGGAAACAACAATATCGTTCCAGTAAAATTATCGAACAACAGTTTTAATTTAGCGCAATCTTATGTTACAGATGATTTTTTTGTGATGTTAGAGCCTCATGAAGGAGGTATGGTTAGAACACATACTGTTGATGTTGCCACCGGAAGGATTCCTGTTTCAACGATTGCTGAAGGAACAATAGCCGTCGACAAAATTATAAGTTATTATGATAAAGAAGCCATTGGAGATTGGCGAAACACCATTACGCTTTTAGCGGATGATATCGATCAAACCGCAGATATTCAAATACAAAGTGGCGTAGAGTCTATTGCAGATGATATAAAAAATAATAAACCAATTTTTAATGTCAATAAAATATATGTAGATTCCTATGTCCAAGAAAATTCATCAGGAGGAGAACGCTATCCGCAAATAAAAACAACAATTACCAATGCCATCGAAAAAGGAACTTTAGTTTTTAATTATTTTGGACATGGAGGTGAAGATGGTTTTGCTTCCGAAAGAATTTTAGAAAAACCTCAAATTCAGGATTTCAATAACCCAAATACCTTACCATTGTTAATTACTGTTACCTGTGATTTTTCTAGATTTGATAATCCAAATAGACTCACAGCAGGAGAGCTTACATTTCTCAATCCAACGGGAGGTGCAGCAGCGATGGTAACTACAACTCGTGAGGTTTATATTTCTGTAGGGCAGAATTTCAACCAAAAGTTAATGCGCTTTATTCTTGAGTTTAATCAAGAAGATCTTACCATTTCTGAAGCATTGGCAAAAACAAAAAACGAATTTTCTGATGCACAAAAATTCTTTATTTATTTCTTTGGAGATCCTGCCATGAAATTGGCAGTCCCAAAGCCAAATGTGCGAATTACAAAAATGAACGGCATCGACATTACACAATCTATTGATACATTAAAAGCCCTTTCTAGAGTTAGTTTTGAAGGTGTTGTAACCGATAATTTAAACACCACCCTGACTGATTTTAATGGCTCCTTGTCTACTACGGTCTTCGACAAAACCATTGATAAAAACACCTTAGACAATGATGGTTTCGGAGTAGTTTTAACTTTTGACACACAAGATAGTAAGCTTTTTAGAGGGAATTCTACCGTTCAAAATGGTACTTTTAACTTCGAATTTATAGTGCCAAAAGATATTAAAATTTCTTACGGAAAAGGAAAGATGAGCTTCTATGCACAAAATGGTTTAGAAGATAAAGCAGGTTATAATTTTGATGTGGTCGTTGGTGGAATTAATGAAAACGCTCCTGAAGATACTGTTGGTCCAGACATTCAGTTATTTATGAATGATGAATCTTTTATTGATGGAGGCAATACAAATGTATCGCCAAATTTAATTGTATTGTTATCAGATATTAGTGGTATTAATACATCAATAACAGCCGTCGATCATGATATTGTTGGGGTTCTTGATGGTGACGATTCAAATCCAATTATTTTAAATGATTTTTATCAAACAGCATTGGACGATTTTACCAATGGAAAAGTAAATTATAAATTAAGGAATTTAGAAGTAGGCCATCATACCATAAAAATAAAAGCTTGGGACACCTATAATAATTCATCAGAAGCTACGTTAAACTTTGTGGTTCTTAGTGATACTACTTTAAACTTAGAAAATGTTTTAAATTACCCGAATCCTTTTGTAAATTACACAGAATTTTGGTTCAATCACAATAAGCTAAATGAACTTTTAGAGGTTCAAATTCAAATTTTTACAGTTTCAGGAAAAATAATAAAAACGATCCACCAAAATGTGCAAACCTCAGGAAGTTTGTCAAGAACGATTTCTTGGAATGGTTTGGATGATTTTGGTAACCGAATAGGAAAAGGAGTTTATGTTTATAAACTAAGAGTAAAGTCAACACAGAGTAACCTAGTTTCAGAGAAGTACGAAAAATTAGTAATACTTCAATAAAAAGTAGATATTTGTAAAATCATCAAAAAAACTTTCCCATATGAGAAAAATTGTATTGTGTCTTTTCGTTTGTTTTTCATTTGTTTTCAGTGCAAATGCACAAACAGATATAGATACTAGAGAAATCGGAGGAATTACAACAGCAGCACCTTTTTTATTAATCATACCCGATGCAAGATCTGGAGCGATGGGAGATATAGGAGTTGCTACCAGTGCAGATGCCTTTTCTTTGTTTCATAATCCTGCAAAAATGGCCTTTAGCGATAGACAGGTGAGAGCAGGAATTACCTATTCTCCTTGGCTTAGAAATTTAACAGATGATATTTTTACAGGAAGTGTATCTTACATGAACCGTTTTAGCGAAAACGCAGCTTGGGGTGCTGATTTCAAGTATTTTTCTTTAGGACAAATAGATTTAACAGACAGTGGAGGAAACCCTACAGGGACTATTAACCCGAATGAATTTGTTTTTACAGGTTCTTATGCATTAAAGTTGAGCGAAACTTTCTCAATGGGAGTTTCCTTAAAATACCTTCGATCTAACCTTGCGTTTACAGGAACTACATCCACATTACAACCAATTAGCTCTTTTGGTGTTGATGTCTCAGGATATTATCAATCAGAAGAAGAAAACTTTGGTACTTTTAATGGTCGATATCGATTCGGTTTTAACGTCGCCAATATTGGGCCTAAAGTTTCTTATGTTCCGGGAGAAGAAGATTTTATTCCAACAAACTTGAAAATAGGAGGTGGGTTTGATTTCATATTAGATGATTACAATACCATTTCTACCACCATAGAGTTTACAAAATTATTAGTTCCTTCACCTCAGTTAGATGGTTCTGACGAAGATGTTTCTTGGGTTTCCGGTATTTTCTCCTCTTTTGGAGATGCTGAAGACGGATTTAGTGAAGAGCTACAAGAATTTACCTATGCCTTTGGAACAGAATATTTGTACAACAACGCATTTGCGCTAAGAGCGGGTTACTTTCACGAAAACGAAAACAAAGGAAATAGACAGTTTTTTACAATGGGAGCAGGTTTTAAGACCAACGCATTAAATGTTGATTTGTCTTACCTCGCCAATGCCTCCGATGTAAATAACCCATTAGAAAACTCTTTACGTTTCTCTATTTCATTTGATTTAGGAGAGATTTATGATGATTATTAAAAAAGTGCTTTTTTTTTAGTAAGTTCGTACCACGCAAAAGCAGTCAGAAAAGGCTGCTTTTTTTGACCAATTTATTCTGTATGAAAGAAATAGAAATTACAACATCGGCCCTGTTATATAATGACATCTCAGAACTTTCTTTAGATGATAAGATGCTGATGCATAAAGCAATTGAAGCAAGAAAAACAGCCTATGCACCCTATTCAAAGTTTAGTGTTGGCGCTGCGCTATTATTAGAAAACAATCAAGTTGTTTTAGGAAATAATCAAGAAAACGCAGCATATCCTTCCGGAATGTGTGCAGAAAGAGTTGCTATTTGGAAAGCAGGATCTGATTTTCCAGGAGTGAAAATTAAGAAATTAGCAATTTCTGCAAGCTCATCAATTTCTAGAGTTGATAAGCCTATAGGGCCTTGTGGTGCTTGTAGACAAACGTTATCTGAATACGAGATTAACCAAAAAGAACCGATGAGTGTCCTTTTTATGGGGGAGTTTGGTGAGGTTGTAAAAACGATTTCATTACTTTCTTTATTGCCCTTCTCTTTTGATAGTTCCTATCTTTAAAAAACATTATATCAAATAATTAGGGAGAAGTAATCCCTTAATTTTTTTAGTTTTATTTTATGAAATTAGATATTTTTTCCCGTAAAGACATTAAAGATATCCTTACAACCTTTTATGAAAAATTACTATCTGATGAAAAAATGCTTCCTTTTTTTGAAGAAATTGTTACCAATAAACAATTAGATCACCATCTAGAAATTATTACAGATTTTTGGCAAGATATTTTATTTGATACCACGCTGTATCAAAATAATGTGTTGCAAATTCATAAAGAAAAACATGCTTTTACCAACTTTAAAGAAGAACATTTTGCTTGTTGGATATCGTATTTATTTGAGGTAGTTGATAATCAATTTAAAGGTTTGATTGCATCTAAAATGAAAAACAGGGCAACTTCTATTGCAATGGTCATGAAGGTTAAGATGAATCTGTATAAAAAGTAGTTTTTGTTTTTGGTAGTTGCTGTAATTCAATTCTTTACTTTGAACTTACCATTAATAATTAGAATGCCGGTTTTGTAAATCTATTTTCTTTATTTTTGGTTTATAAATATCCAACGCATGAATTTTTCTAAAATTACAGGAACAGGTTCTTACATTCCAACCATAAAAAAAGAGAATAGTAATTTTATAGATACCCATTTCTTAAATCCAGATGGCACCGATTTTTCCAATGGAAATCAAGTCATCATCGAGAAGTTTAAAATGATTACGGGTATTGAAGAAAGAAGGTATGCAGCGCCTCATTTTAATACTTCTGATTTAGGTTTTTTTGCAGCAACAAAAGCAATTGAAGACGCAAAAATAGATGCAGAAGAATTAGATTATATTATTGTTGCTCATAATTTTGGAGATGTAAAAGCAGGTGCAATTCAAAGTGATATTTTACCAAGTTTAGCCACAAGGGTGAAACACTTACTAAGAATTAATAACCCCAATTGTGTAGCATATGATATTCTATTTGGTTGTCCAGGATGGATAGAAGGTGTCATACAAGCACAAGCATTTATAAAAGCAGGGATTGCAAAAAAATGTTTAGTAATTGGAGCAGAAACGCTCTCAAGAGTTGTAGATAAGGTTGACCGAGATTCTATGATTTACAGTGATGGTGCTGGTGCATGTATTGTTGAAGCATCCGAAAATCAAGATTCAGGAATTTTAAGCCATGCCACCCAAACATTCTCTAAAGACGAAGCGTATCATTTATTTTTCGGTGAATCAAACGATAAAAAGGCAGACAAAAACATACGTTATATCAAAATGCATGGGAGGAAAATTTATGAATTTGCTTTAACAAACGTGCCAAACGCAATGAAAACAGCTTTAGATAAAAGTGGTATTTCAATAGATTCTGTAAAAAAAATCTTCATACACCAAGCCAACGAAAAAATGGATGAAGCCATTATAAAACGTTTTTATAGATTGTACAATCAACAAGCACCAGAAGATGTAATGCCAATGAGTATTCACACATTAGGGAATAGTTCAGTGGCAACAGTACCTACCTTGTTAGACTTGGTGTTAAAAGGAAATGTAAAAGAGCAAGAAGTAAAGAAAGGCGATGTAATTATTTTAGCTTCTGTAGGGGCTGGAATGAATGTAAACGCGGTTATTTATAGATATTAATTTCAAAGAATTCTCTCATTTTATCCACCAATTTAAAATTCGCATAAAAAATACCCTTTTTCAGTATAAAGATTTAAACTGAAATAGTATTTTTGCACATGCAACAACACAACGTACTTATATTAGATTTCGGATCGCAATACACACAACTAATTGCGAGACGCGTAAGAGAATTAAACATTTATTGTGAAATTCACCCATTTAACAAACCTCCCAAAAATTTAGTAGACTTTAAAGCAGTCATTTTATCTGGAAGCCCAAACTCTGTGCGTTCAGAAGCAGTTTTACATCCTGATTTATCTGAAATTAGAGGAAAAAAACCTTTATTGGCTGTTTGTTATGGAGCTCAATATTTAGCACATTTTTCAGGTGGAAAAGTAGCGCCTTCTAATACAAGAGAATACGGTAGAGCAAATTTGTCCTACATCAAAAACGAAGAAATTTTCTTTGAAAATATCTCCGAAGGAAGTCAAGTTTGGATGAGTCATTCAGACACCATTAAAGAATTACCTACCAATGCGGTACTTTTAGCAAGTACAAAAGACGTAGAAAACGCTGCTTATAAAATAGCAGGCGAAGATACCTTTGCCATTCAGTTCCATCCAGAAGTATATCATTCTACCGATGGGAAACAACTATTAGAAAATTTCTTAGTAAAAATAGCTCATGTTGCTCAAACTTGGACACCCGATTCTTTTGTAGAAAGTACTGTTAAATCTATACAGGACAAGGTAGGAAACGACAAAGTTGTTTTAGGCCTCTCTGGAGGTGTAGATTCTACTGTTGCTGCTGTGCTTTTGCACAAGGCAATTGGAAAGAATCTCTATTGTATTTTTGTAAATAACGGACTTTTACGTAAAAACGAGTTTGAAAGTGTGCTTACGCAATACGAAGGAATGGGTTTAAACGTTAAAGGTGTTGATGCATCCGAACGTTTTTTAACAGCTTTAGCAGGAGTGTCGGATCCAGAAAAGAAAAGAAAAGCAATTGGAAACTCATTTATCGAAGTTTTTGATGATGAAGCAAACCAAATAAAAGGTGTAAAGTGGTTGGCGCAAGGAACTATTTATCCAGACGTTATTGAATCAGTATCAGCAACGGGAGGACCTTCTGCAACCATTAAAAGTCATCATAATGTGGGTGGATTACCAGACTTTATGAAATTGAAAATTGTGGAGCCTTTGCGAATGATTTTTAAAGACGAAGTAAGAAGAGTAGGAGCTTCTATGGGAATTGATAAAGACCTATTAGGACGTCATCCTTTTCCAGGGCCAGGTTTAGCAATCCGTATCTTAGGAGATGTAACTCCAGAAAAAGTGCGTATTTTACAAGAAGTAGATGCTGTTTTTATTAATGGATTAAGAGAACATGGTTTATATGATAAAGTCTGGCAAGCAGGTGCAATTTTGTTGCCTGTAAATTCAGTTGGTGTCATGGGAGATGAAAGAACCTATGAAAAAGTAGTTGCTTTAAGAGCCGTAGAAAGTACGGATGGTATGACAGCAGATTGGGTGAATTTACCCTACGAGTTTTTACAAAAAACCTCAAATAATATTATTAATAAAGTGAAAGGTGTGAACCGAGTTGTTTATGATATAAGTTCAAAACCACCTGCCACGATAGAATGGGAATAAAAAAAACATTGCTTCTAATGAGAGAACTGAAACTATTATTGTTTTTTTGCTTATTAACGTTTGCCGTTTCTTGTGGCCAGCAAAAAAAATACGTTGAGTATAAAGTTGGCAAAGGAGAAACAATGCGCTCTATTGCACGAAAATTAGATATTAAAACGAAAGATTTACGACGTTTAAACCCTGATGTAAGGAGGAGACCCGCTCCAAATACCATTATTATTGTTCCGAACACGAAGTTAGTAGCGTCTATTCCAACGAATCAAAAAGAAGTATTCAGAGCGAGGGAGTTAGATAGTGTAGTTGGACTGGTTGATACTGATTCTATTGCATTGGCTAAAGCTGATGATGTCAAAAACTTCTTGATTCATGAGGTGAAAAAAGGTGATACTTTTTACAATTTAACGCGTTTTTACAATGTCTCTCAAGAAGCGTTGGTTTCCTTAAATCCTGAACTTTCTGAAGGATTGAAATTGCTCCAAAAAATTAAAGTTAAAAGAATTAAAGAGAATGCCAGCGAAGCGGTCGTTTACAATGACGAAATTGGAGAAGATATTTCTTTAAAAGTAGCTTTGTTACTTCCATTTAGAATTTCAGAATATGATACTGTTTCTGCCGATGATATCTTTGATAATAGTAGATTGGCAAACTATGTGACTGATTTTTACTTGGGAGCCGAATTAGCAATCGATTCTTTAAAATCACAAGGAGTATCTATTGAGTTAAACGTTTATGATACAGAACGAAATAGCAGTAAAATAAGAACTATTTTAGAAGAAAATGATTTAAATCAAAATGATGTAATTATTGGTCCTTTGTATTCGGAAGAAGCAGTAATTGTGGCGAATGAAGTTGAGACTCCTCTTGTTTTTCCAGTATACTCTAAAAATCAATCGAAGTTTAAATCTCCAAGAATTATAAAAACAGCACCAGACAAAGGTATTTTTAGTGATGCGATGGCTGCACATATAAAAGAAGTGTATGAAACTGGTACAATTACAGTTGTAAGTGATGGTAATCTCGAATCAGATTTTCATGCTTTAAAAATGAGTGAAATATTACAAGATCTAGATTCATTAAATGAAGTACAGGTATTAAAAGCAGTAGATGGTTATATTGAGAAAGAACGGTTTTTAGAGGTTTTTAAGCAATTAACCAATAATTGGGTTGTATTGGCAACTTCAGACAATGTCGTGGTGTCTGACGCTATTAATAGTCTTATAAGTTTACCAGATTCCATTACTGCAAAAGTGTTTTCAATTGACAAAGGAAGAGCTTTTGACAAAATTGATGATAATAAATTGGCGAAAATAGGTTTTACCTATGTGAGTGATCGATTTGTGGATGAAGATTCGGAGCCAACAAAAATATTCAACAAACAGTATGTCGCTAAAAACAACTCGTTGCCTTCTTTTTATGCAACCAAAGGGTTTGATATTATGTATGATGTTTTAGTGCGTTTGGCCTCAGGAGAATCTTTAAAGGAAACATTCAATAAGGGAGCTTCCTACCGTGTAGAAAGTAAATTTAATTATAGTAAGCAACTCTTCGAAACAACACAGAACAAAGGTTTGTTTATTTTACAATACAATGAAGATTTAACTTTAACCCGATTAAAGTGATTACTGGATTTGTTTTATAACAATATCAGTAGTTACTTTCTTTATGCTTGTTAAAACAGATTCACCAGCCATCATAATTGAAAATTTCACGAACGGTAAGTTAAAAAGATATCTAGCAATTGCAATCATATTTCTAACGGTATAACGCTAGTTTTAAAGCAATATTATAAAAACAAAAAAACCGCTTTAAAGCGGTTTTTTTGGATTTAAAAAGAAGATTAAATTTTCTTCATTTGTTGTTTCATCATGGTCATTTGTTCTTTCAACATTCCATGCTTGTCTAATTTCTTTGCTTCAGCCATTAATATTGTTGCTTCACGTTTGCGCCTTTTTGTCATTGCAATTCCTGCCAATTGTAATTTCGCCATCGCCAAATCGTGTTTCATTGCCAAGCCTAGTTTTACTGCTTTTTTCAAATACTTTTCAGCTTGTGTCATGTTGGTTTGCGACAACATAATACCGTGTAAATAGTTGTAATACCCTTCTTGCTTAGTTGTTAAAGCAGTAGATGGGTTTTTAATATGTCCCAACCATTTTTGAGCTCCAGGAAAATTTTGTTTACGCAACTGTAGGAAAGACAATAGAATAAATTCATTTTTAAAATACAATAAAACGAAAATACCTGCTAAGAAAAGAATCGAAATTCCATTCATGATATTGAATAAACTAAATTGATATATCGCCCAAATTGTAATTAAGGCTGCTAATACGATTTTTATATTTTTATTGAACATGTTTTATTTTTAATGAATAGCAAAAATACATTTTTAAATGAAAAAAAGGACCACTTACTTTTTATAATATTTTTTGTACTTAAAAGCAGCAAAGGTAAAAAGGATCAGTAAAAACCCAATATAGATATACGCTTCCCTTGGTGTTACCTGTTTGTCTCCACTCGCATATGAGTGTAATCCAGACAAGTAAAAATTAACCCCAAAATAGGTCATCATGATCGATAGATACACAAATGCAGAAGCAAAATTAAAAGCCAATCTACCTCTTAAACCTGGAATTAATCGCATATGTAATACAAATGCATACAGCATAATAGAAATTAAAGCCCAAGTTTCTTTAGGATCCCAGCCCCAATAGCGGCCCCAACTTTCGTTCGCCCACATACCACCTAAAAAATTACCAATAGTTAACATGACCAAACCAACAGTCATTGCCATTTCATTAATAACGGTTAATTCTTTAATATTGATGTCCATTCTTTTTTGATTCTTCTTTGTGGTGAACACAATTAAAAAGAGAGAAAAAACACCTAAAATCATCGAGAGTGAAAAAGGGCCATAACTGGCAACAATGATGGATACGTGAACTAACAACCACCACGAGTTTAGAACCGGCATTAAGTTTGCGATTTCAGGGTCTAACCAGTTTTGGTGAGCAAAAGCCAATGTAATTGCCGTTAAAAAAGTTGCGGCAGTTAATGCTAAAGAAGACTTTCGACCCATTGTTAATCCAAATAACATCACAGCCCAAGCCACATAAATTATCGATTCGTACGCATTACTCCACGGTGCATTTCCACTAATAAACCAGCGAGAAATTAAACCTGCAGTGTGTAATAAAAACAATGCAGCCGCTATACCGAGTAAAAACTTTACAAGTGTATTGATCCATTTCTTTTCATAGAAAATTTGTGAGATGACGAAGATGATCAAAAACAAGCTCAAGACTCCATATAATTTGGAGAGTGATAAAAATGGTTGGTATTTATTATAGATGATCTCTAATTCTATTTTGCTTTCCGACGGATAGACAGCACTCCCTTTTTCTTTTTGAAAATTTTTGATACGAGACAGTACTTTGTTCGCAAGGGTATAGTCTTGGGTCTTTTTTGCTTCTTGTAAAAATTGAACGTAAGCAGTTAATGAATGGCGCACAAAAACAGAATCAGTTGCCTTAAAGTTGGCTGTGGATGTTTCTGGTTGCGAAATCCATTTGTTGTTTTCATCTCCAGGGATTGGGTATATCTTTAAAACACTTCCCATCAATGCAGAATTAAATAACCACAAGCGTCTTCCAATCTTTATGACATCTTTTTCAAATTTATTCTGAATATTTTTTTTCTGTGCATCCTGAATATAACTGTCTATTTTAGAATTTCCTTTGGCATCATAAAAGTCTGATAAACGCGCATATTTCGCTTTTTCTTTAAGCCCTAACACTTCTCTTATTTGTGTGTTTCCTTTTTCTAAATAAACAAAAGGAACCTCAAACCACAAGCGCCTATTTTCAATGATTGACATTAAAACCTGACTCGGTTTCATGCCATTAAATTCATTTGTCTGACTTACTTTCCGAACCAATTCAGAAGCAAAAGTATGTGCGGGTTTCATTCGCCCACCTGCATCTTGTATGATCAATTTATTGAATGATTCAGCATGTTTTTCATCTACTAAATTCGCTTTTAAAATGGAATCGATTTGTTGGTCTGTAATTCTTTTTTGTTGGTGATTTACACGTTGCTGTGCATTGGCAACATTCACAAAAAATAAAAATGCAATGACTGCCATTGTCGATTTCTTTTTATTGAATTTTTTAAGTGATTTCTTCAAGTCGTCAAAACGCGTGTTCTTCGCAAAAAAGATACAAATCATTCCAAAATACAACATGGAATATCCTAAATAGGTAACAAAAGTTCCCCAAAAGTCGTGGTTTACCGAGAGTCTAGTTTGCTCTACTTCACCAGATAAATCATAACTCGCTTGAAAAAACTTATAACCTTTGTAGTCTAAAATGTTGTTCATGAAAATACGATAATCAAAAGTTTCATTTGGATCAATCACGGTCACCTCACTTGCAAAAGACGCAGCACTTTCAGATCCAGGGTATTTTTCTAACTGAAAATCATTTAATTTAATCTTAAAAGGAGTTTCTAGAAATTTTGAACCATAGAGCATTCTGAAGTTTAAATTTGCAACCGTAATCTCTTTTGCTCCCTGATTGTTGTATTGCCCTCCGGTTAATTCTACTCTTTCAGTTACATTGTTGGTGGTGATATCAAAAATAACCACATCCAACTTGGTGTCATCTTTTGGACCACTCACCATTTGTAAACTTCCTTTCTCTGCTGGTCTTGGAATTACAAACTGAAGTCCAGCAATATTATGAAGTGTTAAGTATTGAAAATTTTGAACAGAATCTTTAACAACAAGACCTTTTTTCTGATCTGCCATACGGAACCAATCGCCACTCTCTTTGGTGACCATTTTAAGACTGCCATTTTCTTTAAAGAAATCGACACTTGCATTTTTATCTGGTGCATTGAAACCTACTAAGATTCCATGTATATTTTGAATGGTACCAATTTTGATATAGTGTTCGTGTCTTGTGCCTTCAGAAGACTCAACAAAGAAAAGGTGTTCTTCACCGTTATTATCAAGTATTAGTTTTTTTTCTGCCCATGGAATATAATCCACTAATTTGAAGTTAATTTCTTGTTGTTCATTGCTGTTTCTTCCAAAAGAAGTATCAAACTCGAAATTGTTTTTCCCCCAGGCAGAAAGTAACATTTTTTCATGAATTTTTGGAGCTTGATCTTTATTGTCATCAATTACAATATTTAAATAGGTAGTTTCTGAAAGGAACGAATTAGTAGTTTCTCCTTCGTCAATAGGCATTACCCCTTCGTAACCAACATATCGTGTGATTCCTGCGCCAATTAAAATCAATAAAAAAGACACATGAAATAGCAATACAGGCCATTTCTCTTTTCTTAACAAACGGTATCTAAAAATATTTCCAAAAAAGTTAATTACGAAAAAAACCATAATCAACTCAAACCACCAAGCATTGTAAATTAATGCTTTCGAAGTTTGTGTTCCAAAGTCATTTTCTATAAAAGTGGCTACGCCCATTGCGGTTGCAAAAATAACAAATAAAATAGCCATTAAACGTGTAGAGTACAAAAAACTGATTATCTTTTTCATCTGAAATGATGCTTTTTTTAGTTAAGCAAATTTACGGATAAAACGATTAAAAAGAGAACAACTTTTCTTGTTTTTTAGTATTTAGAATTGATAAAAATGAGCTTGTTTTTTTACGCTTTTATCTTTCAATAAAATCTTGATAAGCATCCTGTGTAATTGCTTTCCCTAAAGAGTCTAAGGTCTTAAAAGAAGTGCCTTTTTTAAGAATGGTTTTGTTGCTAACGAAGTCATAAACAAAAACCCCATTTTTATCTAGTGTTCCAAAGCCATTGTTAAAAATATAGTGTGCATATTGATTCTCATTGTCATTAAAAAGGTTGTTACTCCATTTAAAATTAGAATTATCAATATCTAAAAGGTCTAAAAGCGTGTAAGAAAAATCTACTTGTGATGCGATGGTGTTGATTTGAACGTTTGTTTTTTGCAAAGCGCCTCCTAGCCATAGCATTGGAATTTTAAATTTTTTTGGTGAATTAAAAACCCCTTCATGTTTTGGAGACCGATGTCCATGGTCTGCCATAATCACGATTAGTGTATTGTCCCACCAAGGTTGTTTTTTTGCATTTTCAATAAATTTCCCAATCGTTTTGTCGGTATAGGCATGTGAACTTCTAAATTTATTTTCTTCAGTGTCTTTGCCAAATTTATAACTGTCTGGAAATTCAAAAGGCTCATGGCTGGTTAGGGTTAATGCAATTTTAAAGAAAGGTTCTGTTTGTGTTTTATTGAGGTCTTCTGCAAATTTCTCCATAAATACATGGTCATGTGCGCCCCATTTAGAATTCCAATCTTTTTTGTCAAACGAATCGCCATCTATAAAATTAGTGACTCCAGCATTCCTTAAATACGTATTCATATTTCCGAAATTTAAATCACCTCCATAATAAAAGGAAGTGCCATAGCCAGCATCAATCATGCTTTTGGTAAGCATGGGTAAGCTGCTATTTTTATTCGGAATTTTGATGATACTTTTGTTCGTTTGTGGATAATATCCACTTAAAATAGCAATCAACCCTTTGTCCGTTCTGTCGCCATTTGCATAGAAATTGGTAAACAAAACACCTTCTTTAGATAATCGATTTAAGTTTTCTGTAACGTTGGGTTCTCCGCCAATACTCCCCACCAGTTTTCCTGTTAAGCTTTCCCAAATGATTAAAATGACATTCGGCTTTTTAGTGTTTAAAATCGAGTCCTTTGAGCCTGATAAAAGTGTTTTTTTTCTTACGTTTATAATTTCATTGGCAATAACGGTCTCAAATTTTTTGTAAGGATTATTTGTTGAAACTTCACTCGAGATAGAATGTGTGAAATTCCACATAAAATTAACTGCAGCGTGATTTCCAAACATATTGTTTGAGAAATACACATTACTTTGGTTAATTGGAATTGTTTGAAGTCCACCTCTAATTGGAAGAATTAATGCCCCAATTACAATCAAAAGAAATGGAGCTGCTATATAATTACCTGTATGTAGTTTTTTAATTTCTTTATTGATTCGTTTTTTGAAAAATTGTATGAAACTGAATGAAAAAAGTACCCAGATAAAAGTTCCAGAAACAATCTGAAATGTAGACGCTGTAGCCCACATAAGTTCTGGTGTATTTAAATAATTTAGTAATGTACTATCTATTCTTATTCCCCAAAATTGGTAGAGGGAGGTATCGATAATCATTAATAAGTTGATGAGAATGATTGTTAAATAGGTGAAAGTTTTGATTAAAAATGAAATCACTTCCCTAGGAATAAACAACGATAATAGAATAAAGAAAAAAGGAAGTATCGAAAGATAGCCTGTAAAAGAGGCATCCAATCTAAAACCATAGCAAAATGTCCTTAAAATTTCGTAAAACCCCAGTTGATAACTGTCATTATAATAGAAGAGCAAGAAAAAGATACGAGCAAAGAAAAAGTAGGCAATCCATAACAAATAATACTGGAAAAAAAATTGAATTCTATTTTTAAAAGCGTTCATATATATAGTGGTTCAAAAAAATTATTCGGTCACTTTTAACCGTGCTTTCGCACTTATGGTTTCATTTGCATACTCTTTATTTAAATACTTTAAATACCCAGTAATTGCAATCATTGCAGCATTGTCTGTTGTGTATTCAAACTTTGGTACGTAGGTAGTCCAGCCAAAGTGCTTGTTAGCGGTTTCCAATCGTTTTCTAATTTCTGAGTTCGCAGAAACCCCTCCAGCAATTGCAATGTGTTTGATGCCCGTGTGTTTGACAGCGTTTTTAAGTTTATCCATTAATATTTCAGCAATCGTATGTTGAATGGATGCACAAATATCATTTAAGTTTTCTTCAATAAAATGCGGGTTGATTCTTTGTTGTTTTTGAATAAAATAAAGAATACCAGTTTTTAAGCCACTAAAACTAAAATCTAAATCTCCAACTTTAGGTTTTGTAAAAGCATATGCCTTTGGGTTCCCTAATTGGGCATGTTTATCTATTAAGGGACCTCCAGGATAAGGTAATCCTAATATTTTTGCTGATTTATCAAAGGCTTCACCAACTGCATCGTCAATGGTTTCACCTAATAATTCCATTTTAAAATGGTCTGAAACTTTTACAATTTGAGTATGTCCACCACTAATGGTCAAACAAATAAAAGGAAACGGAGGAATGTTACTTCCTTCTTCTACAATAAAATGTGCCAAGATATGTGCTTGCATGTGGTTTACATCTATTAAAGGAATGTCTAAACCAAGTGCAAAGGATTTGGCAAAGGACGTGCCAACCAACAAAGATCCCATTAAGCCGGGGCCTCGTGTAAAAGCAATTGCTGTTAATTTTTCTTTTTGGATACCTGCTTTTTCTAAAGCTTGTTGCACAACGGGTACAATGTTTTGTTGGTGTGCTCTGGATGCTAATTCTGGAACAACACCACCATACTTTGAGTGCACTTCTTGATTTGCAACAACATTACTCAATACTTTTCCGTTACAAATAACAGCAGCACTCGTGTCGTCACAAGAAGATTCTATCCCTAAAATGTAATCGTTTTGCATTAAAAGTTACTTTTAAGTTACAAAATTAATGATAATTTTTTATGATGTAACCGTTTTTTAAGAATAGAAATTTAATAGTTTGTTATATTTGGGCGTTCTTTGTGTATATGGCAATGTTTTTGATAGGTACTGCCACAAACCTCTATAACCTAATAATACAACATATCAAAAAACACCAAAAAATACTGCTAAAACTGATAAAGTACGTTGTGCTTTTTCTATTGTTGATAATAATCTTATTATCAACATCCTATGTGCAAACAAAACTCGCAAAATATGCAACAAATTCTATAAACGAAGACTTTGGTACCGATTTATTGATTCAAAAAGTAGATTTGTCTTTCTTAGGAACCGTTCAGTTGAAAGGTATTGAAATTCGTGATCATCATAAAGATACCTTGATTTTTGTAAACAAGCTGTCAACGTCACTTTTGAATGCAAAAAAAATATTGGATGGAAATGTAAAATTGAAAAGTATTTCTCTTGAAGATGCACATTTATATATGAAAACGTACAAAAATGAAAAGGATGATAATTTAGCTGTTTTCATTGATAGTTTTGATCCAGATATTCCTAAAGATTCTTTGCGAAAGCCGTTTGTTTTAGAAACCTCGAATATTTATGTCAGCAATTTAAATTATAAGTTGACCAATGAGAATGATACAATTCCTATTAAATATAGTGCCACAAGAATTGGAGGGAATTTACAGAGTTTTTCGATTGTTGGTCCTAATGTGAAAACGAATATTAGAGGATTATATTTTACGGAATCAAATGGTTTAAATATAACAAACCTTACTACAAATTTCTCGTATTCACTCAATGCAATGCATTTTAATGAAACGACTTTGGAAACGAAAAGTTCTAAAATAAAAGGGAACATTCTTTTCACCTACAATAGAGCGGATTTAAAAGACTTTAATAACAAAGTGAAAATTAAGGCATATTTCAAGAAAAGTACATTTTCGATTCATGATTTTAAGAAACTATACAGTGAGTTAAGTGGGGATGATGTTTTCAGTTTCACAGCAAATGCATCTGGAACATTGAATGATTTAAAAATTCAAAATGTATACTTAAATTCTAAAAATGGGTTACAAGTATTGGGTGACCTTTCTTTTGTAAATTCAATAAACACAGAAAAAGCCTTTCTTTTTAAAGGGGATTTAGAAAAGCTTTCTACCACTTACGCTGATTTAGTAAGTATGCTCCCAAATGTTTTAGGGAATACGCTGCCGACAGCACTTTCGAGCATAGGAGTCTTTACATTAAACGGTTTTGTAAAAGTAACGGCAGTCGATTTAACAGCGAATGTAGCTGTCAAATCAGAAATTGGAACGATCGCGTCTGAATTTCAAATTATAAATATTGATACTATTGATTTTGCAGAATATTCGGGAGACATTGTGTTAACTAATTTTGATATTGGTCTTTTCTCCAAGAACCCTCTTTTTGATAAAGTTTCTTTGAAGGGGATTGTAAATGGAAGTGGCTTTGCCTTAGAAAACCTAAATACTTCTTTTATTGGCGATGTTTCAGTTTTGGATTTTAAAAAGTATAGATACTCAAATATCAAAGCAAACGGAAATTATAGAAAGAATAAATTTGAAGGAAATTTGTTGATAAATGATGCCAATTTTAAAATGAATTTTAATGGCTTGGCAGACCTCTCTTCATCCGTACATAAATTTGATTTCGATGCATCTATAGCTTTATTAAACTTAAAAGAAACCAATTTGTTTACAAGAGATTCAGTTGCAATTTTACAAGGAAAAATCACCCTCGATGTTGCTGGAAATACCTTTAATAATATTACTGGAAACGCTATTTTTAATGACATATATTATACCAATCAAGAGAAAGAATTTCGCTTTAAAGAATTCAATGTTTCCTCTTCTTTAAAAGATGATGTAAAACGAATAGAGGTGGTTTCCAAAGATATTGCAAATGGGTATTTGTCAGGGAAGTTTTCTTTCTCAGAATTGTTACCTGTTGCTCAAAATGCTTTAGGGAGTATTTATACGAACTACAATCCTTATAAGGTAGCAAAAGATCAGTTTTTAGATTTTAATTTTACTGTTTACAACCAAATCATAAATGTGTTTTTTCCAGAAATCTATATTCACGATAAAACGAAGGTTAAGGGAAAAGTAGTCTCTAATAAAAGCCAATTGAAATTAAACATCACTTCACCAAGAATTGAAGTTTATGGGAACGAAATTAAAGATTTGAAGTTACTTACCGACAATCAGAACCCACTATTTAATACGAGTTTAACAGCTTCTGAATTGAACACAAAGTATTACAAGCTTTCTAAACTGAACTTTTTAAATAGAACCGATAATGATACGTTGTATTTTAAATCTGTTTTTGAAGGTGGAAAACTGAATAATGAAGAATTTAATTTAGATTTTTATTATACTATCAATCCAAAAGGAAAATCCGTCGTTGCGTTCCAAGAATCCTCTTTTAATTTTAAAGAAAATGTTTGGAAAATTAATCCAAACAGTCAATACACAGATAAAATAACATTTGATTTAAATACGAGTGAATTCAATTTTAGTCAATTTGAAATCACTTCAAAAGAGCAAAAAATTGAGTTTGTTGGAAGCCTCAAAGGTGATAGCGAAAAGGCATTATTAGCAAATTTTACACAAGTAAATTTAGAAAGTTTCTTGCCTGATATTGATAGTTTAGCTTTGAAAGGTGTTTTTTCAGGCAATTTAGATTTTGTTCAAAAAAAAGGTGTATACAAGCCTGAAGCAATTGTTTTAATAAAGGATTTTGAGATCAATGATTTTAAACAAGGTGATTTGTCTTTAAACATTGTTGGTGATAATTCGTATGAAAAATACAATGTGGCAGTCTCCCTGAAAAATACAAAAGTCAAAAGCATTGCTGCAAATGGTGTTTTAGATTTTTCAAGTAAAAAACCACTAATTGATTTGAATGTATTCTTAGAAGACTTCCGTTTAAATGCTTTTAGTCCTCTGGGAAAAAATGTTTTATCGGCAATAAGAGGGAAGGCAAGTGGCGAGTTTCAATTGACTGGTTTTGTTGGGAACCCGGAAATGCAAGGGGTTTTAAAGTTAAAGAATGCTGGTATGTTATTTCCCTATTTAAATGTAGATTATGACTTTGATGGCGAATCTCTGATTACTTTAGATCGGCAATCGTTCCTATTGGAGAATGTTAATTTATTAGATGTAAAACACGGAACAAGAGGTGTGTTAAAAGGAGAAATTACACATCAAAATTTTAATCAATGGTTTTTGAATTTAGAAATTGACACTAATAATTTGTTGGTTTTAGATACTGAAGATGCCGAAGAAGCAAAGTATTTTGGGACTGGGTTTTTAAAAGGAACGGCAACTATCAGTGGTTTGACAGATCAGCTAACAATAGATGTTAATGGAAGTACCCAGCCTGGGACTGTTTTTGTTGTTCCTTTAAAAGACATTGAAACGGTAAATAGTTACAAGTTAATTCATTTTAAATCAGACACGATAAAAGTGGCTGATAAGCAGATGGAATTAGCAAAAGATGCATTAAAAGGACTTTCCCTGAATATGAACTTAGAAGTTACGAAAGCGGCAAAAATGCAAGTTGTTATCGATGAAGTTTATGGGAGCCAGTTAACTGGATTTGGTTCTGGAGCAATCGATATCCAAATTAATACGCGTGGAAAATTCAATGTTTTTGGCGATTACACCATTGAAAATGGAGTCTATGACTTTAAATATGGTGGCTTTGTTAATAGACCTTTTGTAATACAAAAAGGAGGAACTGTTTCTTGGAATGGAAATCCTTATGAAGCCAATTTAAATGTTACTGCTGTTTACAAAGCGAGAGCAAATCCGTCAACACTGCTGCAAAACTTCAACTCTAGTAGAAGTATTGAGGTAGATTTAGTGACCAAAATAACTGGAGGATTGTTTAGTTCTAAGCAAGAATTGGATATTGAATTAGCAAATGTAGATCCTTCCATTGCAACAGAACTAGAATTTATTTTGAATGATAATAACGTCAATGAAAAAACGACACAATTCATTTCGTTATTGACTCTAGGGAGTTTTGTAAATCCGGATAAAATAAATTTTGATAGCACATCGGCCATTACGACTACGGCCTCCAACGCTATTACATCAGCCTTTTCTAGTTTAATGAACAGTTCAGATAGTAAGTTTAAGTTTGGCGTAGATTATGTTCAAGGTGTTGATAATAGTAATACAGATAGACTGGACATTGACAATCAAGTAGACGTTTCTGTGAGTACAAATTTGAATGATAGAATTATTATCAATGGAAAAGTAGGGGTGCCTGTTGGCGCCAAAACACAGTCTAGTGTTATTGGAGAAGTGAAAGTTGAGGTATTGTTAAACAAAGAAGGGAGTTTTAGAAGTGTTATTTTTAATCGACAAAACGAAATCCAATATTCGGCAGAAGAAGAGGGTTATACGCAGGGAGTTGGACTTTCTTATCAAGTAAACTTTAATACGTTCTCTGAATTTCTTGAGAAAATAGGAGTCAAAAAAAGAAAAAGCATAAAACTAAAAGCAACCAAGAAAAAAAAAGTACTTTCTAAAAACAAACAATTAATTAACTTTTAATAGATCTTAAAAATTAGACAATTTTCTTCCAGATTTTTATCAGTATGAAAACACAAACGATCGAAAGAATTGATAGTGTAGTAGCAATCAATGTTTCTCCATATATCCAGTTTCCAGTTGCAAATAAAAAGCTATAAACACCAGTAACACCGGTAAAGAAAGCAACTATTTTAAACCCAATATTCTTAAACTTATCTTCTCCATCAAAAATTAATTTTTCAAAATCATCAAGTGTTTCTTTGGTTGATGGTTTTGTGAGTAACGTCACTGAAATCCATCCAACAGTTGTAATTAAAACACCGGTTATTAATTGCCAATGTCCTGCAATTTCTATCCATGGAATTTCTTGCTTTCCGTTGATAAAAAAGAAAAGGGCAACGATAAATGATATCGCCATTGCTGCAATTTCACTAAAAGGATTGATGCGATGCCAAAACCATCTTAGAATAAATAATAAACCTGTTCCCGCCCCAATTTGTAACAACAAATCAAAAACATCTTTTGCAGATTGCAGGTAAAAAGAAAAAGTAGCCGCACAAATCATTAAGATTACTGTGGTCATCTTTCCAACAATTACTTTTTGTTTTTCGGAAGCTTCTTTGTTTATAAAACGTGCATATAAGTCATTTACTACATAGGAGCTTCCCCAGTTTAATTGAGTAGAAATGGTACTCATAAAAGCAGCAATTAGAGAGGTTAAAACGATACCAATTAATCCCGCAGGTAAATAGGTCATCATTGCTGCATAGGCCACGTCATGTCCTTGCATTTCTGAGGGTAAATTAGGGAAAGCTGCATTGACATCTGTCAAGGTTGGAAAAATAACTAAAGAGGCTAGTCCGACTAAAATCCATGGCCAAGGACGTACTGCGTAATGTGCGAAGTTGAAAAATAACGTCGCCCATGTTGCATTTTTTTCATCTTTTGCCGCAAGCATTCTTTGTGCTATATAACCGCCCCCGCCAGGTTCAGCTCCAGGGTACCAAGTGCTCCACCATTGCACAGCTAGAGGGATAATAAATAAGGTTACCAATGCCTCTGTGTCCGAAAAATCAGGCAGCACATTTAATTGTCCGCTAACATTTTCATGCGATAACAGGTTTGTCAATCCCCCAATTTCTGGTAAATCTAAAATGTATATAGTAGCCCAAATAGAACCGATCATTGCGATTATAAATTGCACAAAGTCGGTGATTAGCACTCCTTTTAACCCCCCTAAAGAAGAGTATATGACAACAATTATTGAAGAATATATAAGCATTTCTCCTTGCTCTATACCCAATAATATATTTGCAATTTTTGCGCCAGCTAAGCAGACTCCTGCCATTGTCACTACATTGAAAATGATTCCTAAATAGATTGCCCTGAAACCTCTAAGGAAGCCTGCCGTTTTTCCAGAATATCTAATTTCATAGAACTCTAGGTCTGTCGTAATCCCAGATTTCCGCCATAATTTTGCATAGAAGATAACAGTCAACATTCCTGTGAGTAAAAATGCCCACCAAACCCAATTGCCAGAAACACCGTCTTTCCGAACTAATTCGGTTACCAAACCAGGTGTGTCTGCAGCAAATGTTGTTGCAACCATAGAAACGCCTAACAGCCACCAAGGCATGTTTCTGCCAGATAAAAAATACTCAGAAGTGTTTTTTTTTGCTTTTTTAGAGACCCAAAGACCAATGAAAAGAGAAAGAATAAAAAACCCTATAATAATACCGTAATCAAGATTCGACAGATTCATTCGTATATTCGTTTTAAAAGACGAAAATAGTCAATCCTTTTTAATAGACTACCTTCAAGAATAAAAACATAAAAAACAGCGGTATAATTTATTGAAAACGGTTGCTAAAGTCGAAAACGATTTCGTCGTTTTATTCTTTAGAATCCTTTAAATTAAGTATTTTTACACGATAGAATATGGATAAAATTAAAAAAATAGGAGTACTAACTTCTGGAGGAGATGCCCCAGGAATGAATGCAGCAATTAGAGCGGTTGTTCGTGCTTGTGCATTTCATGAAATAGCATGTGCAGGTATCTATCGAGGGTACGAAGGAATGATAGAAGGTGATTTTATTGACTTGAATGCACGTAGTGTAAAAGGAATCATCAACAAAGGAGGAACTTTTTTGAAATCTGCAAGATCCAATGGTTTTCGAACCAAAGAAGGAAGACAAAAAGCATATGATGCTTTAAAAGCAGCTAATATTGATGCTTTAGTTACTATTGGTGGTGATGGAACTTTTACAGGTGCCATGATTTTTAACCAAGAATTTAATTTTCCAGTAATCGGAATTCCAGGTACTATTGACAACGATATTTTTGGAACTTCACATACTTTAGGGTATGATACAACCTTGAACACTGTTGTGGATGTAATTGATAAAATTAGAGATACTGCAAGTTCACATAATCGATTGTTTTTTGTCGAGGTAATGGGTAGAGACGTTGGGCATATTGCTTTAAACGTAGGTGTAGGAGCAGGTGCGGAAGAAATTTTAATTCCAGAAGAAAATTTAGGATTAGACAGATTGTTAGACTCTTTAAGAAGAAGTAAAGAATCTGGGAAATCGTCAAGTATTGTAGTAGTAGCAGAAGGAGATAAAATTGGTAAAAACGTTTTTGAATTAAAAGATTATGTTGAGGAACATTTACCTGAATATGAAGTCCGAGTATCTGTCTTAGGACATATGCAAAGAGGAGGTTCACCTTCTTGTTTTGATCGCGTTTTGGCAAGTAGAATGGGTGTGAAAGCCGTTGAAAGTTTGTTGGAAGGAAAATCGAATTTTATGGTAGGCTTGTTAAGTGATAAAATACAGTTAACTCCATTAGAAAAAGCAATTAAAGGACAATCAAAAATAAATAAAGAATTAATTCGTGTGTCAGATATTATGACCACATAATAAGAATAATTACAAATACAAAAAAATGATTAAAATAGGAATTAACGGATTTGGTAGAATAGGAAGATTAGCTTTTCGTTCAGCAGTAAAAAGAGAAAATGTACAAGTTGTAGCAATCAATGATTTATTAGAAGTTGATTATTTAGCTTACATGTTAAAATATGATTCTGTTCATGGTGCGTTTGACGGAACTGTTGAGGTGCAAAACGGAATGTTAGTTGTCAACGGAAACGAAATTAGAATTACAGCAGAAAGAGATCCAGCAAACTTAAAGTGGAATGAAGTTGGTGCAGAATATGTAATTGAGTCTACAGGTTTTTTCTTAACAGAAGAATCCGCTGGAAAACACTTAGAAGCAGGCGCTAAAAAAGTTGTTTTATCTGCTCCATCTAAAGATCATACACCAATGTTTGTAATGGGTGTAAATAACACAGAATTAACTGCAGATCAAAAGATTTTTTCAAACGCATCATGTACAACAAACTGTTTAGCACCAATTACGAAAGTGTTAAATGATAATTTTGGAATTGTTGAAGGTTTAATGACTACAGTTCACGCTGCAACGGCAACACAAAAAACGGTTGACGGTCCTTCTATGAAAGACTGGAGAGGTGGACGTTCTGCGATTCATAATATAATTCCTTCTTCTACAGGTGCTGCAAAAGCAGTAGGAAAAGTAATTCCAGCAATGAATGGTAAATTAACAGGAATGGCTTTTAGAGTTCCAACAATGGATGTATCTGTTGTAGATTTAACGGTAAAATTAGAAAAGCCAGCTTCTTATAAAGAAATTTGTGCTGCAATGAAAGCAGCTTCAGAAAGTGGACCAATGAAAGGTGTTCTTGGGTATACTGAAGACTTAATTGTTTCTCAAGATTTCGTAGGAGATACTCGCACATCAATTTTTGATGCAAATGCAGGGATCGCTTTAAACGACAACTTTGTAAAAGTTGTTTCTTGGTATGACAATGAAATGGGATATTCTACGAAGATTGTAGATTTAATTGAATACGCAGCTACTTTATAGTTGTAACAAAAAAGAACAATAAAAAAACCTGATAGATTTACTTCTATCAGGTTTTTTTTATTTTTTTTCATACTGAAAACTTACTTTACTGCGATCATGCTAATTTCTACATTTACAAACTTTGGTAAATTAGCAACTTCAACAGTTTCTCTTGCAGGTGCCGTCTCTTCGTTGAAATAGGTTCCGTATACAGCATTTATTTCTCCAAATTGATGCATGTCAGAAATAAAAATAGAAGCTTTTATAACATGTTCAAAAGTCATTTCGGCAGCTGCTAAAACAGCCTTCATATTTTCCATGACTTGGGTTGTTTCTGCTTGAATACTATCTAAAACCAACGCTCCGGTTGTAGGGTGTAGTGCAATTTGTCCAGAAGTATATAGTGTATTTCCATTTAAAACGGCTTGATTATATGGCCCTATTGGTGCAGGTGCTTTTGTCGTAGTAATTATTTTTTTCATCTTTTTAAAATTCTCAATATTGAAATGTTTTGCCCTTGTCAAACTGAGCCTGTCGAAGGCTATTTTTATCTAAAACAATCTTCTATCTGGTGGCTTGTTTTTATCCCATTTTAAATCTTGCAATACGGTAGATTTTACACCAATAAAAAAGGTATACGATGAAATGTTCCCAAAAGGAACCCAATTAAAATTGAATTGCCAGCTGTCTAAATCTCTCGTAAAGTTGAACCTTGAGAAGGTGAAAGCACCATCCTTAAGGTCATAACCCGAAGAATAGCCCACTTTCCATTTAGGAGATAATTCTAAATTTCCACTAAACATTACCGAATGACTTCTTATTTCACCAGGTTCTTGACCATTATTCGTATAGGTTGCAGCATAGGCTAAATTTACACTCCAAGGAATATCTGCTTTGTAGAGTTGTGTTTCTACATCTTTCTTTTGGCTGTTGTTACTATTGCCACGTGTTTGGGCAAATTGATTGGTTGGATTAATGTTTCCGCCAATTACATCTGGTGTATTTTGCGCCCCATTCCCACTGTTTGTTTTATTTTTATCGTCTTTATCTTTGCTAAAATCAGCACTAGATAAACTGTAGTTTGCTGATAAATTTGCAGTTTCTATTCTGAAAATATTTGGATTGAACTTGTCAATAGAACGTCCTTCATCATTTATTTGATAGGGATCTAGAGAAGCATTGAAATTTACTGCCATTTTATCATTGAAAAAGCGAGTACCTGCATTGATGTTTAGGTTACTCCACCCTAAACTGTCTGCGGCAATATTGTAGGCAGTACTAAAGTTTAAGTTATTTAAGATCGTTATTTTTTTATCTTCTTCATCGCTATCAGGATCTTTTGGTGCCATTTTAGCTTCTACAACATTGTTCACGGAAAAACCAATAGAATTGCTTAATCCAGAATTTGGTGCGCCGTAAATACCCACATTATTATCAAAAGGAGTGTAGGTTTCGAAATCTAGTGGGTCAGCAGTTTTTTGAACCTGTTCTTCATATTTACGTGCAAAATCTGGTGTATAACTGTAAGAAATAGATGGTCTAATGGTGTGTCGTATTGCTTTTAACCGTCCTTTGTTAAATTTAAAAGTTCCATAAATATTGGTAGATAAACTAACTCCTGTATTGTATTCTCTAAAAGATTTGAAACCACTAATTGTGTCCGTAATTACCTCTTGATCTGTTTCGTTATATGTTTTTTTGAGGTAGTTAAAATTCCAAATCTCTTGATAAGAAACACTCGGGGATAGAGTAAAATAACGAAAAGCTTTTATATTCGTACTTGTTCCGGTTCTGTGCTTGATTCCAGATTTGGCAGTGCGAAACATTGCAGAAGTTAAGAATTCGTCTTCCGTAGTATTAATTCGATATTCACCTTGCATCGCATAATCAAACCCCATTTTCTGAATCGGATTTTTCTTAACTCCTCCTTTTCCTTCAAACGGAAAAATCTTAGACATGGTAAGGTTTACAGAAGGAAAGGTCATGTTTATTGACTGGTCATTCGTATTCTGTGTATGGGTTGCTGCAACCGAAAGATTAAAAGGAGTACCCACAAACTTTTTTGAGTAACTCACTGAAGAATTAAAGGTATTTGTTAAAAATTGATTGGTATTGAATTCGTTTAAACTCTCTCTAAAAAAACGACTACTTCCTAAGTTAACAGAAGCCGTAAATCTTGAATTAGGATTTGCTTTAGAATCTTGAGAATGACTCCACCGAACATTGAAATTACTTGATTTGTTATAGGTAGAGAAACCTCGAATACCTTGTACATTGTTTTCGAAACTTATATTGAAGTTTCCGCTGTAACGATATCTTAAATTGTAATTTGAGAAAGCTCTTAAGCCCCAACTTCCATTAGAATAGGCATCTCCTCTTACCGCCAAATCAACATAATCGCTAATTGCAAAGTAATATCCACCATTTTGAAAACCAATTCCTCTACTGGAGCTTCCTGTATCAAAAGCAGGAATTAAAAACCCAGAGACACTTTTTTCACCCAAAGGAAAGTAGGCAAATGGCAATACTAAAGGTGTTGGAATATCTGCAATGACCAAGTTACTAGCTCCAACAATTATTTTCTTTCCTGGAACTAATTTTGCTTTATTTGTAGTGATATAATAATCAGGATTTTCTACTTTATCAGAAGTTGTAAAGCGTATTTTTCGTACATAAATTGTAGAATCATTGACGCGTTTTGTCTTTTCGCCATAGGTAAACATTTCGCCTTGCTTGGTTTTTAAGCCATAGATTAATGCTCTTTTACTTTTGAAATTATAGATTAAGGAATCTTGTTCTGTTTCTTCGCTACCTTGTTTAAAATAAGGGCGTTGTGTGTATCCTGTGCTGTCTATAATTCCTTTTGCAAATAAAGTTTCCTTCTTGTAATCAACAATGATAACCCCTGCTTTTAAATCAATTTCGCCATAAATCAAAACGGCTTCATTATATAAAGTTAGTGTTTCTTCTTTTGCATTTTGGATCGTATAATCTTTCGCATCATGTATGATGATGTCTTGAATGGATTCTTTGGGTTTGATAGAGTCTAAAACGACGGTATCTATTTTTTTAGCAAAAAGACTGTCCTTTCTCTTCTTTGGAATTGCTTTTGTTTGAATTGGTTTTAAACTATCAAATCGTATGCTCGATACGGAAAGCGCTTTCGTCTTTTCTATATCTTGAGAATACCCTTTTTGAAACACTAAAAAAGAGAAAAATAAAAGAATGTATGATAGGTTTGATTGCAATGCTATAAATGCTATTTTTGTACAATGGTAAAAGTAGGGTTCAATGTTTGAAGCACCAAACTTACAATTGCCAAAATTAGTTAAATTTTATCGATGAATTTTTTACGAAACCACAAATTTACGTCTAAAACTAAAAATATATTTTTTTTAGTAGTTTTTTGTTTTCTTCTGACACATAATTTGGAGTTAGAGGCTCAAAAAAAGTATGTTGTTGTTTTAGACGCAGGCCATGGCGGAAAAGATCCTGGTAACACGGGGAATGGCTTTAAAGAAAAAAAAATAGCACTTAAGGTAGCTATAGCAATAGGAGATCAATTAAAAAAGCAAAAAGACATCGAGGTTGTTTTCACTAGAGATAAAGATGATTTTATCAATTTATGGAAAAGAGGAGACATTGCAAATCAAGCAAAAGCAGATTTATTTGTTTCCATTCATTGCGATTCCCATACATCAAATGCCTACGGAGCAGGTACTTTTGTTTTAGGAATCCGGGGAAATAAAAAGAATTTAGAAATTGCAAAAAGAGAAAATGCTGTAATTCTTTTAGAGGACAATTACAAGCAACGTTATGAGGGATTCGATCCGAATTCAGCCGAATCAATGATTGGATTATCACTCTTGCAAGAAGAGAATTTAGATAAAAGTTTAGCCCTTGCGAGTTTCATTCAATCGAATTTTACTAAAAAATTAAAAAGATTAGATCGAAAAGTAAAACAAGATAACTTTCAGGTTCTTAGAGAGACGATCATGCCAAGTGTTTTAATAGAATTGGGTTTTTTAACCAATAAAAATGAAGGGCGTTATTTAAACTCGAAAAAAGGACAAAAAGCATTGTCAAATTCGATTGCCATTGCAATAAAGAAATACATCAATCACTTAAAAATAAATACCATTTCTGTGGTTGATGATGTTGTAACAGAAGGAAGTGTCTCCAAAATTGAGTATAAGATACAAATTGCCTCGGGTAAAAACAAAATTGCTACTAAATCACATAATTTTAAAGGCCTTAAGAATGTAGAAAGAGTTGCTGTAGGTTCTTTCTTTAAATATTATTATGGTAATTCAGAGGTGCTTAAAAAGGTGAAAAAATCCTTAAAAAAGGTGATGAAAAAAGGATATACATCCGCATATATAGTTGCTTTTAAAAATGGTAAGAGAATCACATTAAAAGAAGCCCAGAATATGCTATAATTTAACACTTTTCCATAAAAATAGTGGTAATTTTGTTAAAAGAACTAGAAGAAAAAAAATATGTCAAAAGAATTAAAAACAGGAATTGTTGCTCTTATAGTGCTGGCAATGTCTATGTGGGGATATTATTTCCTGAAAGGAGAAAATATTTTCCATCCAAATAACCGTCAATTTAAAGTAGAGTACTCAAATATTGGAGGTTTAAATAGATCAAGCTTAGTAACTATTAATGGTTTGAAAGTAGGGAAGGTTGATGAAATCTTATTCAATCCTGATCCAACAAAAAGAGGGAGTTTGATTGTCTCGTTTTCAATGGACGATACGTTTGAATTTTCTAAAAACAGTGTCGTAAAAATATATTCACCAAATCCACTGGGAGGTTCTAATCTGGCAATTGTTCCTGATTATACTGGTGAAAATGCAGTTTCTGGAGATGTTTTACAAGGAAAAATAGAGTCCAGCTTATTTACATCTATAGGTGAGCGTTTAGACCCAATTCAAACAAAATTAGAACATGTAATTGTGAGTGCAGATTCATTGTTTAAAAACATTAATGATGTTTTAGATAAACAAACGACTCAAAGTATAAGAAACTCAGTTAAAACCTTAGAATATTCTTTAGTTGATGTTCGAAAGACCGTTCAAGCTGTTAATGGCATTATGGATTCTACTGCTGTAAACTTAAAAGAAACGATGCGATATTCAAGGAATTTTGCAGAAAACTTATCGAATGTTTCAGACACACTAGTAAATGCAGATTTAGGAAAAATTATGCGGGAAGCACAAATGACTTTACTGACTGTAAACTCTTTACTAAAAGGTATTGACGAAGGCAAAGGGTCTTTAGGAAAGTTTGTAAATGACAATGCGATGTATGATAATTTAACGAATGTATCTAAAGAACTTGAACAGTTGCTTAGAGAAATGAAATTAAATCCAAAGCGTTTTGTCCATTTTTCATTATTTGGAAAGAGTGCAACACCCTTCAATCAACAGAATAATACGAACAATAAAACCAATCAATAATATTTCAGTATGAATTATATTTCAAATGTACTTTTTGGGGTTTTATTAATTATAGGGATTGGCTTTTTTGTGAATAATATTCAAAAGATTTTCCGAAACATTAAACTAGGGAAAAGTGTTAATAGAAATAATAATAAGCTCCAGCGATTAAAAAACATGGCAATGATTGCGCTCGGGCAATCTAAAATGGTAAAAAGACCCTTTTCAGGGTTTTTGCACATTATTGTTTATGTCGGTTTTGTAATTATAAATATAGAAGTCTTAGAAATTGTAGTCGATGGATTGTTGGGCACTCATCGTGTTTTTCAACCCTATTTAGGAGATGTGTTTTACGGTTTTTTAATTGGTGTTTTTGAGGTGTTAGCCGCACTTGTTTTTATTGCTGTTGTTCTCTTTTGGTTGCGTAGAAACGTTTCTAACATTAAAAGATTTTTAAGTAAAGAAATGACCGGTTGGCCAAAAAGAGATGGAAATTTAATTCTTTATTTTGAAATGGTCTTAATGTCATTATTTATCATCATGAATGCTACAGACACTGCTTTTCAGGAAGCAGGAGTTGGAAATATTGTCAGTCAATTTGTAGCACCAATTTTTGAAAGCTACTCTACAGAAACCATTCATACAATAGAAAGAACAGCTTGGTGGATTCATATTACGGGAATTTTAGTTTTCTTAAATTATTTGTTTTACTCGAAGCATTTACACATTCTTCTTGCGTTTCCAAATACTTATTTTGGAAATTTAAAACCAAAAGGACAATTTCCAAACTCTGAAGCAGTTACAAAAGAAGTACAATTGATGATGGATCCGTCAGCAGATCCTTATGCAATGCCAGAAGAAGGTGCAGAAGAAGAAATTCCTGAAAAATTTGGCGCTTCCGATGTTGCCGATTTAAGTTGGGTACAACTATTAAATGCCTATACCTGCACAGAATGTGGTAGGTGTACCTCTGCGTGTCCAGCAAGTCTTACAGGAAAAGAATTATCTCCAAGAAATATTATGATGAAAACGAGAGATCGTTTGGAAGAAGTTGGAAGAAATATCGATGAAAACAATGGTACATTTAAAGACGATGGGAAACAATTATTAAACGATTACATCACTCCAGAAGAATTATGGGCATGTACAAGTTGTAATGCTTGTGTAGAAGAGTGTCCAGTAAGTATCGACCCATTGTCTATTATTATGGATATGAGAAAATATTTAGTGATGGAGCAAAGTGCTGCACCACAAGAGTTAAATATGATGATGACCAATGTAGAAAATAACGGTGCGCCATGGCAATACAATCAACAAGACAGATTGAACTGGGCAAACGAAGAGTAAAATAATTTTCAGTTAGATTATTGAATTTTTTTTATAGAGTAACAAATTAAACGATTAAAAAATCAGACTATGAATGTACCTACAATGGCAGACATGATGGCACAAGGAAAGCAACCAGAAGTTTTGTTTTGGGTAGGTGCAGCCGGAAGTTATGATGATCGAGCAAAAAAGATTTCAAGAGCGTTTGTCAAAATCTTGCATGCAGCAAGTGTAGACTTCGCTGTCTTAGGAACGGAAGAATCTTCAACAGGAGATGCAGCAAAAAGAGCTGGTAATGAGTTTTTGTTTCAAATGCAGGCATTAATGAATATCGAGGTTTTAAATGGGTATGAAGTCAAAAAAATAGTGACTTGCGATCCTCATTCATTCAATACTTTGAAAAACGAATACCCGAGTTTAGGGGGTAAATACGAAGTTTTTCATCACACACAATTCATTCAACATTTAATTTCAGAAGGACGTTTAGAAATTGATAATACGACACTGAAAGGTAAAAGAGTCACTTTTCATGACCCATGCTATTTAGGGAGAGCCAATGAAGTCTATGAATCTCCAAGAGATTTAATACGTAGACTAGGAGTCAACTTAATAGAAATGAAACGCCACAAAGGAACTGCTTTATGTTGTGGAGCTGGTGGTGCACAAATGTTTAAAGATGCTGAAAAGGGGGATAAAGAAATCAATATTTTAAGGACAGAAGATGCTTTAGAGACCAAACCTCAAATTATTGCAACTGGTTGTCCATATTGCAATACGATGATGACAGATGGAATTAAGTTCAAAGAAAAAGAAACTGAAGTGGTTGTAAAAGACATCGCAGAATTAATCTCAGAAGCAAATGGTTTATAAAATGAAAAAGAGTTGGTTACTTCTTATTGGACTTGTTTTTATTACTTGTAATAACAGCGATGAACAGAAAGTAACACCTTTAAAAATAATAAAAACGAAAGACACCACGCTTATTGTTAAAGCAGAGGTTATTAAAAAAGAGATTCTTATTTTTAAAGTACAAATTGCAGCTTTGAAACAGCCAAATGAAAGTTTCGCCAATTTAGAGAATTTAGCGATTTATCAAGAAAACGGATTTACCAAATATCGATTGGGGAGCTTTGAAACCTATAAAGAAGCTCGAAAATATAGAAATAGGATTCTTAAAACCTATAAAGATGCTTTTGTCCAAGCTTTAAAAAATGAAGTTCCAGTCTCTATTTTAGAAGCAATAGCGGATTAAATTTTCATGAAACACACTTCTCAAAACAATGCCATTATCTTATTCCCAGAGTTCTTAAAAGTAGCTTTTAAAATAGTTGATTGCCCCTTATTAAAAGTACAAACAAGCACAAAATCATGGATGTAAAAAGTTATATAAAAGCGGCAAGATTACGAACACTTCCGTTATCCATTTCAGGAATTATTGTTGGAAGCATCATAGGAAACGCTAATGTTCATGCAAACCTTATTTCAGAAATTACATCTCCATTTTGGGCAACTTCAATATTTTGGCTAGCAATTTTAACTACAATTGGATTTCAAGTGCTGTCAAACTTTGCCAACGATTATGGAGACGGCATCAAAGGAACCGATGACAATCGCAAAGGAGAAGCTAGAATGGTTTCTTCAGGAGCCATTTCACCAAAGCAAATGAAACGTGCAATGATCTTAACCTCAATCTGTACATTGTGCATTGCAATACTTTTAATATATGTAGCCTTTGGGAGAGAAAATTTTGGATATTCAGTAGTGTTCTTTCTGTTAGGGCTTGCATCCATAGCTGCAGCAATTAAATATACTGTAGGAGAGTCTGCATATGGTTATAGTGGTTTGGGAGACATATTTGTTTTTTTATTCTTCGGATTGCTTAGTGTTGTTGGAAGTTATATTTTATTCACACACCAAATAAACACGCTTCTATTTCTACCAGCAACTTCAATTGGTTTACTAAGTGCTGCAGTTTTGAACTTAAACAATATGAGAGATCAAATAGAGGATAAGAAACATCATAAAAACACGCTAGTTGTAAGTCTGGGAAGTCAAAAAGCAAAAATATACCATTATATTTTAATATTAGGTGCACTAATTACAGCTGTTTTATATGTACAAATGCAATATCAATCATCAATTCAATATTTATTTTTAATTGCTTTTATTCCTTTATTTTTTAATATAAGAGTAGTTGCACAAAATATCCTTTTCTCAGAGTTAGACAGTGAGCTAAAGAAAGTAGCATTAAGCACCTTTTTATTCGCAATTCTTTTTGGAATTGGACAAATACTTTAAATCATTACAATGAAAACAATAAAAATAATACTGGGAGTAATCACCTTTTTTGTCGTTGCTTTTTTTCTAACCGGTTTGTTTGTAAAAGAAACAACCTATCAAGCATTAGTAGTCATCAACAAGCCCGTTTCAGAGGTCTTTAAAGACTTTAGTACTACTAAAAACATTAAAGATTGGATTCCCGAAATAAAATCAGTGAAGGTGATCAATGAAAATCCTGGGAAGGTTGGAAGTACCTATGAGATTGTTATTAATAATAGAGGTCAAGACATTACCATGACTCAAAAAGTACTCGCTTTTGTACTCAATGAAAAAGCAACTTTCTATTTTGATGCCGAAAATATGTTAAAAACAGACGACTATGTTTTTACAGAAAATGGAGGCATTACCACCATTCAATTAAACGCAATATGTGTCAGTGACTCCTATATCATGGCTTGTATGTTTCCGTATTTTAAAGGAACTTTTCAAGCACAAGACCAAGGATATTTGAACAGTTTTAAAGCGTTTGTAGAAAAATAAGTTATTTTGATAAAAGCTACCCACAAAAAATACATCCTGAATTTTAAAAACCCGAGTGGAACCTCTCGCGGAGTTTTAAGAACCAAAGAAACCTGGTTTCTGATTTTAGAAGAAAATGGAAAAAGGGGGTATGGAGAAACAGGACTTTTTAGAGGCTTGAGTATAGATGATGTTCCAGAATATGAAGAAAAATTAGCATGGGTTTGTAAGCATATTTCTTTAGGCTCTGAAAAACTTTTAGAACAGTTGTCTCACTTTCCTTCCATTCAATTTGGCATTGAACAAGCTTTTTTATCTCTAAAAAACATGACTCCTTTTGAGCTGTTTCCTTCTTCATTTACAGAAAGTAAAGATCCAATAGCCATCAATGGTCTAATTTGGATGGGTGACGAAACGTTTATGAAAAGCCAAATAAAAGAGAAATTAAAAGAGGGTTTTTCGTGTCTTAAAATGAAAATAGGTTCAATTAATTTTGATGCAGAAGTCAATTTGTTAAAGTCCATCAGAAAAGAGTTTTCATCTTCGGAAATTGAATTAAGAGTCGATGCAAATGGTGCTTTTTCTCCTACGGAAGCTTTGCGTAAATTAGAAGCACTCTCCGCTTTAAAAATACATTCCATAGAACAACCGATTCAACAAGGGCAAGTACAAGCAATGGCTGCATTATGCGCCAATACGCCTTTGCCAATTGCGTTAGATGAAGAACTCATAGGGGTATTTTCTTCTTCAAAGAAGAAAGAACTTATTGAAACCATAAAACCGCAATACATTATTTTAAAGCCAAGTTTGGTGGGTGGGTTTTCAGGAACAAAAGAATGGATTTCGATTGCAGAAAAAAACAACGCAGCATGGTGGATTACATCAGCACTAGAAAGTAATGTGGGATTGAATGCAATATCACAATTTACATACACTTTAAAAAGTAAATTACCTCAAGGTTTAGGAACGGGGAGTTTGTTTACCAATAATATTCAAAGCCCTTTAGAAGTGAATAAAGGAGCGTTACATTATAATAATTTAGTAAATTGGGATTTTAAATTATAATTATGGGGTTTATAGAAACAGGTTACAAAGGAAAGAATGATTGGTGGATGTATATTTTAGGCATTATAATTATTTTCTTTGGAACTCAATTAGGATCAATTCCTTTAGGATTGGTCGCTTTATCAAAAGCAGGAGGTGATTTGGCGGTTTATTTAGAAGCAGCCAATGATAATTTCATGAAAATGGGTATCAATTCCAATTTATTTCTATTCCTAATGATTTTTACCTTTATGACGGGGCTTTTTGCTTTGTTTCTTTCTGTAAAATACATTCATAAAAAGAAATTTAAATGGATTGTAACCTCTAGAGCGTTTATTGATTGGAAACGTATTTCTTTTGGCTTTTTTTCTTGGGGAATTCTCTCTGCCGTAATCATTCTAGTAAGCATTTACTTTGAACCTGAATTGTATGATTGGAATTTTAAACCGATTCCATTTTTTACCTTACTGGCAATCTCATTGTTCTTTCTACCTTTACAAACAAGTACAGAAGAAGTCTTGTTTAGAGGTTATTTTATGCAAGGATTGGGATTGTTGGCAAAGAATCGATGGTTTCCTTTACTAATGACTTCAGTGATTTTTGGATTGCTGCATATGGCAAATCCCGAAATTGATAAAATTGGAAACATCGCTTTAGTCTTTTATATTGGAACTGGATTGTTTTTTGGAATTGCGACCTTAATGGATGAAGGGCTTGAGCTTGCTTTAGGCCTGCACGCTTCAAACAATATTGTTGCTGCGTTTTTGGTAACTACAGATTGGACTGTTTTTCAAACAGATGCTTTGTTTGTAGATAAAACAGAGCCCTCAGTATCTTTGCTAATGTTTGTACCTGTTTTTGTTTTATACCCCTTAATGTTATTATGGTTTTCTAAAAAATACAATTGGAAAAACTGGAAAGAAAAACTTTTTGGAAACATAGAAGAACCAAAATTAGTTGATGAAAATGAATTTTCATAAAAGCTTTCAATTAAATGGAAGGGCATTTGCTACTTCGAATGAAATCATTGATTTTTCGAATGAAATTTCTTTAGAAGTATCTCTTTTTCTAAAAGACTGGTTTTCTGAAAACCGTAGTATTGATGTAAATACTTCAGGTTCTACAGGAGTGCCCAAAACAATTGCAATCAAAAAAGAATTTTTCATCAATTCGGCCTTGTCAACCGCTGAATTTCTTGATTTAAAAGAGGGGACAACCACTTTAATGTGTTTGCCACCAAATTATATTGCAGGAAAAATGATGTTGGTAAGAGCCCTTGTTTTAGGGTGGCATTTAGACGTCGTTTCTACAAAGTCAAATCCGTTA
>TARA_B110000908_G_scaffold148622_1_pt1 | contig 39221 bp, 34 predicted proteins | sample TARA_B110000908 | Tara Oceans TARA_B110000908 (sample SAMEA4398067) | marine metagenome | biome: Polar Biome; feature: [DCM] deep chlorophyll maximum layer (ENVO:01000326); material: water (ENVO:00002006), including particulate matter (ENVO:01000060) such as... | depth 36 m
GACCACTATGGCAGCGTTCAAGTTCAACAAAGAGGTTGGAGTCCTCTTTTTTGAAGCGATTGAGCACCTCGGTGCTGACCACGATAATGAGGTCGCCGAGCTCGCCTTCGCCACGTTGAATGACGGTGTTGAGTGCGCGTTGGACCTCGACACTCATGGTCATCGGAGTTTTAACACGACCACGGCCTTGGCAGTATGGACATGGCTCTAGCAGACTGTCGCGGAGGGATTCGTTGAGGCGCTGTCGGGTCATCTCCATCAAGCCGATTGAGGAAATCTGGAGAACCTGAGTTTTTGCTTTATCGCGCTTGAGACGTTCTTTCATCGCGCGGTAAACGGCTTGCTGATCACGGCGATGACGCATGTCGATAAAGTCGACCACGACCAGTCCACCGATGTTGCGCAGGCGGAGTTGGCGTGCAACCTCTTCGGCGGATTCCATGTTGGTTTCGAGCAGCATCTTATCGACGTTCTTTGAGCCTTTGTTTCGGCCCGTGTTGACGTCCACGGTGATCATGGCCTCAGTTTCATCGATGACGAGATAGCCGCCACATTTGAGCCAGACTTGGCGTGAAAATGCTTCGTCGATCTGCTTTTGAATACCGATTTTTTCGAAAATCGATTGTCGGGAAGGGAGGTGATGGATGCGGCGTTTGGCACGGCGGGAAATTCTGCCTGCAATCTCGCGCATCTCATTGGTGGTGTCCTCGTTGTCACAGATGACCTGGCCAACGTTATCGGTGAGGAAACTGCGGACACTGCGCTCGATGAGGTCGGGCTCACGGAAGACGCAGAGGGGGGCTGGATTGTTATCGCGCTTGTCCTCGACGGCATACCACTGCTCAAGGAGCATGGCGAGGTCGCGGACAAAGTGGCGAGCACGTTGGCCCGTACCCACGGTGCGCATGATGATGCCCATGCCTTCGGGGACCTGAAGCTTCTGCATGATACGGCGGAGGCGCTGGCGTTCTTTGGGATCGTCGACCTTGCGAGAAATACCAAACTGATCCGAGTAGGGCATCAGCACGAGGTAACGGCCTGCCATGGAGATGTTCGTTGTGACCCGTGGACCTTTGTTTCCGATAGGACCCTTGGAGACCTGAATCATGATTTCAGACCCTTGTGGGTAGATGCTCGGGATGTCCTTGGAGGTAATGCGGTTTTGTTTCTTCTTCTTTTTTTGTCCTTCGCGCTGGATTTCCTCCAGTCCCGTATCGAGGGCGGCAGGGATGGCATCCCAGAAGTGAAGGAAGGCATTTTTATCGAGGCCGATGTCTACGAACATGGCCTTAAGACCAGGCTCGATGTTTTTGACGGTGCCTTTAAAGATTCCGCCGACGATGTTGAGGTCGCCTTCACGTTCGAGGTTGTATTCCTCGAGCGAGCCTTCTTCAACGAGGGCGACACGGCGTTCGAGTTTTTCAGAGTTAATAATGAGTGATGTTCCTACGAGTGGCGAGGGTGAGCCAAGTCCGAGGACTTTTTTAATTTTTTTGATCATGTTCTTAAGTTGGTTGGTAAATGGTTTTAGTGATTGGTTTGGTGCATGGGCACCAGAGATGGTTTAAAATTATTCTTCGACGATGATGGCCTTAGGGGCTGTGGAGCCTTCGGCATCTGCTTCTTGTTTAATGGTTGGTTTAGCAACTCGTGGAGCTGCGATGTCGGCGATCGGTGTCGCCATGGGGATGTCTGAGATTTCATTTCCTGTCTCACCTCCGTCTTCGTAGGCGATGTCTAGCAGTCCTCCCTGGTCAGGAAGTTCGACTTTGGCACGGACGACAAAGTCGCCGTTGAACTCCTTCATCTTGGTGAGGGGAAGAGTGAGTCCTTCGTCACGAGCAAACAGGCCGCGGAGAATGAGGTGGACCAGAGGGCCGGCGACGGCACCGCCGCTGCTACCACGTTTGACGGCAACCACAACCACATACTTTGGCTGATCGTAGGGGGCGAAGGCAACCGTCCAGGCGTCGTTAGACTTGATGCCCATATCGACGGTTTGTGCGGTTCCTGTTTTGGCTGCAACGTCACGGTCCTTGACCGAAGCTCGTCGGGCTGTGCCTCCAGGCTCGTTGGCTGCGGACCACATTCCTTTGCGGATGCGTTCAAGGTGTTCAGGTTTTAGGCCTTCTTGCAGGAGGTTGACTTTGAGGTTGGGGCGGTTTTGAACAAGGGTTCCCTTGCGTGGATGTTGGACGCGTTTGACGATCCGTGGTTTATAATATTGGCCGCGGTTCGCGATGCTGGAAACGACGGCCGCCATCTGCAAAGGAGAGGCTGCACTGTCGGACTGGCCGATGGACATCATACCAGTAATCGATGCTGTCACTGAGGCCCCAGGACGAAGTTGCTCTCGCCAGTAGCGGTTGCCGGGAATGAAGCCAGCGGACTCTGAGGGAAGTTCAATACCGGTTTTCTGGCCAAGTCCAAGAAGCTGGAAAGAATTAAGCATTTTGGTGCTGCCGATCTCGTTGGCGACACGCATGAAATAGCAGTTACATGACCGCTGGATCGATTCCTGAAGACCGAGGGTTCCATGACCAGTGCGTTTCCAGCATCGGATTTTTATTTTTCCGTAGGCAACGTATCCCGGGCAGGATTCGGTATCGTAGGCATGCCCATGCATAGCGGCAGCGATGGCTGTCGGCAGCTTGAAGGTGGACCCTGGTGTGAAATTATTGATCGCCTTGTTCACCAATGGGTGGGCGTGGTTGGTGTTGTAGTTTTTCCATGCTGCGGGATCGATACTGGGCACGAAGAAACTCGGTGTAAAATCGGGGATGGATGCCATGGCGAGGACTTCACCTGTGTTAGGGTCCATGACGACGGCGGCGGCTCGACCAACTCGGCGTAGGGTGTTTTCAACAAGGCACTGAACTCGGGCGTCGATAGTGAGTTCCACGCGGGACCCTACATCGGGTTTAATGTAATCGACCATTTGCAAGACCTCGCCCTTTTCGTTTTTGAGGAGAGTCTTGGTTCCTTCTTCTCCCGTTAGGTAACCGTTCATGGTGACCTCCACTCCTGCGATGCCTTTGCTATCGCCTGTGTAGTGCTTGAACTTGCGTTTCTCCTCTGGGGAAATCTCACCTTTTTCCCACTGCTTGACGTAGCCAAGGATATGGGAGGCTAGCGAGCCATAGAGGTATTGGCGACGTGGGCTAACACGCACATCCACACCAGGGAGTTCGAGGTTATGCTCGGCAAAGTGTGCAAACTGATCATATGTTAGATCATCTCGGAAAGTGAATGGAACGAGCCCGCCGTGGGTGATGTAGTGGGTGTCCAGTGCGCTGGCTCGGTATTTTTTATCGAGTTTGTGCAGGGCGAGTTTAGGCCGAACCCACTCGTTAATGATCTCGTGGGTTTTGATTTTTCTGAAGTCCTTAACGGCATCTTTACCACGTGTCTTGATCAGGTGACGTTTGTAGTCGTCTCGGATTTCATCGAGATTGAATACCACTTCGTAGTTTCTCAGGTTCTGGGCGAGAATGACGCCATTTCGATCTGTGATGTCTCCGCGGATGCCAGGTTCACGGATGGTGATGGTGTAGTTTGATGGGACTTGTTTGAGAAATCTTGATCGCTCCTTGATCTGGTATTGGTACAGCCGTGACAACAACGATCCGAATCCAATGAGGATTAGAGCGGTGAGTAGGTAAAGTCTTAGGCGGTAGCGAGGTTCCATGGGGAATGGTGAATTTAGAATAGTGAATGCTGAATTAATCCAGGTAGCGGGCTTCTTTTTTTAGTCCATCGTAGCGGATGGTGTGGTGGCACGCTGAAGCGAGCTGGAAGATGAGCCAGAAAATGAGGGGGGAGAAAAGCATGGTGAGTGCACTGGTGAGATAGATGCGGTAAAAGGCAGTGGGTGGAAATGAGAAGTCACCGCGGACCAAGTTAATGAGAAGATACTCCGAAAACAGATAAAAGAAAATGGCGATGCCGGCGAGGATGGATGAGGTGTGCCATTTGCCCTTGCGGAAAAGTGGTTGGATACCCTGCATGAGTAGACCCATCATGGCGTAGAGGATAATGCTGTAGCCAAAACGGAGGGATTCCACCGGGTCCGCATATATTTCTGGGTAGCCCCCCTGAGGGCCGAGAGCGTGCTGTGCGTCCCAGAGAAACCCACAGATAAATGCCAGCAACAACATGGTGGCAAAGTTGACACTGACTGAGCAGCAGAGAAAGACGAGCGGAAGGATCAGCACGTGCGCACCGTACAATCCGGAGATTGCGGGCAGAAACTGCTGAACCATGCACGCGGCAAGGGTCAGGAGTATTACGCTGATGGTGTATTTGATCACTTCGTTGGTTCAGGCTAGCGGAATGACTCTTAGGGGGAGTCCGGGGATTTAGGGATTTTTACAAACACCGTGTGTAGTGCTGCAAAGTCCACCGCTGGCTTGACGAGTGCTTCTCCATACAAGGGTCCGGATTCGAACGTCTTTATGGTACCAAGAAGGATGTCAGGAGGAAAGAGACCGCCGCGACCTGTGGTAAATACCAGCATGCCGGCTTTGATCTTGGCGTCTTTACTCAGGAAGCGTAGGCGTAGAGACGGGGAGTCTCCGGCTAAGCCTCGTTGCCCGCTGACAATTCCCACTTCCGGTGTGCCATCAACTTTCGCTGAGACCTGGCATTTTTCATCGGTGAGTAGGATAACGGTGGATGTGTTTTCTGATGGAGCATCGACTTTTCCAACAAGTCCCTCAGGAGAGAGAACTGGGAGCTGGACGCCGACGTCTTGTTTTTCACCACGGTCGATGGTGACGGTGCGCCACCACGTGGATGGTTGGCGACGAATGATCTTTGCTGCTAAAACGCGGAAGGGGGCTTTCTGTTGGAACTTGAGTGCCTGACTGAGTCGGGCATTTTCTAACTCAAGCTTGCGCAGGTGAGCAACTTCCATTCTTTTTTTATCGAGCTCCTCTTTAGCGAGTTTGTATTTAGCCTCCCATTCCTGAGAATGCTCGGCCTCCTTGATGAACTCAGAGGCTTTGGTCTCGATACCCGAGCCTCCCTTGAGAAATGGGCTGATTGCGCTGTAGTAGGTCTTCTGGATGCTACGCACAGACTGCTCGCTACGCGTAAGTGCCCATACGGCACCGACGATAAATAGCAGGAGAGCGATCAGATTCTGCGGCTTCATTGCATCCGGGGTAAATAGCAGCTGCGAGAGCTGCGGGGATTACAGGTCTAGCGAGTTTCAGAGCTGGTTACGCGGCGGAGGAATGAGATCTCAGAGAGAACTTTTCCTGTTCCTTCGGCCACAGCACTGAGGGGGTCCTCGGCGACGTGGACGGGGAGTCCAGTTTCTTCACGCAGGAGTTTATCCAAGCCACGGAGAAGTGCTCCTCCACCGGCGAGGACGATGCCTCGATCGACAAGGTCAGCCGCAAGTTCAGGCGGGCAACGCTCGAGTGTGGTGCGGACGGCGTCTACGATGGTGCTAAGGGGATCGGACATGGCATCGCGAATTTCCTGGGAAGTGATCGTGATGGTTTTGGGCAGGCCTGCAACGAGGTCACGACCTTTAACTTCCATACTGTTTTCCTTGGGAAGGGGGGCGGCTGATCCGAGGCGGATTTTAATTTCCTCAGCAGTGCGTTCACCGATCATGAGGTTGTAGGCGCGCTTCATGTATTGAATGATCGCTTCATCGAGTTCATCACCAGCTGTTCGAACACTTCGGCTATAAACGATGCCTGAGAGAGAGATGAGGGCGACCTCTGTGGTGCCTCCACCAATATCGACAACCATGTTACCGGCTGCGTCTTGAACGGGTAGGCCTACTCCGATGGCTGCGGCCATGGGCTCCTCGATCAGATAAACTTCACGGGCTCCGGCTTGTTCGGCAGACTCGCGCACGGCGCGGCGCTCGACTTCAGTGATGCCAGAGGGGACAGCGATGACGACACGTGGGTTGGAACGACGACGACCATTGTTTACCTTGCGGATGAAATGGCGAAGCATGGCTTCAGTGACCTCGAAGTCGGCAATGACACCGTCCCGAAGTGGGCGGATGGCAACGATGTTGCCTGGGGTACGACCGAGCATGCGTTTGGCATCGTCTCCTACGGCTAGGACCTCGTTGGTTCCATTGTTGATGGCGACCACTGAGGGTTCACGGAGGACGATTCCGTGGTCTTTGACGTAGACGAGTGTGTTAGCAGTGCCTAGGTCGATGCCGATATCATTGGATCTGATGGAAAAAAGTTTAGCGAACGTTTTAAACATATTAAATGGGATAAAGTATTGAAATACAGAGAGTTAAAAGGTTTATAGGGTGTTGATAATGATGGGGTATAGCGGCTGAATCAAGGAGCTAGGGCTCCATCTCCGGCTGGGTCAATTCCATCACCGATAGGGAACACTTGTAGATGGCCCCCCGAACGGTGGGTGACTATTCATTCTTAGTTCCCTTAGGTCAAGAGGTAAGACACGGAAAGCGTTGAAAAACAGGGGCTTGCCTGCGATTTGCCATTTTGGGTATTTCCCCAGAAACAGGTCCAACGCCGCCGTTTAAGAGAGCTTCAATCGTTCATCACTCTCGAGAGCCTCGCTCAGTGCGGCCCAGCCATCGGGAGTTTGGATGTTGAAAGTATGGAGATAGAGAGCCACTAACGCCGGTTCATCGTTTTCAAGAAGAGCGTCGGTGGCGGCCTTAAGTTTCTCAGGGTCAAGGGTTTCTGGAAGTTCTCCTTCGACCTGTCCTTTGCCATCATGAGGGATTCCAAGGGAATCGCAGAAGGTGATCAGCATGCTTTCCTGGCCTTTCATGAAGTAAACTTGGAGTAAGTGCTCACCAATCATGTCGCTGGTTTTGAGCTGGAGGGTTTTGTGCATCCAAGCGATCTGATCGACTGCCGACTTCTTCTGGAGGTAGGGAAGGCGGAGTTTACGGTTGGTAGCGAGGCTTCCGAGGGCTGTTTTGTAGAGATTGCGATCAGTGTCGCGCATCCACATAAACATATCAGAGACTACGGAAGATTTGACGTTTTGGAAAAGTTCGTATGCGTGCATGGGAATTAGGTTGGAGTGTTAAGTTTGAAATTTGAAGGAAATTAGATGAATTTCACCGATTGTTTTTTGCTGAGGCGAAGGATGTCACCTACTGCTGGTGAGACATCTGCCATGGGATCTGTTAATTTTTCTCCATTGAGCTGAACAGCACCTGTGGTGATAAACTGCTTGCGGAGTTCGCCGTTGGATTTTTTGAGACCGAAAGCTGTTTCAAAAGCAAAGGCGACGAGGGTGATCACGTTAGCGCCCTCCGGTGAGTCTGCTAGGGGGATTTCGGTAGCGCCTGCAGCGGTGTCGCGTTTGGAGAACCGGGCTTCCCATGTCGTGCGGGCATCAACGGCACTTTGCTCGTCATGGTAGCGCGCGCTGATTTGGGCTGCTAGCTGTTTCTTAGACTCCATTGGGTGGAGTGATGAGTCGCGCTGTTGTCCTAGGAGTAGCGTGTAGTAGCGATCCATGAGGTCATCTGAAATGGACATCAACTTGCCAAACATTTCGTTAGGTTCTTCGTTGACCCCAATGTAGTTGTGCGCAGATTTTGACATTTTCTTCACCCCGTCGAGCCCCTCAAGGAGAGGCATACAGATGATGGATTGCTGGTGTTGGCCTTCTTCTTTTTGTAAATCGCGTCCTACCAACATGTTGAATAGTTGGTCGGTTCCTCCGATTTCAACATCTGACTGAAGCTCGACAGAATCCCAACCTTGCATGATGGGGTATTGGAGTTCGTGCAGGCGAACCTCTTTGCCTCCCGCGACACGTTCCTTGAAGTCTTCCCTCTGGAGCATTTGCTGCAAGGTAACTTGGGCGTTGAGCTTCAGGATTTGCTCGTAATTCATTTTACGAAACCAATCACCGTTGAAAATGATCTCAGTTTTTGATCGGTCGAGCACCTTGAAAGCCTGCTCGGTGTAGGTTTCCGCATTTTTGAGAACTTCCTCTCTGGTGAGAGGGGGGCGAGCGGTGCTACGTCCAGTAGGATCACCCACGGTAGCTGTAAAATCACCGATGAGCAGAATGGCGTGATGACCTAGTTCTTGGAACTGGCGTAATTTTTCAAGAGGCACGGTGTGACCGAGATGAATATCCGGAGCTGTGGGGTCGACTCCAAACTTGATTCGGAGGGGTCGGCCAAGCTCGAGTTTTTCCTTCAGCTCTTTCTCGCTGAGGACTTTGGCTGTTCCGGAGGTAAGGATGTTCAGGGCATCTTCGACAGAATTTGTCATGGCGCGCGGAGGTTGGAGTGATTGGCGGCTTGTGTCGAGTCGGAAGATGGGACTTTACGCGATGCATTGGCTCTGGATAGAGTAATCGTATGAGTCAAGGAATGTCACCCTACCAGCCGCCACAAGCACAAATGGAATCACAAATGGAATCTGATACCGTACCGCCAGCCAATATCAGTGCTGTTCCGAAGGTTATTGGGATTTTGCACTTGGTCTTTGGAGGTATTGGTCTCGTGATGGGGGTGATCGGCATAGCGAGTGCTGCCTTCAAGGAGAAGCTCGAGGAAATGCAGTTTGCCTCTTATCCTGAAGAAGTGCGCGAGGGAATGAGGGGGGCGATGCAGCCTATTTATGAAACCCAAAAATGGGACATGATTTCCGGTGTTGGCTCATTAATTTTGGCTGTTTTACTGATCGTGGCTGGGCTGAAGCTCGTCAAATACCGCAGGCAGGGTCGCAAAATTTCCAATATCTACAGTGCTCTGTCGATCGGGCACAAGTTGTTCACTATTGGTATAGTAATATTCATAAAATCTCCTGTGATGAAGAAAGTAGGGGAGTCTCTTGAGAAGATGAGTGGTCAGTCCGACATGAATATGGGGACAATGATGGGGCCGATAGTCATTATTTCTGGTATTGTTATGGCTATTGTTATGATGGTGTATCCGATCCTTAGTTTTTTCCTGCTTAGCAAGAAACAAGCAAGAGATTCTCTGCGCTAGGAAATGGGTAACTCCATACGAGTGACTGATTTTTTTCTGCCAATCCATCATTTTTGGCTTTGCAAGGTGCGGTTAATACCTTATTCCCGCGCCGCAACCCCTTCGTATGAGGGGAGAGTAATGGTGACTGTAGCTCAGTGGTAGAGCCCCGGATTGTGATTCCGGTTGTCGCGGGTTCGATCCCCGTCAGCCACCCCATTTTACTCCGCTTTTACTGCTTTCCCTTGAGCTGAAACTTGCTAGATTCACTTTAAACAGGTGTGGGGGCACCTCAATGATTTTAATACGAATTATCTATATGTTAACACTCGAAGAGGTAATCGGATACAAGTTCAGAAATTCGCTTTTATTGGCGGAGGCTCTGACGCACCCAAGTTTGGCGTATGAAACGCAAAAGCCGCATTTTGATAATCAACGACTTGAGTTTTTGGGAGATGCAGTGATCCAATTAATCCTAACCGAACGTCTCTACAAAATGTTTCCCGGCTTCTCTGAAGGTCGACTTACTAAGTTAAGAGCCCGATTGGTTTCGCGTGATGCGCTCCACCAGTTTGCCATCGATATGAATCTCGGCAATTACATCATGATGGGCAAAGGTGAGGAGTCGAGCGGTGGGCGAAATAGAGCATCGACGCTGGCTGATGCATTTGAGTCTGTCTTGGGGGCAATCTATCTTGATGGTGGACTTGACGCTGCTAGGGATTCTGTGGAGAAAATTTGTAGCCAGTGGATAGATCAAATTGCTGAGTCTCCCGAGGAAAAAAACCCGAAAGGACTGTTGCAAGAGCAACTTCAGGCGATCGCTCAAGAGGGACCCGTCTATGAGGTGATTAACGAGTGTGGGCCGGATCATAATAAAACATTTACTGTGTCCGTATACTGGAAAGGTATCTTACTGGGGGAGGGAATAGGGATTAGTAAAAAAGATGCTGAAGTCAAAGCTGCTAGAGAGGCAATGGATAAGAGGAATTGGGAAAGTTTTTCAAAATGAATAATAAATTGTTAGGCGGTGTTGAAGCTGGAGGAACAAAGATGGTGTGTGCGGTGGCAAGAGAGCCAGGAGATGTGTTGGACGAAGAACGATTTCCAACCACGACCCCATCTGAAACATTACAACGGGTGAAGTCTTACTTCGAGAAAGCCCAGCGAAAATACGGCGAACTTGGTGCGATCGGCTATGGCACATTTGGCCCAGCCGCGATCTCCCAGCATGATGCTAAATACGGCACTATTTTAGCAACTCCCAAGCCTGGGTGGGAAGGTGCTGATGTGATTGGATACTTACAAAGCGCGTTTCCCGATGTGGCTCTATCTTACGACACAGACGTCAATGCGGCTGCCATCGGTGAAGGCTTTGAGGGGGCGTCTGGTGCTGCTAGAGGACTAAAGAACTACATTTACATCACCATTGGAACAGGAATAGGCGGTGGCGTTGTTGTTGATGGTAAGGCTCTGCACGCACGTCCTCATGCAGAAATAGGACACATTCTAGTGCCTAGGCAACAAGGCGGAGTGGACGGGGGGCTTGATGGTTTTTCCGGCTCCTGCTGCTTCCATAAAGGTGAGTATGTTTGTCTCGAAGGCTTGGCCAGTGGCACAGCGATACGTGAGCGATGGGGGATACCTGCTCAAGAACTTGAAGCCGATCATCCTGCATGGGAATTGGAAGCTAAATACCTGGCTGCGATGGTTCAAAACCTGGTAGCTTGCTTCGCGCCTGATAGAATTATTCTCGGCGGCGGTGTGATGGAACAATCGTTTCTTTTAGAGCGGGTCAAAGAAAATTTCTATCAGAGCGTAAATGGATACTGGGAGAGGTTTGACAATATGTTAGTGAATCCAGGGCTCGGAAATCAGGCTGGGATTACGGGTGCTCTGGTGATGGCTAAGAGTGGGCTCAGAATGCCCTAACCTCGGAGTAACGTGAGAATTGCGACACGTGATGCGCCGTTTTCTATCAGCGCCTTGGCGCATTCATTGGCAGTTGATCCTGTGGTGAAAACATCGTCGATAAGTATGACGGCTTTGTTATCAATGGCCGATTTTAATTTGTTTCTTACTTCGAATGCTCCATGCAGGTTTTTGAGACGCTTGGCCCGACTAAAGCGCGTTTGGGTTTCCGTGTTACGATTTCTTTTGAGCGCATTTACAAGTGTGAGCTCAGTAATCTTGGCCAGACTCGAGGCGATTTCTTCAGATTGATTGAACTTTCTTTTTCTTAATCTGAGCCAGTAGAGCGGGACGGGGATGATGATTCCATCGACCAAATAAGGCTTAAATCGAGGGTCATCTAGTGCTGTCTTGAGAAGCCGACCCAATTCATCTGCTAGATAGATTTGCCTGCGATATTTAAAATCGTGGACTAAATCCCGACCTTCACCATCGCTATGAAGCGCGGCCCGGGCAAACTCGAAGTTGAGTTCTAGGCCATGGCAATTTGGGCAAATGAATTCCTCGGAAATAGCACCGTCATAACATTCACCACAACGTGAGCAAAACGGAGCTTTGATAAAGTGGAGCGACTCCGAGCATGCTTCACAAAGATGGCGACCATGTTTGAGTGTGCATTGGCAGATGTGGCAAGTCGCGGGATAAATAAAATCCAGCAGTCTCCGCGTTTTTTGTAGAACTTTGTCCAATGCGAATGAGTGTGTGGGGTTGCGGTTTGTGGGTTACGGTTTTTAGTTCGTAATTTAAGATTCGAGTTTGTTTCTATCCGATGAAATCTGAAGAAACACATGTACTAATAAACCTGTGGGAATAAGGAGGCTAAGTGGTAGTAAACCCGACTTGCGGTCAGCTCCTATCAGCACTTCAGCGGATGCCAAATGATCGCCACTCAGTTCGGCAATGTGTTGGAAGACGCGATGCACAAATACCCATCCAGCATGAAGGCCGATGGGCAGCCATAGCGACGCCGTCCGGTAACGAGCATAACCAAGGATGAGCCCCACCACTAATAAGGTGATAAAGCTCAGTAGAAATTCTTGGGGGCTCATGAAACGTTGGAAGACCAAGGATATCATGCGGAAGCCGGCGTCAGCCTCACCTGGGTTGAGTAGTTTGACTCCATCGGGAGGGAGTAGGAAATGAATTGAGGCGTAGAATATGGAGACGACAGCAATGGCTGCAAACGGGCGCATAGCACGTAGAAAAATCCCCAGCATCATACCGCGGAATATCCACTCTTCAAACACGGATACAAAAGCGGCTGATAGCAGTGACTCGCGAATGGCTACAAACCATTTGACCGGATGTTCAAGCGAGAACCAGCCGATGGCTAGAAGGAACCAGACCATCAGTGTGAGTAGGCAGGCAGCGAGTAAAAATCCTGTTACCAGATGAAGAAATCCACGTCGGTTATGCACAAGCGCCTGACCGTAGTCATGGGCGATGCTGTGTTTTGGCAGTTTTATCCGCCATGGGTTGCGGCGTGGTTGACGGGCTTCTTTTCCCAATCGCATCCACATGATGAAGGGGCCAGCAAGCACCAGCGCGCAGAGTAATAGGGCCCGATTAAAGTATCGGGGGAACTCGGCATGGTCGCATTTCTGTGCCAGCCAATTCATCAAGACGTTCAGATTACGCGTTTCTCCCACCTCAGCGATGAACTTGCCCACGTTGTATAGCCAAGGCGAAACAACGGCTGCAATGACAACGGTAAGGGTAAAAAAGATGAGGGTTTTAGTGATGTCACTCTGGATGAGGCGTTTCACGCTGACTATTGTCTGAAAAATCAAGCATCACGTCAATGACTTGAATCAGCGAAATTTCACATTCTCAAAATCAGAAAATGAGCTATAACTACGCCCATGCAGAAACATCAGTGGAGAGAGGAAAACGAAGAAGGAAAAAAGATTTTCCGCGCCACCTACCATGCCGGCGAGTGGAAACTTTACTCGCAGATGAAAGATGAAGAAGAATGGGATCATCACGATCCTATTCCTGTGGATCTATTAGAGAAACTGCGCGAGGTGATGTGGAACAAGTACCAGCGCGGACGCTGCCCGCACAAATTGGTCACCAAAATCGATAAAATGCTTGGTAAAGATTAGCCACCCAGCAGATCAGGCCTGTTAGCCTTGGTTCGTGCCAAGGCCTGTTCTTTTTTCCAAATCTCGATTTTTCCGTGGTCGCCACTCAGTAATACGTCGGGCACTTTCATGCCTCGGAAGTCATTCGGTTTCGTGTAGGCAGGAGCTTCAAGCCTATTGGGGTCTGTAAATGATTCCTCTTCAGGGGACCTCGCATCACCAAGCGCACCGGGGATGAGCCTGGTAATGGCATCAGTCACCACGGCGGCAGCAATGGCTCCGTTGGTTAATACGTAGTCGCCGATAGATACTTCTTCGTCGACGAGTGATTCAATGACTCGATGGTCCACGCCCTCGTAATGACCACAGAGAATGATCAGGTGCTTCGAAGATGAAAGCCTCTGTGCATCGGATTGTTTAAATGGAATGCCTTGAGGCGTCATGAGGATGACTCGGGTGTCGCTTTCCTGTTGTTTAAGTTCCTCCACCGCCGCGAAGATAGGCCCTGGCATCATCAGCATCCCTTGTCCGCCACCGCAGAGGTATTCATCCGTTTTCCGATGCTTGCCCTCAGCCCAGTCACGTAGTTGGTGAGCGTGGATATCGACCAGTCCTTTTTCCCGTGCTCGCTTGATGATACTCTCACTCAGTGGGGCGAGGGCGATTTCAGGAAAGAGCGTGATGATATCAATTCGCATGGGCAGAGAGTCCAGAATCCAGAGTCTAGAATCAAGAACAGAGATTGAAGTTTGAAGTTTTATTTTTTCAAGCTATGCCTCCCACAGTGAGCGACGCAATAAAGGAGTCTATCTATATCGTTTCCGGTGAAGTCAGTGGGGATACCCACGGGGCCTACTTGATGGAGTCTTTACTCGAGCAGATGCCAGGAGTCGTTTTTCACGGCGCCGGAGGCCCTGCGATGCGCTCTGTGGGAGGCGAGAGAATCACCGATTGGGTTGAGGACGCTGCCGTCATGGGGATCTGGGAAGTGCTGAAACACTACAAATGGTTCAAGCAACGCTTCGCAGAAATGCTTGAGGAGGTGCTACAACTCAAGCCTGACGTGCTCATTCTCATTGATTACCCAGGGTTTAATCTTCGGCTCGCTCATGCGGTGAAGGAAAAGCTTCCTGATACCAAAATCGTTTATTACATCAGCCCGCAGGTGTGGGCGTGGAATAAAGGCCGAATTCCGAAGATGGCCGAGACACTGGATCTGATGCTCTGTATTTTCCCTTTTGAGAAGGCGATTTTTGAATCAGCGGGACTCCCAACCGTCTTTACCGGACACCCACTTGTCGATGAACTCGAAGAAAAACGCGAAGACGTGGTTCGTGCCGACCAGCTGATAGGTTTATTCCCCGGAAGTCGTGAGCGTGAGGTTGAGAGGTTATTTCCTCTGATGGTCGAAACTGCCCGTCGAATGCATTCGCATCATCCCGAGTGGCAATTTGAAGCAGCGGCAGCATCGGAGAAGCTGGAAGGACGCATGCGCGAAATCATCAAAGCCGGAAAGCTTCCTGATGAGTGTAAGATCACCTTAAAAACGGGTAACAGCCATTCGTTGATGCAACGCGCAACTTGTGGTGTGGTTGCCAGCGGCACCGCGACCCTAGAAGCCGCGGCGCTTGGCCTGCCATACTGCCTCGTATACAAAATTTCCTGGCCCACATGGGTGATGGGTAAGCTGTTGATTAAAGTAGATTTCATAGGCTTGGTCAACATCCTCGCCGGAGAAAAAATCGTTGAAGAGCTCATTCAGAGTGATGCAGAGCCGTGCCAGTTAGAAAATGATTTAACCCAGCTGATGACGGATGATAAAGTCCGTGACGACCTAAGGAAAAAACTCCTCGATACAGCCGCCAAGCTCGGTGAGCCAGGTGCCCATGAACGCGCAGCGGCTGAAGTAGTCAAACTCATTAATAAAATCTAGTAAGTTACTATGTCTGAATTCGATTCAAGTAAATCACCGCGTGTCTACAAGGTCCTCTTGATGGCTCTTCCAGTAGGTGTTGTGGTAGGGACGATCATTTTTATGTTCATGTATTTCTATCTGGAACGTGAGGATGAGAGAAATCACGCTGTGATCGTATCACATGGCCTACGCGTCAGCGACCTCGAGGACATGGTAGATAAATTCACCGACCGCATTGGCGAGCGCGATCTTGAGACCGAGCAGGGTAGGGTAGGGCTGAAACGAGCGGCATCGATGATCGAAGGCCGTCTAGGACCGCAGAACGTCGGCTATCCCGTGAAGAAGTGTGAGGGGCAGGCGGCGTATGGCTTGCTATGGAAAAGCCTAGCCGTTGAAATCCGAGGCGAAGACAAACCCGATGAGGTGGTTTTCGCCGCAGTTTCCTATTCGGGAGCCGGCAACGTGGCGGATGCTAACTCAGTGTCGACCTTGATGATGCTGTCGGCATCGATGGCCAGGGAAAAGGCGGCTCGCACGTTGAGATTTGTGTTTTTGCCAATGAATCTGTCGGCCAATGAACAAAAAAGCTGGTTAATCAAGCGATGCCTGAAACCTGGTGAAAGCTGTGCGGGAATCATCGGGCTCAAAACGATGATTGCCGCACCTGAGACTGGGGCTGAGGCATGGCAGGCAGAGGTCTCGGAGCCTGCTGACAAGGCGTGGTGGGCTTATTTATCACAAGGCGATTCCACAGGTGCCTTTTCCGGTGGTAGGGCACCGTCGGTCTGGCTGACCAACCTCGCATTTTCTCCAGAGACATGGGTGGGGAACAAAGACGGGCGATTAAACGCCACGCTGGCCGTAGCGCGTGAACTCAGAACGTGGCTGCTGATGGCTGCGGGCGCAGGGAAGTAAGCTGGAGGATAGGCGGCTAGAATGGCCACTTGCGCTCCAAATTCCTTTAATTGGTGGGTATCTCCTTGCGAATTTTCGAGATGGCTTCGGTGTCATCCTTTCTGAGAATCCCGATTCACCGAAAGAATTCCGCCTAGCCCTCTCAAAAATCTTCGGCGGGGCTACCCATCAATTTAAACAATTCGAAGCACCAGGTTCATGATCGAAATAGCATTCCGCTAAAAAAACATCTTGCCACACGCCTCTGTGTGGGATAATTCCGCCCCGCACTCCCTTTGTTTATCTGTAAAAAGAAGAAATCAGGGAGAGCCGTTAAAAAGGAAAATGAGGGGCATTAGCTCAGTTGGTAGAGCACCTGCATGGCATGCAGGGGGTCAGCGGTTCGAATCCGCTATGCTCCATTTCCCTTTTCCTGACGCAAATACCCGCGATTTTACTGTCAACTTGCCGCCAGCTGACCGCCTGACATGGCGGTTTTTTCATCTCCACTAATAACTTACCATGGCTATCGAAGGAAAAGAACTCGCCATCGCATGCGCCCGCGCTGCGGAGGAAATTCAAGCCGAGGACATCACCGTTCTCGACCTTACAGGCGTGTCTTCATTGACCGACTTCATGGTAGTCTGTTCTGGCACCTCCCTACCACACCTCAAGGCAGTGATGCGCGATGTGGAAAAGGAAATGATCGCTAAGCACGATGTCCACACGGTCAATTCCGAGGGCAATGCCGATTCCCGCTGGGTGGTCATGGATTACATCGATGTGATGGTCCATATCATGCATCAGGAACTACGCGACCTTTATGGTCTGGAAGATCTCTGGGCCGAGGGCAAAGAAGTCAATTGGGCTGAATAATTCTAGCCCCCATACGTCGAATCCTGTGTAAACAATTACACAAGGAGACCCGACAATGGCAAAAAAACAAGTAGACGTATCAAAGATCTACGGACGTATTCAGTTCGTAAGGAGCTTCCCTGATTACAAGGTAAAGGTGGTAAATCACTTTCCCGACCTGAAGGTAAAAAAGGTGAATCATTTCCCGACAAAAGCCGGTCTGTGGAAAATAGTGAATCGGTGCCCCGATTACAAAATCCAGATTGTGAATCACTTTCCCGATTTTAAAATCAAATACGTTAACCACTTTCCAGGTGTGTGAATAACTTGAGGGTAACATGTATTTCAGCCGTTTATTTTAACCGAGATCTGTCGATTACGTCACCTAAGTCCTTGAAATTACGCTAGTAACAAAACCCATCTAGCAGGCTGGGAATTGTTGGATTTTTGATTTTATCAAGTATTCCCTAACATCAATCCAGATTTGTAGATAAGTCACTCAATTCTTGATGAATAAGGGGTGGATACCATTTGTCCACATTTGTCAGGGGAGGTATACCCAAGTTATTCACGTCGACCCATCGTAACTCATACAGCTGAAAACGGATCATTCCGTAAATATACTGGCCGTTAACACGTCTTCTGAAGAAGTTGATGTTAATAAACTTGCGGATAAAGGGAGAGCTATCAACTTCCTCCCACAACCGAGTTTGCTAATATGCAACTATGAAGATCAACTATCGGTGGCGTAGAACGCCAACTCGATGGCGAATGACCCAAACAGGGGCCCAATATATAGTGGTCGACTGGTTTGATAGGTGAAATGGTGGAGCTAAGGGGAAAGAAAATGCCGATTCAGCAAAACTTTTACACCTAAATAGAGAGTAAATACTCGCAATGTATTGATACTGATGCTATTATCAAAGGGCTGTTCAGGGGAACTTATTAAGTGATCTTAATTATCAGAACCCTCCGATTACCTGATGATTTTGAAAAAAACACCTTCTTTAGGTATTGACCTAAAGTGCACTAAAGTGTACTAAAGGGCTCAATCAAGCACATCTTGTGTATCTATGAGCACTAAAAGTCACAGTATCGGAGGGAATTACCCCTATAAAATGGACGCGAAATGCCGCGTTTCCATTCCGAGTGATTGGCGATCAGAGATCGATAACGGTGTGCTTCACCTGATGGTCTCATCGAACGAGAAGTTCCCGACACTACGTGTCCTCACGGAAGCCGAGTTCGAGAAGATGCAGCAGGAAGTTAATGACAGCGAGCGTTCCCCCGCCGAAAAGCGCAGTATTATCGGTATTATCTTCGAACGGTGCACCAAGACCCGCATCAACGAACAAGGTAAGCTGAGTATTCCCAAAGCGCTGCTGGATCATCCCGGGCTTGTGGCCGGTGACGGTCTGGTGCTCTGCGGGCGCGGCAACTTTATTGAAATTTTAAACGAGAAGAATCACCAGAAACTACGTGCTGCCCAGGATGCCAAGATCATCGGGGACATCAACGACGAGTTTGGATTCTTCTAAAACAAGGCCTTAGACAATTCGCGCCTAGCGCATCAACAAAACATTTCCTGTGCAACACGCTGATACACAACTGACACAACCGCTGCTCATGCAGCGAGAAGATGCTCGTGCAGAGGTCGGGATGACTTGGAGGGAGTCCCGCCTCTGCACGGCCTTCAAACAGCTGTGCCGATCACACTGCCTCGATGGCGGGGAGCACCACCGACAAACACTTTTCTGGATACACGCTGATAACAAAATGCAGTTCACCCTTACGCATTCATGTTGTTTACTCAAACAAAGTTGGTAGCTGTCGGGGTTGGGACAACTTGGAGGGAGTCCCACCCCGACCGTTCAGCTTGGTTTCAGACGAAAATTACGGAGACTCATATGGAGCAGTGTATGGAACAAAACAAGACACCTGAAACTAACTATCACATCCCCGTCCTGCTGGACGAGGTGATAGATTTGATGGCGCCTGAAAAAGGAAAAACCATCATCGATGGAACCCTTGGAGGTGGTGGCCACACCGAAGCTATGCTTCAAGCAGGTGCCAATGTCATCGGAGTCGATCAGGATGATCAGGCACTCTCCTTTGCCCAAGACCGATTGGTTACCTTTTCCAACAGCTTTACTCCTGTAGACGGAAATTTTGCAAATCTGCCTCAGCTTCTGACCGATATAGGCGTTGGCAAAGTTGACGGAATCCTTGTCGATATCGGAGTGTCCTCATGGCAGCTCGATGAAGCTGATCGAGGTTTTTCCTTTCGTAAAGAAGGCCCGCTCGACATGCGCATGGATCGTTCAGGTGGTAAGACCGCCGCTGATTTGGTGAATACCCTTTCAGATCAGGAACTCAGAACCATTTTCTACGAATACGGCGAAGAACGGGCGGGTAGCAAAATAGCCCGTCGCCTCGTCGAACGCCGCGAGACCCAACCATTTACAACCACAACCGACCTCGCCGACTTTATATCCTCGATCCTTCCTCGGAAAAAAGGACCTGCCGGAAAAATCCACCCAGCTACGCGTGTGTTCCAAGCTTTACGCATTGCGGTCAATGATGAACTCGGTGTGCTCCGAAAATTCCTGGAAAATGCTTCCGACCTTCTCAATCCAGGTGGTCGGGTGCTCGTCATCACATTTCACAGCCTCGAAGATAGAATGGTGAAGCGTTTTTTTAAAAACGCATCCGAATCCCACATCGATCGCAAAGAGTGGCCCGAGCCACGCCCGAACCCCGATTTTAAATACAAACTGATCACCCGCCGCCCGATTACTGCCACTGATGCAGAAATCCAGGGCAACAAACGTTCCCGTAGTGCCAAGCTGCGAGTTGCTGAAAAAATTTAAACACTTGGATATTCGACCCATGAACAAGCATCGCAATAAAGAACGCCGACTGAGTATTCCGGAGATCACACTCCTCGTGCTTGCTGCTCTGGTGTTGATGACCGCTGGCGTCACTCACGCATGGCTGAAGAACAGTCACGTGGAAGTAATACGTGATGTTGATAAAACCCAGCAGCGTATCAGCGATCATGAGGACTCAATTAATAGCCTGCAGGTGAAGATCGATAAGAAGCTGAACATCTACCAGATTCGAGACGACTTGAATCGTGCAGGATCAGAACTTCGCGATGTCCCTGTTAGTTCTATTGAAAAAATTTCATCTCACAGTCTTCCTCAAATCGCAGAGACGTCTCGCGATGCATCCACCCTTGCTCAATCCCGCCCTTAAGTGAACTCAGCCGTATTTCATCGTCGTTGTCTGATTCTGTGCCTGGTCTTCGTGACTGGGCTTAGTGGGTTATCGGCACGCCTTATTTACCTGCAGGTGGTGAAAGCGAAGGATTACGCCAAAAAATCAGATCGAGTTTCAATAAGGAAAGAAACTCTGAAGGCGAACCGTGGCTGTATTGTCGACTGCAACAACCAGCTCATCGCCCGCAATATCCCACGCGCACGCCTTGCCTTGGATAAAAAACTTCTGCGCGACATTGGCCCCGCCACCCTTTCGTTGGCCAACAAAGAGCTACGTGAGTCTCCTGAGTGGAATCAGTGGGATCAGCGCACTCGCTATAGTAAAATCAAAGCTCGCGCGGCAAAGTTAAAAAATGAAATGCAGGCAGAAGTGATTATCGAGCAGCACATCGCTCATGTCATTAACATCTTCGCCCGCCCTTTGGGTATGACCCCCCTCGAACTACGTAAACGCATGAAGCTTGAGAAGGAGGGGCAGATGTATGTCGTTATTAAATCCGACCTGTCCGAGGATAACGCTGCGAATCTCAAAGAACTCTCACGCGAGTATTCTATCTTACATACCTTCTTTTTCGAAGAATGGCAGAAACGTTGGTATGTGATGCCCGCGATGGCAGCTGCGATGATCGGTTACGTTGGTGAGGATAAAAATGACGCCATTACTGTGGTGAAAGGTCGTGCTGGGATTGAAAGAAAAAAGAACGCAATCATGTCGGGTCGCGATGGTTTCGTGATCACCCATCGTGATAAATTTGAGCTGTTAGCCGTGGCTAAACCTCAGACAATCCGTCCACCTACACATGGTTTGAATGTTCAGCTCACTCTGGATATGGGCATGCAGGCGATTCTTGAGGAGGAGCTCGATGCGGGCCTCGCTAAGTACATGGCGGTCAAAGGCACAATTATCCTGATGGATCCTAACACGGGCGCTATTCTAGCGATGGCGAGCCGCCCGACCTATAACCTGAACACAAGGGAGAACATCGCAGAGAACGGATTTGATTTTGCGACTCAGGCTATCTACGAACCTGGTTCGACTTTTAAAATCATCTCAATCGCCGGAGCGTTGGACCAAGGGCTAGTGCAGCCGGGAACGCAGGTATTTTGTCACCACGCTAGGTATCACGTAGGCTCAGTGAAAGTCCCTGACCATCATCCATACGGCATGCTGAGTGTGGAGCAGATATTGGCAAAATCAAGTAACATAGGATCATACAAAGTAGCTCTCCAGTTAGGGCGTAAAAAGTATTTCAACTACCTTCGCGCTTTTGGTTTTGGAGCCAAAACCAATGTCCTGATGGCTGGTGAAAGTGCCGGTGTGGTGAACGATACAGGAAACCCAACTGACTTTTCGCGGCTTTCATATGGTTATGCTGTAAGTGTGACTCCTCTACAGGTTGCCTGTGCCTATTCTGCGATCGCTAACGGTGGCACACTGATGGAGCCACAGCTGCTGAAGTCAGTGATGGCAAACAACGGCGCTATTATTCAGAACTTTAAACCCAAGCCTGTTCGCCGCGTTATTAAGGAATCGACAGCACTTAAGATGCGTCGGGCCCTCGCCACCGTTGTCGATATCAAAGGCACTGCCAGGCGGGCCAAGGTTCCTGGATATCTAGTAGGTGGAAAAACTGGAACTACGGTAAAAATTGATCCTAACGGTGGCTACCTGAAAGGTCGCTACACGGTTTCTTTTGCCGGAATGCTTCCCGCTGAAAAACCTGCCTTTGTATGTGTCGTCGTCGTCGATGACCCACAGACGACGGAAGTCAAACGCTACGGTGGAACCATCGCAGCTCCCATTTTTGCCAAAGTCGCTGCCCGCGTAGCCGCCCGTATGGGAATAGAGCCTACCGAGCCGATTGATCCAGACACCACCTCTCAACCACTTGCTCAATCGAGCCACTAATGACATGAATTTACGTCAACTCATAAGCAGTCTGGAAAAGGCCACCGTATCAGGTGACCTTGATAAGGATGTCGTCGGTCTTACCTCCAGCTCCCGCAAAGTCGTCCCAGGAAGCGTTTTTGTCGCCGTGCGTGGCAGTGATACCGATGGGCAGCAATTCGTTCCGCAAGCAATCGAACAAGGTGCCTGCGCGATTGTTTCCGAGGTGGCTCCTGGAGCTGGACACGATGATAAACTTTGCTGGGCTCACGTCCCGGATGCTCGTGCTGCTGTTGCTGCACTAGCTTGTGCTTGGAACGAAAACCCATCGGCCTCGATGAAGGTCGTGGGTATTACAGGCACGAATGGTAAGACCACCACCGCATTCATTACCCACGCCGTGATGGAAAGTGTGTGGATACGTGCTGGTTTGTTAGGAACTGTTCAAGTCAATGACGGTGAGACAGTAACACCAGCTACACACACCACACCAGGGCCTGTCGAGCTACAAGCGGTTCTTCGTAAGATGGCCGATAATGACTGCCGTGGTGTCGCCATGGAAATTTCCTCACACGCCCTCGAACAAAAGCGCACGGACGGGCTTCAGTTAGATGTCGCTGTGTTTTCCAACCTCAGCCAGGATCACCTCGATTACCATGGCAACATGAACGATTACTTCGCTGCCAAGTGTCGGATGTTTGAACTTCTCGAAACCCAAGACGGCAACAAAAAGCCTACTGCGGTGGTTAATCTTGACGACTACTATGGCCAGCGTCTGGTTGAAGAGTTTAAAGACCGCCTCTACTTCATCACCTACGGTCACGGTGTGCACGCTGACATGCGCATCGGGCGGGAAATTCAGAACGTGCGAGGCACTGAGTTTGATATCAAATATAAAGATCGCGATTACTTCGTTCGAACTCCCTATATTGGTAAGTTCAACGTCTACAACTGTACCGCGGCTCTCGCAGCTTGTGTCGCAGCGGGAATCAAGCCACGTGACGCTGTAAAGGCCTTGGCTGATGCTCCTCAGGTTCCAGGTCGGATGGAAAGCATGGGCTCCCGAGAAGGTACTACCGTTTTTGTCGATTATGCTCACACCCCTGATGCACTTGTGAATGCTTGTGCCGCTCTTAAAGAATCGAATCCACGCAAACTCATCACGGTGTTCGGTTGTGGTGGCGATCGCGATGCTACCAAACGTCGACTCATGGGTAAGGCTGCCGAGGAAGGTAGCGATTTCTGTATCATCACCTCCGATAACCCGCGCTCGGAAGATCCTGACGCTATCATCGCAGATATTGTCAAAGGGATGAAGGGGGACCGTTACCAGAGTATCCCCGATCGCATGGCTGCCATCCAAACTGCCGTGAATCTATCAGAAGAGGGGGATATCGTCCTTATCGCAGGAAAAGGACACGAGCCATACCAGGAAATCGCAGGGAATAAAATCGAGTTTGATGACCGCCGTGCCGCCTACAAGGCAATTAACTTTAAGAAACCTCTCGAGTAATCTAATCATCGCATGAAACCTCTCACCATCGAAGAAATAGCCACCGCCACTGGCGGAGAGCTTGTCGGGTCCCCTCAGGGGGATACCGGTAAGTGCGTCTTGGCTGTTTCTACTGACACACGCAATCTACCCGAGGGTTGCCTGTTTGTTGCGTTGCGTGGTGATAACTTTGATGGCCATACCTTTGCTGCTTCGGCGGCAGAAAAAGGAGCGGTTTGCCTCATGCTCGACGAGCTTCCGAAGGGGAAAGGCGATCCCGGAACACCTATCGTGTTAGTCAAGGATACCCTCATTGGGCTTCAACGTCTCGCGAAGTGGTATCGTCAACAACTGAATATTAAAGTGATTGGCATTACCGGATCTAACGGTAAAACATCCACCAAAGATTTTGCTGCTTCTGTGCTTGCTGAAAAATTCCGAGTCAATGCGACAAAAGGTAATTTAAATAATCACATTGGACTACCTCTCAGTGTTCTTACTACGGAGGAAACTGATCAGGTTTGTGTTTGGGAAATGGGTATGAATCATGCCGGCGAAATAGCACCTCTTTGTGAAATTGCTTCACCTGATCTTGGAATTATCACCAACATTGGAACCGCCCATATCGAGTTTCTAGGAACCCGCGAGGGTATTGCCGAGGAAAAGGCCGCTCTTGCACGGGCGCTTCCTGAGAAGGGCACTCTGATTGTTCCCGCCACATGTGATTATGTCGAATATCTTATCGAACGCACAGTAGCCAAGGTTATTGTCGCTGGAAACGGACGAGGCGCCGTGCGAGCTGAAGATTTAAAAATGACGGATCTCGGCTCCGCGTTCAACTTATGTATCGACGGGCAAGATGATGTTCCTGTCGAGATCGCAGTCAGCGGCAGACACATGGTGAGTAATGCCCTGTTAGCTGCCGCCGTAGGATATGTTCTAGGTATGAAGTCCAAGGAAATTGCCGCGGGCCTGAACAATACCACGCTGACAAGTGGTCGACTCCGCCGCTACCTCTCAGGTGGAATCACCGTGATCGATGATACCTACAATGCGAACCCGGATTCGGTTGCCGCCGCGATAGAGACTCTCGCAGAAATACCTTTAAACAACGGAGCTCGCCGCGTTGTAGTTCTCGGCATGATGGCCGAGCTTGGTGTGCATGCTGATACCGAGCATTTACGGATCGGGAAACTCGCCGCCGAGAAAAATCTTCATGTGGTTAGTGTCGGTTCGGAGGCCGAGAAAATCCACCAGGGTGCCTGCGAAAGCACGGACACCGCTAAGCAGTTCGATGATGTCGAATCTGCCGCTGCGTGGCTGAAAGATTACTGTAGGGAAGGGGACAGCGTTCTCTTCAAAGGAAGCCGCATGGCCGGTATAGAAAATGTAATGAACCAAGCGTTTCCTCAAAACTAATTACTCAATTTACGAATGTTATACTGGATTTACGAATACTGGATGGAAGCACTGAAATCGGGTGCTGAATGGGCAGACACCCTGAGCTTCCTCAGAATTTTGGGCTACATCACCATACGTGCGGGGCTCGCTTGTATGATGACGTTTATGATCTGTGTTGCTTGCGGTCCATGGGTAATCCGTAAACTAGTTTCTCTTAAAGTGGGCCAGCCCATCCGTAGCGCTGCAGAGATTCACAAATTAAATGAACTGCACGGCGGTAAGGCCGGCACACCCACGATGGGTGGCATCATGATTCTCGGAAGTGTTTTGCTTGCCGTGCTGATCTGCGGTCGACCTCTTAACCCCTTCGTGGCTGTCACCACATGCGTGATGCTGGCACTAGGTTTGTTAGGGTTTATGGACGACTACACCAAGGTCAAGCTCAAGAGCTCAGATGGGGTCAGTGGGAAAACCAAACTCTTCTGGCAGTTCACCGTCGGAGTGATCGCAGCCACCTTCCTCTACTTTAAAACTCAGTCCTCAGAATACGTTCTTTCTGGAGAACCTCTCAAGCTAAGTGAACTCACGTTTCCTCTGTTTAAAGGAGCGCTATTTGATATGGGTCTGCTTTGCATCCCATTCTTTGCCATCATTGTAGTGGGTTGTTCAAATGCAGTGAACCTCACCGACGGACTCGATGGTTTGGCCACAGGTTGCACCATCACAGTTTCTCTAACCTATGCGGTGATCGCCTACCTAGCGGGGAATATTTTTGCTGTCGATTACCTCTCAATTCCCTACCACCAGCATATTGCTGAGCTGTCCGTCTTCCTGATGGCCCTCGTAGGAGCTGGGTTTGGATTCCTCTGGCACAACTGTCACCCGGCAAAGGTCTTTATGGGCGATACCGGTTCACTCGCCATCGGTGGCGCTCTCGCAACAGCCGCCGTCTGCGCCAAACAAGAACTCCTGCTGGTCATTATCGGTTGGGTGTTTGTGATGGAGGCTCTCTCGGTGATTCTTCAGGTGGGTAGCTTTAAACTTACCGGCAAGCGCATCTTTGCGATGTCTCCTATCCACCACCACTTTGAACTCCGTGGATGGCACGAAAGCCAGGTCATCGTCCGCTTCTGGATCATCTCAATCTTTAGCGGGCTCGTAGGGATTGCGTTACTGAAAATTGTCTAACATGGATCTTAATAACAAACATGTCATCGTCCTAGGTGCCGGCTCAAGTGGCCAGGCCGCAGCCGCGCTTTCGCTTGCTCAGGGGGCGGATGTGTCTGTGCATGATTCCCGTGAAATGATTGGCGGTCTGCCAGAAGGAGCGCACGCTGTGGCGAACGCGACCACTGCAACTGGTGAGGCTAGTCAGTGTGATTTGTTAGTCCTTTCTCCCGGTATTGATAGCAATAGTGACTTCGTTAAGTCATATCAGAAAAATGCCGCTGAAATGATTGGTGAAGTAGAGCTGGGATACCGCTTCTACGAAGGGCAAGTCATTGCCATCACTGGAACCAACGGTAAAACCACGACCACTGAGCTCGTTGACCGAATTCTAAATCACTGTGGGATCTCATGCCTCCCTTGTGGCAACTACGGTGATCCTTTTTCCGCCCTCCCTTTACTCGATGAACCACCCGCAGTCGCTGCGTTGGAGGTGAGTTCTTTTCAAATGGAAACCATCGTGGATTTTCACCCTGATGCTGTCATCTGGTTAAATTTCTCAGCCGATCACATGGATCGTTACCCGACGATTGAAGCCTACAAAGAGGCCAAGCTCCGCGTGTTTGAGAATCTCACTGAGGAGGATGATGTGATTATCCGCGCCGGTGAGTACGTGGGTCCATTGACCTCAACGGTGAGTACGTTTTCTACAGAGGATGAAGCAGACTATACCCTCCAAGACGGTTGGGTTTGTCGGGGAGATGAAAAAATCATTGATCTATCGATTACCCGCCTTCTTGGTCTCCACAATGCGGAGAATGCCATGGCAGCCTTTGCCGCCTGTTCAGCACTCGGTGTAAAGGCAGAGGATGCGAATGAAGCCCTACGAGGGTTCGCCCCACCGCTGCATCGCTGTGAGCTTGTGAGGACGCTTGATGGGGTTGAATACATCAATGATTCCAAGGCTACCAACCTGCATGCACTCGATAGTGCCTTGCGCTCGCAGAGTCGCCCGATCGTTCTTATAGCAGGTGGAAAGCAAAAGGGGCTCGACTATACCGAAATCCTTCCGCGACTGCAAGCTACGACCAAGGGCATCGTCGTATTTGGCGAGATTGCGCAGCAGCTTGCCGACACATTTGAACCTATTTCAAATTCTGAAAAATCTATTCCTACCGCTCTAGCTTCCACCCTTGAGGAGGCCGTGCAACAAGCCCAAAGTATGGCTGAGTATGGAGATACCATCCTTTTATCTCCGGGGGCGTCGTCCTTTGACATGTTTTCAGGATATGAAGAACGCGGCGATTGCTTCCGTCGCATAGTCAATGACCTGAAGTGAACTCCCCTAAAACCCCCAACCCCTGATGTTCCTGCATCAACCCACAAACTAAGCCCAAAAACCCCAACAATTAGTCGTTATGAAAAAAATAATCCAAACAAAAAGAAACAAGCCATCCGGTTCTAACTTCCGGGTTCTCTACGCCAAAACAGGCCGCCGTCGCAGACTCAATGCTGCTACTTCCGCCACTGCCGATCCACATGCGGATCTCGAATCAGATGTTTCTAACATCGGGATCGGACGAGCGCTTCTTGTGATTCTCGTATTGCACATTCTGGCTATTGCTGCCATCTATGTACACAGCACATTCTTTGGGAATGAGGTTAATGCCACGGCCAATGTGGGGCAGAAGCCTCTTCCTGTCGCAATCGCCGCTGCTCCAGCAACTGCCGAAGTGCCTGAACCTGTTGCTCCAGTTGTAGCACCTCCTAGACCAGCGCCTGTTGCGACGATTACTACTGATCCAGAATCCGAGCGCTACATCGTAGTGACTGGTGATACCTATAATCGTATCTCCCAGGTGCGTCATGTTGATGAGCAAGCTCTGCGCGCTCTGAACAGTAATCGACCACTACGTGCCGGTGTCGTGCTTGACCTCCCGGCCGAGCTTTCCACTCGTCCTGTGAATCCTACTCCAGCACCGATTCCATCTGTAGCTGTTATTGAAGATACGCCGAAGGTAGCTCCTTTCCGTGCCGTTGAAAAAGTGCCTGAGCACGATGTCTCTACAGCACCTAAAGCCATCGTCGTTAAGTCTAACCGACCTGCCCCAGTTGATCCAGTTGCCACAGCAGGAGCCAAGGACAGCGGAACGCGTTACACCATTAAGAGTGGCGACACACTATGGCGCATTTCCAATAACTTCAAGGTGTCACGTGACGCTATTTTGAAGCTCAATGGAATCCAAGATCCTAACAAACTCTATGCAGGGCGTGAGATCAAGATTCCTTCTAAGTAATCCATTTTAGAACCCCCGTTCATAACGACACCTGCCCACCCCTTCCTTTACAGAAGCCACATATTATGGGACGCAAGAATGCAGTATTTCTTTGCCTAGCCGTCACCGCACTGGTGACGCTAGGTCTAGTGATGCTTACCAGTACGAGCGTCTGGGACGATGAGGTGGATGGCTATGCTTTGGTCAAGAAGCAGGCTGCATTCATAGTTTTCGGTATCATCGGGGCGGTGTTCATTTCTACATTTGATTACAAGAAGTTAAAACCCTACTGGATACCGCTGTTAGTTGGTTCCTGTGTATTGCTCGGTTTGTGCTATTTACCAGGAATAGGACAGAGTATTAAGGGTGAAGCTCGTTGGATAAAAATCCCCGGGTTACCTCAGTTTCAACCCTCTGAGTTGGCAAAAATATTTGTCATCATGGCGCTAGCAGGGTGGTACGCTCATTTTCAAACAGAGGGGCGAACCTTCTTTAAGGGGTTTATATGGCCATCTTTGTTGATGGGGATTCCTGTGGTACTCATTTTCTTTGAGAAAGACATGGGTACCGCCATGGCGCTGGGTGCCTCGGGTGTCATTGTTATGTATGTTGCCGGGGCCCGGCTTCCCTATCTGGGCACTGCTGCAGGAACAGCACTGGGCGGGATGGCATTTGTGGTTTGGAAGAACCCAGAGCGCATGGGCCGCGTGATGGCCTTGTTCGATCTTGAGAGTGATAAATACAGGTTAGGCGACGGTTATCAGCAGTTGCACGGGCTCTATGCCTTTGCCAATGGTGGTATTCATGGCGCTGGGCTAGGGAATGGTGTGGAGAAACACGGCTACCTTCCCGAAGCACACACGGACTTCATTTTCCCTGCCGTCGGGGAGGAACTAGGGTTATGGTTTACCCTAGGCAGTGTGTTCTGCTTTGTCCTTATCGTGGTTTACGGTATTGCGATTGCGATGCACGCCAAGGATATTTTTGGTCGCTTGTTAGCGGTTGGGCTCACCAGCATCATCGTAGTTCCAGCAATGATGAACATCGGGGTTTGCACCGCGGTGTTACCTAACACAGGCCTGCCATTACCGTTTATCAGTTACGGTGGAACCAATATGCTATTTACCCTTTTTGCGGTGGGTTTACTCATTTCTATTCATCGTCAGACGGTGTTTGTCACCCGATCCGAATTGCCGGTCATTAACGAAAAAAAGCAGTGTTTGAGGATTTGATATTTTGGGAAATAAATCACAGCGGGTTTCTAGCAAGGACTTTAGTAAGCTGATTGCGATTCATCGGCCAAACATCATTGCGTATGCCGCGATGCTATGGGCTGGCGAGTTTAAAAAGGGATATCGTTATCCTTAAGTCCATGGCGGCGATATGTGAAAGAAGAAAAGAGTATCGGCCGTCCGAGTGGCCAGATTTTTGTGGATGGTGTTACACTCAGATTGCGGATCAAATAGTCTCTAATGACTCTCACAAGGGAGTGGCTGATTTTGCTCTTAGCATTAGGGATACTGCAGCCCGTTCTTTGCCTGCTACTGCTTTACGGATGGATGCATTCGATAAAGCTTTCTTCGAGCTGCCAGGGAAAGATAAATAAATTCTTTCGATCAGTTGCCAACATCATCGACTACAAGATCAATTTATCACCAAGCAGAAGGTAATGAGTCGTGATGAATTTGACAAAAAAGTAGAAAATATTAAACTAGCTATGCTAATCACAACCGCATGGAAAAAGCCTCACTCAGTCAGTTCTGGAATCATGCCCGCAGAGAACTTGGACCTGCTGAGGTATGTGGCCAACTCTCCCGGTGAAGAAGGGAATGTCGCAACGAGGGGAATGCTACTGGAGAATGAAGCCATGTTGGATCAATATATCCTACACGTTGCACTGCAGCAGTCGCTGATGACCCGGCTTCTGGATGAGCCTGGAGCTGAACTTCGCAGTGAAGATAAAAAGCAGGAAAAGTCATTCAAGAGGAGGCTGGCCTGCGCGTTATTCTTACTGATTATATTGCTTTCACTACTTTTTGTATCATCAAGCAAGGGAAGTGGAGCACACAATGAGGTCAAAAGATTGGCATACTCCGTGATACCAGAGCCTTCGAGTGTAAGTATGCTAGCGGTGGGATTGGGGGCTCTCTTGATTAGGGGGCTCTCTTGATAAGGCGATACCGTGGGAACAAAATCTAATTGGTAACGATAATACCGTTTTTAGTAGTGGGTGTTGTCGGTGTGACTTTGGACGTAGATGTTTGAATTACCTCATCATCAGGAACTACTTGAATATCGGTATTGTGTAAATCATCGTTGTCCCAACCGCTTTTCAAAATGGCGCAACCTACAAGCAATGAGGTTAACGCGAGGACACAGGCTGTTGTGGCTGCAGGTTGTCGATCTGACTCCTCGGCGCGGGCTTTCAGGGCTGCGTTTTCAGCAGTCAGCTTTAGAGCTTCTTTTTCGTAACTCGGATCCTATTCGTTACATGAGCAGAGTGCAAATATAACTGTTAGGGTTAACGTAGGCATAAGTAGTTTGCTTTTGCTCACAACGTTAATATGATTATTCAGGTTTTTTTTTCATGATGAATCTGTATTTTTGTAAAAAATAAACGGTAGGAATATACTGTGTCAGTAATTTGGGCCAATGGGCTAAATCTGAGGTGAGTGGGAGAAATTTTCTTTAGTCAGGGCTTGGATGGTGAAGATCCAGAAGGATATCAGCCCCCATGATAGGCCGAGGACGACACCGAAGTCGATGATACCACGCCATGGATCAGGGCATAAATAGGTCACTGCCAGAACAAGAGTGATGATGCCGAGTGTCAGGATGATTGCGGTGAGTCGTGTTTTTCTATTGGCGTGAAAGAATCCCATACAAAAAACGGGTGCGAGTAGAACACGAAGTGGGGTAGCATGATCACGGAGGTATTTGACCCGCGCTGCTGTGCGCGGTGAGAACTTTTTCTGAAATCCGCGATAGCCTTCTGCAACAAGCATAAACAAGGCAAAACCAATGAGGAAGGTCCATTGCCATGTCGATAGTCCGCCTTCTATAGCTTCAAGCGCACGAGGGGCAAGACCAATGATGGCACGGAGGAGCAAGGCACTCACGCCAGCTACTCCCCAAACAACTCCAATAATTCGCATCGCGTAGACTTGGCGAATCTCGAACCAATGTAAAGCCGTGGATATCACTATTTAGGCGTGCCACTGTGACAATCGGCGTTTTTGGGCCGCTGTGACTCCAGTAATCAGAATAATGGCGATGTAGTTCAGTATAACATCAACTGGCACGGAGACAAATGCGAGTTTACTGGCCATGAGATAGCTTTCGTCGTTGTCGCTAGTGAGATGAATCCTGAAGACGACTAGGCCTAGAATACTTGAAATAATCCATAGAGCCCACCATATGGGCATAAGCCCACGTAATGCATGATCGCTACCGTAACTGGAACTGCGAATCTCTTTCATGGAAACGTAGGGTTTCCAGAAGTTGACGATAGGGATAAAATAATAACCAATCGACCAGCTTGGAGTGATGCTCATGCGTGGAGGATCGAGAAGCCAGGCGTTTTTACAGGAGCGATTGATCCAAATGACAAAAACAATGGCGGTGATAAGGATGAGGAAACCGTGGGAAGCCCCGATTAATCCCATGATATTGTCGAGCTGCGACGGTTCATCAGTAAGCCAATATTCATCACTCTCATACTGTTTTATGGCCAAGTAGTTGAGAACACCCGAATTGAAGATGACGAACATGCTATCGAGTAGCAACAGCCCAATAAGAACGTATTTAAGTGGTCCGTTATCGCGGAACGGGCCGTATGTTCCAACGGCATCGGTCGCGGGAGTTGTCTCAAGCGGAGCTACGGGTGTTCTATAAGGATTTGATTCCATGTGGCCTGATCAAGGACTAGACCTCAGGTTTTCTATCCAAGTCAAAGGCCTCATGCACCACACGAGCGGCATCTTCGATTTCGGTTTCGTCCACAGTGATAGAAATCTTTATTTCAGATGTGGAAATCATACCGATATTGATTCCAGCCTCACCGAGGGCTTTGAACATTTTGGCAGCCACACCGGAGTGGGAACGCATGCCGATACCTACCGTGCTGAGTTTGGCGAGTGCGGCTTCGGTTTCGATTTTTGCATCATTGGAAAGTTCGCCGAGGACGGGCTTGAGGGCTGCCTGAGCACGGCCAAGGTCGTTGGTGTGCATGGTGAATGAGTGACGTGCCATGCCATCGCTTGCGATGTTTGAGACGATCATGTCGATATTGATTTCGGCATCAGCCAGACAACCGAGGATTTTTCCTGAGTTGCCGGGTGTGTCCGGTATATCGGTGATGGTGACGCGGGCTTGGGAGCGCTCGATGGAGACTCCGCGGATGACTACTGCTTCCATGGCGGGATGTGCTTCGGTGACTAGGGTTCCTGGGTTGTCGTTGAGGCTTGAACAGACCTCGAAGACAACTCCATATTTTTTGGCGAATTCGACGGAGCGGGATTGCATGACCTTGGTCCCTGAGGAGGCCATTTCCAACATTTCGTCGTATGAGATTTCTGGGAGTTTGCGGGCATCTGTGACGATGCGGGGGTCGCAGGTATATACACCATCGACGTCAGTAAGGATCTGGCAGACGTCGGCTTTGAGCGAGGCTGCTACAGCGATGGCACTCAAGTCAGAGCCACCACGACCGAGGGTGTGAATCAATCCCTCGTGAGTGACCCCTTGGAAACCGGCAACGATGACTACTTTTCCTTCGGCCAGGTAACCTTGGACGAGCGAGGGGTCGATTTCGTTAATGCGGCCGCGGGTGTGGCTGCCGACGGTTCGGATACCAGCCTGGCGTCCTGTGGCGGAGACGGCATCTACCCCCATGTCATTGAGGGCCATGGAGAGCAAGGCGATCGATTGCTGCTCACCACTGGAGAGCAGGACATCGAGTTCGCGCTCAGGTGGGCTGGCATTGAGCTCGGTAGCCATGCCGATGAGTTTGTCAGTGACTCCTCCCATCGCTGAGACCACGGCGACCACTTGGTTCCCCTCGTCACGCAAGCGCTTGATACGCGATGCGACGTTTCGGATGCGGTCGAGGCTGCCAACGGATGTGCCGCCGTATTTTTGAACAATCAGTGCCATTCGTGAATTGTGTGGTTAAACGAAAGTGAGGGGGGCGGAGCATAGCGTTGAGTCGTAAGTCGTCAAGCCTGAGAAATGTCACAGTGGCGCACAAGGCGGGTGGTTTTCGTATTAAGAAATTTTTCACTTCGAACCCTCCTTTTTTCTTCCGAATTATTGTCATCATGCTATTGCCATCCCATCTAAATCACTTCCATGGCTAACTCAACTGCTACCCCTGTGCCGGACACACTCAAAAATGCTGTCATTCGCCTCGCTGGATACTCTCAAGACGGCATCCAATCGGTCGGTGCTTTTCTTGCACAACTCGCTGGCTCAACGGCCAAGGAGGTCATGACCTACATGACCATTCCCTCTACCATTTCCGGTGGTGCATCCATATTCCAAGTTCACCTAGGTTCCGGTAAAGTTCTCCATCCGGGTGATGAGGCTGATATGCTGATTGCCTTCTATCAGGACTCCTATGACAACCATTTACACTCAGTTCGCGATGGTGGAATCTGCATCTACGATAGTGATCAGGTAGAGGAACTCAAAGAAGAGCGCGGTATTACTCAGATCGGTGTACCGTTTACCTCGGCTACGATCGAAGCTCTTGGTGGGTCAGCCAAAAACCGAGGTAAAAACATCTTTGTGCTAGGTATGCTCTGCGCTGTTTACGAACTTGATCGAGATAAGATGAGCGACATCATCGCCAAGAAATTTGGTAAAAAATCCGAGGATGTTTTGCGCAACGCAATGATTGCATTTGATACGGGTTACGCTTGGCCGATCCAGAGTATCGATCGCATGCCAATGGCTCCTGGCGAGAGCAAGGGAAAGAATCGTATCTCAGCCGATGGAAACCGCATGCTCGCCCTCGGACTTATTGCAGGTGGTTGCCGCTACGGTGCGGGCTACCCAATCACACCTTGGACCAGCATCATGGAGTTTCTGCGTTCCGAGTTTCCGAAGTATGGCGGCTCATTCATTCAGTGTGAGGACGAGCTTGCGGCCGTTTGTATGGCGATTGGTATGTCCTATTCGGGGCACCTTGCCGTGACGGGTTCATCCGGTCCGGGACTGGCATTAAAATCTGAGGCCATGGGATATGCATCCATGGCTGAAATTCCCCTGGTGGTGATCAACGTTCAGCGTGGTGGTCCATCGACGGGTATGCCGACATCAGTGGAGCAGTCCGACCTGATGCAGGCGATTTACGGTTCCCCTGGTGATGCACCGCGAGTGGTGTTAGCGCCTCGTAGTGTGAAAGATTGTTTCTACACCGCCGTCCGTGCCTGCCAGATTGCCAAAGAGTATTCAACACCCGTGGTGATTCTTTCTGACCAATCGATTGGAACCCGAATCGAGGCATTTACTGAACCTGATTTAGAAAAGTGGTGGGTAGAGCCTGAGTTTGATCAATCCATGAAAGGTGAGGATTTTAAACCTTACCCATTGGATCAGATGACACGGCACTCACCTCCGGGATCACCATCGGAAACAGGGAAGTATCCTGTTGTGACAGGCCTTGAGCACGATGAGTGGGGACACCCGTCAGGAAATCCTAAAAACCACGCGGCCATGACGGCTAAACGACGTGAGAAGCTCGTCAAACTTTCCCATTCCCTACCTCCACCGTCGTGCCACGGTGATGAAGAAGGTGACCTTCTCTTTGTCGGTTGGGGGTCAACCTATGGTCCAGTGAAAGAAGCCACTGAAGTGCTTCGCAAAAAAGGCTACAAGGTTGGTAGTATGCACATTCACAACATCCACCCGCTACGTGCTGGTCTGGGTGATATATTTAGTCGCTACCGTCATGTGCTCGTTCCTGAAATGAACGATTCAGGCGTCTATGGATTCGGGCAATTAGCTACGCTCCTCCGAGCCAAGCTCTGTGATCCCCGTATCCAGTCGTTTAACAAAACCGAGGGCCTTGGCTTCCGTGTTATCGAGCTGGTTGATGAGGCCGAAAAAGTCCTCGCCGTCTAACGAATTTTAATTATCCACTTTTAACCATCTATTATCATGTCCTCTACTGCACCCGTACCCGCTGAAAAGCTGACAAAGAAGCAACTCAAAGCAGATAAACCAACTTGGTGTCCAGGTTGCGGTGATTTCTCTGTGCTAGCCTCGTTTTTTAACATTGTCCAAAAACTCGGAATTCCCCACGAGAAGATTGTGTGTGTTTCCGGTATTGGTTGTTCATCACGTTTTCCGTATTTTGTAAACGCACATGGCATCCACTTCATCCATGGTAGGGCACTTCCTCTTGCAACGGGTATTTCCCTATCACGACCCGACTTACACGTGTTTGTTTTCGGTGGCGATGGTGACGGCTATTCTATCGGTGGTAACCACCTTACACACGCAGCTCGGAAAAATGTGAATCTCTCTTACGTGGTGATGGACAACCAAGTCTACGGTCTTACCAAAAACCAGACTAGCCCAACGACTCCTGTCGGCCGCAAATCCAAGACTGACCCACGTGGTGCGATTGATCGTCCCATTAATCCGATGGCACAGCTCGTCGCCAGTGGTGCTACCTTTATTGCCCGCACGCACACCAACCAAATCAAACACATGAATGAGATGTTTGAACGCGCGATCCTGCACCCAGGTTTCGCCGTTGTTGAAACTCTCTCAGAGTGTTCTATGTTCTTCCCCGGTGCCTTTGATGCCGGCAATCCACGTAAAGGAGGAAAGTTTGATCTCGTCGATGAAGAAACCCGCAACATGGAATCTACTGCCGAGGCCATGACTCTAGCGGAGGATGCTGGGGATAATTTCCCTGGCAAATTCGGGGTTTACTACGAGACCCAAGTTCCTACAAAAAATGAACTTGAAGCTGCGTGGGTAGCTGACGAACGAGCCAAGGTTGGTGATGCTTCTGATCGCGATCTAATGCTCAAGAGCTTTGACGCAATGCGTTAAAATGGCACCATGGATTGGGGGTTTACAATCCCCGACTTCCTGACGAGCGTCGTACCTGGGCGCTACATAGGGGACGTGGGTTGCCGCAATAGGTAGACGCGGTAGACGCGGATTACAATTCCATACTCCGTCTATGGGGAAAGGCTGACGTATTCTAGTCTTTGCGTGCTCTCGTCTTTCTGGCATGTTGACTCATCCATTAGCTAATAACAATTATGAAACTAGAAACACTCTGCCTACACGGCGGCCAACAACCTGATCCTACCACGAACGCTTGTGCCGTTCCCCTTTATCGCACTAGCTCATTTGTTTTTGATTCCACCGAGCATGCAGCGAATCTTTTTGCACTCAAGGAGTTGGGAAACATCTACACCCGATTGATGAATCCCACCACCGACGTGTTGGAAAAAAGAGTTAGTTTGCTAGAAGGTGCACACGAGATGGCTGGGCTTGGGTTCGCCTCAGGAACTGCCGCTATTTTTAACAGTATTATCAACTTGGCTCAGTCGGGGGATAATATCGTTTCTGCGCGTAACCTCTACGGGGGAAGTTACACGATGTTTAACGATATCCTGCCGAAGATGGGAATTAATGTCAGCCTGGTCGACTCCACAAATCCCGCGAATTTCGAAGCTGCCATTGACGAGAACACACGCGCGCTTTTCTGCGAAACAGTTTCCAATCCAGCTCTCGAGGTGGCTGACCTCGAGGCAATTGCTGAAATTGCACACAAGCACGGTCTTCCACTTATCGTGGATGCTACCTTCTCCACTCCCTATCTCACCAACCCACTGGCGCATGGCGCTGATGTGGTGGTACACTCGCTGACTAAATGGTTTGGCGGTCACGGAATCGGGTTGGGTGGAATCGTAGTCGACTCCGGGAAATTTAACTGGGCAGCGGGCAAACACCCACTCTTTGACGAGCCAGATGATTCGTATCATGGGCTGCGCTGGGGACATGATCTGCCAGATATGTTAGCGCCGCTGGCTTACATTCTCCGTATGCGCACGGGTCCGCTCCGTAACCTTGGTGCCTGCATCAGTCCAGATAACTCATGGCAGTTCCTGCAGGGGATCGAAACCCTGCCATTGCGGATGGAACGCCATTGTGAAAATGCCTTGAAAATTGCTGAGTATCTTCAGGGTCACGACGCAGTCGAATCGGTTCGTTTCCCCGGTCTCCCTAACGACCCTGAGTATGATCGCAGTCAGAAATACTTAAAAGGTAAAGGCGGAGGTATGGTTGTCTTTGAACTGAAAGGCGGTAGCGATGCCGGTAAGGAATTTATCGAGGCGCTAAAGCTTTTCCTCCACCTTGCCAACGTAGGCGACGCCAAGAGTTTGGCGATTCACCCAGCTACTACGACGCACAGTCAGCTTAGCGAGGAGCAGCAGTTGGGTGCCGGTATCACGCCAGGATTGATCCGACTCAGTGTAGGTATTGAAAACAGTGAAGACATCATCGCTGACCTCGAACAGGCTCTTGCGAGCGTTTCTTAATTGATCTCAAGAAAAACGCCGTCGTGGTTGATTCCACGACGGCGTTTTTGTGAGGGATTGCTGAGTGGTATAAGTCCTTAGAAAAACACCTTGCCGCTGATGATGAAGGTGTGAGTGTCCACTCCTGGGTCTGAGGCACGTGAGATCATGATGAGAGGCACAAAAGCACGGTTGTAGACGTATTCGGCACTGATTGAGAAGTTGGGTGTGACCCACATTTCCGCACCTGTTGCGAGTTGTTCAAGTTCATGGAAGGAATCTTTTTCGTAACCTTGCTCACCACGTCCATAGGCGAGTGAGAATCGAGTATCTTTACCCCAGAGTTCGGTATCGTAGGCTGCTTGGAGTGTTAGGGCTTCGACAGCGCGTCCTGTGGCAGGCCAAGCGCGTTCAGTCTTGGTGTATTCTGCCATAAACGACCACTTACCGTTTTTGGCTTCAACCCACATGTCATACGCGCCATTGCGATCGCGCATGGTGAGTGTGTCAGGAGAAATACCCGGATGGTTAGCGGCGTCGCTATCATAGATCGTGCTGTTCAGGTAGCCGGCACCTACGGAGACATCCCAATCGCTAACCTTGAAATTACGCTGTGCGCTGAGGGCATAGTTTCCAAAAGATCCGTTACTGGTTGTATCCGCGACACGAAGCTGACGATTGCCGTCAATGGCTGTGAATGTTAGATGCCAGTCCTCGGTGAGATAGCCAAACTCAGCTGCGAGGTCATCGGTGTCCGTGCGGTAGTAATGATTGGTGACTGAGTGAGTCGTTGGGTTATACGACTGCATATTTCCAAAGTTGACGGTCTTGCGTCCTAACGAAAGGTAGAATGGAGTTTTCTTTAAATTACCGATGGTGATGGCTGCCTCGCGTAGCTGTTTGTCGTCCTGACCGGGGAATTCAAGCTCGGTGTAGATGCCGCCGAGGTAAATGGACACCCAGTCGTTAGGTGCGTAGGTCAGCGACAAGTTGATGTTGTCGATGATACTCTCATTCGCAGTTTTTCCAGAGGTGTGCTGATCGGGGAAACGGCCTAAAATAGGAAACTTGCCCGCAGTATCTGTGCGTTCGTTGTAATGCGAAAACGACAGATGGCCAGAGAAGTAGATTTTTCCAGTTTCCAACTGCCCATTGCCGTAGGCGTTAAGCTGGTAGGCGGCTCGGTCAGTTACTCCACGTTGGAGAGAAAGCACGTGTTTGGAATACTCCAGATTAGTATCGAGGAAGAAGTCCTCGGGGAAGATTGTATCAGACCACGGCTCTGAAGGGGCTGTAGTTTGGGCAGAGAGCGGGGCGGCGACAGTAGAAAAAACTACTGCGATTACGATCAGGTTGTATGGTTTCATCGTATCTTACTGTTCAGGAATATCCGCAACCTTCTAAAATAATGTTTTATTAGCAAGGAAATAAAATAGGGCGGATTCACAGGGCTCCTACACAAGGGAGAGGGCGTTTTCGAGGTAGATTTCGTC
>TARA_B110000908_G_scaffold80909_1_pt1 | contig 38364 bp, 29 predicted proteins | sample TARA_B110000908 | Tara Oceans TARA_B110000908 (sample SAMEA4398067) | marine metagenome | biome: Polar Biome; feature: [DCM] deep chlorophyll maximum layer (ENVO:01000326); material: water (ENVO:00002006), including particulate matter (ENVO:01000060) such as... | depth 36 m
TAATAATCTTTCAAATCAAATGTCTGCAATTAACTTTATGTTATCACCTGATGAATTTCATCCAACGAAAATAAAATTAAAGGGTAATGATATTCAAGTCATCATACCAGCAACTGAAATTGATGGTGAAGCACATTTATTTTATAAAGACACTGTAAATGGAAAAATTTCTATGAAATTTGATGGTGGTGTTTTTAATAAAATAGGGGCTGGATTATTTTTAAAAGAAAATTAATAAAATAGTAACACTTACTTAGTTTTCGTTACTATAAATACTGGTTTTAATTGAATGATTTCTTATCTTTAAATTTACAAATCGTTTACAAAAAAAATTCCAAATTTATACCAGCTTTTAATAACTATTTATTAATAGTTAACCTAACTATCCATCCATACCTGTTATCTGTTTAGATACTTAAATAAATAATTTGATTAAATCATATTGGTGTTGTAAAAATTTCTTTATAGATGGTTAATTTATCGAGATATTAAAATGAAAACTGTGTTTATTTTACTTTTAGTCCTTGCTGAAAGCATTAAGCTCAAAATACATGAATTTACAAATCGTTTACAAATTTAAAACGGTGTCTGTAACTTATTGGTTTTAAATAGAAATCAGATAGACCATTGTTCTCCTAAGAGGCAGGATGGTGGTTCGAATCCACCCAGAGTCACCAAATAAAGTATGGTAAAGCTATATTTATTAGAATAATAAGATTATATATTATTATGAGACACATTGAAATTATGAAATTACTGGCTTTAGTGTTTATATTTGTTTCTTTTAGCATCCATCCTATTTTTGCTCAGAAGCAAACATTACGTATAAGTACTTTTTTAGCTTATTATTCAAAGCATCTTTTAGGCTTAGAAAACAGCCTAAGATCATCTGACAATGGTATATCAAAATTTAATATAGAATACGATACAGTTAACTCAGTATCACAGCTAACCTTGAATTATGATGAATATAATAATTTCACTCTTGATGGATCTTATCTTCAATATACCAAAGGAATAGCAACTTTCGGCGTTGGCAAGGTTGATCGCCACTGGGCTTTTTCAGACAACACATCTCTAATCTTGTCAAATAATGCCCGCCCTTCTGAATCTATATATCTAAAATTAGAAAATAGATTTAGATATGATTGGTTGCCTTCAAAAGCCAAATGGTCTTTTGAAGTCTTTAATGGGTTAACCAAGGGCTCATTAAATGGCAATAAATCCATGTTACTTGGCATGCGTGCTATATTATCTCCAGTTGAAGGACTAGACTTTGAGTTAATTCAGACCAGCCAATGGGGCGGTAATCAATATAATAATGGAATATCTTCTTTAGGCGCAGCATTATTTTTTGACACAAATCATGGCTCAAACTCCAATATTAACAAAATGGCAGGCTTTGGTATATCATATTTATTGCCAAGTAATATAATACCATTACGTATTTATGGCCAAGCAGTTGGTGAAGATGAAGCGGGAAACTTACCATCATGCTTTGGGTATTTGGCAGGGTTTGAATGGTCAAATACAAAAACTAAATATCCAATAATTGTAGGCATTGAGACTATAGACACTCGCATAAATATGACAAAAAATGGAAACTGTGGCACAAATACCATGTATAATAATAATATTTATGATTACACAAATTACAGGGATTCAATGGGAGCAGAAATCAGTACTGAGGGAACTTCTTATGGTCTCTATGTACAGTCACAAATATCTCAGAAAATAAATATTCAATTCACAACAAAATCAGTCGTCATTAATAATAGTAATTGGTCAGATCATCTCCTCTCATCAAAACGCCAGTCCGGCTTAATAAATTCACTTCGCGTTTCTTGGGTTCAAAATAATATTAGATATAATGGAGATGTTTATAATCAGGGTTTCAGCTTAGATAAGGCAAATATTAAAAGTGGTTATGGGGCTGGTTTTTCGGCATCAATAATATTTTAAGTTTAATATTATCTACTTAGACCTTAATACAAATATTTTTAGGGACTTAACTATTTATTAAATCATAATTTTTCAGATTTTATTTACTTATCAATTTTAAATATGCTACCTATAGTTCTAATTTAATGGAATAAAAAATGCAAAATTCTCTAAATTCAAACTCGGATGATGAAATTGACCTGCGCGAATTTTTTATAGTGCTCTGGGCATATAAATTATTTATTGCTAGCACCTGTGCCTTAGGTATCGTGTACGGTGGCTATAATGCGCTAAATGCAGACAAAGAATTTACCTCTGCTGCCATTTTTGCATTGGACACAAATATGCCTCGTAACTTTTCGCTTGGCGGTGAACTCGGTGAACTGGCCGACTTGGCTGGATTGGGCTCAAGACGCGCCCCTAAGGCCCTGCCAATAGACCAAATAACTGGCCGAATTTTTATAGAAAAACTTGATGCCAAATTAAATTTTCGAGCAGACCCTTATTTTAACACATATAATCCAAACTTGGTAGATCCAATTTGGAAGTCTTTTATTAAGCAGGCCATCGGTTGGCAAAAGTCCTCCTCCAACATTCATGAAACCATTTGGCAAGGCATCACTAAAACATATTCTAAAACTATTAAATTCGAAGAAACACAAGAAGGATCTATTAAAGTTGTCGTAACACACAGGAACGCGCAGCGTGCAGCCAAAATTGCTAATCTAATTATGGAAGAAATTATTTTAATTACAAGAAATAAGAAAGATACAGATCAGGATCAGCAGTTGTCTTATTTGTCTAATACATTGGCCAAGGCACTCAGTGATTTGGAATTAACCCAGTCTAATCTCAAAGAATTTACTCTAGAAAATAGCGCACTACCTTTAGAAAGTTTTGCAGTGGAATCTTTGCAGCTTGATGCATTGCGTGAACAATTGAGCCGAACCTCTGAGTTGCATGAGGCGGTTGCAGCACTTTCCTTGATACTGAATAATAAAACTACTGACCAGACAAATTATTGGTCGTTGCGTCAAAAATTTCCGATCATTGATCAAGTAGAGTTCCGTCGTGTCTTGGGCCAAAATGAAATTATAAGTTCCTGGAGTTGGCCTGAAGCTAGCACTGTCGATGCAGTTTTTGATACATTATCAGAACGCAAAAGTAGACTGCAGTCTCAAATAATTGCATCTCAAATAGATGCAGAGCGCTCAGGTCTGGCCCTAGAGGCTTATGCCAAACTGGAGCGTGAAGCTAAAATTGCCGAGGCGACATACACTGTACTAATTGAGCAGGTTAAGGCTCAAAGCATGATAGCCGGCTACCGACCTGATATGACCCAAGTTTATCAATATGCCACAGCTCCAATAAGCCCTTCGGCGCCAAACCGCAGTCTAAGGTTGGCTTTAGGAGCCACTTTAGGACTATTTGTGGGGGTGGCGCTAGCCTTATTCCTGGGGCTGCGCCGTGATGTCTACTACTCAAAAAAATCTCTCATGACTGGAGCGCAAGCGCGGCTCACGGCCAGCGTTAGAATCCTGCTGCCATTGCGCAATAAAAGTTTAGACGATGTAAATACAATACTTATGAAAAAGCCACGCTCCGTTCTTAGAGACATAGCAGTGAAAATTCATAAGAGTGCTGCAACGCAAGTCGTGGTGACATCTTCACGCGCAAAACTGACAGGTTTTGACGCGGCGCGGGCACTTGCGAGCTATATGCAGTCTGACACTATGAAGGTTGCAGTGATTGATTTCTCTTCAAGGGAGGAAAATCTAGAGATTGATGCTGAGTGGCTTTCTGTCGGATTATTTGTTGTTACTGAGAGTGCGGGTCATGTATCAGTTTTGCGGCCAGGTGGCGATCTGGGCGCAATGAAACTGTTGAGTCAAAAAGATTTTTGGGAAAGCATTCAGTCACTTAATTCAACCTTTGATTTGGTGTTTTTGTCTGCAGATAATGACGATGCGATTAGCCTCCTGAGTGCTTTAGAGGGTCAAAAAACGTTCCACATCACACTTGCCAGAACCAAACATACCAAGTCCGCTAACCTAACACTCATGCGTTCACTTATTCCAATTCAAGGACTACTTTATGATTAGATTTAAACTTATTGCATCTGGCATCGCATCAGTACTGTTCTTGCATGGTTGTAGTGAAATTCTTGAACCTGTTTCTTTTTTTGGAGGCAAACAGGGCTTTGAAGCGGAGAGCGCTCAGGAAGACTTTAATATAAACATTAAAAATCTAACATTTGAAAGTGCGCGAGACGCTAGTAATGCACCATACCCAAGGCGACTCATGCAGGCCGGGATTGGATCTGAAGCAAACGTGTTCAACGAAGCTGATTTTCTTAATTCAAGCATGCCACCTTTTTTGGAAAGTAAGGGTTACCTTCTCGGTATTGGCGACCAACTGTTGTACACACAGCTCAATGAGTTTGAGACATCGATCACGCAATTCCCAACTCATCCAATAGAGGGAGACTACCTCCTGGGTGTTGGAGACGAATTAACGTTCATCCAGCTAAACCAGGTTGTGAATGGTTTGAGTAGTATAATTTCTAACATTAATAAAGATGGTGATGATGCAAATTATGGAAACACTAATAAACCTCAACCTGGCGAAAGTGTTCTGAGGACATCGGGTCTCGTTGGCACAGATGGTAATATTTTATTATTAGGCCTTGGCAACATTAAAGCAGAAAAACGGTCGCTCAATAATATACGAACAGAAGTACGAAACATTTTAATTAGAAATGGGCTCGCTCCCAGTTTTCAACTCGAAATAACCGGTTTTAATAGTAAAAAATCTTTTATAACGGTTTCCAATCCAGATGAAATATCTGGTATTAGAAATAATATAGTTCTAATAACCAATATACCCATCACTTTAGAGGAATTAGCCATAAATCATGGAGTGGTGCCAACATCTCAGAACACTAGTATTCTAACGCTAACACGAAATAGTAGACAGTACCGCATGACGTCAGGCAAATTATTTGACAAATCATCTCCACGCATAGTCATACAAGACAGAGACAAAATCGACATAAAACTATTGCCACCACCGATATCAAGTGAAGTGGTTGTAGGGTCAAGGGGAAATATTTTACTACCCGGCCTTGGCAGCTTCAAAGCTGAAAATCTTTCACTCGCTGACGTGCAAGCAGATATCTCTCATGCACTAATGAAACAGGGACTTGTATCCAGCTTTCAGCTTGAAATAACTGAATTTAAAAGTAAAAAATTTTTCATGGTAGAGAAACAATTTGGCACTAAAGCTATAGAACTTAGCAGTTCTGAGCTGAGTCTTAAGGACGCAATCCTAAGTAATATATCAAGTGGGGATGATGCTAATAACTTAACTGTAGTTGAGCTGCTCAGAAATGGCCTTTCATACAAGATAATTTTACAAAAAGTGTTGAGTGGGGCTGCGTCAAAAGTACATATTCAAGATGGCGACATCATAAAGCTGAAAAGTTTACAATATAAACTGGGCGAAGTGTTTGCGATGAGCGGCGCTGGCAATGCCCAAATTGTACCTATTAATCCATCAAAAAGAGAAACGCTGGCAGACATCCTTTTTGCACCTCAAGGTGCATTAAATAACCTCCTCGCAAAACGCTCAGAAGTCTATTTACTGCGAGGTAGAAATCCATCTGTTGCGTATCATCTTGACGCTCAAAACGTTTCAAGAATTTTAGTTGCGGCAAAGACAGAGCTTAGGCCAAATGATATTGTATACGTTGCTGATCGCCCAATTATATCATTCTCCAGAACCCTAGCTGAACTCCTCCCACTTAGAATTCTGCTTAAAGATATTCAGGATGGTAACATCCCATAATCTCAACATATGGAACATTAAATATAGACAGAGTAGAGGCACTACATACACCGACATATAGGTGCATATGCTCTCAGAACCATTAAAGCTTATGCTAAGCTAACTTACAAACTATTTATATTAACTGAGGCAAATGCAGATAAGAAACTATTTACTAAATAAACAAATAAGCACTTAAGATACAAAAGAAAGAAGCAGTTATTAGGGACTGATTAACAGTTAAGTAGTCTGGAATTAGGTTAAAATACACTCTTAAAATGGTTACAAAGTATGTAGCCTTTTTTAACAGCACTATTGAAATTCAACAGTTTTGTAGTTTACTTAATAGAAGCTTTCACTTCTCCAATCCTATTGACAACGAAACGGTAATTTTCAAAAGAATTGAATATAACTTTTATACCATTTCTATGATGGGAAGTCCGTACTTTTAATTATGAACATGGCCATCAAAAGCTGTGATAGTAAGACAGTCTACAAATGTAATAAGTATCCAAAGAACTATTTACTTAGACTGCGTATTCTTATGAGAATATAAGAAAAGCCCGCCCCCTAAACCTCAATACATTTTATTTACTTAACTGCTAAAAAAAGATATGTGATTTGTACGATAAACTTTTGGAAATTAATTTAGAATAATATGAAATATTATGATCCCTTAGAATTAAAAAAAAATAGTTATGACATCGTCATTATAGGATCTGGGGCCGCTGGAACAGCACTCGCATCAACACTATCTAAATCTAACAAAAAAATACTTATTCTCGAAGCAGGCAAGCAAGAATGGAAAGAGGAAAGTCAAGAAATATACTCAGGATACACCTCCGGTTACAACCATGGTGATCTTCAAGACGTTAGAATACGGCAACTTGGAGGCTCAACAAATTGTTGGGGTGGAGCCTGCGTTCCATTTGATCCTGTGGATTTTGAGCTCACTGAAAATGGAAGACAATTATGGCCAATTAAATATGATGAGATCCGTCCTTATTATGTTGATGCAGGTGATTTTTATGGTATCGGGGATTATTTTGATGTTAAAAAACCACCCCAAATATTCAGGCAGAAGATAACTAATCTGTCTCAAAAATATTGGCTGGTAAACGATGATAAAAAATTATTTATCGAGAGATATGACAAGTTAGTCCTTAATAATAATCTCATAGACTTGTGTTTGTGTGCTAATGTTACTGATATAAAATTTGAAAGCTTTAATAAAATAAGTACGGTGATTATTGAAAATTATGATCAATATGAAGTTAAAATAAAGGCAGACAAGGTGGTGCTAGCTGCTGGAGGCCTTGAAACAACTCGATTACTTCTAAATTGGTCAGAAAAATATAAAGTCTTCGATAAAATAGCTAAAAACTTAGGCTTGTATTACTCTCCACATATCGACATCCGAACTGGATCTTTGATTGCTTTTCCAGGACAAGTTCTTGAATCAGACTCAATACCTTTAAATGCTCAAACTTTAGCCACTGGCTTTTTTACACTAGATTTTAAACAGGAGGATCAACAAAAATTTTTAAATTCTCAATGGACTCTCCATCGAAAAAAGAAAATAATAAGAGGCCGAAGATTTTGGAAATGGCCAAGGTATTTTGTTAATGAAATGTCAGAAAAAGAGACTAAGTTAATAAAATATTTATCAACAGAAAGTGAAGATGGCGAAGTTTATGACTTTGTTGTTATGTTTGACCAAACTCCAACCAGTGAAAGTGTGATAACGCTTTCAAATGAAACTGATCGTTTTAATCTTAAAAAAATAAAATTACATTTTCATATAAAAAATAGTGATGTAGATAAAATAAAAAATACTTATTTAGAGGTTGCACGTCTCTTTGGTAAAGCTAATGTTGGAAGGGTAAACATTGGCAATGTTACTGACTATCTGAACCATAATGAAATTGGTAATAGTCATCATACGGGTACTGTCAGAATGGCTCAAAGTCCTGAATTTGGCTGCGTAGATCATAATTTAAAGATCTTTGGTGTTGATAATCTGTGGGTTTGCTCGTCATCAGTATTTCCCACACCAAGTCAAGCAAATCCAACCTTTACTATAATGGCTCTTGCGTTACGGCTTGGTAAGGAGTTATTAAATGAAAATTATTAGTAGACGAGTTTTACTAACCTCATCAGTTACTTTGGTAATCCTGGTTTCTTTTAAGGCTTATGATGTTTTAATATATCAAGATTGGTTATCTAAATATGGGTATTTGAAAAAGTTTTTGATAAATAATGGATACTTACTGAAAAGTATAAATCAAAAATCAATAAGTGGACCCTTAAAAAAAGAGAATACTAACTTAGCAATAATTAATGATTTTTCTATTGGTAATATTATTGAAGTAAATGGATGGATATTTAGTGAGACTGAAATTAATTTGGCATTGACAAGAAAATAACCCACAAAAACTGCTATTTCAAACAATCTGAGGTGGTTTAAAAAATTTGATAGTTAATCATTCTACAAATATAATAAATATCCAAAAACAAAATTCTAAAAGAAGATTTATTTGCACAAAGGTTACCACCCTAAACATTACTATATTTTGTTTATTTAACTGGTAAAAATATTTCGATTTTTAACGATAGAATTTTGAAAAGTTGGTAACTCATAATTTTTCTGAAATTTATGGATAAAAGACGTTAATTTCAAAGTGGTTTTCAAGTAAAATTACAAAATAATGAAATCAATGACTTATAGAAATAATTTTATAGATTGGGAATAAATAAAGTTATATTAGTAATTACTTAAAAAAATTTAATTTATGTTTTATGAGTTCTATATAATTATCATAAAAATGTTGGTTTTTATTCTCTTGTTGCAAACAAAGTTACAAACTAACGAGAACAATTAGTTTTTATAATTCCTATGGTTTGATGTGCCCCTAGATTTGTAAACGCTTTGCCTTGTAATTTTGGAACCAAGGAGAGACTGATTGGTCACTGGAGTTTATACGAGCAGAAAAAAACAATGTTCAGGAGATACTACCTGAACCTAAGTGTTTGCAAAATTACCAACTATTTCCACGCCATTTCAGTTTTCGTTGGATATATTTGATAGGTAAGCGAGACAACAATAACAAAAAATTTGAGCCAATCGAATTTAATTGGATAGCATAATTCATTTCTTTTGTCGTCCGAATAATACTTTTCAAGCCCATTGTACTCAAGCCACCTAATCGTTGCTGCGATACTATTAGAGGTATAGCTAGATATTTAATCTGTTTGTCATTAAATACTCGGAGAAACCATTCGTAATCTCCTGCTGAAATGAATTCAGAATTATATGCGTATTTCGTATATATGTGTCTTTTTACAAAGGTTGCATTATGAGCTGGAAGAAAACCAAATCGTAGTTTATTAATCTTAAAATACTTTGATGAATACAAATATGCGTTATCAAGTACATTCAAGTAAGTGACGTGTAATACTGATCCCGAAACTACATCAGGAAAGTTATTTCCCACGATGAATTTAACAGCTTCAGAAACTACGCTATTTGAATGGAATTTATCATCAGCGTGTAAGACAACAATAAAATCGCCTGAACATAATGATATTCCGCGATTCAAGGCATCATATAGACCACTATCATTACAACTATGAACAGTATTCAATCGGGTAGACTTATTTTGCATTATATTAAGAGTATTATCATCAGATCTGCCATCAAATAGTATGTGCTCTATATTGGCATAGTCTTGTAAATTTACTGAATCTATACAGCTCAAAATTGTATCTGCAGCGTTCAAAGCAACGGTTAACACTGAAATTTTTGGATTCTGATCATGCATCAAGTTTTCTCGCAACTCTGTATACTAATAAAATCAATGATTGATTAACGAATGTAATTTTTTCCACTTTTATCTTCTTTTACTTTGGTAGATTATAGGTTCTAAACTGTTAGCAGCTAGCCTGGGACTAGTTAAAATTTTGTGTGTTTTGCTCGGCACATGTTGTAACGTCCACAATATTCCCTGGCCATATAGAACCTCAATTTGATGTATTGTCCTAACATTACTTTTTAGTTTTGGTCGTGTGATTGCGATGCTTGATATTCCATAGTTACTAACTATAGGGCCGTTCTAATTCAACGCGGGGCGTATTTTTTAAAGCCTCTCCCCACATATGACTACTTTCAAAATTTATTAGCCCATTCAATATACGTTTTCAAAATTCCATCTTTTAGAGTTCTGGAAGTGCTCCATCCCAGATTTTTTAGCCTTGAACTATCTAACAATTTTCTTGGCGTTCCGTTTGGCTTGGATGTATCATATTTTACTTTCCCACTATAACCCACCACGTTGGAAATTATTTTTGCAAGTTCCATTATTGAAACTTCCTGCCCTGAACCAATGTTTAAGTGCTCATGGCCCGAGTATTCCTTTAATACAAAAATCAAGGCATCTGCTAAATCTTCACAGTGCAAAAACTCACGAAGTGGTGAGCCTGTGCCCCAAACTATGACTTCATTACTTCCCTGTTCTTTTGCTTCGTGAAATTTACGCAATAAAGCCGGTAAAACATGACTATTTTCAAGGTCATAATTATCTCCAGGGCCATATAAGTTTGTGGGCATAGCAGAGATCCAGTCTCGTCCATGCTGCAATCTGTATGCTTGGGCGAGTTTGATGCCAGTTATTTTAGCGATCGCATACCATTCATTGGTTTCTTCAAGGACATTAGTTAAAAGGCTACTTTCCTTGATTGGCTGGGTCGCAAATTTAGGGTAGATGCACGAGGATCCAAGGAAAAGTAAACGTTGCACTCCTGATATATGCGCAGCATGCATAATATTTGTTTGGATCATCAAGTTTTCATATAGAAAATCCACTGGATAGGTGCTGTTGGAGTGTATCCCACCAACCTTCGCTGCGGCCAAGATAATCGAGTCTAGCTTTTCCGCGTTCACCCAGTCATGAACGGCGCCCTGATTGGTCAAATTGACTACATCGCGTTCCACGGTGATGACCTCGCAGGCTTCTTGTTCTAGTCGGCGCACAATTGCGCTACCTACCATACCGTTATGTCCGGCAACCCAAATACGCTTATTTTTTAAATTGTAGAGCATAAGATCTAATTTTCCTTTAGGCTTTTAAAATTATTTTATCATAGAATTCAATTTTGCATTTTTTGCTCTTCTGAGACCATACTTTGCCCGTTGATTTACCCGCAGCAACCAAGTCATTGAATTTCAAAGGCAGTTCATGATTATGCCAGGAAACAGTACCCAATTTCATCGTAAGTGTGAACAATAATTTTTGGATACGTCCTAGAAATGGCCTAGACAAGGCTGTAACAACTTGTAAAAGTAAGAGCTCATATTAGCACCTCATTAGTGATGTTCGGTTATATACTGATATGCAATGACTGCTTGAAGAAAAGATGATATTCTATTTATGCGACCTGAAGCTAAACTATTTACTCGAAGTTTATAATAAATCCTCAAGTTCAATTGGCGGAATAGGTAAATGTCTAAACACTTCCCATACTATTTTTGTCTTTGGAAACATCACCACAAACATCGTCAAAAAAATTATTTTAAAGTAATTTAATAATGTACTATTCAAAACAAACCACACTTCTAGCTTACCCTTGTACGGTGTGATAACCTCTTCATAGAATTTGATATTATCGCCTGCTAGGTTCAACATTTCTTCCTCATTTCTGAAAATGATAGAGCCAATCCCAGAAAGGCCCGGTCGAGTTTTGGATACCATATTCTGTGTTTCTGGATTATATAGATTAAAATTATCAGTAGTTAGAGGTCTTGGGCCAACGATGCTCATATGGCCCAATAAAATATTAAATAACTGCGGTAGTTCATTTATTTTTGTTTTTCTAAAGAATTTTCCAAAAGGTAAAATACGCATGTCATTTTTTACTGTAACAGTCCCTGTTCCCATTTGATCACTATTTTTTAACATTGTGGCAAATTTATAAAGTTTAAATTTCGCTTTATTTTTGCCAACCCTTGTCTGCAAATACAAAACTTCTTTTTCGCCCGTGAACCTCAGTAGAATGGCAGTTAAGATAAATATTGGTGAAAGGCATATGATTGCCATAGTCGATAATACAATGTCAAAAAAACGTTCCATTTCAATTTACATCCTCTGATCCAAATATTTTCCTTTTTCATGGTGTTCAAAATCAGGTACCAATTTTTTAAATGAAGTTAGAAGATCCTGTTTAGTCCAAGCCCGTGAATTACGAATAATTTGAAGATCATCTAGAAAACATTTAAGTTTAGTAGTGTCATGAAAAGGCTCATTTTTAATTATTCCAATGTTTTGAAAGCTATCCATGTCTAAAATTTCCGCGCCAGTATAAAATTCTTCAAATGGTTTCTCGCCTGTTGTATCAGATTTAAAAAAGTAACACGGCCACTGTTTTTTTGAGATCAACTTATCTGCTGTACGGCGAGCTTCGTCTTCTGTTTCACATTCATATGGTTCATAACCCAAGTTTCTCAAATATTTAACTGCCAAGTCAGAAAAGCTTAGGAGTTTGAACTTTGCATTTACTTTTGGAAAAAATATATCTCGATTGTTTCCCAATAATCCAGAAAGCAAACATAATTCGCCTGCCTCTTGGGGGGTCATAAAGTAGCGACGAATGTCACTGGGGGCGGAAATTGGCTGTCGTTTCGAAAATCTTTGATTGAAACCATGTAATAATGATCCGTCAGAAAAAGCAACGTTAGCAAATCGTGCTAAAGAAATATTTTGATTAACACTGTGGTTCATCATAAACATTTCCATTATTTTTTTACTTGCTCCCATCATATTAACAGGATTGGCCGCCTTGTCAGTTGATACTGAAAAGTATTTTTTTACTCCAGAACTCTGACACATTTCTAATGACTTTATTGTATTAACCACGTTAACTTGGATCATACGCATAAGCGTATATGGATCTTTTTCGCTTCTGACATGCTTCAATGCTGATAGATTGAAAACATAATCATAGGGTGCCTGATCCTTGAATAGGCAATCAAATTCCATGCTGTTACAATCAATAGCAAAAGTGCGAAAGTCACCTGTCTCATAATCCATCGAACTACGTATTTCACGAACCAATTCAACAAGGTTATTTTCACTAATATCCACTACGTGAAGTGCTCTGGGTTTGCGTTTGAATATTTCGAGCGCAACAGCTTGACCTATAGTTCCTGCGCCACCAATTATTAGAAATTTAGATTGTTTTACAATTTTTGATAATTTAAGCTCTTGCTTTAATAAATCAGCATCAAAAAGCAATTGCTTTCGCTCCAGTAAAATTTTATGGATCATTAATACTCATCTTTCAAGTTACAAAAATTTAAAATTTATCTATTCTCTAAATAGGTAAACATTTAGTATTCTTTCTTAATTTCAAAAGTTATGCAAATCAAGGTATAATAAGTCCTAGAAAGTGGTGTTCGATTTGGGACGCAGAGGTGGTAAACCCCTCATTATTGATGGGACGCAGCTGGTGAATTCACGTTGCTATTTTCAGTTTCAGGGCGGGTGTTATTCCGCCAATGTCCAAGTTGGATCGAGCGTTTTATAAGTCCTGAGCCATTTGTTCTAACGCTTTTTCCATGCTTATTACTGGTTGCCAGCCCAAAACTCTTTGCGTCTCAGAGACGTCAATTTCGAGAGATTCGAATAGTCGGTTAGAAATTTCTTTTTTACCAATAAGTTTGGCACCTAAAATAAGCCAAAAAACTGGAATTCGTAATAAAAGCAATTTTTTACCCATTGATTTTGATAATCGAAGTAATAATACCGTCGTAGAAACATTATCGCAATCTGACACTAAAAATGTGCGATTTGCAGCAGAAGGATGCACTACACAAAGTTCTAAAAGATGGATTAAATTATCCAATGCCACTAAACTACGAGTATTTTGGATGTTTCCAAAAGGTAAGGGGATACCATATGAAACCCATTGTTTCATGGTGGAAAAATTACCTTTTACGTTTGGCCCATAAACTAAAGGAGGGCGAATTATTACGACCTCAAGGCCTGTTTTTTCAGAAATTTGCCTTAGTCCTATTTCGGCTTCCATTTTGGATAAACCATAAAAATCTACTGGGTTTGGTATATCATCAAATTTAAATTGTTCCCCATTCTTGGTCAACTCGCCGTTTACCTTTATCGAGCTGACAAAAATAAAACGACGTACTCCAGATAATACTGCCTGTTTTGCTATGTTTAGTGTGTTGGAAACATTGATTTTGCGATAGGCATCTAACCTTTCTTCATCACTAAGTGCGTCATTGAGTACGTGTACACGAGCCGCACAATGTATCACAACAGACACATTATGAAGTGCTTCCTTCCAACGCGATTGATCATTATAGTCTTTAATAGTTATTACTTTGACTAGATCGGGCCAGGATTTAGTATTTTTACGCACGACGCTGATAATTTTAACGTTTGTTTTATTTTTCGCTAAATTGTTGACTAAAGCACTACCCACAAAACCGTTAGCTCCAGTTACTAATATCATTTTTTTACCTTGTTTGTTTCCATATATAGACCTCTTTTCATTTATGTCAGAAACTATATATTTTTTATTTAAAATAATATAACATATGTTTTCAGCATTTCTCGCGTGAAACTTCTCTTAATTCCGACGTAATAAATCATAATTTTGATACCACATTACTCTGATTAACCACTCTGAATGTTGTATTAGCCGTTGTCGTAACTTTAATGAAATCCTTAGCTGTTTTCTCCCAAGTATCTGGAATTTTTGACATTTGAGTAGACCAATTAGGCCACCACCCGCTATCAAGTTTTACCTTTAAGCGTCCAATCGCTTCATTTAACGATTTAGCACTTAAAGGATCAAAATAGATTGCTTGATCTCCACATAGAATTTTCGCGTAAGGCAAATTTGGACAGATAATAGGTAGGCCCACAAACATGGCTTCAACAAGTGGAAAGCCATAGCTCTCTTCATTTGAAAGAAATAATAAGCCGTCTGTGAGCCTATATTCCTTAACCACCTGATAGGGTTGCAATAAGCCTACGCATTTTATCCATGGGAGGTGGGGCGCCGGATTAATTGATGGAGCTAAAGTTAAAACTATTTTACTGATCAAACTTGAACAACTAGGCTGTAACTTTGACAATAATTTATGATTTTTATGTGGGTAAAAGGCTGCAGGATAAAACAAACTTAATGACTTTTTGGAATTAATACGACCGAATCTTCTAATTTCAGACGAACTAAGCCAATCTGGAACAGGCTGTGGTAATGTGTATATTTTCGAGGAAGGTAAAGAATATTTTAATTTCAGTTTAACTTTCATTTCTTCAGTTTGAACGATAAACATTGAAACTCTGTTTTTATTTAATTTGAATAACCAACTCGAAATGAGATGTTTTATCTTTAGTTTAAAAAATAATTTAGTATTACTAATACATAAATGAGGAGTGTGCACTAAAACTATTTGTGGGCTATCACATCGAATTGGTAAATCGCCCAGAACTAAAAGAGGAACTGTACCTGAAAAATTTCCTCCCAGAAATGTACACTCCAAAAACCTAGATAGTCCGTTTGGCAACCAACGTCGGTACAGTGTAATTTTTGTCCTTCTTTCTTTTCTCTTATAGTGGGATAGGGGGCCCGTCGATGGTAAATAAAGATTTTCTACGTGAGTTGATTTATCTGATTCAATTGCAGGCAAGAGGCTTAATGCCAATTGTGTTGCTCCAGTGCCAGCTATATTAGTAAGATGTATTCTTATTTTTTTTATTTTGCTCGACATCTAATTAATACCATGGTGATGAAGGTTTATGCTTTTCGTTTAATTGAGTATTTATTGTATCAAATATAAACATCGCAGCAGATTCTGGTTGAATTATTTTTGTTGCTTTAAAACAGGCCTCTTTCATTTTCTCAAATGAGCTATGATCACTAGCATATTTTACAAATAAGCTTGAAAGATATTTATAATCGTTAACAGGAAAAACTTCACCTACGTCGAATTTCTCAATTAAGGTTCGAGCACCAACTCTGTCACTACAAAACACAGGAACTCGCGATAGAATCGCTTCGTTAATTACTACGCCCCAACCATCATAATTGCTTGGTAAAACCAACAAATCATAATCAACCAGTTTCAATTGTGTCCTTCCAAATGGGATAATCCCTTTGTATTCTATAATTCCAGTTTCAAATTTGTAATTCTTCGTATCACCCGGACCGTACACATCAAGTCGTATATCTGTACCGTTCGCCCTGGCTTCCCGAGTAGCACTAATTAAAATTTCCAACGCTTTTATGGGAATTAATGATCCAACAAACACCACATTAATTCCACCTGATCTACGCTTTTTAGATCCAAACTTTGAGTTTATTGAAGGGACAAAATATCCAAAAGGAAGTATTTTATTACCAGGAAATCCTGCTTCACGATATTGCTTACAAGCCAGCGAGGATATCGCAAAAATACCACATAGATTTTCACCCATAAGGCTGACATATATCTTATATATTGAGGGTCTTATAAAACTCTTGATTTTTTGCTGCCACCCAACATCAGAGCCAAAGTAGGCTTGAGCTACTGGCGAGTAAGATTCAGCTATTAAATATACTTTAATCTTAAATCTAACTGCGAGACAAATCAGTAAGAACATTCGTTTGTCTTCAAAAGGACTTCCAAAAATGTGTACGGCATTTCGATATCTTATTAAATGAAAAACCGAATAAATGAAAAAACCTAATAGTGGTAATTTTACCCGTTGAACCCAGCTTACGTCCGCATCAATCCAACCCTGACTTCGGCGAACCCTGTCCCATTTTCGCGCCGTAAAGCAAGTGATTGGAGAACCTGACATTCTAGCCAGTGCTGAATAAGTAAAGGCCTGATGATCAGTCAGGATTGGAGCCCAACAAATAATTTTTTTAACCATTTTTTGCTGTGCTTCTTTTAAAAAGGAACTTAATCAAATCGATTGAGACGATATCTTCTGAGCAGGCTCCAAATAATATATTTTGGCCCCGTATAGCTACTTTACGATACTCATTTTGATTGTTAGCAATTATTTTAAATTGATCAACCAGACAAGCGACATTGTTTTCTTGTAAGATCACAGATCCCTCACCAACTAACATTTTTACATCACTTATATCTGTAGAAATAACCAACAGACCTGCTTCACCATACTCTAATATTTTTGAAGGAAACGTTGTCTGAGCCTGGAGCCCACCTATTGGCTTTAATGACAAACCTACATCGCACGATCTCAGAATAGACTTATATTTCTCGTGGCTCAATCTACCGTGGAAATGCAATGACGGACTGGATTTTTCGTTGTGCAAGGCCACAAGATCATTTTTTTCTGAGCTATTACCTGTGACATGAAATTCGAATTTACTTGCCCATTCTAATTTATTAACCCGCATAAACTTAACCGCATCTAGCAACAAATTTAGTCCTGTTTCCTCACATAAAGTACCGGACATCAAAATTTTAATTTTGTCACCAGTAAATTTAAGCCTCGTTTCAATATTATTTATTTTACCATAATATACTAAATTATTGTTTGTATGGATAAATCTTTTCAAGTTACGACAGGCAAGTAAAGTTCCATCTTTGCACAATCTATTAAATTCATGAGTAACTATCTGGGCATAAAATTTTTTAATTGAAGTTTCCTTTTTTATAGACTCGTAATAACCGTCTTCTAAATCAAGAAATAACTTAAATCCAAAAAATTTTGAAACATACATCGACGGGATATAAGCTGGAAAGCGATTGTAAAATAAGACCGAAATGCGTTTTCTTTTTCGAAATGATAAAATAAGTTTGAATAGTCCGATAACTGTCAAAAACTGAGACCACAAGGGTAGGTGGGAAAAGGGTGCGTATAAAAAATTAATTCCTTCGACAGTCACTGCCTTGCTACTGTAAGTCGACATGCTCCCGTTAGTCTTTCCTCTTCCCATACTTACGACAGTTACCTGAACTCCATTTCCTGATAAAACTTTAGCTAAACCTAAAACTTTCCTAGTCGCTGCAGGGCTGTCACTAATAATCTTCCTTTCAGCCAATGTATCTTCGTCGATCCCATTACAAACAAGAATAAGGGACCGATTGTATGTTTTATTGATTTCTGGACTCAACATATCTTTTTTATCATTTCTGATTGTTTAAAATTTCTCTCCAAAGTCCTTTCCGATAGACCGAACTTGGCAAAATAGGCTACGATCAAAGCATACAACAAATTCATTGGAAATGCTTCCGGCACAGAAGTAGTAGCTAAATACATAAACAATATTAAGATCATTGTTAACGCAGGCCTAGAACCAATTATCCAACTTTTCAATCCAGTTAAAATTAGTATAAAGAATATGGCTAAAAAGCCTATTAATCCAGAATTCACCAATAAACCAGCAAAGGTACTATCAGTGACAATTCCATCAATGCCCATTAAGTAGGCTGTAGAAGTTCCAAATCCAAACTTATCAGAAAATAAATCTGATTTAGCTAGCAACTCATTAAATACCTCCATTCTTATACCTAAAGAAATTGTAATATATTCAGGGCCCCGCCCAGTTATCACTCCCAAAGCGGAAAAGAAAATTGTAGTTAGCAAAGTAATTGGTAAAATACATATTTTCATGTTCTTACTTGAAACACTCCAGATGCAAAATATAACAAACCAAGCTACTAGTGCGGTGCCAGATGCTGTCAAAAAAGAGCTTATGAAGGTTACAATTAGAAACCTCCACTTAGTTGCCATTGAAGTATCTGAAAAATATAAGGCAAAATAAAGAACAGTTATGCTGAAAAAACCAGCAGTATTAGGTATTAAAAAAAATCCTGGATTTCGAAGTGAGAACCCAAGATTATTTACTCCATAAAAAAAACTTTGCATAAATAAAAGCTGGGTTATTTGTAAACTAAAATGTACGACAAAAATTTTCATCAAAACTTTAGAGCACTTCAAAAGAAATTCTAGGTCTATAAATTTTGAGACTAGAAATATTAAAATGAATGGTACAACCCATCTGTAACCTGCCAGGAAATGTTCGTAACCATTTCCAAAACTTGAAAAAACCATAGATAACAACAAAGTCATGTAAAAAAAGAATGCTAAAAAAACACCGATACGCCATTTACTGTTTAAAAGGCCAATTATTCCTAATATCAAACATAATCCAAAGACTATATCTTTAATACCCTTCACGTAAATGGGAGCCTCAACAGTCGATGTATTAACTATAGATCCAAAAGTTAGTGCATAGCTTTCAAATATTCCATTTATTGGTGTTAATATCAATCCGATCAAAACTATTTTTTGAAAAATGGTCCTAATGTTTATCACCATATGGATTGCGCCTTTTTACTTACTAAAAAGTTTACGTACTCATGTGAATTACTTGCAAAATCATAATGTCTAGCAGCGTTTTCACACCCTTTTACGTACTCAGCATAATTCTGTTGAATTTCATAAATTGCCCAAATAATATTTTCTGGCGTCGTGTTTTCCAATAAAATGCCAGCCCCAAATGTCTCTATTGGACTTAGGCCGGCACACTTATTCCCAATACAAGGTACTAAAGAATTAAAATAGTTATACATTTTACCAGATGGTAGGTGGTTAAAATGGTTATATTCATCTAATGATATTTTTGAAAAATCATACATACAAAAACCGATTTCAAAATGGCTTAAGTAATCTGGTAATAAATGTTGTTCAATGTATTTTCTCTCTAATATAATGTTATTTGGAACTCTATGCTCCTCATCTGTTGGAATTAGGCCCTTTACTATAATTGAGTAATCTTGATTTGCCCTCGCAAATTCACAAATTATCTCACTACCCATTTTAGGAATAAATGACCCTAATGAAATTATCTTCTTATCAGTATAATTTCCTTTTCGCATTTTTTTAAAAGTTGGGGCATTCTGAATGTAAAATTTAGGAAGATCAAAACTAGGAAACAAAAGTACTTCTCGATCTTGCGACTGTATCATAAGTGATTGCAATCGATCTTTTTTAAGATTGAGAAACTTAGTTATCAAATCGCTTTCATAAATTTCTAAAGATAAAAGATGGCACTTACCAAAAGCGGCAATTCCAGCCAATGCTCCCACAGCATCAACTCCAATAATGATGTTGTTATTCTTATTTTTGGCCGTTTTTTCATTTTTTAGCGCTTTTTCAAACACTTTTGAAATAAAGTATGAGACGAAAAATCTACGACGGATTAATCTATACATTACCGAATCTAAAAGCTTCCAAAATTTGAAAAATAAATTTCTATTACCATTCGACCTAGGCGTAGCAACACGCACAATTGACACCCTGTCTAAGGAAAAGCCCTCGTTAGTAATATGCTTTTCCAGAATTATTTTTACGTTAAACGCCATCTTCATACTATCAATTAAATTTAATAATGTTGGAGAGTGCTTTATATGAGCTTCTGGAAAAATAATTAATAACTGGGGTTTCATTTCAAATCCTGCATTAATTTGTATCCATTCAAAAATGTGCCTATTGCATTTTTGATCTTTGAAATCGCATTGTCCTGATTATTATATTAATGTGCAATTCATCGGACGAACAGATACTATATGGGTTTTACTAATCGTATAAAAGTTCATTCATATTTGATAATTTAAGAGATTAAATCTTATTAATTTGAGATAAGCTTTTAGACGTTATTAGTTTCTGACGTCTTTAGCTATTATTGGTATATTAAAATCCCTGGTTACTTTTCAACTAAGGACTACAAATCAAGATTAAACGTCTACAAAAGAGGCTTGAAATTTAGAATTTGGTAACCTTCCATTTCAGCAATTACCTCTAAATCTTTTAGTCGCAAATCATCAAATTTGTCTTTGACAGCAATAACTAGAATATACTGTTCAGCCTGCACATTGAATTCTTTTATTTTGACCAAAACACTATTTAAATCGACGGCTCTATTTAGATTTCTTTGCCGATATGGGTAGTCACGCCACCACATGTAAGGAGCAAGATTAAATACTAAGCGCCCATCCCAAATTTCAATATCATCTTCTATTGAAAAAATTAAATCATTATTGGTTGTATTGTCTCTAATAAATAGATTGTAATCGTGCCTTTGTTTTGAGTCCTTAAAATTTGACTGGACATAAAATTTTTCAGTAAATCTATACTCTGGTAGGAAATAATAAGTATTTAAAAGATTAACCAGAAAAATGATGCAAACAAAGATATATCTTTTACTCCAAAAAAGCCTAGCCGTCAGGCCAAAAATAATAGTTGCGGCAGGTATAAATTTTAGCACCTCATATTCATGCATGCTAGATGTGCGTAAAGTAAAAGTATATAAAATTGGCGGAATAGTTGCCAACATTATAAAACTATTTTCTTTTTTTGCTGATTTCATAATCAACAGAACGAAGAAAACAGGGAAAACTAACATCATGGGGCCGATAACTTTGAATGTGTTAAATCCATATAAAAGTATAAACTTAAAAATATTTACTTCTGATATATCAGATATTTGCGTGCCAATACTATCGACAGCATCAACAAGACCAAGACGAAATTGCGCTTTCCACAAAAGATGACTGAGTAGGTCTAAGGAGTAGAGTTGATATAAAAAAAGTACAGCCGTAGAAAATGATATTACTGTTATTAATGCTGTATCAGCACTTATTTTCTTTTCTTTTAGAATGTTAGTTATAGCCTGGTAAATCACTACGAAGAAAAAAAGGTAGTCAGTTAGCAACCCAATAAATAGTACCAGGCACGATAATGATTTTTTATCCAATAACCTTAGGTACAAAAATAGAGAGAAATAAATAACTCCTAGGGAATTGTAGGAAAGAAACACTTGATAAAAATAGATATATCCTATGGTTAGAAATGAGCTGATAGCGATTGACGCTGAAAAAACGTAGGATTGGTTTGTTAAGGAAAATAAAATAAGTACCAATGTTGTAAGGAGAACTAAACTTAAAAACCTATTTAGAGAATACACATCTCTATCAGTTGGTGGTTGCCCCCTTATAATACTAAGGATGTATAGTGGCATAATATACCCTGTTGGGTAACTTATATAAACCTCTCGTAAATGCTCACCTATCTTGGTTGGAAAAGTCAGGTTCCCAATATGGCGAGTGTGTACATTGGCGTCATGGTTTTTATACTGAATTGATTTATGCGATAATATGCTTGCGAATTTTAAATCAATAGGGCCCTCGTCATACCAAATTTTGGCGCTGGTCAATGTATGAGCAGAATTATCTGTATATTTGCCATAAAGATGCCACCTGAAATCTGTACGGATATAATCAACAGCTAATAAAAAAGTTATTAGTAAGACTAAGCTGACTAATAGTTGTCTTAATTTTATACTCTGAAATATTATCATATATATAAAGCTCCAAAATAATAAAATACCATTCAATCAGTGAGTATAATCAAAAGGAAAAAAATTGATTTCTGATAAATCTGTTAACTTGTGATATTTATTTTCTTCCTACGAACAGAAGGGCATCCCCATCGTCCTCAAACGCACTTTCGAAGTCTATTGGATTTGTTGAATTTGCCTTTTGCGAATCATATATTAACGCAGTCAATGTCTCAAGGTACGTTGACTTAAAAAACTCATGTCGAAATAGTAAGTGTGTGGAACATCAATAATATTAAGCCTTGATCCAGAATTAGGGTGGTTAGCATTAGGTACTTCCCAGAAAAAAATTGTTGTTTTCTTTGAGATTTTATCGAGTAGCTTATTAGTTTTATCTATATCTTGGACATGCTCCAATGAGTGGCTTCCATAGATGAGATCATACTTAATATTTTTGATCTCTGATAAACTTTTAACAGTAACCCATCTTGTTAGAAAAAACTTTATCATCCCGGATGGTTCTACATTTGTTACATCGTGGCCCAAAAGGTGCAAAATAATTGATATACCACCATTGCCAGCTCCAAAATTCAAAATCTTCTTTCTCTTATCGTCAAAACCAGGATCGACATTTTTTAGTATTTGGTAATGCCTAATGTCACGTTTTGTTACTCCAAAGTCCAATCCAAAACTTGAGCGGTAGGTTTTCTCATAATAATTATTTAAGTCATTTTCAGACGGCATTGGATTAACATGCCAGTATCCTTTTGTATTATAAATTAGATTTCTATTTAAAAATATTTTTCTGCCTTCAGCGGCGTCAGACCTGGTTTTTTTTGGAATGAAACTCAATACCATCCCTAAACGGAAAAATAACCCCTTTAATATTATAATAGGCATTTCACGTAAGCCACGTTTTTTAATAATATTTGCAAGACGTTTAAACAAGTTATATTCCTCTCAAACCAATAATATTTTTAACTACCGCATTCCATTAAGATATATGAATACTGGCTCTATTGGGATTTATTTAACGTCGTTTAATGACGACGCGGAAAAGTCTTATCCAGAGCAGTTTCAAGAAGAGTTATCTCCTTACTGCCAACAAAATGGTTATTGGAAATATATAGTCCATTATTATGCAAAATATCAGCGTTTTTCATTGAAGTCTCAGCCATATAATCTTTCAAAAAAGGTTGCCGTAACAAATTTCCACTGACAATTGGTCTAAATTCAATATCCTGTTTTTCCATCTCTAACATCAAGGCAGGACGATCACCACTATTCCTGCATATTAAGGGAAATGCGAAACTACTGATCTGGTCGTTAATGGAGGGTAAGTGTAATTTATCTGAAAACTTTTCAATTAATTTATGAAACATCCTATAGTTATCATTTCTAGTCAGCACCATCCCATCCAAACGTTTTAATTGCATAAGTCCAAGACACGCGCCAAGGTCGGTATTTCTGAAGTTGTATCCATCTGTCATAAATAGGAAGCTTTTGATAATATCGGGATTTTCAAGAGCATATCGATCATAGTGCTTGGACTCCCTAGCCAGACCATGACAACGCTTTTGTCTCATCAAGTCGGCTAGCTCGTCATTATTTGTGGAAACCATGCCACCCTCAATGGTTGTCATATGGTGGCCAAAATAGAAACTGAAAGTACCGCCAATATATTCTGGACCTCGCCGTGACCCATCTGGCCCCTTACATCCATGAGACTCGCAAACATCTTCAATAATAAGAGCATTAGGAAAAATTTCTCGCAGCTTTTCTATATCTGCAGAGTAGCCTAATAAATGCGTAACAAAAATCATCTTAATGTTTTCTTTAGCAGCAATTTTTTTAGCATTTTCGATGTCAAAACTAAAGTCAGACAAATTTATATCACAAAAAACTGGTCGTAACCCTAATTGCATAATGGGAGAAACATTTGTTACCCATGTACATGCAGGTAATAAAACTGCATCACCATCTTTTAAACCGTAAAAATCTTTAACGGCGGCTACTAATAAAAAATTAGCAGTACTACCACTTGAAACAAAAAGAGAATTGTTTGAACCGATCCAAGAAGACCAAGCCTTCTCAAAATCTTTCACTAGCGGACCTGCACTAAATCGAGACGTCGTAAGACAGAATTTTGCAAGTTTTAGTCTATCGCTGAAAGATATAGTATCTTTCATTAGCGGCCATTTAAATTCGGACATTTACACCTCTGTTTTCATTAAACCAATTGACTGTCTTTCGTAAACCTTCATCAAGCGATATACAAGACTGCCACCCTAACTTATTTAACTTACTGGTATCCAAAATTCTTGAATGGTTCCCAACTGAAAGCTTATCATTCCAAACAATTTCCCCATCAAATCCTACAATATTTTTTATTGTTTCGGCGAGTTGTTTAATTGTTACGATTCTTCCTGAAGCTAAATTGATATGGTCTGCAATCTGATAATTATTCATCAAAAAAACTAGTCCATCAGCCAGGTCATCACTGAAAATAAACTCTCTAACTGCCGAGCCATTACCATGTAATTTTATTTTATTTTGTTTGGTCTCTGTTGCTTTGACAAATTGGGTTATTAGTGAAGGTACTACATGACATTCATTTTCTCGAAAATTATCGTTTATGCCAAAAATATTATTTGGAAAAACAGTTACTGTTTGCATGCCGTATTGCTCGCTGTACTTTTTACACATTGTATAGCCAGCTATTTTGGAAATTGAGTATGCAGAGTTGGTGTTATCTAGCGGTCCTGACATGAACGCAGATTCATTTATCGGTGAAGCTGCATCTACAGGATAACAGCTTGCAGACGCTAAAAAACAAAGTTTTTTTACCTTATTTTTAGCTGAGGAATGAATTACGTTTGTCTGTATTAGCAGGTTTTCTCTTATGAATTCACCAGGTCTTGATTTGTTAAAAAATATACCACCAACCTTTGCCGCACATAAGAATACATACTCAGGGCGATGTTGATCAAAAAAAATTTCAACTTGCTCACTATGCGTCAAATCCAACTGATTTCGCGTAGCTACAACCAAATTATTATATCCGGCTTTCTTAAGATTTCTTATCAAAGCAGAACCCACTAAACCATTATGACCCGTTACAAATATTTTTGAAGAAAAATCCATTTTAATTTAGGTCCTTATTACTTTCAATTGCAGTAGAATTCAAAAAACGGGCCTTTAATGCTATCAATGAATAATTTACGCCAACCTTGAGAAGCTTGGTTTTGGATTGGCCCGCAATACGCTGTTTATATATAGAAGGAAGTTCAATGACTTCACTAGGTTTAATAATATTATTTTTAATAATTGTATAAAGGAAAAGGAAAGAAAAATCTCCATAACCTCTAAAACAATTTTTAAAATTTCCCAACTGTAGAATTTTACTTCTGAAGGCAAAAAACCCATTGGTAGTATCTAAAACTGGTATGTTTAATAATTTCTTTATTAATATATTAAATAACTTGGATAATAAATATTGTACGCTATTTTTCGAACTTTCCTCAATTCGACCACCAATAATGTAGCGGCTTCCAAACGCCATTATTTTACCTTTTTCTAGATATCTGAGCATTTCTGGAATTTCGTTCGGACAGTGGCTGAGATCACTATCCATTATTACAATAGTTTCATACTTAGCTGCTCTTAACCCGTCCCATACTGAAGGTCCAAGTCCATAATCTGATTTTCGTAGAACTGGTCTGAGAGTTTTATACTCGTGTGATAAACTTAAAAGCTTTTCAAAGGTTTTGTCTGGGCTATTATCGTCCACTATAATTATCTCAAAAATCCTTTGTTCCGTATCTAGTACTTCCGTAAGTTTTTTAAGTAGGGGCTCTACGTTTTCAACTTCATTGTAGGTTGCAATTATGACCGAACATGACTTTAGCATTTTATAACCCTTGAATGAATGGCACTGATAGTAATATCGCTATTTGTTAGTAATCTATAAGTTAGCTGAACTGGGCAAGTCACCTAACATTGAGGTTAGAACACCAAAGTCTTCAACATGCCTTACGCCCTGTACCTCTGACATTGGGAACAAGTCTCTACACATATCAACGAGCTCGCCTATTCCTACAACTCTGGTAGATGTATTTTTTAAGCTAATTGCGGCAGCCGATCCTAAGGTAAGTATTATCTCGCATGAATTTCCAATAATCTCGATAGGAAGAAAACTGTCAATCTCGTTATCGCCAAATAAAGCTTTATGCGATTGGCTCGTCGACCCAGGGTGCGCCTTGTAAAAGACCTTATCAGGATACATGTATCTAAGCTTTTCGACTAATCGAATTAATTTCACAATATTGCATTTTTTGGACATTTCATAAAAATCATAATCTCCAATTAAAACAATTTTCCATTTTTTTTCATTAAATTTAGATCCATGTTTTAAAGGTAAGATAACAGAATCAATTTGACCCGACAATTGTAGACAATGTTTGGGAAGTCGATTTACCTCTGTCCAAGGAAAATCAACCATAATATCATCATTGAAAAGCTCAAATTTAGTTTTGTAAACTAAATTTTGGATTGAATTTTTCAGTTTTACAAATAGACTTGAAGATGTACTTTTGTGTCTCTTAGCATAAAAAGAATCATCCCAATAATAGAATGGAGCTCCAAGGTTCAGAAAAGCAGGCAGTACGTTCCAGTCCATGCCGACGATAGTGATGATAAAATCTAAATCTTTGTACTTTCCTAATCTCCTTAATGCCTTATTAGCAGCTCTGAACTTTAATAGTTTATCTGTGTATCTCAGTAAGAACTTAGGTATTAAAAAAATCAAATAGTAATTTTGTATTTTAGGACAAATTAATATGTATGGTATTGCTAAGCTTTGGCATAGCCTTTTGACATTTTGGTTGGAGGTTACAACGAGTATTTTGTAATTTTTGTCAACTAGAAAATATAAAAGCCTGAGGGCAGGAAAAGATTGCACCAAAAGTACAATACGATTTTTGAATTGAACTTCATTTATGTTGGTTAGCATTGTCAAACTAATTAGCTAGCAGCTTAAGATCACAGCAGTTTGTAGTGCATACGAAGTCTAGATTTTGTGCCGGCTGTTTGTCTGTAAATTTCAATATTGATTCACAGATGTGCTCTATGTTTTGAGCAGTTAAGTGATGACTAGAGGGTAGCGACAGGTGACTTTCATAAACACAATGAGATTTTGTGTATTTCCCATTAATATATGTTGAGCCTTTATAACATGGTTGCTTGTCCAAAGGATAAAAGAAGCGCCGGGAAATAATATTTTTATTTGACAAAAACTCTTCAAGTTTGTCTGGGTTTGACACCTTTACAGAATTCACCCATGGCATTTCACCTTTTTCCCTATTATAATCTACAAGTTGAACTTGGCCGTTTAGACCTGCTTTATATGCATTGAAAATTTCAAATCTTTTATCAATTATATCTTTTAACTTGTGGAACTGTGCTATTCCAACAGCAGCTTGCAAATCAGAAAATGAAAGATTGAAACCAATTGTTTCATGAATAAAGGTTCCTTTTTTTGAACGCCCATGATTTTTTAATTTGTAAAGTTTTTTAGCTAAATTGTCATCATTAGTTAAACAAACTCCACCCTCACCAGTAGTCATCGTTTTATTTCCATAAAAAGAAAGCACTCCAATACTCGACATGGTGCCTGTGTGCTGACCTTTATAAAAAACACCAACACCTTGGGCTGCATCTTCGATAACACTTATTCCAAAAGCTTTTGCAAAATCATTCACATCGCTCATGTTTGCTGGTTTTCCATACAGATGAACTGGTATAATAGCTTTTGTATTTTTGGTTACCAGCCGTTCTGCCTGAGAAAGATCAATAGCAAAGTTATCACAATATATTTCGCAAAAGATAGGTGTTGCTCCTGCCAAAATAACTGAATTAGCCGTAGCCACAAACGTTAGGTTTGGCACAATTACTTCATCCCCTGGCCCAATTCCCATGGCTTTTAGCGCAGCAAAAATCGCCAAACTTCCATTAGCCATAGCAATTACATGCTTGGAACCTGTATATTTCTGTAATAAATTTTCGAATTCTCTTGTTAATGGTCCTTCCGTTACGTAGGTGCTTTCAATAACTTTTGTAAGTTGCTCTAATTCTTTGGAATCTATCCATGGTTCAAGCGTGTTTATTCTCATTCTATAAGTCTCCAATAATCCTGTAGTCTAGCATTCAGCCATCGTTATTTAAACTAATAGTCTTAAAATTCCCAAGTCAATATATACTGCTGGATAACATTTAGTTTTTCATGAATGGGTCTTTTGGGGGTTTCAGGAAAAGGGGTAGGCACATTATTCCTTGGAAAATGGTAGTGAGCCCATACAAAACTGATGCGACGAGAAGAGCTTCTCCAGCAAACCCATAGAGACTTAAAATAGCAACAGAACCAAGTTCTCTTGGCCCAAATCCTGCGAATGAAAAAGGTACAACGCTAGATAGAAATATAAATGTACTGCAAAATAATAGTTGAATTAAAGCGATCTCTACTTGAACAGCTTGTAAACAAAACCAGAAATTCAACACAGCAAATAATGTTGTTATTAAAGAGAGTAAAAAAGAAGCAACTAAGTAATTTGAGGCTGTTTTAGCCAATTTGATAATTTGTTTAATCTTGAAAATAATTAAATTTGAATTTTTTTCAAATTTTACAAGTATTTTTTTACTGAAATTCGTTCTCGCTAAAAACGGAGTTATCGTAACGGCGAATAGAAATAATAAATAGTATTTAAATAAATTATGATTTTCCTCAAAGGAGATTGTTAAAAAAATTATTAGCCCTGAAATCATGCTAATAATTACAACACTCCAAAGTCCACAAAACCTATCAACTATAACGCTCTTTGGCCCAATTTTTTTTCTACCTTTTGGTAGCTTTGAGGCTACCGAATAAGACCTGAAAACATCGCCACCCACTATTCCTCCGGGCAATACACTATTTAAAGAAAGGCTTTGACCGAAAACACAAACCAACCAAGTAAGAGTAAAATCCCCATACATTAACTTCAAGATCAATTTCCATCGGTATATAGATATTATATTAGCAAAAATACCAAAAAAAAGAGCAAAAACTACTTTGTTAGTTTCGGTCTTGATAAGTACATCTTGAACCTGTTTAATGTCAATTATTAGAAATAATCCAATTAGTAATACTATTCCAGAGATAGGTTTAATGAAACCAGATATAGGTTTGAGTTTTTTCATCTTTTCAAACATTAAGGATTTTCCGATAGAAAAATATCATTACGGAGGGCTAAATCATCAAAGGTTCCTTGATCTACTATTTTTCCACCATCTAATAAAATTATATTTTGACAAGATTTTACCGTAGTCAAGCGATGTGCCACGATTATTACCGTGATATCTGTTTCTGATAAATTATCAACTGCTTCCATTACTGCATTTTCAGTAATCGTATCCAGGGAACTAGTCGCCTCGTCAAGGATGAGTATTTTGGGCTGTCGATAAAGCGCTCGTGCAATCCCAATTCTTTGACGTTCTCCACCAGATAATCGTATCCCCCTGTCTCCAACAATAGTTTGATATCCATTAGATGATTTATTAACTACATATTCATGCAATTTTGCAATTTTTGCGGCTTCTTCAAGCTTTTCAGTATCCACATGATTTGGATCTACTCCCAAGGCAATATTGGCAGAAATTGTGTCATCTATTATGAAAATATCCTGTGGGACATAGCCAAGAAGCTTTTGAAAACTCCGAAAATCACTTCCAGTTAATTTATCATTATCTATTTTAATAATACCACCACTAGGTTCTAGTAACCCAAGAATTAAATGAATTAATGTGCTTTTTCCAGATCCCGTTTTCCCAATAATTGCAAATTTAGATCCTATACCGATCTCTAAATTAATTTTTTCTAGTATTAAATGCTCTGAACCTGGATAGGCGTAACTAACATTTTCCATAGTAATTCCAGAAAGCATTTGCCGCGTTTCAGCCTGGCCTTTTGGTAATTGGATCATCGGGTTTTCTTTAAACTCATCATATACATCAGAAATTGTAGCAGTATGAAATTTAATTTGAGAGAACGCGCTATAAACTTGATTTAAAGCAGGCATCAATTTGTAAGCTGCCAAAGTAAATATAGTAATTTGTGGCAATAAAGAAACTAAATCTCCTCCGGTGCCTATATTATAAACTAATATTAATATTAAAGAGCCAAATGCAATTGCTTCTAATATATACCTAGGCAGTTGATTAATAGCATGCGCAATGGACAGATTAGATGCATAGGATTTTGCTGAAAAACTAAACTTGTCAATAAAGTAGTTCTCAATTTTATAAGCCTTAATCTCTTTAATAGCACCTAAACCTTCTGAAACGGCAGCAAACCGACTTTCGTTAGCATCAACTTTTTTTCGTCCAATTTTCCCCAGATAGGTTTTTGTAAATATAAATATAATTAGATAGGCCAAACCTATACCTGCTGATATGAAAAATGTGGCACCTAGATTTACATAACTTAACATAATTAACATGATAATAATTACTAGAACCTGTGAAAGGGCGTTAACAAAACTTAATATTCCTCCATGTACGACGGCGGTAACCTCTGACAGAATTGTTTTGGTTAAATTTGCGCTGTTTCTGATTAAAAACCAGGAGAATGGCTGATTAAGATAAAGTTGAAGCAAATTTCTACCAATAGAATATTCTTTCATTAATGCAAAACGGACTTGAAAAAACGTAGTCAACGTTTTGAATGCTAGAGATACAATTAGTAGTACTAGTGACCCAACACCCAAAAAAATTAAAAACTGTGTTTGGGTATCAAAAGCAAGAAAATCATAAAATGTTTTCAGATAAATATTTGAATGAATTATCTCTGGGTTCGATAATACGGCAATGAACGGAAGAATCGACGCAACGCCCAAAACTTCAAGAATAGCCATTATTAGCATCATGAAAAAAAGGAGTGCTGCATGATGAAAGTTTTCCTGTGATAGTAAACTTAACAGTTTCATATAAACCATAGTGTTTGAACCGTTGGTTTCATTTTTTTGCATCTATATAAACTTTCAAACATTAACCTAAAAAAATGAAGCCTTTGACTGGTAAGGCTCCTTGCACTAATTGGACTTTTGAAGATCCACCCTTAATTTTTCAGGCTTCGGCGTGCTGTAATATCGTAGTATGATGATTTAGAACCTAATTTTTAGTTATACAATTTTAGTAGGTTTATATCATTAAAAACTAAATATTTCATGACTTTAACGACTACTAATCAAACTAAAAATCTCTATACTAAATACCGTCTTTATTATTTTTTATTAAAATTTCTAGTTTAGCCAGTTTATAGTCTTCTGTTACCATCTCCGTTACGAGCTGGTCAAAATTATATTCTGGGCGCCATCCTAATTGCACTTTAGCTTTTGTTGGGTCGCCCAATAAGGTTTCAACCTCTGTGGGCCTAAAGTATCTAGGGTCAATCTTTACAATTATTTTTCCATCTACTTTACCTACTTCGTTTAAGCCAGAACCACTCCAAATTAAGTCCATTTCTAATTTTTTAGCCGCCAACGAAACAAAATGTCGGACGCTGAACTGTTCCCCTGTAGCTATAACATAATCTTCTGGCTTCTCTTGCTGGAGCATAAGCCATTGCATTCTGACATAATCTTTTGCATGTCCCCAATCTCTTAAAGAGTCGATGTTACCCAAGAATAAACATTCTTGAAGTCCAAGCTTTATGTATGCCAAGGCACGCGTGATTTTTCTAGTGACGAAGGTTTCGCCCCTTTTCGGCGACTCATGGTTAAATAAAATACCATTACAGGCAAATATATTGTATGCTTCTCTATAGTTAACTGTAATCCAATAGGCATATACCTTTGCTGCTGCATACGGGCTTCGTGGATAGAATGGTGTAGTCTCTTTCTGCGGGGTTTCCTGAACTAACCCAAACATTTCGCTGGTTCCGGCCTGATAAAATTTTGTTTTGCCCTCCAATCCAAGAATTCTTATTGCTTCAAGTATTCGCAATGTGCCCACTGCATCAGAATTAGCAGTATATTCTGGCTGTTCAAAACTTACAGCTACATGACTTTGAGCAGCTAAATTGTACAATTCGTCAGGCTGCACTTCCTGAATTATGCTTAGTAAAGAGCTGGAATCTGTAAGGTCTCCATAATGAAGAATTAACTTTCTGCTACTCTCGTGTGGATCAGCATATAAGTGGTCTATGCGCTGAGTATTGAGTGAGGAAGAACGCCGTTTTACGCCATGCACTTCATAACCTTTTTCAATCAAAAAATCTGCTAGATACGCTCCATCTTGACCCGTTATACCAGTTATAAGAGCTTTTTTTGACATTTACATTCTCCTGAATATTTTAAATTTTTATGATTTTTAGTTAAAAAAGTACAATGGATTATTTTTTTGGTGCTGTTTAGGAGGAAAGATTGGAATAAGATGGTAAAATAAATTTTATTTATTAAAATTTTACTCTCTCTAGGTACTCTAGTGCTTTCCAAAACCCTTCTCCTTGATTTTTGTGTCCCTGCCAAACCTCTGGCAAAAACATTATATTCTTAGCTTGGGCGTTTAATTGCTTTGTAAGTAAATCAAACTTCACGTCTCCTTTACCCATCTCAACACCCTCTCCATCGACACCTAATGCATCAACTATATGCATATGGGCTACATAAGGCGCCACTAACTCTGTAAATTTTTTCAAATCCCAACCGTAATAATTTGCAGCCATCATCGAATGTGATACGTCGTAACAAATTCTGTAGCCATACTTTGTGCAGAACTGTTTTATTTCGTAAGGATCCACAAATAAGTTATGATGGCTCTGTCCGCCAAAATGCCATGGAAATGGGGGCATTGTTTGAACAATTATTTCAACGCCTTTCTGATCAATCTGCTTTAAAGAATTGGCAACAGTGGCATACATTTTTTTAATCAAATGTTTTGGAAGAAAATCAGTTCGGCTAAATCCTCCAGCGTTTATTACAATGACCGGTTTATTTGTCCTAGGAAATTTTTTCTTTAATTCCCTCGTTATTTCACAAACCTTTTGGAGCTCTAAAATGGATCGCTTACGGTAAGAATCTGTTTTAGAGCTAAGATCCATAATGTGATCTCCCGCAAATAATTCGGGACAATGTACAGCAAAATTTATCTTTTGCTCCTCTTTGAAATAATCATCTAACACCAACTCCATATCATTATAACTTAAATGGAATTCTACAAAATCGAAATTAGACTTCGCTACGAGTGAAGCATAATCGTGATACCTAACTGGAATACCAAAAGGACGTGAAAAATTATATTTTTTAGCCCTAATTTCATCATTAACCAAATCAGATTCATAAAAAAAGTCTCCAACCTCAAAGTTGCGTTTTGCTGTTTTTCCAAGAAGTTTTTCTAAATACATAGGTTGTAATCCCTCACCAGGAGATTTGATTTCGAAAAGTTTTCTAGTTAATAAATCACCTTTAGAAATGTATGTTTTTGCAACAATACTTTTTGCTAGAGTTTCACGATTTAATAGCTCACCTTGTGTGATTGAACGTTCACCATCCCCGGTAAGGGCCTTTTCAACATTTCTGATATCTTTTACCATCATCTTAAATTCTTCTGGAAGTAAGGAAACCTTATGGTCATTTCCCTCCATCGTTTTATCAATGGTGAAGTGTTTTTCAATAATCTTTGCTCCAAGCGCTACTGCTGCAATTGGTATAGAAGCTCCTCTTTCGTGCCCTGAATAGCCAATAGGTCCACTGGTTATTTTCTTTAGCCTGTCGAGATATTGTAAATTCACGTCTTTATAAGGTGTTGGATAAGTTGAATTACAATGTAACAGAGCAAAATTAGCAGATCTCTCGTTCAAAAACCTGACTGTTTGCTTTATTTCAAATTCAGCACTCATACCGGTTGAACAGATTAGGGGCTTCCCTGTTTTCACTAATGCTTCTAAAAGCGCGTGATTAGTAAAATCTGCAGAAGCGACCTTATAAGCTTCCATACCATACTCTTCAAGTAAGGCGAGGCTTGAAAAATCCCATGGGGTGCACAAGGGGGGCAACCCCTTAGATTTACAATAATCAAAAACATCAATTAACTCATCATTTGAAAGCTGAAATTTTCTTAATAAATCAAATGTATATTCAGAGCCGAGATCGGCAGAGGCATTTTTGTGTTGGTAAAGCGAGTTTAAATCACGCATCTGGAATTTGGCGCAATCTGCCCCAGAACTGTGCGCTAAATCGACTAATTTTTTTGCTAAACTAATATCACCATTATGATTATTTCCAATTTCGGCTATAATAAAACTGCGGCTACTCTCCGAAATAGAAGCATTTCCAATGGAAAACCCTTTTAGCCCTCTAATTGCTACAGCAACAAAACGCGACGAATTATCCTTTAATGGTATTATGTCTACAGCATCAGTAAATTTAGCCTCTATAATAGCTCTTTCATCATCAATTCTTGCAGATAATACATTTTTATTAGCAATTAGAGAAACTTCTTGATTTAAATCAAATACTGAATTTTTCGTAATCCACCTTCTGAAGTCACCATCAGTAAGGACACCTTTCAACACACCATTCTCACTAACTAAAAAGATTATGCGCCTCTTATTCAAACTTATTTTTTTTAAAGCGTTTGAAATACTATCAAATTCAAAAATGAGGTATTCTGAAATATTTTTATTTATTAGCATGAAATAAAACCAATACTAGCTTTCCATTAACTTTATTTTGTTTTCGCAGCAATGATTATCAGACAGCCTGACTCCACTCAGTCTCGAGCGCAAGTCAAACCTACATCTCTTGTGTTTATACAGACTGGAGTTAGCATTGCGCCCAAAATCAATATGCAAATTATTGTTTCTTTTTAGCAATCTTGAATTGGGCAAATTCCCAATCGTGATGATCATCGATATCAATAGTTTCATCACCTTTAATGAAAACTGGGTATGCATTTGAAAAGAATCTGAATCTAGCCTCCAGAAATTCTTTTACAGGAAATCCATAAAAAGCTCCAGTTTCGTTAACCTGTTCAAATCTTGAAAATTGGCGCCCTAAACGTTCATGGAATGGATGGTTAATTGGTAACCAGTTTGATTCCGAATTACTTTCATGCTCTCGCTGCCATAGAAACTTATGGGCGGTGTGAGCAGCAAATACCGTGGAAGAATTTTTGAGTATTAATTTTTTGAATGCATTTAAGTACGATTCTGACGTCACGAACGGTGCCGTGCATTGGACCATTAAACAAAACTTAGGCCGATCTACTTCTGCTAAACCCTTTAGGTACGAAATAACGGGCAAGTCAGTCATCACAACGTCGTCAGAATCTTCTGGATTTGAACGCATATGTGTACTAGCGCCAAACTTCTTTGCCACTGAAAGTATGTCTTCGCTGTCGGAAGTAACTATTATTTTTTCAAAAACGTTGGCCTGTAGAAGCGCCTCAATAGCATAGCCAATTAACGGTTTACCGCTCAATAGTTTGATATTTTTTCCAGGTACTCCTTTTGACCCACCTCTGGCAGGTATAATCGCCCAACAATTTTCACTCATAATTATACCCCAATCGTCTTGCAGTGTAAAAAATTTTTCAAACCATTCTTTACCTTAAAATGCTTAATAATATTTTTTTAAAATTTAAATTAAATTAAATACTAAGGTTTCTTTTGCGAGTTTTGCCAAATACAATTCAAAATTTAATTATAATTAAGATACTTAAATATTAGGATTTATTTTTTTATCACCATGGCAAGGCTGAGTTCCCCTTTAAGGCCAATAAAAACTCTAAATATCACTTCCTGTAACTTGGTGTTTTATAAAGAAAATTTTATAAAAATTGTTCAGTATATTATACGCAAAAGAATAGCTACCGCATGGAGCATTGCTGCCCTAACGATAGGTTTACAACTTATTCAATCAATATTAATAGTTAATTTGTGACAGCTAAATCATGGAAGAAAAAGTTTAATATAAGTAGAAAATTATAATACCTTTACTATATAGCGTCAATAATGATTTGCCCTTTAAATTAACTTTTAGATCATGAAAACTGGCTAATTAGCCACATGCAAATTTTATAGGCCATTAAGAATAATGCAGTAAATAAAAATAATGCTATTATAGCTTTACCGCGATCCAAAACCAGCAATATACCAACTAACATTGGAGTAAGCGCAAATGGCAGGATGAGTGCTGTGGCCAACGGATTTGCGATATATCGATGGCTGTGCCCCAGAACCAAAACCTCAATACTACGCATGGCAAGCTGGTGGAAATGCAATCGATCTGGATCTGAGATGGCAGCCCGAAAGTACACCCTCCGTACAATGGCAAGCAACGTATCAGCCATCGGAAAGAAAAATATAAGCAACATAGCTAAAGGGGTTATATTTGGCGCTTCAAACAAAATTGAAATTGCCATCCAAACTAGTATATGGCCAATGGCATAAGCACCTCCATCTCCAAGAAATATTTTACCAAAAGGGAAGTTAAATACCAGGAAACCAGCAATTGCGCTACTTAGAATAAGAAGTACATCACGATGCTCAATGAGCCCCATTTGATGTGATATAACCGCAAGCGAAAGCCCTACACCTACAGCAGTAAAACCAGAAAACCCGTTAAGTCCATCAATCAAATTAAAGGAGTGACCAACCCCAGAAGCTAAAAAAAGAGAAAATCCAATTCCAAATGGAGACCATTGCATTATAAGGTCCAAACCAGGAATATCAGTGCGTGGAAGCCATTGCTCAAACAGGCACACAAAGATAACTCCAGAAAATACGCTAGCCAACAATCTTACTCGCGGTCTAAAAAAAAAGCCCAGGTCCTCACATAACCCTATAACAAAGACTGGAAAAGTGCTCATCAGCAATAGAAGTAGATAGTTAGGCCAAATATAAGCGATTTCTAAAAAAGGTACACCCGCAAAAACTAACGCTATCATAACAGAAAGTCCACCGATGCGCGCCACAGGTGTTTCGTGCGATGCTTGAATAGCATTAGTATCATTACGTTTTATGAATTTAAACTTACTATGTGCAAACAAAATAGTAATCACCAGGCTTGATAGCAATGAAACTGCAAACAATATGCAAAGCTCTATAGTAAAATTGTTCAGCATCCACAAACTAGCCTCAATTAAATATTTATTATAAATATCTAACTAAATAATTAAAGTATATAATTAAATTGATTATATCGTTTTGATATATTAAAATATATGTTTTGCAAGTAGACAGCAAAAAAAAAATCGATTATGTTATCATTATTAGAGTGAGAGTGTCGTGTCTAAAGTTTTAAAATTATGGACTATCCTACAATTTAAACCCAATGCACATAAACTTGCTGAATGTAATCTCAATAGACAAGGTTTTGAAACGTTTTTACCCTTTGCAGAGGCTGTAAAATACAGAAATAAACAATTTATAGCTACCCAGCGCCCACTATTCCCTGGATACATGTTTGTTGCGTTTGAAAACGAAAATACTCCTTGGCATAAAATAAACAGCACCTACGGTGTCTCTAAACTTTTAACCCTTAATAGCGAACCCTATTTAGTTCCTAACACTTTAATCACTGACATTATGGCAAGATGTAATCAAGCAGGGGTATTTCTTCCACAAAAACAATTTTCCAAAGATGATTCTGTGCGTCTAGTAAGCGGCCCTTTTGATAATTTTTTAGCTACAGTTGAATCTATTGATGAAAATCAACGTGTTTGGGTTTTAATAGATATCATGGGGCAAGCAACACGAACGTTGGTTAAAGCAGAAAAATTAAAATATACTACCTAATTAATCAAAATAAACTAACCTATGTATTATAAAGCTATTTACTGAAGTTCAGAAAATGCCATCACGCTCTGCTATGTATTTAATGGCATTAATATATCCAATTACATCTCCACAATCAAATCGTTTAGCATTCAAGGTAAGAGAGACTACTTTCCCAGATTTTGCTTGGGTATTAATAGCATCTGAAAGTTGAATTTCACCGCCAGAACCTGCTAATTGGTTGCGCAAAATATCAAAAATATCTGGACACAGTACATAACGACCAATACTTGCGAAATTTGATGGCGCGTTTTTAAAATCAGGCTTTTCAGTCAGACCTAACACAGACCCAGTATTTTTATTAATATTAACAACACCATATTTTGAAATATCAGGCCCATCCACTTGCATCA